>Ga0308156_1003304_pt1 | contig 12530 bp, 11 predicted proteins | sample PhyAR2_FD_201041 | JGI IMG/M metagenome (GOLD analysis project Ga0308156, IMG submission 201041) | Phyllosphere microbial communities from UC Gill Tract Community Farm, Albany, California, United States - DLSL A.R2 | ecosystem: Host-associated > Plants > Phyllosphere > Unclassified | place: USA... | reverse complement strand
TGGTTCGTCGTGTGGTTCTACTATCTTTTTGCGTGGATCACCTTGGTGTTTCTCTTTAAAAAGAGCGACCTTCTAAAAAGAACAAGATGCCATTAAAGTGCGGCCGTAGATAACCAAACCTGTGTTAACTCCGACGCTTTCCTGTACCATTGAGAAAATCTAAAATAGAAAAATATCCCATTACGAGTATCTTTTTAATTGACACTGGGGCATTTATAACAGTGCGGTAGAGAAAATATCTAAAGTATTAATTGACATCATACAGATTTAATGTGAGTAATTCTCCATAATTGACATTTTATATTCGTCTTAATAGGTATAAAGGCATTGTGTGAACAGTAACATATGTTAAGGACAATAAATTTATAATTGGTATAATTTATTTGTGAGTTACCTCTCAAAAAATAGAAGGAGTTTTTTATGAAAAACTTATTATTGGATTAATGGCACTTGTAGTAGTAGCGTCTTCAGCAAGTCCATTATTGGCAAGTGCTGATTCTACTACGAATCAAGAATCGAATACTACTAATAGCTCTACTGTTCAAACAGGGAATAGTGAAACTATTTATGAAAATCCGCAAACCGGTGAAATATATACTTCAACTGAAGTTATCAAGCCTGCAGATAAAAATAGTGTAGGATTACGTTCTGCTTCAGCAAGCCCTATTTCTGTAGGGATACTTTGTAAGTACAACACGAAAGCAAGTGGTACACTTTTGAGAAATACATTTAGAAAATGTGCTACAGCAGTAGGAGTTTTGGCAGCAGTTGCAGCGGTAGGTTTAGAAACAGGTCCAGTAGATTTAGCTTTAGCTGCTTTAGTCGGAGTTGGTACTGTTGCATTTCATGGCCGATTTACTGAGGGAGCAAATATGATAAACAGTCATCCAAATTCTGGTAGAATCTATATGTACCTTGATCATACAACTTACGGTAAATACTGAAAATTGGATTTGAGTCAAGTTTTTAGACAGATTTTTGTAGAATCTGTTTTTTTATTTTCTAAGCTGATTTTTCAAACTCGTTTGGGGTTTGGTAACCAATTGAGCTATGAATGCGATTTTGATTGTACCAGCATTCAATGTAGCTAAAAAGCGCCCGCTTGGCTGCCTCAAAATCTGGATAAGTGGTCTGATAGACTTCCTCCTTTTTGAGTGAAGCGTGAATTCAATGGCTGAATTGTCATAAGGATAGCACTTTAGACTGTAAGAATGGCGGATACCAAGTTCATTGAGGCGTTTTTCATAAGCATTACTCAAGTATTGTGAGCCTTGGTCGGTTTGCAAAATAAGGCCGTGACTGGCACGATGCACCACTTTATTCAAAGTTTGAATCACTAAGTCAGTTTCCATATTTCGCCCCAAATCCCAAGCAATAACTTTGCGTGAGCACAAGTCAAGGATGCTGGATAGATAACACCAGCCGTCCTTTTGAGTGTGGATGTAAGTGATGTCTGTTGTCCACTTCTGATTGATCCTAGGAGCTGAGAAATCTTGTTTGAGAAGGTTTGGCAAATTGACTTCATTGGCTGCTTCAGAAGATTTTGCCTTCCATTTTTTCATGATAATGGAGCGGAGCCCTAGCTTTCTCATCATCTTCTGAACTCGTTTGAGTGAGCATCTTTCTCCTTGTCTAAGTAATTGAGCATGGATTTTAGGTGCACCATAACGCTGTTTGGCTTTGAAAAATTCAGCCTTGATTTTCTTAGACAGCTTCTCATTACTTAATTGTCTTTGGCTAGGTTCATGATTAAGCTTGGCGTAATAGGTTGACCGACTCATCCCCAATGTCTCAATAACAAGCGTGATAGGATGTGCTTTTTTGAGTTTCTCAATCATTTTTAAGTCATCTCCTTTGCCTACTTGTTGGTGAAGATGACGATAGCCTTTTTTAGAATTTCGTTTTGTTCTTTAAGCTTAGAAATTTCTGATTTCATGGCTTTGAGTTCAGCTTTGGACAGATCTGTTGGCTCATTCTTGCCGTACAAATCAATCCATTTATTAAGCGTTCCAGTATTAACACAATATTCCTTGCTCAATTCTAGAACACTTTGTCCTGTTTGGTATAAATCAACGAGTGTTTCTTTGAATGTTTGGTCATATTTGTTTCTTGTCATAGTCTTTTCCCTCTTGGAGAAATTCTACCAAAATTTGTCTATGAAACTATACTAACACGAAATTATAACTACATATACGTACGGATTATTATTAATATACTTAATCATAATAGTTTTGAAGAAGAAACAATTCAAGAATACGAGTAAGAAACTTGCATACCCAAAACTCTTCATGCTTTTGCTTACATTACCTATTCTAATAATTTTAGCTTTCATGTTATATTTTCAGATAAAAACATCCTAAAAATGTAGGATGTTTTTTTATAAGATATAAATAGTATTATTAAGAATGGCCAACAGGGTATACTTCAAAAGTTCATATTTGTTTTCTGATATAATTAGATTCATAGAAGGTCAAAGAAGTTGAGCATTGGGTTCATTCATAAGAACAGCAGAGGTGATTTGAATGCTAGAGAATGAGTATTTTGTGTTTACTGGGACACTGACAACGATGACAAGATAACAAGCACAATCGGTCATTTCAGGTTTAAAAGATCATAATCAAAGTGTTGTGACTAAGAAAACGACTAGATTAGTAATAGGCTATTTTCCCATTGATTTAATAAAGCCAATTTGATAAAATAAAGTGTACTAATAAAAAATAAGAAAATCATGATTATTTTATTTTTAACTTAAACCTCAACTAATTAGTACTTACTTGAATTAATCCGCTAGCCTACCATGATACTAGTGGATTTTTATTTATATTTTCGAAGAAGTAATAGTTATAACATGTTATAATTTATTAATAACAAAAAATAATTTAGGAGAGAAAATCAAGTTCAATCAGTGGTCAGTATTTTTAGAAAAAATTTGGTAGACAGTGAAAAAGAAAGATTTTAAAAAATCGTTTAGAGAATATATGATATAATAAAAATGTATCTTTTAGCGTTGAGGTACTTAAGCTTCTTCTACAGAACTTCTGTGTGGATATTGAAGTTCTGAAAGCCTCTTTAAAAGATTAAAGAGGCTTTGTTTATTTTAAGTGTTATAGGAGGGAGGTTCGCGCTCAGACTCCTCCATAAATCATGTTGACTAGTAAACGAAATAGGATACAAAATTTTAAAGCAACTAGAAGATAGGAAAATATGAGATAGTTTAAGTTGTTATAAACTTTTTATTTTCAGAAAAACTATGGTATAATTGAGATGGATAATTTAGAGATATTCTCGCAAAAAAAATTTGCCGAAAGGCGGGAAAACTTGCGGGCAGGCGTTTGTCTGAACATCGATATGCGTTTCAATTGATGTAGGATAATATCAATACATGTATATTTGGCATACTGCGAGAGTTTTAGTAACTAACTTCAGTTAGTCACTTAAGAAGATTTAGCTATCAAAAGAACTGAATAATAAGACCATGCTGTATTAAAAAGCGAGAGGCGAAGAAATTCGTACTAAATACAGATTGGAGGTCCAAGTAATGGACCAAATTGTTATCCACTTATATCAGTGGCTTCATGGAAATCAAATAGTTGTCGGCATCATTTTTTTCATTACAACTTTTAGAGAATGCATATGGTGTATGAAAGTGCTTATTAAACTCTTACAATTTATAATAGAGTTTATTGTGCAACACCAGTATGTGATTAAAGCCTTCTTCAAAAAATTGGAGAATCTAGTTAAAGTTCTTTCTTATATCAATGTTTTCAGTACTTGTCTTTAAAACATTGGAATAAGAGGGAATTTTTTTATGGATTTTGGGAAAAACATATCATATGGTATATCAAATAAGAAATATTTATCAGAATTATTGCTTATAGACAAAAACAAGTTATGATCAGTGGCTAGCCATTTTGAAGTCACTCCTTTTGTTCAAGAAAAAAAGGGGAAAATTAGAGAATTATATAATCCTACTTGGGAACATAAACGAGCATTAAAGAGATTGGTAAAGTTTCTAGCAAAATTAGAGTCACCTTCTTACATAACTGGAGGCGTATCAAAACGTAGTTATGTTTCAAATGTGGAGATATATAAGTCAAATAAATACGCTATTATTATTGATATCTCAGACTTTTTTCCAAGTACATATGGAAATAAGGTTTATAATTTTTTTAGGAGAACTTTACATCAATCAAGTGATATAGCAAAAATTTTGAAAGATTTAACGACGGTTCAAAAAGATGGGAAATGCTTTATTCCTCAAGGTTATCCAACAAGTCCAATTTTAAGTTTTCTAGCATATTATAAAATGTATGAAAAACTAGCTAAATATGCTGAAGTTCACGGTTTGTCTTTCTCATCAAAAAAACTATTCCCAAAAAGTTAAAAAAGATATATTATTAAAATTATTGAGTTTAATCCTCTTAAAATAAATAAGAAGAAAAGTAGATTAACACAGCTTGATTATTCAAAAATAACAGGATGTGTTATTTTAAAAGGTGAATTAAGAGCGCCTACAAAAGTTCAGAAAGAAGCGTATGACTTATATACGATTCTAAAAAAAGAAAATTTATATTCACTACCAAAAGAGAATATTGTACAATTATTACGACGATTTATTGGAAAAATTTCTGCGATACAAATGATTGAAAAGAATACAAAATTTCCAAACTCTGAAAAATTGATATCTGATATAAAATCAAAATTGTAACTAGCTATTTTACAAAATACATTAAACTATTAGTAGACATGTTTCTTCGATTGCAGTACATGAAAATCTAAGTTTCCGAAAAATTAGAATTTTCTTGACACTTATTTGTTGGAAAAAAGTATATACTTCTTCAGTCATTTCAGACGTTATGAAGGAAGTTTTTCATAAAATCAGTATTTATAATAAAAAAGGAAATCACTGGTATAATTTACCAGTGATTTTATATTTCTTTTATTGAAACTAACTTTACATTAATTAGATGATCACTTTTAAATCCTAGGTCAACTTCTAAATTATCATTAGGGAACTCTTTAGCTACTCTAGAAACTTTTTCATACTATTGTATAAACTGTATTCTGCTATTCGCTGACTAAGCCCATATATTTCCAACATACCATGAGGCTCCTGCTACAAACGGGGCGTATGTCCAGGCAGCACTACTATTATATGGAGGATTAATATATGTCCCTTCGCCAGGGTTAACTACTGTCCCATGGGTCGGATTATTCCATACTTCAGACCCGCCAATGTACATACTATCTCTTTTTGATATCCAATAAAGAAGATCTACTGACGGATTTGTGGTTTCGTATGCATAAGGGGTATAATGAATTCCACCATAATTGACATCCCAAACGCCAGCTGCATAGGCATCTTGGGCTAATTTCATCCCGTAGATTGGAGGAGCCGACCCATCCTCCCTTTTAAGAGTAGGAGCCTCAACAATATTTATGTCTTCCCTCATTTTCAAATTTTTCAACGTCTTGGCATCAGGATTGTTATCAGAATCTAAAGTAGCGATTTCTTTGTTGTTTTCAGTAATTGTGACCTTCCCATGGACATATACTCCACCAGGTATTTTAATAAGCGTATCTGAATCCTTCACCTTATCATTATTTAGCAATACATTAGGGATTTCTTGATTTGTTTCTTTTTTTGAATCTGCATGAGCAGTACACGCTCCAATAATTGTAAGCACTAAAATACTTCCTAAAGCAATAAATTTTTTCATTGTTTTCCTTTCTGATTTTAAAATGAGGGATTTGCTTTCAAATCATGAAGAATTACCCCACCACCTTTATTATTAGTCCCTCCAGATACATAAGAGATGTTAAATGTAATTCCGAAATTAGGTTTATCTTGAATCACACGAATATACAAGAAACCAGAATAACTTCCCTTACCATCCACAACAATCTTTGCTGGATACTCTTCAATGATCAAGTCTGTCAGAGAATGTAGAGATTCTGTGAGCAACTGTTGGGCAGTTATTCTATTCTTGATATACTCTTTCAAATCAACCTTATTATTGGTTTTATTGATAAATTTAAAAGGGACTTTTAATAGTTGATTTCCGGAATTATCTTTTTCGATACTCCAATTTTCAATAATAAACTCACTCTTTGTTCCGATGAAATCTTTCCGGTTTGGGATATCAGGGTCTGATTGTTCAACAATCAATTCCCCTTCCTTTACTTCATCTCTCATTTTCTTATAGTTGAGGTAACTTTCTTCATCAGGAAAACTATCTCGTCCTGCTTCTTTCCTAGATGCAGAGTTTTCAGGTCCTGCACTAATTGAAGTTTTTGTTATAGCTGGTGCAGATGCTGTATTTGAAGTTTTTTTATATGATTGACTAGCTAAAGCAATAGTAGATACGCCAGCCAGAATAGCTAAAGAGCTAAGAGTTAAAATAATTTTATTTTTTCCAATTTTTTTCATTGTTTTTCCTTTTTGGAGTTAGAGGGAGAGCAGTAACTAAGTATTCATTTTTTTTAGAAAGGATCTTATTATATCTAGGATTTCAATGGTTCAGACAAGATGTTGAAGTGCCCCTACCTTTATTTTATCCTCGTTGGACGATTTTTTTCTTTTGTTTTATTAAATAATCATTGAATCCTGATTTGAATTAAAAGTGAACTTTCGCTTATTTTTTTAAAGAATAAGTAGTTATTAAGTTTTCGCTACCTTTAAAAGGTACAGCATCCTTATCCCTAATTGTGAGCTTTAAAGTAGGGTATTTTATTCCAACTTTCTTCATCTCATATAATATTTTATCAGTATATGGAGTTATATCTGACTTTATTTCATCAAAAGATTGTTGGTTTTTTGGTGAAACTTGTTCAAGCTTTAGCATAAAATTATATTCAGTTGCTTGTTTGGGTTTGGCACCTAATGGAGCTCCGGTCATTTCATAAGAGGTTTTTTCTCCAAATATTTTCTTTAAATCTCCAAAATTATCCTTAGCAGTCTGACTAGAAATCTTGAATTGTTCGTAGGAATCATACGTCTTGGGAGAGATGTTTTTAGAGTTGTTTGAGCAACTACTTAATATCCATATAAAGGAAAAAAGTAAAAGATAAATTATAGATTTTTTTTTCATAGGTATATTTTACTATAAGTAGTGATTAAAAGTAAGTACTATCACGAATTTTATAAAGCTAAGACAGCAATCATTGCAACGAAATACAAAGTAACCATTCCTTCAGCAGCAATTGTAACTGAAATTGCTTGTGGTTGTTGGACTGTCATACTAGAAAATGTCTCCATCCATCTAATCAGATTTGTTTCGTCAGAAGCATCTTGTACAGGGACTGATAATTTTAATAAGTTGTTATAGTTTTTTAGATCATTAGGTTGTACAGAAATAACGGTATCTCTTCTTAAATAAACTTGTACTCTCCATTCCAAAGATACTTTTGTTCCATCAGTTGGACAATACTTATAAGTAATCTGAATACCTACGTCTGGTTCTTCTGGTCTACTTGCAGTAACGACTTTGATGGAACCTGTTTGTATCTTAGAAGCTATATCATTATATAGTTGAAACTTCATTTTATCAATAGGAAGTTGAATTAATCCATAAAACTTATTCCATGAAGTAATAGATTCATCATTAATTTTTCCATTAGAAATTTGTATGACGTTTGGACCCTTATCAGGATTGATATCAGCACTTTCTGTTAACTTCACATAGATATTGTAAGGAGGGGAACTTATCATTTTTTCTTGGTCAAAACTTACCGTTCCTAAAATTGGTTTTTTCAAGATAGGCATTAAGTCCCCAAGCGGCATTAATTTCTTACGAGCCTTCTGAATTTTATCATCCGCAAAACCTGCAAATCCACTGTCTCTTCCTGATAAAGCAACTTTGTCAATATCGAGTGCTCCTTCACCTGACCCAATTGAAAGTTCATTAAATTGATCAAATGACCACAGTTGTGGCATCCTAAACCCTAAGTTCCCACTATAACCTGTTGACATGTCTGATACAAATGCAAAAGTCGCAAATCCCTTTTCCATAACTCGCTGACATACATTTCGTGTGCCATAAATACCTACTTGATAACCAAAGGCTTTCAGCCCATTAAAGATAGACTCAAAATAAGGGATTACCGTTGCATCGATATCACCATCTTGGATATCGACATCTACTGCGAAGTATATATATGTACCAATTGGGATACTTAAATCTGTTGCAGTTTTACCAGCTATTTGAGCATCTGATGTTCCTTGCGATGAAGTAAAATAGTCTTGTTCCCAGCCGCCATCTTGATAAATGGGAAAAACACTCATTCCTGCTGAAAATATATTTTGAAGCTCTTCAAATGTTAAAAATTTATCGCGTTTATTAGCTCCAGTTCCTACACTACCTGTTAAATAACGTCCTACGGTATGAAAACCATTTTGGATTAGTGTCTGAATTTGAGCTTGTGATAATTGAGTGGCAGTGTCAGCACCTAAGGCAGAACGGTTAGTATCACCAGCGCTGGAAAGGAGTCCTTTCATCACAGAAACATCCGCAACTGAATTGGCAGGCGAAATCGCCATAAACTCTTTATATTTTAAAACAGCTTTACCTACTTTGGAATCAAAGTAGGTAATGTAGCTTGAATTAGTGTCAAAACCATTTACATAGAGGGCATCTTGTAAAATCTCAACAAAGTCGCTAGTATCCCCTTCTTTAAGCGTTGGAGTCTTCAAAGTTGTTGATGGACCATAAACTCCATTGGCTTCGCCTACCTTCATCCCTTCTGCTTTTTGAAGTGCATAAATTAACGCAGTATTTGTATCTCGCTGATAAATTCCATCACAAGGAAGAATTCCAAAATAAGCATGATAGTTTTTGTTTAGCTTTTGTTGCATTTCACGGACTTTTGGATCACCTCCAGGGACTAATACAAAGGCGCTCATGTCAAATAAAGATTTTGCCCACATTGCATTTAAAATACCGTCAGGATCAAAACCTGCATCTCCTTGGAGCTCTAAAATAGCCTTTCTGGTATAATCTGAATATACTCCATCAAAACCACCAGGAGTTATTCCTTTACACCAGAAAGCTCCTTGAATTAAGTAAACCAGATTTCCTTCATAACCATTTATTAATTTAGGAGTCGCTTTCTCATCATAATATTGTGAGGTTTTATTTCCAAAATTAGGAGAGATTTCCCCAGGCTTCACACCTATTTCAAGTTGAAGTCCTTCAATTAAACTGTAAATTGTTGGCCATCCAGTTTTCCCGTCTTCAGGGCACTTATCAAAAGTTGAAACTGAACCATAGGTTTTGTTTAACCATTTTTGAGTTCTTAATACTTGTTCATCTGCCATTTAAGATCTTCTTTCTACTAAAAGAGCGCAACTTAAATCAATAAGTAAGCGTTAACAACGATTATGCTTTAATATTATTCTTATTTATCTTAAAAATCAATAATTTATAGTGTTAAATCTTTTTTACATTGCAAAAACAATGAATAAAATTAAGAACAAATAAATCTGATATCAGATTTTTGTAAAAAGGCTCGAAAAATTATATAAAAAAAGCATACTCTGACGAATCGTGTCATAAATCAGAATATGTTTTTTTGCTTTTGTTTAAGGCACTTCAAGATTAACATAAATTCCTTATATAAACAATATGTATAGTGTATCAATAAGCTCCTCCTTTTCGTGAGTATATCGAAAGCAAGTTTAAATATGCACTATTCTAAACGCTTAAGTTTTAAAGTTATGAAAATTTCACTAAGAAATATTGGCCTAAATTCAAATAGATAAATAATCCACAGTTTATGTCGTGCGCAGCAAAAAAACCACTAAATTTTGAACTAGTGGTTTTTGTTTTATTTCTTTGGACAATTAGAATCTCTAAATCATAGGGTGATTATTGTACTATTTCAAAACTTCTTTGGCTCATTCTTTATATCATGAATTACTTGTAGTGCTCCGAAGCTACCATTTTTAACATATCTAACTCCAAAAGCAAATCCCACCTTATCCTTTTGATAAATTGGTATCGTAAGAGTACCAGAATATTTTTGATGAGCCCCCACTAAGACTTCTTTTGTTAAATTATTAATTTTAATAAAATTTTGCTTGTTATTATTAAATGATGATAACTGTTGAACTACAATTCTATCTTGAATATAGTCGTTCATATTTATAGTCTTATTAGTTTTATTTGTAAATGTGAAAGGAATTTTTAATATTTCTTCCCCTGTACTATTGGCTTCCAGTTCCCAATTTTGAATCAAAACAGATGACTTTTTGCCTGAAAAAAGATATTTATCATTTCTTTCCCCACTTTCGAAAGTGACTTTATTGATATTTTCACCTTTTTTTATGTCTTCTTTAGTCTTTGTTAAAACGCTAGCATCTTCGTTTAACAAAGTACTTTTAGAAGTACTTGTACTATTAGTACTGTTAATCTTATTTTCATTTTTATTGTTTTGTTGAATAACAACAAATGCAATAAATAAACCTAACAATAAGGATAGACATAAGACAAGTGCAACTTTCATCATTTTTTTCATAAAAACCTCAAATCCTGTCTGAACAAAACCGAAACATAAATACTATGTGTATCATACTATTTATTGAAATAATAGTCAACTTTAGCATAGAAATAATTAACATTCAATCAAATTTTAATCTATTATTAATATTATTTGAACAAAATAAGAGTATACTGATTTTATAAAACGTAAGCGTTTGCAATTGTTTGATTATAAATTATTTATATTTAAAAATTTATTAAAGGAGGGTAAATATTTATAATTTAACTTGAAGAATAAAAGTTTCCAATAGGAACAGGTAAAATCTTAGATTAGAGGTGGTAAAACAAAAACATACTTTACATCTTAATAGTCAAATCATTAATTATAGGAAGGTAAATTTTATGAACACAAAAAATGGAATACTGAAAATAACAGCTATCTCTGTCGCAGCATTATTTACATTTTCACTTACAAATGTTAACAGTGTATCAGCAGATACAAGTGATAACACTAAAGACATAATGAATTTACGCTCTTCTTATGAAAAAGGAGAAATAAAAGGGAGTGATAAAATTCTTGAACTTTCTACTAATGTCTTTGTACACGGAGAAGTGACCTATTATAATATGACAGACTCTACTGTTCCACACTTAAACTTGAATACTGAAACAGATGCACGTGCAAAAACAGTAGAGCAAGTCCTTTCCGGAGAGAAAATGGAAGTCGTTAAACTTCAAGATTCAATAATACAACGTAATTCTTTAGGAAACATAACACCTTATTCTCGCTCTACTCCTCCAACAAATGGTGTAGGTTTAGGACATAAAGCATATGCTATCGAAAACTGGAATGTGTACGCAAGTGGTTGGCAGTATTCAAACAATGCATATCATCCAACACCTGTTGGAACATCTGCCAAGTTATACTACACTGCTTATGTCAATAATCTATATGCTGGTGGTTCAAATGTTTGGAACTCACCGGGAAGTGGTTCAAAAATTGTTGTAAGCAATATTGGAGCAGGTTATATTGGTGGAGCTTATATCAGTGGGCTTGGAAATATTACAGCAGCCTGGGCTTATAATGTAACTGTAAGCAATGACGGATATAATCAAGCTGGATTTAAAGTTTCATATCCTTAGTAGTTCTAAAAAAAAGTGAATGAATTTTTTTTAGAAAAACAAAAAGCCATTTGATGGCTTTTTTTGTCTTATTATAATAATTTAGTTTATTGATGAACATTCACTGGAGTACCTACAGGAAGGGCTCCAGAAAGTGCTTGAGAGTACAACCAATGACTATCGGCAACTGATAACCTAATGCATCCGTGAGATGAAGGTGATTTACCAAGTTTATTAGCCTCTGAAGCAATGTAGTTTCCATTGTAGTCAACTGGTACACTGTGGAAGAGATAGATTCCGTGTTGTAACCAACTTACAGCATAGTTTGCTCCCATTCCTTCCCCTGCATTATAGAAATGGGATGCAGTTTCAACTTGTGTTGCATAGTTACCTTGGGGAGTTGTATTACTTACTCCAGCTGAAGAGTAGAAAGTATAGATCACTGAATTATTAGATTTAAGATATGTTCTATTTTTGGAAATACTTACTTCTATCGATAAATTGTTGTATTTACTCAGTACTGGGTAGCTTCCTAATTCAGAAGATAATTGCCAGTAATTGCCGGACATAGGTCTCATTTCAGTAGTAGGAGCAGGACCAGCTTTACTAACGTAGAAAGAAACACTACCATATTTCCACCCATTTTGAAGTAAACTGTTCTGTTCATATGAGCTTGTTGTATAGTTATGTGAACCAGATTGAGCATTAGGGTTATAAGAAACATATAGTTTCGTATTACCTGCAGAGTAAAAAGCAGGTACCCCATTATTATCCCAGCGCCAACCTTTATTCACTAGAGATTGTGCTTCATAGTGGCTCATGGTATAGTAGTGATCTCCGCCTCTAGAGTTGGGATTGTAAACTCTATATACAGGTTTTCCAGATGATGCACCATACCATCCAATCCCTTCGCTATTCCATCCATTCTGA
>Ga0308156_1003303_pt1 | contig 12536 bp, 8 predicted proteins | sample PhyAR2_FD_201041 | JGI IMG/M metagenome (GOLD analysis project Ga0308156, IMG submission 201041) | Phyllosphere microbial communities from UC Gill Tract Community Farm, Albany, California, United States - DLSL A.R2 | ecosystem: Host-associated > Plants > Phyllosphere > Unclassified | place: USA... | reverse complement strand
GTTTGAGCTACTTCATTAATGTTATTAAACTTTCTTTCAAGTTCAGGTAATTCATTGTTGATGCTGACTAATAAATCATGACCATTTTGTAAGGAACTTTTCCCAGTTTGAATCACATTATCAATCATGTTCATAGAACTTCTAATCTTCGAGATATCATCTATACCTTTAGTTAACGCTTGATCAATTTGATTAACGCCTTCCATTAAAGTCGTCTTAATATCACTGCTTGTATATTTCAATAAATTGTCTAAAGATACGAGATTAGAATCAATTAATTTATCTAAGGCTAATACTTCTTCTTTGCCAGATTTACCATTATTTAAAGCATTAATCAGATTGCTTTGGCCATTTATAACACTTTGTAAATCTTTGTTAGCTGATTCAAATTGTGAAATAGCTGATGAAGTATCAATACCTTCAGATTTCTGAAGTTCCTTTAAAATATCAATCATTGAATTATTAAAAGCGACACCTTGTTGTAATCGTGATTGATTGTTTTTCACAGTGTCTGCAAGTTGTTTACTGTCTTGGCTCATTAAGATACTTTGATTGATGGCTTGCATGCTTTCTAAATCTTTTTTGTTCATATTTGCTTGTTCGTTACTGTAGTCTGCGAGGGCTGTTAAAGATTCGCTCAGTGCAGATTTCATTTCATTTAATTCTTGATCAGTTAATACGTTTTTAGAAGCTTGGTTATTCTCTTCTTTATGAGTATCTTCTTCATCGTAAGCTTGCTGAGTTGTTACGATATCATTATCTTTCTCTTGATCTTCAGTTGATGCTTTTTCTTCTGTTTCTTCTTTAGAAGTGTCTGCTTGTTCTTTATCACTTTCTTGTTCTTCAGCATTTTGGTCAGTCTGATTGTCTGCTTTGTTTTCTTCTTCTGACGACTGTTGAGGTTCTTCTGTGCTTTGTTCAGGTTTTGCTTTGTTATCCTTAGTGTCTTTCTTTTCTTTATCTTGATCAGCTTTCAGTTTTTCGTTCGCTTTTTCAGTTTTTTCCTGAGCTTTTTTAGCATCTGCTTCATACTGATCTAATTTACGATTTAATTCAGGTAAGTATTGCTCTGCTTTATTGATAGCTGCTAATGCTTTTTCAGTTGCTTCAATACCTTGAGGCACGCCTTTATTGATTTTAGGAAATTGTTGTTGTACTTTATTCGCTTTTGCTAAAGCACTTTCGATTTCAGGCATTTTGGCATTAAGCTTCGTAATTAATTGAGCAGCTTGATTAATGTCACCCATTTTACTGTTTACTTCATTAATTTTTGTTACGCCTTCATTAATGTCGCCTTTGTAATTTCCTAGCGCTTCGAATTCATCTTTATACTTCGTAATGTCATCTTGATGTTCATCAATTTCAATGACTTTCTCTTTGAATTCTTCTATTTTAGGAAGATTATCTTCAGCAGTATATACAGCATTTTTAATTTTGCTTAAAGTAGGTAATTCATTTTCAAGATCTAAACCAACTTGATTCGCTTCTTTTAATAATGCTTGCGTTGCATTCTCACCAAATTCTTTATTTAAAGAATCTACAATGGATGATGCACCAGCGTTTGTCATTTTAGGTGCAATCGCATTTAATTTCTCATTTACTTTGTAATCAATAACGGCTTTCTTTGGTTTCTTATGATAGATACTTGTGACTTCATCAGAAAAAGTCTTATGTAAATATATAGAGGCATAATAATCACCTTTTTCAACACCATCGTCAGCCTTCTTACGATTCACAAATTCCCAGCCGAACTTATCATTCTTCTTCAATTGTTCAACTAATTGGTCACCAACATTAATATCTTTGCCTTCAACCTTAGCACCCTTATCCTCATTTACGACCGCAATTTTAATACCTTGCGTATTGTTGTAAGGATCCCACGTAGAACTTAAATTAAACCACGCATAGAATGAGGGCAAAATAGAAAGACCCAATAATAATATAATCACAAACGGCACACGTCTGATATTTTTAATATCTTCAATAAAAATTTCAAATGGTTTCTTCAAAATCATAACTCCTTATCCATTAGTACATGACATGTACTATAAATATCAATACCGCTATCATAACCCATGTTCAAAATCAATTCAATCCCATTTTGTTATATCAGTATATTTATAAAGTCTAATATATAACTAAAATAGTATGTTATATCTATATCAGTATATTAAAATAGAAAATATTTCTATTTTTGGATATCGGTAAAAAAGCCCTCTTTCAAAGACTGCAAATGTTAATGTCTACATTGAAAGAGGGCGGAGTGAATCATTATGATTGGAATTATCTATTAGTAATTGAGTATTTATGTAAAATATTAGATAATAAGAGTAATATTTTATATTTATGTATTAACAAAAGATTTAAAATGCTATGGTAAATCTATAACAATATTATATTGATTGTCTAGTAATAGAAATATTGAAAAATGGTTTGGAAAGATTGGAACAAGATTTGTAGTATTAATTCGATTAGATATAAGAACAAAGAAATTTAATAAACTTATAAAAGAAGCTCAAATAGGTTATGGAAGGAGAAGTGTTAAATATTGTTAAATGTTTTAATAGTATTATTTTTAATTATTGTTCTAATTACAAATAAAGATAGACTAAAAAATAAATTTCAATACCATTATAGTCATGTAAAAGAGAAGATTGAATTATTACAAATAGAAATTAACTTAGGAGATATTATTAGAATTAATAATCTAAAAATTATAGGAAAACTAATTTTTGAAAAGTTTTTCATAATAAATTCTTGGAAGAAATTCAATTTTATAATTTCTATCTTTTTAATTTTTATATTAATTAACTTTAGAATTAATAATTTACTTAGGTTCATATTAATAGAGTTTATCTTGATTTTTAGTGCTTCAGTATTTTTGAGCTTTTTAAAGAAAGAACAGGAATTCAAAAAATTAATTATGGGGCAATTATATATTCCATTAATAGGGATTGTAATAGCGATTAATATTTTTCTTATAGATTTAGAACATCAAAACATAAGTTTGCCAATTTTTTATATAACTTTGACTATACTAATTCTATCGTTATATATATCTATATCGCTTTATTACAGTGAAAAGATTAATAAATTTAAGTTATTTCATTTGTTTTGCTGTTATTTAAATATTTGTTTTGTTTGTGTAATTATGTTTACTTATATAGGATATGGCTTCATGATTTATGAAAGTAAAAATCTAAATTTAGAAGCCAATGAAGGAGTTTTAAATATAAACGGATCCGAGAATGTATTAAATTCTTTTGCAGTTTTAATATCTTATGGTCTAGATAATTTATCTCAAACAAGTGGCATTGAATTATCAAAAACACATGAAACTAAAAATATAAATACAAATGAGATAGTTTTTAGCTTAGTCTGTAAAATCTTTATCTCTACGTACATAGCATTAGTATTAGCATTTTTAAGTAATACACTATTCAACAAAGATAATAATATAAAATAGGTGAAATTTTTAAACACATATAAGCATTTATTTAATAGACTAATTATGGAAGAATTATGAAAGGGGAATTTGCAATGGTGATTAAGAATATAAAATTAAGTAATGATTATTTGCCATATAATAATTTAGAATTAAATTTTTTAAATGGAAATGGTGATTTAATAAGAGAACTACTTATATTTGGTAGGAATGGAACAGGTAAATCAACAATTGCAAATACAATTGATAAATATAAAGATAGCGATGAGCTAAATAATGAATTAATTATTGAATATTTGAGTGAGACAACTAATAAATCAAAAATTTTAATATTTAATGAAGGTTTTATTGAAAAGAATATTAAATTTAGTGAAAATGATAATTTAAAAGCGATAGTGATGTTTGATGAACAAGTAAATATAGAAAATAAAATTAAAAGACAGAATGAGCGACTAGATAAAATAAATAGTTTATTAGAAGATTATTCTATTAGGGTAGATGGTTATAATGAGGATGCAAATCTAAGTAAGGTTTTAATGTTATTGAGAGGTAATGGAAAGTGGGCAGAAAGAGCAATATTATTCGAAAAAGGTGTAAAACAAAATAAAAGAGTAGACAAAAATGTTCTACAAGAAGTATTAAAACATGAAAATACTGAAGAAATAGTAGACTTATCAAACCAATTAAGAAATCAGATTGAATTAATCAATAAATTTAATGATGAGATTAAATTAAAGAAAATTACAAAATATAGTGGATTTAATGAGGGATTGAAAAAAACAATTATTAGTGTTCTCAATGATAATAATGATATTAAGTTCACTAAGAATATAGATAAGAATATAGAAAAAATCTTTGAAGAATATGGGAATAACTACATACAAGAACTTGATGAATATTTTAAAACTAAACCTAATATATGTAAAACTTGTTTGAGACCATTAGATGATGAGTATATACAAATCTTAAGAGAAAAATTAAAAGTTGTGTTTCAAAATGATTTATTAGAAGAAAAGAAGCAAGAAATCACTTTATTAATTCAATCTATAAAAGAAGAAATTCCTGGAATAAGTTTAATAAATATTGATGCTAGTGATATAAACCTGATTATAGAAGAGGTGAATAAAGAAATTATAAGTATTCAAGAAGTCTTATTAAGAAAATCTATGAATTTAAATACAGTTATTGAATATGACTTTAAGAAGTATAATGAATTATATGAAAAATTAAATTATGAAGTTGAAAAGATAAATACAGAAATTGAAATATATAATAATGAAATTGATAGGTTAAGTGAACATAAGAAAAAATATAATGAACTTAATTATAAAATAGCGTATCAAGAAATTAAGTTTGAGTACAATAATTTTAAAAAAACTAAAGAAGATTATAGTATTTATAGTTCAAAAGTAGAAAAATGTACAAGAATAAAACAGGAATTGGAATGTGGAATAAGAAAATTAAAGGTTAAGCAAGCACAAACTTCAATAGCATTAAAAATGATGAATAGGGAATTAGCTTTAATATTTTTTGATAAAGAAAGACTGGTTCTTAGTGGTGAAAGTGAACATTATGAAATTTTAGTTAGGGGAAAAAATATTCCACTATGTAAATTGTCTACTGGTGAAAAAAATGTGCTTGCTTTAGTTTATTTTTTCTCATTATTAAATACTGAGAAAAAAATAAATGAAATGTATAGTGATAATTACTTCTTAATTCTTGATGATCCAATTTCTAGTTTTGATTTTGAAAATAAGATAGGTATTTATAATTACTTGAGAAAGCAATTTAAACTACTATATATGAAAAATCAATATTCACAAATAGTGTTAACTACCCATGATATGGAAGCATACTATAACTTTGAGAAAGTTTTTCAAGATATAGTTGGAGATGACGGAAAAAAATTAATAAATAAAGTTAATAAGTATATTTTAACTGAAAATGGGTTGGTTAATGATAAGAAAAACCAAGTAAGTAATATTTATAATTCACAAATGAAGTTAATTTTTGAATTTGCAAAGGGTAATAAAAATGAAGTGGAAAATTATATTGGAAACACTATGAGACGTGTATGTGAAGCTTTTAGTACTTTTAAATATAAATGCGGAATTGATTTTTTAAGAACTGACAATTATATAATTGATTTAATAAATGAAAGTAATCTTAGAGAATTTTTTGAGAATTATTTATTTAGACTTATCCTAAATAACGAAAGTCATCATGAAGATGATTATAAAGGTATTACTGATAAAGATATTATGAACTACTTGACCTTAAATGAAAAAATCAAAACTGCAAAACTCGTAATACTTTTTCTGTATAAGCTTGATAAATTACATATACTTAAACAATTGTCTAATGATAACAACATAGACGAAATAGATAGTGTGATCTTACAATGGGAACAAGAGGTAACAAATATTATAGATTAAGATACATTTATTATATTATTTAGGAGGTTTTTGGTGAGGAATGAAATTACTTCTAGTGATGTATATAGTTTAGATCATATAGAAAACCTAAAAGTTAATTTTCTATATGGTTCTCACCATATATACACAGAGAATAATCAACTTGTAATTAATATAAAAAAAGAAATTAATGAAATCGATGGAATGATTGAAGTTAAACGATATGCTAGGGCAGACACTATTGTTTTAAACAATATCTTAACATTCTTAACAGGACATTTATTTACTGTATATGAAAGAATTTCTTCAGGATTTAATACTAATCAAAATATTGATAAATTAAACAGTAATTATTATTTTAAGTTTCAAGATAAAAACTATTATGAGGAATTGAACATAATACTTGAAAAGTTAAAAAATAATGATGATAAATATTTAATTATTACTCTCTTAGATAGATGGAGAAAATCTTTATACTTGTTGGAACTTATTGAATCTGACGAACTTTATGATGAAGCTTTTTTATCTTATTTTCATATTTTAGACTTATTAGCTAATGAAAACAATAAATCTGAAAAGCGAGATAAATTATCAATGAGAAAAAAGCTTATAAATTTTCTGGAAGTATATGAATTACTGGATAATAAAACAGAAGAATTAGTAAAAAAACTAATAAAATTAAGAAATGAAATAGCTCATGGTAAACTGACATATAAAGATTTACATACTTGGCCATTACCAGCTTTTTTAAATATTACTAATTCAACTGCCTATAATCTTTTATATGAAATAAAAACATTATCAGCGAGAGCAATTTCAAAGTTTATAGGCACTGATTTATGGAAAACAGATTGGCAAGAGGTATATGATGGATTACCATTTGAGAGTGTTGTGTATAATAATGTTCTTAAAGAGTACAATGGTATGAATTTTTTAGATTTAAAGTATAAATATAAATTGGAATTAGAAAGCTTATTCATGTACTATTTAAATAATCATAAAAGAATAAACATAAATAAAATGGAAAAAATATTTTCTGAGTTTGTGTTTGATGAAAGTGTATTAGAGGATAATGAGATATTATTGCTAGTAACTTTATTATTAACAGATTCAAAAAATGAAAATATGAGTAATAAAGCTAAACAAAAATTTAAAATTTTATATGAGAATACTGAGTTTATATCCTTATCAAATATTAAAGATATATATAGTTATATGTTAGAATATGGGGTTGAGCTTGAGTGGTTTTATAAATGGTTAAAGTATTATCGTATTTAATTCATATATCGCACGGCATAGTCAAATTTCTGTTATGTTCTAAATTTTGAAGTGGATAGCTAGTTATCAACTAGTAATGAATGTAAATATAATCATTATGAGACAGGTATGATTATTTCTAAGAATGAAGCATAAATAGAGTAGCGAAGCAATTTATGAGGATAAATATGCTTCGCTTTTTTTGTACTTTAATAGACATCCAAAAAGCATTTATTAAATGTAAGATTTTCTATTCCTAGATATCAATAAAAAAGTCCTCTTTCAAAGGTTGCAGATGTCATGTTTGTATTGAAAGAGGGTGGAGTGAATATCTATTAGTAATTGAATCGATATGTGAAATATTAGATAATAAGAATAATATTTTATATTGTTACATTAATAGAAAGTGAATAGGAGATTAAAAATGATTATTAACCTCGAAGAAATGAACATAAATTTTGATCTAGAAAGTGAAACACCTTTTTTTCAAGCATCTAATGAAAATAGAGTACGTTTTGATGTAGAACACGTAAACAAGAAGCAACTTTCCAATATTATTAATCAATTATTTACCAATCAAACTAAAACAAAGTGTTCGTTTTTATCAGAGTATAAATATCCTGTTAAATTTAGAGAAAAAACACGATTTGGTCGTTTCTTCAATATTACAAACTGGAAAGAAGAACTACACGCTTCAAATGAAGAATATATAATGGTAACCACAGCGAATTTAAAAAATGATGAAATCATTAATTATTGTTTATACATCCAAAAAGGTATGATTGAACCTTATACCATATTCTATAATAAGCAAAATATAATCTATATTAGTAATGATGTTATAGATATTATAAGTAGCTCGAAAGAAATGATTAACAATATAAAATCGGAGTTTAAAGAGTTTATAGATACTTTATATGAATAAGACAAAACAGCCTTCATACAAAGAATATGAAGACTTTTAATAATGAAATTAATATTTTATTGAGCTTGTTTTTTTACATAAGTAGCTGTTACTAAAGATGCTAAACCGAAGATGATAAATCCAATGAACATCCATATTGTGCTGTTCATAGCTAAGCTTGAACCATTATAAAGCAGATCTTTTAATGTGTTGAGGTAGTGATAGAATGGGCTCCAAGGGATAATATAATCTTGATAGAATTCCGGTACCATTACTTTAGGCAGCATAACTGCTTGCATAGTGAAGAATAGATATAAGATAAATATTGGAATTGCGCCAAATCCTATCCAAACCATTACTCCTAATATGAGCGATGCAAATCCTAAGATCGCAATTGCGATGAATATAGCTGTATCAAATGGTTGATTAAAATCAAAATCCAACACGCCGCCTGTGTAATAAACATATACAAATGCACCAGCAAAAGCTGCTATTGTAACAGATAGAATGATTTTACTAATAAACCATAGTTTATCTTTTTGTGATGCTAATTTATCTCTATTCTTAAATGTTAAGAATGTTAGTACTGCTGTTATCATTGCTGAGAACCATACAGGTGTAAACATTGCAGAAGCTGCATTACCATTACCTTGGTGGTCTTTAACTTTATTTAAAGTTGTTGTTTCGACTTTCACAGGATTAACAAAGTTATCAAATTGATTACTAGGTAAATCTATTTGATTTTTAGCTAATAACTCAACATTCTGTTTACTGATTTGATTATTGAGTTGATCAGTGATTTTACTTAATGCTTGTTGTACGATGTTTGATACTTGTGCATTACTACCTTGATTAATAATTGTTTCTATATGAGCTTGTTTTGGTTCTGGAACTTCTTGTGAACTGTTACTCATTTTTTCTTGCATTGCTTTAATTTGTTCAGTTGATAATTCACCAGATTTTACTTTTTCTTTTATTTCATTTTGTTTTTCAGTCATGATTTTACTTTGTGCGTTACTGATAGCATTTTTAGAAAAATCTTTTTCAAAGACGATGGCGCCAATATATTTGTTGTCTTTTAGGCCTTTTTCAAGTTCTTTCTTATCCTTTACAGATTTCCAATTTACCGCTTCGCTATGACTTTTCTTCAAGTTATCTGCTAAATTCTTACCAATATTGGTAGTGTTACCTTGAACTTCAATACCGTTATCTTCATTTAAAATTGCCATTGGTATATCTTTCGGCTTTGGATTATAAGCCGGATAAAAAGCTGTTGCTAAAATCATAAGTATTAATACTACTGCAACTGGGATAACCCATACTAATTTTTTATTCATTACATTTCCTCCTAATTAAACAACACTATGTTGCTTATCATTCTATTTGTTATTATAATAGGCAGTGAAAGATATTCAATCATCAATCACATCGAATGTGAATGTTAAACAACAATATCAGCAGAATTGTTGTCGTTATTTAATATATAAGGAGTGATTTTATGGATCGCAGAGTAAAAAGAACGATTACGAGTATAGAAAAGGGATTTATTCAACTTTTAAAAACGTATAGTTTAGAAGAAATCACTATCCAGCAAATTGCAGATGAAGCGGATATTAACCGTGCAACATTTTATAAGTATTATTTGGATAAATACGATTTATTAAGTCATTTAGAAGATAAAGAAATTGAACGCATGAAAGCAAATATTGATTATGATAAATTAGCAAACCAACAAATCAATGAAGTAAGTGATTTGAACAAAATGATAAATAGTGTACCAAACAGTATCATTAAGATTGTTTTGAATAATATTGAATTATACGAAGTGTTATTCAACTTAAAGAGACAAAGTAAATTAGAAGAAAAATTATCAGATACGATTACACAGAATTTATTAACCGTATTAAATAATCAAACGACTATTAACCATATTCCTTTTAGGTATTTTCACAGTTATGTTTCAGGAGCAATCATTACTACACTGAAATATTGGGTATTAGATTCAGAAAGAATTCCAGAAGATGAAATTATGCAGCATTTATATACATTAATGCGTACGGGTCCATTAGAACAATTAGTAATCGAACTATCAAAAAAATCTTAAGATAACTTCGTGTTTAACAACACATGTTTAAGTTTTGTTGCGAATCATACAGATTGATGTTTATTGATGATTGTATCGTAGATTATTTATAAATATTATTAGACACACAGGAGGAATGTAACATGTCTAATAATGTTTCAATTAACAAAACAAATAAAGAAAGTAAAAAAGCTTTAATTGTCGGTTTAGGTATTAGTGGTATTTCTTCAGCAATAGCTTTAAAACAAGCAGGATGGGATCCTGTCATAATAGAAAAAGCTTCAGAGCGTAGAAAAGGTGGCTATTTCCTAGGACTATTTGGACTCGGTAGATCTGCTGCTAAAGATTTAGGCGCACTTCAATATTTACATGATAGACGTAGTCCTACTTCAGTCAATTTCTCAATAGATCGAACAGGCATTACAGGTTATACACTTGGATTTGCTGATATTCCGAAATCTTTCGCACCATGGATGATGTTAAGAGGCGATATAGAGAATGCTGCTTATAAAGCATTACCTAATGATGTAGAAATAATTTATGATACAGTGCCTGAAGCCATTTGGCAAAATGCATCTGAAGTAAGTGTGACAACTAAAAATCTCAAAACTAATATCAAAACTGAAAGTTCTTATGATCTTGTAATTGGGGCTGATGGGGTATTCTCTCAAGTTAGAGAACTAGCATTTGGTCCACATGAACAATATATTAAAGAATTAGGCTATATGATTTGTGCGTATCAACTCACTGAAAATCCACCTGATTTAAAACTCGATCAAGGTGTTATCTTGCATGAAGTTCAAAAATCTTTTACGGTATTTACTTTTAAAGATCACCCAGCAACAATCTTATTTACGTACAAAACAGATAATCCACAAACAGAAAGAAAAAAAGACCCACGTAAGAGAATTAGAGAAGTGTTTGGTGAACCTTATGGGGAATATATGGAATTTGCTTTAGATCAGTTAGATAAAGCTGATGATGTTATATTCGGTACAACTGACCAAGTAAAAATGCCTTCATGGTATCGAGGATGAGTTGTCTTAGTTGGTGATTCAGCATGGTGCCCAACACTTTATTCTGGAATGGGTGCAACATTAGGACTTGGTGGAGCTAATTTATTAGGAAAAGCATTACAGAAATATCCTGACAACATCGAATATGCTTTAAATAAATGGGAAAGTATACTAAGACCAAAAGTAAAACAATTTCAAAAGCAAGGTGCGACTACTGGACGTAGAAATTTCGTTACGGATAACGAAAAAGAATTACAAAAAAGAGAGAAAAATGTTAAAGTCAGAATGAAGTTCATGAAGAGTCAGTTGTTTGGTAATGTTATTCAATATACACCATTTATAAAAGCACGAAATACAGACCTTACAAAAGAACTTTAATTTGAACTTATGCATAAATGAAAGATTAATATCTTAAAAAAGAACTAGGACAATGTGCCCTAGTTCTTCATTTTATTAAAATATTTATCAATTTCTAATTTCTTACGCTTATTTAATGGATTTTATTATTTTTTAATAAGCGTAATGAGTTTAATATAACTAATATAGCAGCTCCTGTATCACTTAATACTGCTAACCATAGTGTTAGTAATCCTGGAAACACTAATATAAAAGCAATTAATTTTATAAGTATTGAGAAATATATATTTTGCTTAATGATATTTTTAGTTTTCTTACTTATAGAAATTGTACGTGTTAATTGATTGATATCATCTGACATAAGTACGACATCAGCTGTTTCCATTGCTGTATCTGAACCAATACCACCCATTGCAATGCCTACATCACTTTGTGCTAAAGCTGGTGCATCATTGATACCATCACCAATCATACCGACGCGATACCCTTTATTTTGTAAACCTTTAATAGCAGATAATTTATCTCCAGGCATTAATTCAGCATACACTTCTTTAATATCTACAAGTTGTGCGATTTTATGAGCTGTTCCTTTGTTATCTCCTGTAAGCATTACAGTATTTTTAATATGTGTACCATTTATTTGTTGTAATGTTTTGTTGATATTTGAACGTAATGGATCTGCTACTGTTATTAAACCATGAATGATATCAGAAGACGCAACAATTATAACAGTATATCCTTCTTGCTCATATGTGTTTATGTCGTCTTTATAATTTTCAATTTGTTTGTTGATAGAAGTAATTAATTTTAAGTTTCCGGCATAAACGTCACTTTCATTTATTTTGCCTTTAATACCTTGGCCAACTATATTTTTAAAATTCGTTATATTAGATGCTTTAGCATTAAACTGAGTAGCATAATCTACGATTGCATTGCTGATAGGGTGGGTTGAGTATGATTCTAAACTTCTCGCAATATTTAACAATGTTTCTTCGTCAGAATCGATGCTTTTAATTGTATCTACTTTTGGTCGACCTTCAGTCAAAGTACCTGTTTTATC
>Ga0308156_1003296_pt1 | contig 12567 bp, 10 predicted proteins | sample PhyAR2_FD_201041 | JGI IMG/M metagenome (GOLD analysis project Ga0308156, IMG submission 201041) | Phyllosphere microbial communities from UC Gill Tract Community Farm, Albany, California, United States - DLSL A.R2 | ecosystem: Host-associated > Plants > Phyllosphere > Unclassified | place: USA... | reverse complement strand
CGACGACGGAGATCTCTCCGACACCGAGATCCTCCTGACGTCGTGGGGTGCTCCGCGTCTCGACGCCGAGCTCCTCGACCGGATGCCGCGACTGCGCGCCGTGGTGCACGCGGCGGGCAGCGTGCAGCAGCTGGTCTCCGACGAGCTGTGGGAGCGGGGCATCACCGTGACCTCGGCCGCCGACGCCAACGCCGTGCCCGTCGCGGAGTACACGTTCGCGACGATCATCCTCGCCTTCAAGCGCGCCTTCGTGCACATGCGGTCGCCCTCGACGGTGCTGGAGTGGCGCGACCTGGTCGGCTCGACCCGGTACGGCAGCGTCGGCCGCACGGTCGGCGTCGTCGGCTTCTCGCGGATCGGACGTCGGGTGGTGCGGATGCTGGGCCAGCTCGACGGCATCCGGATCCTCGTCGCCGACCCGTTCGTCTCCGCAGAGGCCGTGGCGGATGCCGGCGGCGAACTGCTGCCCCTCGACGACATGCTCGGACAGGTCGACGTGCTGTCGCTGCATGCCCCCGCGCTGCCCGAGACCAGGCACATGATCGGTGCAGCCGAGCTCGCGGCGCTGCACGACGGCGCCACCGTCATCAACACCGCGCGCGGATGGATCCTCGATCACGATGCGCTGCTCGCCGAATGCACCTCGGGGCGACTGGATGCCGTGCTCGACGTCACCGAACCCGATCCGCTGCCGACCGATTCGCCGCTGCGAGCGCTGCCGAACGTCGCCCTCACCCCGCACATCGCCGGATCCATGGGCAACGAGGCCCGGCGTCTCGCCGATTCGGCCCTCGACGACGTCGAGGCGCTGCTGCACGGCGGTGTACCGTCGCAGGTGATCACCCGACTCGACATGGAACTGAGCGCATGAGCACGCCCGTCGACCCGCACGAGTTCTCGCCCTGGGACTTCTGGCGCGATGCCGACCCTGCGCAGCGCGAGTCGCAGCTCGAGCGTCAACGAGCCCTGGTCGACGGGCGTCCGGAGCGGCGACTCGGCGACCTCTGCTTCGTCTCGGAGCTCGCGTCGGTCGACCACGACGCACTCCGGCTCGGCGATCGCACCTACATCGCCGCCGGGGCGTATCTGACCGGCGAGCTCGTGGCGGGCGCCGACTGCAGCATCAACCCGTACACCGTCATCCGGGGGAGGGTCGCGCTCGGCGACGCCGTGAGGATCGGCGCGCACACGTCGATCCTCGGCTTCAACCACTCGATGGAACCGGGCACGCCGGTGTTCCGGCAGCCGCTGACGAGCAGGGGCATCGTGATCGGCGACGACGTGTGGATCGGCTCGCACGCCGTGATCCTCGACGGCGTCACGGTCGGCGCGCACTCCGTGATCGCCGCCGGTGCGGTGGTCACCAAGGACATCCCCGCGGGCGCGATCGTCGCCGGCAATCCCGCACGCTTCCTGCGCTGGCGGGTCGAGCCGGAGGATGCGGCGGCGGAGATGTCGTCTCCCGTCTCGGGCGCATCGGCGGTTCGCGACTCCGAGTCCGCCGGGTTGGGCGAGCGGGTGGCGCGGTTCGCCGAGCGCGCGCGGGCCGAGGTGTCGGCGGTGCTCGCGCGCTCGTGGAGCGAGGAGGCGGGGCTGTTCGTCGACCGCCCCGGCAGCGCCCCGACCGTTCGGGCGCAGGCGGATGCGATCGAGATCGCCGATCTGCTGAGCGGCTCGGCTCCCGCGCAGCGCTCCGCCGAGGCGCAGATCCGCCGCCTGCACGAGTGGCAGGATCCGTCGACCGGCGCTGTCGCCCCCCTGGGCCCCGACGGTCAGCCGCAGCCGGACCTGGACTTCTCGCACGAGGACGTGGCGTATCACGTGCTCAGCACCGGATACGCGCTCGACCTGCTCGGCTCGCGGTTCCCCGCCGCGCTCACCTGGGTGACCGAGGCGACCCCCGAGAGCGTCGTGGAGTTCTGCCGCGGGCTGCCGTGGGCGACGGATGCCTGGAAGGCCGGTCACCACATCGACGGCTTCGGCACCGCCCTGCTGTGGACGAAGCGGGCGGGCGTCCCCGTCCCCGCGGGGGTGGAGGAGGCGCTGTTCGGCTGGCTGCTGCTGAACGCCGACGCACGCACCGGCATGTGGGGGTCGCCGACTCCCGACCGCGGACTCCTGCCCGTCGTGAACGGCTTCTATCGGGCGTCGCGCGGAACGTTCGCGCAGTTCGGCGTGCCGCTGCCGCATCCCGATAAGGTCGTCGACACCGTGCTCGACCATGCGCGCGACCCACGGTGGTTCGCGCCGGAAATGCGCGACGCATGCACCGTGCTCGACGTCGCGCATCCGCTGTGGCTGACCCGCGGCACCGGTCACCGCTCCGACGAGGTGCGGCGTCTCGCGGCGCGGCTGCTGTCGGACTCCCTGCCGATGTGGGCGCCCGACGAGGGGTTCGGATTCCGGGAGCCGTCGGCGGCCGGTCGCGGTCTCGCGGCGACCCGGCCGGGGCTCCAGGGCACGGAGATGTGGCTCGCGATCATCTGGTACCTCGCCGACGTCCTCGGGATCGCCGGCGAACTGGGGTACCGCCCGCGGGGCGTGCATCGGCCGGAGCCGGCAGCGGCCCTCGGCGGCTCCAGCCCCTGACGCCGGGCTCGCACGCGGGTCGAAAGTGCGCCCGGCGCCCGGTGCGGGGTCACAGGAGCACTGGAAACGGGCGGTTCGTAAGCGAGATCGACCACGCACGCGGCATCCCGGCTGGGCGCACCGCGCACCGCCACGGAGAGCGTTTTCCGTCACTGCTTGCGTCAGGCGCCCGAGCATGGCATGCTGTCGGAAAGCGCTTACCCGCAGAGTTTCCCCACGAGTTTCCCCGCAGAGCGTGCGGGATCTGAGAGAAGAGAACGGACCAGCAATGTCACAGGCGACAACCCGCGAGATCGGGATCATCATGAACGGCGTCTCCGGACGCATGGGCTACCGCCAGCACCTCGTGCGGTCGATCCTCGCGATCCGCGACGAGGGCGGCATCGAGCTGCCGGACGGCTCGCGCATCACGGTGAAGCCGCTGCTCGTCGGCCGCAACGAGGCCAAGCTCGCCGAGCTCGCCGCGAAGCACGGCATCGAGGACTACACGACCGACCTCGACGCGGCGCTCGCCGACCCGAAGTGGGAGATCTACGCCGACTTCCTCGTGACCAAGGCCCGTGCATCCGCTCTCCGCAAGGCGATCGCGGCCGGCAAGGCCATCTACACCGAGAAGCCCACCGCCGAGTCGCTCGACGAGGCCCTCGAACTCGCGCGTCTCGCCGACGCGGCGGGCGTCAAGACCGGCGTCGTGCACGACAAGCTCTACCTGCCCGGCCTGCAGAAGCTCAAGCGCCTCATCGACTCGGGCTTCTTCGGCCGCATCCTGTCGGTGCGCGGCGAGTTCGGCTACTGGGTGTTCGAGGGTGACTGGCAGCCCGCGCAGCGCCCGAGCTGGAACTACCGCACCGAAGACGGCGGCGGCATCATCGTCGACATGTTCCCGCACTGGAACTACGTGCTCGAGAACCTCTTCGGCGAGGTCAAGAGCGTTTACGCGCAGGCCGCCGTGCACATCGCCGACCGCTGGGACGAGAACGGCGAGCACTACACCGCCACCGCCGAGGACGCCGCGTACGGCATCTTCGAGCTCGAGGGCGGCATCGTCGCCGAGATCAACTCCAGCTGGACGGTGCGCGTCAACCGCGACGAGCTCGTCGAGTTCCAGGTCGACGGCACCCACGGGTCCGCCGTCGTCGGACTCTTCGGCGCCAAGATCCAGCCGCGCAACGCCACACCGAAGCCCGTGTGGAACCCCGACCTCGAAGACAGCCACGACTATGACGCCGACTGGCAGAAGGTCCCCACGAACGACGTCTTCCTCAACGGCTTCCGCCAGCAGTGGGAGGAGTACCTGGTCTCGTTCGTCGAGGGCACGACGTACCCCTTCGACCTGCTCTCGGGCGCCCGCGGCGTGCAGTTCGCCGAGGCCGGCCTGACCTCGAGCGCCGAGGGCCGCAAGGTCTCGCTCTCCCCGCTGACGCTGGGCTGAGCATGACCACTCTCCGACTTCTCGACGCCGCAGGCGCGGTGACGGATGCCGAGCTGCGCGAGGGCGGCGGGTACACCCGTCCGTCCGCGCCGCTGCAGAGCCGTGTCGCCTACGCCGCCGCCCACGTCGTGCCGAAGGTGCACGCCGACAACACCCCCGGCCAGCCGGCCGACATCGACTGGGATTCGACGCTCGCGTTCCGACGCAACGTCTACTCGTGGGGTCTCGGCGTCGCCGACGCCATGGACACCGCTCAGCGCAACATGGGTCTGGATGCCGCGGCCACCCGCGAGCTCATCGCCCGCAGCGCCGAGGTCGCCCGTGAAGAGGGCGGGTCGGTCGTGGTCGGTGTCAACACCGATCACATCGCCGAGTCGCACATCTCGCTCGACCAGGTGATCGATGCCTACAAGGAGCAGCTGCACTTCACCGAGGAGCAGGGGGCGGGCCCCGTGCTCATGGCCTCCCGCCACCTCGCGCGGGTCGCGACGGGCGCCGACGACTACCGCCGGGTCTACCGCGAGGTGCTCTCGTCGGCCACCGTGCCGGTGGTGCTGCACTGGCTGGGCACGGCCTTCGACCCCGAACTCGCCGGCTACTTCGGAGCGGATGACTGGCAGACCGCATCCGCCGTGCTGCTCGACGTCATCGCAGAGAACCCCGACAGGGTCGCGGGCATGAAGATGAGCCTGCTGAATGCCGAGTCGGAGATCTCGGTGCGCGAGCGACTCCCCGAGGGTGTGCGCATGTTCACGGGCGACGACTTCAACTACGTCGGACTCATCGGCGGCGACACGGTGGGTCAGGGCGACGGCCACTCCGACGCGCTGCTCGGCGCGTTCGCGGCGATCACCCCCGTGGCGTCCGCGGCGATCCAGGCGCTGGATGCCGGCGACCCGTCGCGGTACCTCGAGATCCTCGGTCCGACCGAAGAGCTCAGCCGTCAGGTGTTCGCGGCTCCGACCTTCTACTACAAGACGGGCGTCGCGTTCCTGGCCTGGCTCAACGGGCACCAGCCCGCATTCCAGATGGTCGGCGGTCTGCACTCGGCGCGGAGCCTTCCGCACCTGAGCCGCATCGTCGAGCTCGCGAACGCCTCGCTGGCGCTGGAGAACCCCGAGCTCGCGCGCGACCGCTGGCACGGGATGCTGCGCCTGAACGGCGTCGATTCAGGGAGGGTGTACGCATGACCGTGGATCCGCGCCTGTCGATCAATCAGGCGACCATCAAGCACGCCGACCTCGCGACCGCGCTGCGGGTGACGGCCGATGCCGGCATCCAGGCGATCGGTCTGTGGCGCGAGCCCGTGAACGAGGTCGGGCTCGACGTCGCCGCGCGCATGCTCGCCGACTCCGGCCTGCGCTTCACGACGCACTGTCGTGGCGGCTTCTTCACCCTGCCCGAGGGGCCCGAGCGCGTGGCCGCACTCGACGACAACCGCCGCGCGATCGAGGAGACCGCGACGCTCGCCGCCGCGGGAGCCGAGGGATCGACCGCCGTGCTCGTGCTCGTCGCCGGTGGCCTGCCCGCCGGTTCCCGCGACCTGATCGGCGCGCGTGAGCGTGTGCGCGACGCGATCGGCGTGCTCGCGACCGACGCGAAGGCGGCGGGCGTGACGCTGGCGATCGAGCCGCTGCATCCGATGTACGCATCCGACCGGGCCGTGGTCTCGACCCTGGGCCAGGCGCTCGACATCGCCGCGGACTTCGAGCCGGAGGTGGTCGGCGCGGCCGTCGACACGTTCCACATCTGGTGGGACCCGCAGGTGCTCGACCAGATCGCCCGCGCCGGCCGCGAGGGCCGCATCGCGACCTATCAGGTGTGCGACTGGAAGACCCCGCTCGCCGCCGACGTGCTGCTGTCGAGGCACTACACCGGAGACGGCGTGATCGACTTCGGCTCGCTCACCCGCGCCGTGATCGACACCGGGTACGACCGCGACATCGAGGTCGAGATCTTCAACGCCGACATCTGGGCGGATGCCCCCGAGAACGTCGTGCGGCGCACGGCCGAGACCTTCGGGGCCGCGGTCTCGCCGCACCTGGGTGCAGAGGTCGGGGTCGTCGGACGCTGACCCGCGCAGACACCGGGGCCGCGTGTCCGCGGCCCCGGTGTCGGCACGCCCCGTGTCGGCACGCACCCGCGACGGCGCGCCCCGTGTCGGCGGCGCTGAGATATCGGTCGACCCGTGAGACTCCGCCGCGCCCCTGAGAGGATGACCCCATGACGAAGATCCGACCCGGACTCTGCTCGGTGACCTTCCGCTCGCTCGAGGTCGAGGAGGTCATCGGGCTCGCGGCCGAGGCCGAGCTCGACGTGATCGAATGGGGGGCCGACGTGCACGTCCCCGCCGGCGACATCGAGCGGGCGGCGCAGATCGCCACCGAAACCGCGGATGCCGGACTGACCTCCTGCTCGTACGGCTCGTACTTCCGAGCCGGGGCGGACGAGTCCCTGACCCCCATCCTCGACAGCGCCGAGGCGCTGGGGGTCGACCGGGTGCGCATCTGGGCGGGGCACCGAAGCTCGGCCGAGGCGTCGCCGGAACAGTGGGGCGAGATCGTCGCCCGGCTGCGCGACGCGGCGGCCGAGGCGGACGCGCGCGGCATCGGCCTCGCCCTCGAGTTCCATTCCGGCACGCTCGCCGATACGGCACCCACCACCCTCCGCCTTCTCGCCGAGGTCGACAGTCCGGCACTGAGCACCTATTGGCAGCCGACCGTCGGCGCGAGCGTCGAGGCGGTCCTCGCCGAATACCGGGCGCTCGCCGCCCACACCAGCGCGGCGCACGTCTTCTCGTGGTGGCCGGCGCAGGAGCGGCTTCCCCTGCGGGCGAGGGATGCGCTGTGGACGCGCTTCTTCGCCGAGGCGCTGGGGTCGTCGACGGGCTCAGGGGCGCCCGGCGCACGCGGCGCTGCGACGGGGGGTGTGCGCGATGCGCTGCTCGAGTTCGTGCCCGGCGACGACCCGGCCCTGCTGCGGGGCGAGGCTGCGGCGCTCCGCGCGTACCTGTCGGCGTAGCCCGCGATGCTCGTCGGACGCAGACGGTGCGCGACGCCGCCACGCTCCCTCGTCGGGGCGTCACACCGCAGTATGCTCAGGGCATGAGCCAGCCGGAAAGCCCTTCCCGCGTGCGTCAGCCGCGTCACGCGCGAGGCGCCGCCCCGACCCTGCACGACGTCGCCCGTGAGGCGGGGGTCTCGCTCGCGACGGCATCCCGGGTCCTCAACGGGTCCGAGCGCAAGGTCGCCGAATCCTTCCGCGAGCGCGTCGAGCAGGCGGCAGCCGAGCTCGGCTACACGGCCAACGTCTCGGCCCAGGCGACCGCCCGTGGCACCTCGCCGGTGATCGCCCTGCTGGTCGCCGACATCGCCGACCCGTACTTCGGGCTCATCGCCGCGGGTGTGGCGCGGGGCGCCGACGAGCAGGGCCTCGTGGTCACGATCGCGATCACCGAGCGCGACCCGGTGCGCGAGGCGCGCATCGTGCGGGCGCTGCGCGGACAGCGACCGCAGGGACTGATCCTCGCGGCATCGCGCACGGCACAGCCGACCGACTCCGACACCACGCGCGAACTGGCCGAGTACGCCCGATTCGGCGGGCAGGTCGTCACGTTCGGCGCCGGCAGCGCCGAGAACCGCCACGTCGAGATCGACAACCGGGCGGGCGCCGAGGCGCTCGGGCGTCGCATGGCGGGGCTCGGCTACCGCTCGGCCCTGGCGATCGCCGCGGCCGAGGGCGTGCTGACCTCCGACGAGCGTCTGGTCGGGTTCCGCGCCGGATTCGAGTCCGAGGGCGGCACCGTCGAGCGCGTGATCCGCGGCGACTTCCGTCGCGAGTCGGGCGCGCAGGCGATGTCGGCCGCGCTCGCCGACGGCGTCGAACCGGGCACGCTCGTGTTCGGGATGAGCGACGTGGTCGCGATCGGCGCCATGGCGGCGATCCGTGAGGCCGGGCGCGAGGTCGGCACCGACATCGCGGTGTGCGGTTTCGATGACGTCCCCTCGAGCAGCGACGTGACCCCGGCTCTCACGACCGTGCGGGTGCCGCTGAGCGAGGTCGGCTATCAGGCGTTCCGTGCGACGGTCGACGCCGACTGGCAGCAGGCGGTGCTGCCGCTCGAGGTGATCGTCCGCGCGAGCACGCCGGGCGTCACCCCATGACCCGGGTCGTCCTCGCCCCCGACAGCTTCAAGGGCACGATCACCGCGGCCGACGCCGCGGTGTCCCTCGCCGAGGGCTGGGCGTCGGTCGATCCCTCTGCGACCTTCGTGCACCGGCCGATGGCCGACGGCGGTGAGGGCACTGTCGCGGCGTTCGCGGCAGCGGTGCCCGGTGCCCGTCGGATGCCGGTCGTCGTCGACGGGCCCGCGGGGGTGCCGATCGAGACGAGCTGGCTGCTGCTGCCGTCGACGGCCGAGAGCCCCGAGGGCACCGCGGTCGTCGACCTGGCCTCGACCTCGGGCATCGAGCTGCTCGACGAGCTGCGGCCATGGGACGCCGACACCGCCGGATTCGGCCAGGCGATCGCCGCGGCCCTCGACCACGGCGTCTCCCGTCTCGTGGTCGGCATCGGATCGAGTGCGTCGACGGACGGCGGCACGGGGATGCTGTCCGCCCTGGGGGCCCGCTTCCTCGACGCCGCCGGGGCGCCGGTCGCCCGGGGCGCTCGCGGCCTCGCCGACATCGCGACGGTCGACCTGACCGCCCTGCGCGCCGCCCCCGACGTGCGCGTGCTCACCGACGTCACGAATCCGCTCGTCGGACCGCGCGGGGCCGCGGCGGTGTTCGGTCCGCAGAAGGGGCTCGTCGCCGACGACATCGCCCCGGTCGATGCCGCGCTCGCGCACCTCGCCGACCTGCTCTCCCTCGATGCGACGCTCCCCGGCACCGGGGCAGCGGGAGGCACCGGAGGAGCGCTGGTCGTGTGGGGGGCGACGCTCGCCCCCGGCGCCGCCGAGGTGGCAGAGCTCATCGGCCTCGCCGACGCGATCGCCGAGGCCGAGGTCGTCGTCACCGGGGAGGGCTCGTACGACGGGCAGTCCGGCGACGGCAAGGTGCCGTCGTTCATCGCCGGCATCGCGGCGTCCGCACAGGTGACCGCCGTGCTGGCCGCGGGTCGCATCACGGCCGACTCCGACACGACGCTGTTCGTGGCATCCGCCTCGCTCACCGACCTCGCCGGATCGTCGGCTGCCGCTCTGGCCGAGCCCGCGCGCTGGCTGCGCGACGCCGGCGCCTCGCTCGCCCGGTCCGTCTGACCGGCGCACCCGCTGACGCGAGCGGGGTCAGAAGCGCGCCCGCTCACGCCGACTCGGGCGCTCTTTCGACCCCGCACGCATCTCTGCCCCCGGCACGGGGCGGTGCCGGGGGCAGAGAGACGGCGCGGGCAGAGAGCGGCGCGGGCAGAGAGCGGCGGGTGATGGGCTCAGCCGCCGAGGGCTGCTGACACGACGGCGCGGGCCTCGGCCTGCACCTCGGCGAGGTGCTCCGGGCCGCGCAGGCTCTCGGCGTACAGCTTGTAGACGTCTTCCGTGCCCGAGGGGCGGGCCGCGAACCAGGCGTGCTCGGTCTGCACCTTGAGGCCGCCGATCGCCGCACCGTTGCCGGGGGCGTGCGACAGCTTGGCCGTGATCTCCTCGCCGGCGAGGGTCGTGGCCGACACGGCATCGGGCGCCAGCTTGCCGAGCGTGGCCTTCTGCGCGGGCGTCGCCGGGGCGTCGACGCGCTGATAGGCCGAGGCGCCGAACGCCTGCTCCAGCTCGGCGTACCGCTCCGACGGGCTCTTGCCGGTCACGGCGATGATCTCGGCCGCGAGCAGGCACAGCAGGATGCCGTCCTTGTCGGTCGACCAGACCGTGCCGTCCTTGCGGAGGAACGACGCACCGGCCGACTCCTCGCCGCCGAAGGCGACCGAGCCGTCGAGCAGTCCGGGCACGAACCACTTGAAGCCGACGGGGACCTCGAGCAGTCGGCGTCCGAGCGACTCGGCGACACGGTCGATGATCATCGACGACACGAGCGTCTTGCCGATCGCGGCGTCGCGCGGCCACTCCGCACGGTGCGAGAACAGATAGTCGATCGCGACAGCGAGATAGTGGTTCGGGTTCATCAGCCCGGCGTCGGGGGTGACGATGCCGTGGCGATCGGCATCCGCATCGTTGCCGGTGAGCACGTCGTAGTCGCCCTTCTTGGCGACCAGCGATGCCATGGCCGAGGGGGAGGACGGATCCATGCGGATCTTCTCGTCCCAGTCGAGCGTCATGAAGCGCCAGGTCGGGTCGACCTCGGGGTTCACGACGGTCAGGTCGAGGTCGTAGACCTCTTTGATGAGCGCCCAGTACTCGACGGATGCGCCGCCGAGCGGGTCCGCCCCGATGCGGACGCCCGCCTCGCGGATCGCGTCGATGTCGATGATGGTGGCGAGGTCGCGCACATAGGCGTCGCGGAAGTCGTAGCCGGGGATCGCATCCCAGTCGACGTCGGCGAAGCGCTCGCGCTTCACTCCCTCGAGGCCGCCGGCGATGAGCTCGTTGGCGCGGTCGGCGATCCAGCCGGTCGCGTCGGTGTCGGCAGGGCCGCCGTGCGGGGGGTTGTACTTGAACCCGCCGTCGCGCGGCGGGTTGTGCGACGGGGTGACGACGATGCCGTCGGCGCGGCCCGGAGCATCCGCCGCGAGCTCGCGGTTGAACGTGAGGATCGCGTGGCTGAGCGCGGGCGTCGGCACCCACGAGTCGCGCGAGTCCACGCGCACGTCGACGCCGTTCGCGACCAGCACCTCGATGGCGCTGCGCTCGGCCGGCAGCGACAGGGCGTGGGTGTCGCGGCCGAGGAACAGCGGACCGGTGATGCCCTGGCCCGCGCGGTAGTCGACGATCGCCTGGGTGGTGGCCAGGATGTGGTTCTCGTTGAAGCTGTTCGAGAGCGAGGAGCCCCGGTGGCCGCTCGTGCCGAACGCGACGCGCTCGGCGGCGACATCGGGGTTCGGGACGCGGTCGTAGTAGGCGGCGATCAGCTCGTCGACATCGATCAGATCGGATTCTTCGGCGGGAAGGCCGGCACGGCTCGTCATGCACACAGTCTGCCCCCATCTCGGCATCCGCGCATCTTCTGTCGCCTCGCAGGTGCCCTAAGGTGAAACGCGTGACTGAACGCCGCACCTACAGCTATCTCGGCCCTGCCGGCACCTTCACCGAGGCGGCGCTCGACCAGGTCGCCGACGCGCGCGGTCAGGACCGCCGTGCGGTGCACAACGTCGGCGAAGCGCTCGCCGACGTGCTCGAGGGGCGCAGTGACGCGGCCATGATCGCGATCGAGAACTCGATCGAAGGCGGCGTCTCGACCACACAGGATGCTCTGGCCACCCTGCCCGGTCTGCGCATCGTCGGCGAGTACCTCGTGCCCGTGAACTTCGTGCTCGTCGCGCCCCGCGGGACCACGCTGGACGACGTGAAGATCATCGCGGCGCATCCGGTGGCCTACGCGCAGTGCCACGGCTGGCTCGGCGCGAACCTGCCGACGCACTCGCACGTGCCGGCGGCGAGCAACGTCGCCTCGGCGATCGGCGTGCTCGACGGATCGCTGCCCGCGCAGGCGGCGATCGCGGCCCCCGGCGTCGTGAAGCACCTCGACGTCGACGTGCTGGCCGAGGGCATCGGCGACAACGCGCAGGCGGTCACCCGCTTCGTGCTCGTCACCCGCACCACCACCGCACCGGCGCCGACCGGGGCCGACAAGACCTCGCTGATCGTCGAGCTGCCGAACGACCACCCCGGTTCGCTGCTCGAGATGCTCGAGCAGTTCTCGACCCGCGGCATCAACCTGTCGCTCATCCAGTCGCGGCCGATCGGCGACGAGCTCGGGCGGTACCGGTTCGTGATCGACGCCGACGGGCACATCGAGCACGAGCGCATGGCCGACGCCCTGCTCGGCATCCGCCGCTTCAGCCCGCGCGTGGTCTTCCTCGGGTCGTACCCCCGCGCAGACCGGCAGATCGTGCAGTACCCCGAGCGCTACGACGACGACGTGTTCGTCGAGGCGCGCGACTGGCTGCGCGGCATCCTGAGCGGCGAGCCCGAGGCCTGACGAGGCTCGCACGGCCGTTCTTCTCGATCAGCCCTCGATCACTTCCGGATCACATCGGGGAGGCCGCCACGGAGAGGGCGTCAGGAGTCCGTCTCGGATGCGCGCCAGGTCACGGCGAGCCCGGTGATCGCTGAGACCGCCGCTGCCGTGTCTTCGCGGGTGCCCCCGGCGCGACCGGCCGCGAGGCCTGCGAGGTAGGCGCTGAGCGGTGCGGCGGGGCGGGTGACGCCGTGCGCGACGTCACGGGCGAGGTTCAACAGCAGGGCGACGTCGACCGACTCGCGGTCGATGTCCAGGGCCTCGCAGACGGCCGTGGTCCAGTCATCGAGAGCCTCGACCGGAAGGTGCGTCGGGGTGTCGGTCATGTCGTCTCCTCGTCGAGAGTGCCGGCACGCCGGGGTGCGCGTGCGGCGTCGCTCATGCGTGCGCGGGCTCGTTCCAGATCGTCCCACGTGTCGATGT
>Ga0308156_1003295_pt1 | contig 12568 bp, 25 predicted proteins | sample PhyAR2_FD_201041 | JGI IMG/M metagenome (GOLD analysis project Ga0308156, IMG submission 201041) | Phyllosphere microbial communities from UC Gill Tract Community Farm, Albany, California, United States - DLSL A.R2 | ecosystem: Host-associated > Plants > Phyllosphere > Unclassified | place: USA... | reverse complement strand
GAGGGGGCGGGGTGCGTGACGCTTTCCGTCACGAGTGCGTCACCAGCGTCACTTGTGACGCTTTGTGACGGCGCGTGACGCTCGCGATATGCGCGCATCCGAAGCGCGCCCTTCGTCGGCTGCATGGCGGCGGCAATGCGCGCCTCTACTGACGCTTCAGCACGCGCCAGCTCCGCCGCCACCTTGGCGACGAGAAGCGGCGGCGTGCCAGCGTCGAGCAGTTCCTGCAGCAGGCTTTCGGTCACGCTGCCTGGGCCTCCTGCCGCAACTTCTCGGCATGGGCGCGCACGTGGTCAGCGCGTTTGTCCAGCGCTGCCGCCGCCGCCAGCAGGTCATCATTCGATACCCCCCGCTCGCCACTGATCTTGGCACGCGTGCCGCGCTCCTGTATGTCGAGCGCACCGGCCAGCTTCTCGATGCCGCCGAGCATCATCGCCGCCGTATGCAGCCCCATCATTCGCTCGACCTTCAGGGGATGGCCCTTCTGTGCCGGTTTTCCGGCACAGGTGTTTTCATGGCTCATGAGTGAAGTGCCCTCGCCAACGTGCTCGGATTGCCGATGTCGGTTGGCGCGAGGCGGACAATGTCGCCCTTTCTCGGCCCCAGGATAGCAACATCCTCCGCGCCGATCAGATGGACGCATGACTCTTCGATCGCTTCCGAACAGCGGGCGATCGCGACCTCGGCAGACGATCCATCATATCGAGCCGAGTGGCCAATGATCCGGGCGACGTAGCAACCCGTTCCCGTGCCATCGCTGACGGCCTCGGCGAGCTCGCGCGTGCCATCGAGCAGCACCCACCGTCCGCGCTTCTCCTTCTCCCAAGTGAGAAAGACGGGTGCGGCGGCCGATGGATAATCGGGGAAACGGATGCTCCAGCAACGAGCGTGTCGCCGGGCTATCGGCCGCGTGACGCGCAACAGCGTCGCGGCCTCATCGAGCGTTTTACCGGCCTGCGAGAGGCCGAGCATATAGCAGGCGACCATCGCCTCCTGATCGGTCACGCCAGCCGCCGCAGCGACCTGCGAGTACATCTTGACGTCATTGTCCATGATGTTCGCGCCTCCGTGCGCGTTCGTTGGTGATCAGTTCACGGATGATGCTGGAGGCTGTGACCACGACCAGCGGCCAGCGTTGGAAATCTGACGGCACGACGATTGCCAGCCGCTCCGCAGGCATGCGGCGCAGGATCGCGTCGATCATCGGGGCGTCGTAAGGAATCACGCCTGTCGTGCCTCGGCTTCGAAGGCTGCGAAACCGCGCGTGATCATCGCGGTGACGAAGACATCGAGGGGTTTACCCGCGTTTTGCGCCGCGCGGATTATCGGGGCGGGCAGGAACGGTTTTCCGCCTCGAGCAAAGGTTACAGGGGTGATCCGCAGCGCGGGCTCAGGCTGGTGGTGGTCGGGGCGCTCTCGACCGTCATGGCACCAGGCGCATTCGCCATCGAACAGCCGCGGGCTGGGCAATTCGCAGTCCTCGCAGATGCCGCCATCTGTGCCAGAAATCGGCACAGGCAGCGATTGAAGGCTGCGGCTGATGTGCTCCGCCTCCAGCTGGGCGGCGATGTCGGCTTCGTCGGCCATTACGCCGCCACCTCGAGCAAAGGGATCACCAGCGCTCCGGTGTAGGCGACTGGCAGGAAGCGATAGGTCTCCCCGCCAGAGACGATCACCGCCGCCGCAGGCTGTACCATCGCAAGACGCAATTCTTCGGTCGCGAAAGCAGCGCCAGCCGCTCCCGCGTCGTCATTGGCAATCGTCATTGTCGTCACTCCAAGGGCCGCGCCAAGGCAGCCCGGTTGATTCCTATTGCTGGTGCACGAGGCGGATCAGGTTCGACCGCCGGGCGCGGAGCCGGTCGATGTGGGCGCCGACCTTTTCGATCTCGGGCCACATGTCTTCGAGCTCCGCGTCGCTGATCTGGTTGTCGGCCAGCGCGATCGCCTTCTTCGCGATCAGCTCGCCCAGCGCGGCCAGCGAATGGGCGTCTTCGGTCGGGCTGTCGGCGATCGGTACGATGCGCATCCCGACGAGGCCGAGCACGTCATTGGCGAAGCGGCCATCCCATTCGCGGCAGCCGCGCAGGAAGCTGACGACGCCCATGTCGGCCGATCCGGCGCGGTAGGCGGCGGCACGGTCATCGCTCTTGCCCAGCACCTGGCCGAGATCTTCGTCGGTCGCCTTGTCCTCGGTCTTGATAGCCGAAAGGCTCCGGCCAAGGGTGTCGAGCAGCAAACTCGCGGGGACCGTGCGATAGCGGCCGTGGATGTGCGGAACGCTCACAGCGTATCTCCATCGTCATGAACTGGGATGATCTCTCCACCGCACCCCGCGCCGTTCGCATCGCGGTCGCCCGCGCGCTGGTCGACAAAATCACCGGCGACGGGCGGGAGAACCACGCCGCCGGTGAGGGAGGGGCCGACCGTCTTGGGGAGGTCAGCCGCCAGGGAGAGGAAGTGAATGTCGGCGCAGGTCATGTCAGCGCTCTCCAATCGCACCGCTGCTGCGGGCGTGGTGGTGGACGATGCAAGGGGCCTTGGGTGCGGGGTGGCGGCAGACGTATCCACCGCGACGGAAAGTTGCCCTACGGTTATCCCATTGGCCGCAGCGCCGGTCGACCCTTGACAAGTCCCGCTCTGCCCCCTGCATCGTCCTATCTGGGGCTATCATGCCTGACGGCCCCAGAAGCTTGTGGCCTCGCGCTGATAGCGCGCGACGTCCAAAGTGATGACCTGCACGCGCACCAGGCTTTTCGCGTGCAGAGTTTGTTCGCGGCCATCATCCTAGCGGACAGTGGCGCAGAAATCGAATGGCTCACCGATCGCCGTCACGGTGCCATGCGTCGAAGCCTCGGCGCCGGTGACGGCGTGAAGCCCACTCTGCCGGTCGACCCATGCGCCGCCGTACATCGCCGTGGCATACCCCAGGGTATAGGCGACACGGTCGCCGACCTCGATCGGATCGTCGAGCACGCTCGCGTGTTGGTCGGGCTGGCAGGCCACTATGCTGCTACCTGCGATGATGTTGCGCTATCGTACGCTGCCGTCAAATCCGCTGACCGCCATGGGGGCACACGATTTTGACTCTTCCAATGCTGAACCGTGGTCGGCGGTACGCCGAGCTTTGCGGCCGTCTTGCGGACGCCACCGAGAGCTTCGATCATTTGGAGAGCGTTGGCCATGACCAGACATGTACGACTTTCGCATCTTTTGGTCAATACGGCCGTACGAAATATATTGTCGCGCCCACTCGTCGCTGGTGGCAGGCAACTCGCATGTTACGTCAAAGCGACATCCTGGCCGAACTGATCGTCCGTGGCATCACGCAGGGTGAGATAGCCGATGCCTTGGGTATCGCCAGGCCGAATGCAAACAAGCTTTTTAAACCGGCCGCGAAGACCGGTAAAACGCGAACGCTGACCTACGACGAAGGCGTCATGCTTATCGAGCGTTTCGGTTTAGATCGTCCAGAGCCCGCCCCCGTCGAGCCTATGGCTGTACCAGTCGCAAGGCTGGCCGTTCAGTATGTTGCTCAGCAGCTTGGGGTGAAGATCGATCCCGATGACGAGCGTGTCGAAGACCTCGCTCAAGACATTCGAGCATATTCTGAGTTCGTCGCAAGCGCTCAGGTTGGCGAAAATCGCGACAAAGCTCAGGGCTGGCTTGATGGTCGGCGATCGCGGTCGCAAGCTCGGTCTTAAGGTATAGCGTCAGGAGTAAATCCCCCTCGACATGCCGGTTCCCGCTGCTCACCGATAGACCCCGTCGACTCCCATAACGTTCTCAATATGTTCTGCGATTTGACCTGTGTCTAGGATTTTTCTTAGAGCGCATAGCCCATCGCAAGTACGAAAAACGCAGGATAGTGCGAAATTCGTATTGCATGAGGTGAGCGAAAGTCGTACATGCTTCTTACCGCTGATCGCCGCCTGATGCGAGCGAAGCGGTCGAGGAGATCGCTATGGCTCCCAGTGAGTCGAACCCGAAACCGCCGGTCGAAGTGCGCGAAGCTGTCGCTGCTCATTACGAGCGTCGCGGCCACCGGGCGGATGCCGAGGGCTTTGGCGCGATGGGCGCCATGTGCCAGCTGTGGGCCGCGAAGGCGCGGGCAGGTCACAGCAACCCTTTGACCCGTCGTGTCGAGCGCATTATGCGCCGCCGCGTCACCCGCTATGACATGATGCCGGTCGGCCAGCAGGTCGACTTGCTGCACCTGATGGCGCGCGGCTGATGCGCGGCCAGGTCATTCCAAGCGTGCGCATCTTCAAGGCGCTGACCGCGATCGACAGCCCAGACGGCGACATCGAGCATCAGGGCTATTCGCTGGCGGTATCGTGGCTGGGCTTTTTCGCCGAATTGACCATTGCCCGCCGGGTGAAGCCGTGATGCGCGCCGTCGCGCTCCCCCCGCGCAAGATCACCAAGTCGCCGAAGGTCGATGCGGGCAAGCGCTCGCCCGCGCATCGGGCGTGGGTGAGGGGCTTTGCCTGCTGCGCCTGCGGCTCGACGACCGGTATCGAATGCGCCCATGTCCGCCGGGCGGCGAATAGCGGCGTCAGCATGAAGCCCAGTGACGCCTATACGGTCAGCCTGTGCCGCGATTGCCATGCAGAGAGCCACCGGGGCGAGGCGACATTCGAGCTGAAGCACGGCGTCGACCTGATGGCGCTCGCCCGCAAATTCTTCGAGCAGTCGCCGCACCGTCATAAGCTGGACAATCCGTGGGGCGCGCGATGAGCGCCGCCCGTCGTCTCAGCCCCGTGAAGCTCGCCGAGATCGACCCTGATTTCGACCAGGTCTTCCACGGCCTCCGCTGGAAGGTGGCGCGGTATCGCCAACTCAGCCCCATGATCCTCTCTGCGTCAGTCGACCCCATGCAGTATAAAAAGCTGGGAGCGATGGCGGCCGAGCGGCAGGACATTTACGGCACGCTTCGCGCCGAGGCCGACAAGATGAAGATCGGCTCGGCCTATGCGCTGATGCATCTAATCGAGACGGTCGAGCGGCTGACGCGCCCAATGCGGGGGCGAGAGAAGTCGCCAGCCGCGAATGCCGTCGTCGCCGAGCTTCGTGAAGATCTGACCCGCGCCCAAAAGGCTGCCGAGGAAGCGCGCGTCGAATACATCATCCGGCGTCGTCTGGCGAAAGAGGCGGTCGATGCCGCTGAGTCGATCGGCGCCGCTCTCCAGTATGTGGAGGCGAGCCTTGGCTGATCCCAATCTCCCGCCGATCGGGCGGCAGCCGTCCGTGCGACAGGTCAGCCCCTCGGTGCGCACGCCTTGGTACGGTAATATCGTCGGCTATCGGAACGTCGACGGCATCCAGGTCGGGGGCGATCGGTGGACCACCCAGCAGGTCGCCGCGATCCTGCAGCGCGGGCTCGACCCGCTGACCTGCGAGGCGATGGAAGTCCGGCGCCAGGCGGTCCCCGCCGAGATCTGGATCCCGGTCGACACGCTCCCCGCTGTCTTCGCTTTCGACTGCCCCATCATTCAGCGGATGGCGGGCGACAGGGTCAAGGTGATCGCGCCCGACGGCCAGCCCAAGATCGTTTTCGCCGACGGCTGGGGGCACCGGCCCTTCCGCCGCCCCAGGCAGCCCGATGACGGCTTCTACCAGGACCGCATCCTCGGCGCTGGTGGCTCCGGCTCTCGCCCCATCTTCTCCACCACTCGGAAGGCAATACGATGACCTTTTCCGATCACGTCGCCCAGGCGCTCGGCGTCCTGTGCGTCTGCATCTTCGCCGCCGCGGGCACCTGCGCTTTGGCGTCGCTGTGCCGCGATATCACGACTCATCGGGACCGCATCGCCTAGGTGTGGTGCGCCATGGTCGAGCGGGCTGCCGATCGCTGGCACGCGATCGCCACCCTTTTCCCAATTCCCGGGTCAGCCTTTCAGGTCGACCGAGCGGATGGTGATGAAATTTGTGCCGGGGAGCGCGGCCCTGAGGCGATCTTCCGCCAGCCCGCTGAGGAATGCGGAATTGTCATCAACCCAGCGCCGGAAATCCTCGGCAGAGATGCGTTCAATCCCAAGAAAGTCCTCGGCTGTCCCCCGCGATATATCGACGTGGATAAGCCGACCTCCAATATCCATAACGAAGGTCTCGAATTCCGGTGCATCGGCCATGGTTGATCGCCCCATCATATTCTCGGGCCCGATGGTGCGCGCCCTGCTCACTGGACGCAAGACGCAGACCCGCCGCCTGGTATCGTCGCCACTGGCGCGCTGCGCGGTCGGTGACCGTCTGTGGGTGCGCGAAAGCTTCCGCGCGGAGGAATTGTGTCGTCCGCCGGTCAATCTTCCTGCGACGCGTCGAGAGCGGCAGGCATCCGGGCGAACCCATATGGCCGTGCTGGACGAACTCGATGGGGCCGATGGCATCCGCTACGCCGCCGACGATCAGTGGGCCAGAATTGAAGACACGCCGCGCGCCGCCGAAGATTGGATGAAGGCCTTCCACTACGGGTGCGTTGGCGGTGCTCGCCCGTCCGGGCTGGTGGGGAAGGGCGTTCCGTCCATTCATATGTCCAGGTGGGCTTCGCGGCTGACGCTAATCGTGACCGAAGTCCGGCGCCAGCCGCTCCAGGAGATCACAACGCACGATGCGACGGCTGAGGGCATCGAGCGCGCCGACGGTAACTGGCGCTGCTACGACGACCGCCAGTCCCACGCGCTGACGCCGCGGGAATCATTCTGCTCACTCTGGGAAAGCCTGCACGACAAGCCCGGTGAGCGCTGGTCCGACAACCCCGAGATCGTCGCGCTGACCTTCACCGTCACCGCCGAGAATATCGACCGCATGGCCGCGCCGAGCGCCGCCGATCCGCAGGAGGCCGCCCGTGGCTGACCAAATACCCGATAGCGCGAAGCTGCTGCCGTGCCCGTTTTGCGGCTCACCCGACGTTAGCATGTCATTTTCCGCCACACTGCAAAGCCCGGAGCCCGCTCACCGCTTCGCTGAATGCGACGACTGCGGATCTTGTGGAGCAGGCGTCAAGATCGCGCGTGGCGACGACGACGGCGCTAAGGCGCTTGCGATCGGCTGCTGGAACGCCCGCGCCGCCAGCCTGTCGCAGAGTGTCGTCTCGCTGGTGATCGCAGCGCGCGAAGCCTTCGACACTGGCACGCTGCCAGATGACGAGCAGACCGCACTCGACCAAGCGCTCGAATGCTTCGCATCGGCCGTACCGTACGAGAATGAGCCTGCCACCCCCGCCTCTCACGCCAGCGATGGGGGGAAGGCATGAGCGTTCCTCAAGTCGAAATGTTCGACGCCGCCACTGATCCCGAGAACTTCAGTCTTGGGCTGTCCCTGACCCGCGCAATGCGGCTGTCGGCAGAGCGGATGGATCGCGTCATCAAAGAGGTCCAGCCGACACACATCGTCGCAACAGTATCGGGAGGCCGTGACAGCGCCGCCGAGGTCGAGCTGGCGCGCGAGATGGGCATCAAGATCGACCTCATCCTGCATTGCCGGACCGGGACTGGCATCCGCCAGACGACCGAGCATGTGGTCGACCATTACGGAAACCTCGGACCCGACTTCGTGATGGCCGACGCCGGATCCGCGTATGAGGAATATGTGATGCGGAAGGGGTTTTTCGGGATCGGCCGAACCGCGCACAATTTCTCGTATCGGGTGCTGAAGGCGACGCCGATGCGGAAGGCGATCTCGCGAGCGATCCGGAACGGCAAGCGTGGGGTCAGGGTCCTATTGCTCAATGGTGCCCGCGGTTCTGAGAGCGAGAATAGGCAGCGAAATTTGCTCGAAACCCGTCGCGATCCTGCCTGCCCTGGGAACATGTGGGTCAACCTGATCCACGATTGGACCGCCGGGGACCGCGACCGCTACCTGCGCCTGCGTGACACGCCGATCAATCCAGTCGCCGTACAGCTCTGCCGGTCCGGCGAGTGCATGTGCGGGACGATGCAGAGCGCCCAGACGCGGGCCGAAGCTGCCGCGATCTATCCGGAATGGGGTGGATGGCTCAACGATCTGGAGCGGCGCGCCCGTGCAAGGCATGGCTGGGGATGGGGGGAGCCGATGCCCGCACCAGTCGATCCGCGTCAGATTGATATGTTCCAACCGATGTGCGTCGGATGCGCCGGAGACGAGATGACGGCAAGCGACCGCATCAGCCTTGGAGGTGAAGCATGACCACCCGACAGACGCCGGAGGCTGTGCGCGAGGCGCAAGCGTTGGAGATTGCCCGCGACCTGATGGTCAAACATTTCGGGCCGGGCAAATCCAACGCCAACCCCGCATCTTGGGTCATTGAAGCCATGCTTACGTTCGCCGCCCTCGACAGCCGCGCGGGCGATGCGGGGGAGGGGGAAGCCGCGAACCGGGTGATCTACCTCTTGCAAGGCGATAATAGCCGGATGGCTGGGGCACTGCGCTCATGTCGCGACCAATTCGCCTTCTACGCCCGCGAACATACTGCGGCTGGCAAGAGCGAGAAGGCCGCTACAAACACGCGCTTTGCTAAGATCGCGGACGATGCTCTGACGGCAATCAAACCCGCCACCCCCGCGCCCGCTGTCGATGCGGTCCCGGCGGGGGAGGTGGAGCGGTTGCGGGAGGCGCTGGCAGCCGAGGCCAAGGATTGGCGGCACAGCGCATATAGCCGCGTGACCTTCGCACATATGTACGATCGTCTGTCCGCCGCCCTCTCGCACGGGGAGGGGCGGAAGTGAGGGAAGTGCTCGACCTGTTTAGCGCGGCTGCCGGGGGATGGTCCCTCGGTATGCACTGCGCAGGCTTCACGACGATCGCCGCCTGCGAAGTCGAAGCCTGGCGGCGCGCGCTCTATTCCGAAAACAATCCAGGCGTGAAGGTTTACGACGATGTCCGCACCCTTACGGCAGACCGACTTCTCGCTGATCTTGGACGGCTTCCGTCCATCGTCGTCGGCTCCCCTCCCTGCCAAGATATCAGCAGCGCCAACACGAAAGGCCGCGGCGTCGAAGGCGAGCGCTCGGGCCTCTACTTCGAAGCCATCCGCATCATCGGAGAGGTCCGACCTCGTTGGTTCGCTCTTGAGAACAGCGCTAATCTCCGAACTCGGGGCGCTGACGCCGTCATCGCTGCACTGGAGACAATCGGCTACGCCTGCTGGCCGGTCGTGGTTCGTGCTGGCCACGTCGGAGCCAACCACGAGCGACCGCGCTGCTGGCTCGTCGGGTGCGACCTTGCACAGGTTGCCGACCCCGATGGCTTCGGATGGAATGAAGGATGGAGCCGGCGGGGGGGGGGGCGGGCTCGACATATCCATTCCGACAAATTCTGAGCACGCCGCGAGCGTCGGATATGAAGGCTGGCGGTCATGGCGACACGGGCCGGATGGGGACGGTGCGGCATCAGCTGCAAAACGCCATGCTGCCGACGCCCCGGGCATCCGATTCGACGCACGGACCGGAGATGACAAAGGTCAGGGGCGAGAAGACGACCGGCATGAATCTGCGGACAGTGCTGCATCCCGCAGCGCAGGAGACGCTCCCGACCCCGACCAAGCGGGACAAGCGGGACAAGCGGATGGATGCATGGTCCTCGGCGTACGACAAGCGGAAATCGCCAACGATGGACGCGGTGCTGGACGGTGCGCAGACGGGCAAGGCGCCGGACAAATGGGCCTATGCCCGCCAGATCGCGGCGATGCTGACCGAAGCGGGCCTGACTGGTCCCTCGGCAACCTTGCCGATCACCTACGGCTGGATGATGGGCTATCCGCCCGGCTGGCTGGGACGCGCGTTGATGTCGGCGATGGCAAAGGGCAGTCTGCGGCTAGCCTCATCGTCGAGGCGTTCGGCGACGCCGTCATCCCGCAAATCCCCGAAGCCATAGGCAAGGCAATCCTGCGCACCGAAGCGGCGCTGGCTGCCATCTATGGGAAGGCCGCCGCATGACCGCCTCCGGTTTCGCGATGAGCGAGAAGCGGGTTGGAGCCGCCGAACGGCCGGTCAGCGAGCGAGGCTATAGCTGGTCCGCCCAGGCTGAGGTGATCGCCTTGGGCGCCGGTGGCCGGTCGAGGTCGTTCGCCGCGTGGTGCATGATCATGGAATGCCGCGCGTCGATCGAGCGCCACCGTCACCGCGAGGATTGGACGCCAGAGGCATCAGACCGGGTCAACGGGCAGATCGAGGCGAGGATTGACATTCATGGCGAGCCCCATCCGGTCTTCGTCCGCGCTTGGCTGCTCGAACAGGTCGACACCTATCAATTTCTCAGCCGCAAAGCCCCTGATGACGTGAGGCGCGCCCATGCCGATGGCTGGCTCGACGCTCTTAGGGCGCTCTGGCGGCGATATGTTCCTGAGGAGGGCCACAGCAATGCGTGACGCCGATTCCCTGATCCTGCTCGCCGATTTGTGTGAGAACGCCTATTCCGAACAGCTGTTCGACCGGGAGGAGCTTTTCGGCATCTTCCGTGCCGCTCGACCGCGTGCGTCATTCGATAGCGGCCGGGATAGCGACGCGGCACGCAATGGCTTCATCAGCCTGTGGGAAGCGGGAGCCACGCTGGACGCGGCTATGCGCATCGCGCCGCCGGGCTGCATGTATCGCAGCGGCCATGATGGCACGGGCCAGGACCCCAGCCGCTTCTTCTGCGAAGCCATCACCGCCGCCCCCGAGTGCCGCCGGGTCCGCGTCGTCGCTGATACCGAAGCCCTTGCTCGCGTGGCGGCATTCCTGCGCGCTCATATTCCGATGGAGGGAATTACCCATGCCTGACCGTCAGCATGATACTCTGCTGCGGCTGCCCGACGTCCGCGCTCGGACGAAGCTGTCGCGAGCGACGATTTACCGCAAAATGGCCGCCGGAGCGTTCCCGCCTGCCACGCCGATCAGCACGCGCATGGTCGCGTGGTATGAGGCGGACATCAATGCCTGGGTCGCCAATCCGATCGGCTGGCGCGCCGCCGCCTGAACCATAGGCGGGGCGCTCAGCCGCCCCGTCGCCGTCCGCCAAGGATCTCATTGGCCGGTGCCAGCCCCTTCATGAGCATATCGGCCCATTCCTGGGATAGCTCGCGCCGCCGCTCCATGTGTCCCGCGCGATCATAGGCTGCCTTCACCTTATTGGCCGGGACATGGGCCAGCATGAGCTCGATCACGTCATCATCGCCGACTCGGCGCTGGCGCTTGGCGATCGCATTCATCGTAGTCGAGAATGCGGCCCGCCAGCCGTGCGGGACGTGCCGCCCGTGGAACCCGACCCGATTATACAGATAGCCTATCGCATTCTCGGATAGAGGCCGGTGGCTATGCCGCTGGCTTGGGAAAACCAGGCGACCGCGGCCGGACAGCCGCCGCACCGCGAGGAGTACGTCGACCGCCTGCCAGGACAGCGGGATGAGGTGCTCGAAAGCGTCCTCGGCCTTCAGGTCGCTGACAAGCTTCATGCGCGCCGCCGGGACGCGCCACAGCGGCATGAATGGGCCAAACCGCTCCCCAGTCCAATCGATGCCCTCGAATTCCTCCCATTCGGCTCCACGGATCATGCCAGGCCGCGATTGGGTCAGCGCCAGGAGGCGCGAAGCCAGCTTCGTGACCGGCGATGCCCCTGACGCCTCGGCGGCGGTCAGGACACCGCGCGCCTCGTCGACATCAGTCAGCGCGGGCTGGCGACCTTTCTTCGGAAGCGGGCGCAACGCCTTCCCCACCGCCGCCGCCGGGTCAACCGCGACGACGCCTTCAGAGATGTACATCGCAAATACCGCTGAGATCCTTTGGCGCAGTCGCTTCGCCGTCTCGATCGAGCCGCGATCCTCAACCGCGCGAAGCGCCTTTAGGACGGTGGGGGCGTCAATCTCTGTCAGGGCGCGGGCACCGAAAGCCGGAAAGACGTCGCGTTCCAAGCTGGTGATCACGTCGTTCGCGTGGACCGGCGCCCATCGCCCCTTCTGCAGATTGAACCAGGCGCGCGCCGCCGCCTCAAAGGACACCGCCCGCGCCTCATCGAGCGCCTGCTGGTCGCGCTGCTCACGCGCACGCCGCCGCGCGCCGGACGGATCAACATTGTCGCGGATCTGGCGCCGCGCTTCATCGCGACGCTCGCGCGCCTCGGATAGCTTAACCTCGGGGTACGGCCCAAACGTCAGCAGCTTTTCCTTGCCATCGAAGCGGAATTTCATCCGCCAGGACTTCGACCCAGTAGGCGCGACATGCAGATATAGGCCGCCAGAATCAGCCATCTTGTATGGCTTGTCTCGTGGCTCCGCCTTTTTCACCGCCGTGTCGGTCAGCATATCCATACCCCGCTATCGGCCTGCTGGTGGGGGTATCGCGGCACGCCTCAGAGGCAATACCCCGTCCTGTACCCCCGATACCCCCGCGCTTTTGCGGAACAAACCGAGACAACCTGAGACATCGAATATCAAAATTTCCCTGCGTTTACGAGGGGATTGAGACGTTGTGAGGCGTATTGATGCAGGGTTCTGGCGGAAGAGGTGGGATTCGAACCCACGGATGGCTTGCACCATCGCCGGTTTTCAAGACCGGTGCCTTAAACCGCTCGGCCACTCTTCCGGGGTCGCGGTGGAAGGGGCCTCTACGCCAAGCC
>Ga0308156_1003291_pt1 | contig 12583 bp, 10 predicted proteins | sample PhyAR2_FD_201041 | JGI IMG/M metagenome (GOLD analysis project Ga0308156, IMG submission 201041) | Phyllosphere microbial communities from UC Gill Tract Community Farm, Albany, California, United States - DLSL A.R2 | ecosystem: Host-associated > Plants > Phyllosphere > Unclassified | place: USA... | reverse complement strand
TTGCTGAGGATGAAGGGGCGGTATTCCTGGGCGATCGGCGCGGTGGCGGAGGGGTTGGTCCAGTACAGGCCGCCCCACGAGTTGTTCATGATCTTGACGCCGGCGGCGATCAGATCCTGATGCACACCGTCCAGACCGACTGCACCGGTGATCTCGTTGCCACTGCCCGAACCGTCATCGACGGGGCGCTTGTCAGCAATGATGCGCGCCGAGACGATCTGCGCTTCGCTGGCCACACCACCCGGCCAGCTGCCGACCCTGGCGCCGGCCGCCAGCTGGGCCACCACGGTGCCGTGACCGACCACGTCATCCACATTGACATTGTTCACGCGGGGATCGACATAGGTGTAATTGGCCAGCACCCGCCCGTTCAGTGCCGGGTGCTCGCGGTTCACGCCCGAATCGACCACGCCGATGCGCACGCCGGACCCGGTCCAGCCGGCAGACTGCGCCGGGCCCGCCTGGACGATGCTCAGGTGCGCATCGATGGACGGCTGCGGCGGCGGGGCCGTGGTCGGCGGCGGCGAAGGCGGTGTGGTGGGCGGCGGCGACGGGGGCGTGGTCGGGGGAGGCGACGGCTCCAGGTCCCCGCGGACATTGCTGCCCCCGCCTCCGCACGCACTCAGTGCCAGCGCCAATGCCGCGGCCAAGGCCGACCTGCCGATCACAACCTGCTTCATCCCTGCTCCCCTTGTGAATGGACCTTCCCCACCTGCCTGCCCCCGGGCAGACACCGGCAGTCAATGCCGACCCTCTATACTGGACCGACCCCCACGCAGTCTGCCGGGAAATGCGTCGGCTTCCAACGCCCGCGTTCCCATTCCGCTCTTCGCTCACGCACCAAAGAGATTGCACATGTCCAACATCGTCATCGCCGCCGCCAAGCGCACCGCCATCGGCTCCTTCCTGGGCCAGTTCAACGGCGTGCCGTCCCCGACCCTGGGGTCCACCGTGATCGCCGCGGCCCTGGAGCAGTCCGGAGTACCGGCTGCGGACGTTTCCGAAGTGATCATGGGCTGCGTGCTGCCGGCCAACCTCGGTCAGGCGCCGGCCCGCCAGGCCGCGATCGCCGCCGGGATTCCGGTCTCCACCGGCGCCACCACCCTCAACAAGGTGTGCGGCTCGGGCATGAAGGCCATCATGCTGGGGCATGACCTGATCAAGGCCGGCTCGGCCAGCATCGTGGTCGCCGGCGGCATGGAGTCGATGTCCAACGCCCCGCACATGATCCCCAACTCGCGCACCGGCAACCGCTTCGGCAACTTCCAGGTGATCGACCACATGGCCCACGACGGTCTGGTCAATGCGTATGACGGCAAAGCCATGGGCGAGTTCGCCGAGTGCACCGTGGAGAAGTACCAGGTCAGCCGCGAGGACCAGGATGCCTTCGCCATCGAATCGGTGCGCCGTGCGCAAGCCGCCCAGGCCAATGGCGCTTTCGATGGTGAAATCGTTCCGGTGAAGGTCAGCACGCGCAAGGGTGAGGTCGAATACGCACAGGACGAGCAGCCGAGCCGCTCGGACATCGCCAAGATCCCGACCCTGCGCCCGGCGTTCAAGAAGGACGGCACGGTCACCGCCGCCAGCTCGTCGAGCATCTCCGACGGCGCTGCCGCCGTGGTGCTGCTGTCCGAAGAAGATGCCGCCGCCCGCGGGCTGCAGCCGCTGGCCCGCATCGTCGGCCATGCGACGCACTCGCAGGCGCCGGAATGGTTCACCACCGCCCCCATCGGTGCGATCCAGAAGCTGCTGGAGAAGACCGGCTGGACGCTGGACCAGGTGGATCTGTTCGAGATCAACGAAGCCTTCGCCGTGGTCGCGATGGCGCCGATCCGCGAGCTGGGCATTCCGCACGACAAGGTCAATGTCAATGGCGGCGCCTGCGCATTGGGTCATCCCATCGGTGCCTCCGGTGCACGGCTGGTGGTCACGCTGGTGAACGCATTGCGCAAGCGTGACGCCAAGCGCGGAATTGCTACCCTGTGCATCGGCGGCGGCGAAGCAACCGCCATCGCTATCGAATTGATTTGATTTGATTTAACGCGCATTTCTCAAAACTGAATGCGCGATCGCTTGACAGCCAATCGTGGCTTGTCATCATGTTGCCGGGCGCGCAATAGCGCGTTGCCTAATCTAACGACGAGGATTCACAACAATGAGCATCAACAAGCTGCTGATCGCAATGGCCCTGGGCCTGGCTCTGACCGCCTGCTCGAAGCAGGAGCAGGCTGCTGACGCCGCCGCTTCGGCCAACGAAGCTGCCGCTGACGCCCAGGCCGCTGCTGACCAGGCCGCTGCTGCTGGCGCCCCGGCTGCTGACGCTGCCCAGGCTGCTGCCGACACCGCCACCACCGCTGCTGACGCTTCGGCCGATGCCGCTGCCCAGGCTGCTGGCGCTGCCACCGACGCTGCTGCCGACCAGGCTGCTGACGCTGCCAAGGCTGCCGAAGGCACCGCCGAGAAGGCCAAGGACGCTGCTGAAGAAGCCAAGAAGTAATAACTTCTTTCTTCAAGCAAGTCTGAAGAAGCCGCTGGTTCGCCAGCGGCTTTTTCTTTGGGCGCGTGTTGTGCATGTCCTGCCGCGCACCGGTTCTTCACAGGCGCATGAATAGGCTGGCCTCCCATCCATCGCCGTTCTGGAGCGCCACATGAAGATCCGTCCGCTGACCACCTCCCTGCTGGCTGCTTCCCTGCTGCTCGGCCTGGCCGCGTGCAAGGGCCCGGAGGCCGAACAGGCCCGCCGTGATGCCGCCCAGGCCGCCGACAGCACCAATGCCGCCGCGCGCGAAGCGGTCGACAAGGCCGCGGCCGCCACCCGCACTGCCGCCGACGATGCCGCTGCCGCCTCCGAGCGCGCCGCCGCCGACACCCAGCAGGCGCTCGACCGCGCTGCCGCAGCGACCTCCGAGGCCGCTGGCGAGGCCAAGGTCGCCGCCAAGGATGCGGCTGCCCACGCCAGCGATTCCACTGCCGATGCCGCGCAGAAGGTCGCCGACAAGGCGCGCGACGTTGCCGACGATGCCAAGAAGAACGCCAACGAAGCCAAGCGCTGAGTCCGGCGTCCCTCACGCCGCCTTCGGGTGTGACCAACGCCCCCTCTCCTGAGGGGGCGTTTTCATTGGGGCGCGTTCACGGCAGCGCGCGGCTCAGCACGGCCGCGAAGTCCACGTCGGCCGGCAACGTCCCGAACGCCATCCCATGCTCGGCACCCAGCCGCGAGCGGATGAAGGCCGATGCGTTCGGGCTCTGCGCGCGCAGCAGTACCGCGGCCTGCAACACCAGCGCCAGGCGTTCGGTGATACGGCGGGCCTGTGCTTGTTCCGGCGTTGCCGCGAGCTGCATGCGCAACGCCCGCAGGGCGGCGTCATAGATCGCATCCACACCGGCCACCGCATCCAGCTCGGCGTCCAGCGCCTGCAGCACCTGTGGTTCGCGCGACAGCGCACGCAGCACATCCAGGCACTGGATGTTGCCGCTGCCTTCCCAGATGGAATTCAACGGCGCTTGACGATACAGCCGTGGCAGCATCGACTCTTCCACATAGCCGGCACCGCCGAGGCACTCCTGCGCTTCATTGACGAACACGGCCGCGCGCTTGCACACCCAGTACTTGCCCACTGCCGTCGTGATGCGCGCGAATGCCGCCTGCTGCGGATCCGTCCCGGCCTGATCCACCGCCCGTGCCACGCGCATGGCGAACACCGTGGCCGCTTCGGATTCGATCGCCAGGTCTGCCAGTACGTTGGCCATCAGCGGATGCTCGCTCAGCCGCGTGCCGAAACTGCTGCGATGCCGGGTGTGATGCAGCGCCTGCGCCAGCGCCATGCGCATCTCGGCGGCGGCACCGAGCATGCAGTCCAGCCGCGTCATCATGACCATGCCGATGATGGTCGCCACCCCGCGCCCCTCCTCGCCCACCCGCTGCGCCCAGGCCCCGCACAACTCCACCTCGCTGGAAGCGTTGGACCAGTCGCCAAGCTTGTCTTTCAAGCGCATCAGACGGAACGCGTTGCGGTGGCCATCGGCCAGGCGCCGCGGCATGAGGAAACAGCTCAGGCCGCCCGGCGCCTGCGCCAGCACCAGGAAGCCATCGGACATCGGCGCGGAGAAGAACCACTTATGGCCCACCAACGCAAAGCTGCCATCGGCCTGGGGCTCGGCCCGCGTGGTGTTGCTGCGTACGTCCGAACCGCCCTGCTTCTCGGTCATGCCCATGCCCAGGGTGATCCCGGCCTTGTCGGCAATCGGTACGTCACGCGGGTCGTAGTGAGGCGCTGCCGCCTTGTCCGCCCAGGCGGCGAGCGACGGATCCTGGCGCAACACGGCGACCGCAGCGTGGGTCATCGTCAACGGGCAACTGGTGCCCGCCTCGGCCTGGTGATGCAGGTAGCTCAACGCCGCACGTGCCACGTGCGCGCCGGGGCGACCATCGTGCCAGGACAGCCCGGCCACGCCATGCGTTTTCGCCGCCGTCATCAGCTGGTGGTATGCCGGATGGAACTCGACGGTATCGATGCGATGGCCCTGTGCATCGTGGGTGCGCAGACGCGGGCGATCGCGATTGGCATCGAAGCCGATCCGATAGAGCTCATCGCCGGCGAGACCGCCATAGCGCGCCAACTGGCCCGCGAACGCGGCGCCGCCTTCGCGCTGTACTGCCTCGGCCAGCGCGACGTCGTCGGCCCACAGATTGCGCCCCCCGAAAGGTGGCGGCTGGTTGCTCACCTGGTGCGTTTCGAACGCGGGCAATGCAGACGTCATCACGGCGACCTCCTTGCAGACAGATGCTCCGATTCTGCCGCATCCCCCTGCAGGCCGCCGTTCATGCGGATTCTCACCTCCTGCACGAGCGCGGCGGCACAGTGCAGGCATGAACACCGATGCCGACAACGACGATCTGGTGGTGCTCCGGCCCGAGGGGCTGTACTGCCCGGCCGGTGATTTCCACATCGACCCGTGGCGGCCGGTGCCGCGTGCGGTGATCACACACGGCCATGGCGATCACGCGCGCAACGGCATGGGCCATTACCACTGCACCACGCAGACCCTGCCGATCCTGCGCTGGCGCCTGGGCGATGTGGACTGCACCGCGCACGCGTACGGCGAGCGCTTCGCCCTGGGCGACACCGAGGTCTCGCTGCATTCGGCCGGGCATGTGCTCGGCTCGGCCCAGGTGCGTATCGCCCATGCAGGCCGGGTATGGGTGGCCTCGGGCGACTACAAGCGCCAGCCCGATCCGAGCTGCGACCCGTTCGAGGTGGTGCCCTGCGACACCTTCATCACCGAAGCGACCTTCGGCCTGCCGGTCTACCGCTGGCCGGACACCTCGCAGGTCGCCGCCGACATCGTGGCCTGGCGGCGCGAGTGCGAAGCGCGCGGCGAGGCGGCCGTGCTGCTGTGCTACGCGCTCGGCAAGGCGCAGCGGATCCTCGCCGAGCTGCTGCCACTGGATGACCAGCCTGCACTGCTGCATGGCGCCATCGCCACCGGCGTGGCGGTGTACCGCGAAGCCGGGATTCCGATGCTGGCGACCGAGCCGGTCAGCGAACAGGCGCGCGGTGCCGAGTTCGCCGGCAAGTTGATTCTTGCCCCGCCCTCGGCCGCGGGCAGCGCGTGGATGCGCCGCTTCAAGCGTGCGCAGCTGGGCTTTGCCTCCGGCTGGATGCGGGTGCGCGGCAACCGCCGCCGCCGTAACTACGACCGTGGCTTCGTCGTCTCCGATCATGCTGACTGGCCCGACCTGCTGCGCACCATCGCCGAGACCGGTGCCCGCCGCGTCATCGCCACCCACGGCAATACCGATGCGCTGATCCGGTTCCTGCGCGAGCGCGGTGTCGCCGCCGAAGCGTTCGCCACCGGCTACGGGGACGAAGAATGAAACGCTTCGCCGCGCTCTACAGCGAACTCGACCGCAGCACCGCTACCGGCGACAAGCGCGCTGCGCTGGTGCGCTACTTCCAGCAGGCGCCACCGCACGACGCGGCATGGGCACTGTTCCTGCTGGCCGGCGGCAAGGTCACCAGTGCGCGGCAGAAGATCGCCGGCAACGCCGAACTGCGCACGTGGGTGGCCGAGATGTCCGACACACCGGCGTGGCTGGTGGACGACAGCTATGACCAGGTCGGCGATCTGGCCGAGACCCTCACCCTGCTGATGGACGACCCGGTGCAGGCCGGAGCGGATATCGCGCTCGCCGACTGGATCGAGCAGAAGCTGCTGCCGGTCGCCAATCAACCCGAACCGGTGCGCCACGCCGCGATCACGCAGGCGTGGCAACAGCTTGCCTTCGACGAGCGGCTGGTGTTCAACAAGCTGCTGACCGGCGCGCTGCGCGTGGGCGTATCGCAGCGGCTGGTGCAACAGGCACTGGCCGAATGGTCGGGCCTGGATATCGCGCGCATCGCCCAGCGCATGCTCGGCAGCTGGGTACCCACGCCCGGGCTGCTGGCGGCGCTGCTGTCCCCGGAAGAGCGGCCGGAAGATCGCCAGCAGCCCTATCCGTTCTTCCTGGCCTCACCACTGGAGGCGGAGGTCGACACGCTCGGGCCGATCGACGACTGGCTGCTGGAATGGAAATGGGATGGCATCCGCCTGCAGGTACTGCGCCGCCAGGGCGAGGTCGCGCTGTGGTCGCGCGGCGAAGAACGGCTGGATGGGCGCTTCCCGGAGATCGAAGCGGCGGCGATGGCGCTGCCCGATGGCTGCGTGATCGATGGCGAACTGCTGGCCTGGGCCGACGGCGATGATCTGCCGCTGCCCTTCACCGCGCTGCAGACGCGCATCCAGCGCCTCAAGCCTGGCCCCAAGACGCTGCGCGATACGCCGGTGCGCGTGCTCGCCTACGATCTGCTCGAACTGGACGGTGACGACCTGCGCGCCTTGCCGCTGTCGCAACGGCGTGCGCGCCTGGCCGAGGTGCTCGCCACGCTGGCCGACCCGCGCCTGATGCTGTCGCCGGCCGTCCGCGTGGCCGATTGGAGCGCGGCGGCCGCGCAGCGCGATCTGGCCCGCGAGCGCGGTGTGGAAGGGCTGATGCTCAAACGCGGCGACTCCGTCTACCAGGCCGGGCGCCGACGCGGCGACTGGTGGAAATGGAAGATCGCCCCGCTGACCATCGATGCGGTGATGATCTACGCGCAGTCCGGCCACGGCCGGCGCAGCACGCTCTACACCGATTACACCTTCGGGGTGTGGGACGGCGAGACGCTGGTGCCGGTGGCCAAGGCCTACTCGGGTCTGGACGACAAGGAAATCCTCGCGCTGGACCGCTGGATCCGCGCGAACACGATCGAGCGCTTCGGGCCGGTGCGCAGCGTGCGTGGCGAGCAGGTGTTCGAGCTCGGCTTCGAAGCGGTGAACCGCAGCAAGCGTCACAAGTCCGGCATCGCCGTACGCTTCCCGCGCATCCTGCGCTGGCGGCATGACAAGCCGGCCAGCGAGGCCGACACGCTGGCCCAGCTGCAGGCGCTGGCGCGGTGACGCGACGCGAGGCCATGGCCCGCCTGACGGCGTGGTTCGCCAGCCGGGGCTGGGCACCGTTGCCCTTCCAGAGAGCGATGTGGCGGCATTACCTGGCCGGCGGGTCCGGCCTGCTGCACACACCGACCGGCAGCGGCAAGACGCTGGCGATGTTCGGTGGGCCGCTGCTGCAGGCACTCAACGATCCACCGCCCCGAACCACCCGCGGCCGCGCGAAGACGCCCGTACCGGTCCTGCAGGTGTTGTGGATCACCCCGCTGCGCGCACTGGCCGCCGACACGGCGCGCGCACTGCGTGAGCCGCTGGATGCCCTCGGGTTGGACTGGCAGGTGGGCCTGCGTACCGGCGATGCCAGCGCGCGCAACAAGCGCCTGGCGCGTGAAGGGCGGCTGGATGTGCTGGTGACCACGCCCGAATCACTGGCGCTGCTGCTGAGCTATCCCGATACGATGGCGCGCCTGCAGCACCTGCGCTGCGTGGTGGTGGATGAGTGGCACGAACTGCTCGGCAACAAGCGCGGTGTGCTGCTGCAGTTGAATCTGCGCCGCCTGCGCGATGCCCTGCCCGCGCTGCAGGTGTGGGGGCTGTCAGCGACGCTGGGCAATCTGGACGAAGCGCGCGAAGTGCTGTTGCCCGATGTGCCCGATGCCCCGCTGGTGGCTGGTGCGCGGCCGCGCCCGGTCAGTGTGGAAACGCTGCTGCCCGCGCAGGGCGAGCGCTTCCCGTGGGCGGGCCATCTGGGTCTGTCGCAGTTGCAGCGCGTGCTGGAAAAACTGCTGACAGTGCGTACCAGCCTGCTGTTCACCAACACCCGTGCCCACGCCGAGCTCTGGCACCAGGCGCTGTCCGCGGTGTGGCCGGAAGACCCGGCCACGCTCGCGCTGCACCACGGCTCGCTCGACCCGGCGTTGCGCCGCGCGGCCGAGGAAGGCCTGCGCGAGGGCCGGCTGCGCTGCGTGGTCGCCACCTCCAGCCTGGATCTCGGCGTCGATTTCCCCAATGTCGACCAGGTCCTGCAGATCGGCAGCCCCAAGGGCATCGCACGGTTGCTGCAGCGTGCGGGGCGCGCCAGGCACCGCCCCGGCGAATCGGGCCACATCGTCTGCGTGCCCTCCCATGCGCTGGAGCTCATTGAGTACGCAGCGGCAAGGCGCGCGCTCGCCCATGGCCACATCGAAGCACGCCGGCCGCTGCGGCTGTCCCTGGACGTGCTGGCGCAACATGCCGTGAGCTGCGCCCTCGGTGGCGGCTTCGATCCCGATGCGCTGTTCGAGCAGGTACGGCGCACGCATGCCTTTGCCGGGCTGGACCGCGCGCACTGGGAGGGCGTGCTGGAGTTCATCGTGCAGGGCGGGCGCGCGCTGTCGCAGTACCCGGACTTCCACAAGGTCGTGCGCGATGACGATGGCCTCTATCGCGTGCATGACCGCCGCGTCGCGCTGCGGCATCGATTGTCGATCGGCACCATCACCAGCGATGGCAGCGTCATGGTGCAGTTCCTGCGCGGCGGCCGGCTCGGCGCGGTGGAGGAACAGTTCCTCAGCCGGCTGCGCCCGGGCGATCGCTTCCAGTTCGCCGGCCGCCTGCTGGAACTGGTGCGGCTGGAGAACCTGACCGCCTACGTGCGCGTAGCGCGCGGCGGCGATGGGGTGGTACCGCGTTGGCAGGGCGGTCGGTTGCCGCTGTCGGACGCGCTCGGGCATGAAATGGAAACCGTGCTGGCCCACCCGCCCGAGAGCCCGGAGATGCAGTGGTTGGCGCCGCTGTTGGCGCTGCAGATGCGCCTGTCGGCCCTGCCCGGGCCCGAGCTGCTGCTGGTGGAGCATGTCCGCCGGCGCGAAGGCCAGTTCGTGTTCGTGTATCCCTTCGCCGGCCGTCAGGTCAATGAAGGGCTGGCCGCGTTGATGGCGATGCGCTGGACGCGCCTGCAGAGCAATACGTTCGGTTACGCGGCCAACGATTACGGTTTCGTGCTCGCCCCGGCGCGTGCGATTGAGATCGATGCGGCGCGCGTGCGCGCGTTGCTGGAACCGCAGGGACTGCTTGCGGATCTGCGCGAGAGCCTCAATCTGGGCGAGCTTGCCCGACGCCAGTTCCGCGACATCGCGCGCGTGTCCGGCATGCTGGTACCCGCGCTGCCGGGGCGGACACCGCGCAGCCTGCGTCAGCTGCAGGCCTCCAGCGGATTGCTGTACGACGTCCTGCGCCAACATGATCCGGATCACATCCTGCTGACGCTGGCCGAACACGAAGTGCTGCACGATCAACTCGATCTCGACAGTCTGGCCCGCGCCCTCACCACCTGCCAGGCGCGCACGCTGAGCCTGCAGCATCCCGCCAGCTTGGGCCCACTGTCCTTCCCACTCTGGGCCGAGCGGCTGCGCGGCCAGCTCAGCAACGAAGACTGGAAGACCCGCGTCCTGCGCGCCGCACAGCAACTGGAGAAGCGCCATGGCGCCTGAACTGCCGATCACCCTCGCCGGCGAGACCGTCCATCTGCTTGGCGCGCGTGCGCTGCATTGGCCGGCACGGCACGCACTGTTGATCGCCGATCTGCATCTGGGCAAAGCCGACCTGTTCCGGCGATCGGGCATCGGCCTGCCCAGTGGCGGCACCTCCGATGATCTGCAACGGCTGGGCGCGATGGTGCAGCACCACGACGTGCGCCATCTGTGGATTCTCGGGGATGTCCTGCATGGCGCGGCGCATCGCGCGGCGTGGTACCGGCAATGGCAGGGATGGCGCGAGCAGCATTCCCACCTGTGGATCGGCGCGCTCGAAGGCAATCACGACCGGGTGTTGCCCAAGGCCGACCTGGGCATCGAACTGCTCGGCGAGCGTGTGCAGGAGGGGCCCTTCCTGCTGCGCCATGCACCGCAGCGTCAGCCGGGCCTGCATGTGCTGTGCGGCCATCTGCACCCGCTGGCGCGCCTGCCCGGCATGCAGCGGCGGTGGCCGTCGTTCTGGATGCGCGAGGGAATGACGATCCTGCCGGCGTTTTCCGGATTCACCGCCGGCATCGCACCGGTGCTCGGTGCCGGCGAGCAGCTGGTGGCCTGTGTCGAAGACCAGGCCATCGCGTTGCCGGCGCGCTGATTCGGACAGCGCGCGACGTACGTGACCCCAGCTACGTTGCCTGGATCAGGCAGCCGAGGCCAACAGGTCGGGCATCAACCGGATATCCGGTGCATTCGGATTGGGCCGCACGGGTTGCCGCTGGATCGCGGTCAGCATGTCATGGGCGGCGGCACGGATGCGCGGATGGTGCTCCGGCGCGGCGTGCGTGATGAGGCTGGTCACATGGAACTCGAACACGTCTTCCATCACGTCCGGCTGATCCTCATGCAGCATCTGCAGTAGTCCGCGCAGTTTGCGGATTTCACTTTCCAGAGTTTCGGCCGAGAACAGCATTTCAATCTCCTTGGGTTGCGATCGGTCCACCGGACCGTAGGTCGCAAACGCAGCATCACCGTACCACCCCGCCGTCGCGGGCCTCCACGCGATCAGGAATTGGACGCGCATCAGCGGTGTCAGCAGGGCGCGCATGGATAAGCGCGCGAGCGCTGCGTTTGCCAGAGTGTTGTCCCATGCCAGCGGTGAGTCCACCGTCAATGAATGTTATTCACGCCTTCACATCGGCGCGTGCACCGATACACAGGGTTATCAGCTGATGCCATCCGTCGCTCGCGCGGCATGCATCGCCTGCTCGAACGCGGGCGACAACGGCAGTCTGCCCAGCCAGCCACGTTGGGTTCCGCTGAGCACGCGGAGCATATGCCCGCGCCCACCCGGCACGCGGCCCATGGGTTGGAACAGCACATCGCGTGCGCGCGCCAGTCCATCGCGTTCGGACTGGAACAAGGGCGTCAGCCATCGACTCCAGTACTGGTAGATCGCCACGTGGGCGCGCCGCTGCACCTGGTAGGCCCGCAGCGCGACATCGGCATCGGCGTGCGCACGCAGTGCGTCGCGCAACGCCAGCGCATCCATCAGCGCCATGTTCACGCCCTGCCCCAGCTGTGGACTCATCGCGTGCGCCGCATCGCCGACCAGCACCAGCCGCCCGCGATGCCAGCGCGAGAGCACGGCGTCGCGGTACCCGGCGCGGGCCAGTTGACCCGGTTCCGTCACGCCGGCGAGGCGCTCATGCGCCTGCGGCCACAGCGTGGCGATCTCATCGAGCCAGCGGGCCATGCCGTCACGCTCCCACTGTGCGAAGCGGTCACGTGGCAGGCTCCAGAAGAAACTCAGCTGTGGCGCATCGTTGCCCGGCCGGGTCCCTACCGGCAGCAGCCCGATCATCTTGCGCGCGGCCACATAGCGTTGCCGCAGTTCATCCACGTGCGGCCAGTCGCCGCGCGGCAGCAGGCACCACAGCGCGCCCCACGGGTATTCGCGGTCCAGCGAGGTGCCCTGCACCTGCGCGCGCAGCGAGGAGGCGGCACCATCGGCCGCAATCACCAGATCGTACGGCCCGTGCCAGCGCCCGTCTGTGTCACGCACGCGTCCCTGCGCGGTGTCGACCTCGACGATGGCAGTACCGGCCTGCAGGTTGCCCGGCTGTTCCCACGCAGCTGCCAGCAGCGAGAACAACGCGCCGCGCTGCATGCCCACGCCGTACAGTGCGGCATCCAGATGGACATACCGCATGTCCATCACCGCGCGTCCGCACGGCGTCTCGCCGTACAGGCGACGCACGGCAGCGCCGTGGCGGAGCACCGCGGGCAGCAGATCCATCTGCCAGAGCACGTCCAGACCGCTGGGCTGGAGCAGGAACCCCGCACCGACGGGACCCGGGGTGGGGGCACGCTCGAATACGTGCACCTCGTGATGGTCACGTGAAAGCAGGATCGACGCTGCTTGGCCAGCGGTGCCGTAACCGACGATGGCGATGGTGCGACGAGGGGACATGCGCGGACTCACTGATGAAAAAAAACCCCGCCGAAGCGGGGTTTTCAATGCGCAGCTGAAAAAATCACTCAGCCGGCACGATGTTCGAGGCTTGGGCGCCCTTCGGGCCCTGGGTCACGTCATAGGTGACCTTCTGGCCTTCCTGCAGACTGCGGAAGCCCTTGGAGTTGATCGCGGAGAAGTGCGCGAAGAC
>Ga0308156_1003290_pt1 | contig 12585 bp, 9 predicted proteins | sample PhyAR2_FD_201041 | JGI IMG/M metagenome (GOLD analysis project Ga0308156, IMG submission 201041) | Phyllosphere microbial communities from UC Gill Tract Community Farm, Albany, California, United States - DLSL A.R2 | ecosystem: Host-associated > Plants > Phyllosphere > Unclassified | place: USA... | reverse complement strand
ATCAATGCCTACGCTCAGACCAAAAATACAGCATATTTGAAGTCTGCAGAAAAAGGGATCAGATATCTGCTGACGATGCAGTACGAGAACGGCGGATTCCCGCAGTATTTTCCCAACAAAAGCATCTACAGAAAGCAGATTACCTATAATGATAATGCCATGATCAATGCCTTGACGGTGCTATACAACGTATCGGAAAGTAAAAATGGATTTGATGCCGTGAGTGTCTCTCTGAAGGATGAGTCCAGGCTGGCTGTCGTAAAAGGCATCAGCTGCATCCTGAAAACACAGGTGATGCAGAACGGAAAACTCAGCATCTGGGGCGATCAGTACAACGAAGTGACGCTTGTTCCTGAGAAAGCAAGAGCCTTTGAACCCGCCTCGCTGGCCACAGGAGAATCTGTGAACATCGTTAGATTTCTGATGATGCAGCCTGTATCGCTCGAGATTGAAAAAGCCATAAAGTCTGCAATAGTCTGGTTTGAGGGAAATAAAATTGCAGGTTACAGCTATAATGTGTTGAAGAAAGATAATAAGGCTGTTCGTACTCTAGCGGAAGACAAAAGCTCCGTAATCTGGGCAAGATTTTATGACCTGCAAAGCAACAAACCCATATTTGGTGATCGCGACGGCAGCATAAAATATAATTACAGCGAAGTCTCGGAAGAACGGCGAAACGGCTACAGCTGGTATGGCAGTGCACCACAGAAACTGATCGACAAAGACTATCCGAAATGGTTGGCGGGTAATGGGATTGCGCGGTAATTTAATACCGAGATCTGAAGGCAAATCAGAGTGACAACTGCGGTAATATTGCCAATCTTTTCCAACCTTTACTAACAATGATGCATCTTATATAAAAAAAGATGTTTTTATGAAAGTTACCATCCCAAAACCGTGTCACGAAAATTGGGCGACGATGACGCCCGAAGAGAAAGGCAGATTCTGCCAGGTTTGTTCCAAAAGCGTACGAGATTTCACAAACGCTTCCGATCTGGAAATTATGAATGATCTTTCCCAAAATCCAAACATCTGCGCCAACTTCCGCATAGATCAGCTGGACAGAAACCTCAGTTATTCTTTCATTAATTCTTTGTTTGCAAAGTTTGCTGTTGGTTTTGTCCTCACGTCCGGAGGTATTGTTTCTGCACAGACGCAGCCTAAAGTGAATCACCCGATAAAAACTGATGTTCCGATACAGGTCAGAGGAGAAGTGGCACAAGTTCAGCCGTCTAAAACACGACCTGCTCAAACGGATCAAAATAGGCCTATTAGGCTTGGGAAGATTGCTATATCAGATGCTGATAGACAGAATCCAAAAACGCAACCGTCCAGACTTGGGGCACCTTTGTCCATTAACGAAAATAATCAACCATTATACGTTGTAGATGGAAAAATGATTACGAATAAACAATTTCAGCAGATTGATGCGAATAACATTGAGGATATCAAAGTTTTAAAAGGCAAAGAAGCTACTTCTAAATATGGGGCGAAGGCGAAAAATGGGGTTGTGATTATTAGTTTGAAGATAAAGTAGATCTATTATAAATGAAAAAACCTGCCAACGCTGGTTTTTAAATAATTTTAATTTAAAAATTATTTAATCTCATAGTCATCAATTTTAATAATAATCTTATTTCTAAAATTTTCTCTCCACTGAGATTGAGTAATTAAATTATTGGAAAGCAGATGCACTAGGAAAATTTTCCAATTTTCTTGATATAGATAGTCAGTATGAGCTTCATCATAATGACAATATTTTGTATTTGTCTCAAATGGATCATAATCTTCACAAAAATCTTTGTACGGTCTAATTTTAAATATTGATAAAAGACATTTGTGATCAGCATGATTAATTTTTATATTATTTTCAGCTTCAAGTTGTTTTATAAGAGCTCCTGGTTTTAATTTACCAACATTTGAACCCTCAACTTTAATAACTTTATCTTTAACAATAGTTGTCAATTTCTGATATTTTTCAATATCTTCTTCTGAAACTGAATTTAGATTTACAAATTCAATTGCTAAATCATTTTTATTGGTATTTGCAATTTTTGGTATTTGCATTAATTTAATACTAAACTCTTGAGATGTGAAAATTTCATCTCTAACTGCATCTCTATATTTTTTGATAAAATCAATTATATCTTTATATTCCGATGACAAAAGTTGCTTACTAGCTTCTTTCTGCTTAGTTGTTCTTATTCTAGAAGACTGTAGGGAATATGCTAAATTTTCATTTAACGCATATTCATCTCCAAAAATTTTTATTAGCTCATTTTCATAATTATAAAGTAGTGATTGACATTCACCAAAAATCATTAGTCCAATTTCATCTTTATCTATTGTTCTATGTTCGATTTTATTTCTCAGCTTTATGAAAAGATTTAAATTTGCTTTAACTGCATCAGAAAGTTTTCCATAAGATTTAATACATTTAGTTAAATCCCAAGCTTTTTTATCTCCGTCAATTATTTCATATCTACCATTTTTTTCTTTGTAGAAATAAGTTTCGCCAATCGTTTGATTGAAATGTGCTTGAAATAATCTATTCCATGCCATTATCATATGAGTTATAAAAGTTTCAACTCTAAAAGGAGCCCTCGGTTTGTTATATATTTCAACAGCTACTAATGCACAATCTATAGAGCTCTCTAAAAGCCTTTTTGTTTTACCTCTTCTCAAAATTATCTTCCCCATATAGACATTTGTTTCAAATCTACAAAACCTCAACCACTTACAATTACGGATTGCCGTAAACCAACAAAATGAACTCAGTAAAAAACCCACTCTGTCAAACTGTCAAAAACAACCCAAATCGAGCAACCACAAAACCGAACTTTGCGTATAGGATGCGTATACCGACCGTATACCGATAGCCTATCAAAATCTTATGTCAAAATGACAAAACCCTATTCTCAAAAACACAAGATTTATATAATCTTTTAACAAACCTTCACAACTTTTGGAATCATTCTTGGAACTCTTCTCCAAAATCAAAAAAATATGGAAACAGATACAATCAAAACGATCGCTAAATACGGACTTGGTGCAATGCTGATTACTGCAGGAATAGGACATTTAACATTTGCCAGAAAAGAATTCCAGGCTCAGGTTCCGGAATGGGTGCCTCTTGAAACCGATGACACCGTGGTCTATTCCGGGATCGTAGAGATCGCAATGGGTGCCGCCATCATCGCCGCACCAAAGAAATATGAGTCACTTGTCGGGCAACTGGCAGCAGGTCTTTTTACCGCTGTATTTCCGGGCAATATTGCGCAGTATAAAAACAGAAAAGACAGCTTTGGGCTCAATACAGACAACAAAAGATTCGCAAGATTATTTATGCAGCCAGCGCTCATCGCCTGGGCTTTGAAGTCGACGGATGGTAAATAAATGTATTACCATAAAGTCTTCGACTGCGCTCAGACTGACACTGCTTTATAGTTCTGCGTAACATATTTTTAGGAATGGAGAAATGTTCAGACTGACATCTCTGGCAAATAGGATTAGAATTGTCGTGCTAAGTGGAGGCGAAGCATCTCCAATATATTCAAACATCACTCAACTTTACGGTTGAGTGTTTTTGATTCCCGCATAGAATAAATCTATGTTAACAGCTTCCGGGAATCAATCTTTATCTCTAAATTTATTGTCATCAAAATTTTAAAACCTAATCAATAACATATAACAAACTATGAGTTCAGAACACCCGACTTTCAAAGACATATTCAAAAGCGAAGACCAAATACCCGAGGAATACAAAGTTCCGGAAATCCAACAACGCGTTTACCTGCTAAACGGTGAACTTGTAGAGTGGAACGGCGACGTCACCGAAATCTATTCTCCGATCTGCATCCCTACGGAAAACGGGCTGGAAAGAAAACTGCTGGGAAGCATCCCAAACATCAGTCCGCAAGATGCAATGGACGTTTTGGAAGCCTCGGTAAAAGCCTATAACAACGGTCTTGGCGAGTGGCCAACAATGTCTGTAGAAGGCAGAATCAAATGTATGCAAAAGTTCGTCTATCTGATGATCAAAGAGCGGGATCTGGTCATCAAACTCCTCATGTGGGAAATCGGAAAAACGCTGCCGGATTCTACCAAGGAATTCGACAGAACTGTAGATTATATCAACCAAACGATCGATGCTTTGAAGTAAATGGACAGAGAAAGCTCCAGATTCCAGCAGGCAGAAGGCACCATTGCGCAGATCAGACGTGCACCGCTTGGCGTTGTTCTGAGTATGGGACCGTTCAATTATCCGTTGAATGAGATCTTCACCACATTGATTCCAGCCCTGATAATGGGAAACACAATCTTATTCAAGCTTCCCAAACATGGCGTTCTGGCGCATTATCCTTTATTAAAGGCTTTCAAAGAAGCATTTCCTGCAGGGACAGTCAATACACTTTACGGTAAAGGCGCAGAGATCATCACGCCGATTATGGAAAGTGGGAAAGTGAATGTTCTGGCTTTCATCGGATCCAGTAAAGTCGCAAACGGTCTCAAAAAACTTCATCCAAAAGTGAACAGACTGCGGGCAATTTTAAGTCTTGATGCCAAAAATGCAGCCATCGTAACAAAACATGCCGATCTGGACGTAGCTGTTAGCGAATGTATCCTGGGATCACTTTCTTTCAACGGTCAAAGATGTACAGCTTTGAAACTGATCTTTGTTCAGAAAGATGTTGCTGAGGAATTTACCCGGAAATTAACAGCAGCCGTTTCTGCGATGAAACCCGGCTTGCCTTGGGAAAAAGAGGTGAAGATCACGCCACTTCCGGAGGTCAACAAGCCACCATATCTGAAAGAATGTATTGAAGATGCGATTTCGAAAGGTGCAAAAGTTCTTAATGAAAACGGCGGCTACAATGAGGCTTCTTTCGTCTTCCCGGCGGTAGTTTATCCTGTAAATGATCAAATGAAATTGTACCACGAAGAGCAATTTGGCCCTGTAATTCCTGTCGTTCCTTTTGATGATATTGAGGAACCGATCGATTATCAGGTGAATGCAGACCACGGGATGCAGGTGAGTCTTTTCAGCGAGGATCCGATGGAGACTTCAAAATTGATTGATGCATTTGTCAATCTGGTGAGCCGTGTAAACATCAACTGTCAGGCGCAGCGCGGTCCTGACGTTTTCCCTTTTACCGGAAGAAAAGACAGTGCAGAAGGAACACTTTCAGTTTTCGATGCGCTAAGGTCTTTCTCCATCAGATCTCTGGTGGCTGCAAAAGTGACGGATGCCAACAAAGAACTTCTCAACTCAATTGTGCGGGATCACGATTCCAACTTTTTGAGCACGGATTATATTTTTTAAGAAGACTTGAAGATGATAAACAAATAGAAGATAGACTTTCAACATCATTATATTAAATCCGCAACTTAGTATTTGCGGATTTTTGTATAAAATAACAAAGCTAATAAGACGCAGGAATCTATACACACTGGCGAGATTCTTACGGAATGACAAAAATGTGTTTTTTATGTTAACTGTTGTTTTATACCGCAAACCGCAGCCCGGCTCGAGTGGAAATCCCTTTTTGTGGCTGGAAAAGCTAAGGCAAAAAGATTGGGAACGGAAGACGGAAATAGCTGCCCAAATAATTAGTTTATAAATATTTCCTAAAATCCGGCAAGCCATTTCAGTATTGCTTTTTTTGCAGTATTTTTGAGCTTTAAATTTCTGAATTGAAAAAATTAGATCAATATATTGTCAAAACCTTCTTCGGGCCGTTTCTTTTTATTTTCAGTGTACTGTTTTTCATCTTCATTGTGAATATTATCTGGACGCAGATGTCTCAGCTGACCGGAAAGGGACTGACCTACGGTGAAATCCTGAAACTGCTTTTCTACCTCGGGATGAGCGTGGTAAGCATGGTTTTGCCGCTTACAATACTGCTGTCATCCATTATGACTTTTGGAGATTTTGGCGAGCGGTATGAGTTGGCTGCTATGAAGGCTGCGGGGATTTCGCTCCTTCGTGTGATGATGCCGCTGCTGATCACTGTTTCTTTTCTCGCCGGTATTTTGTTTCTCTTTTCCAATAATATCATTCCCGATTTCCAGCGGAAGGCAAAGAATATGCTGTTCAATATTGTCTCATCCAAGCCTGCAATCAACTTTACACCTGGTGTTTTCATAGATCAGATTTCGGGATATTCTGTGAAATTTGATAAAATCTATGGTGAAACGGGTGAAAAACTGGAAGGTGTTTTCCTCCACAAGAACGCAAGTCCTTACGACAATCAGCAGACAATCATTGCCAAAAAAGGGAAATTTGCACCTGCCGAAGACCGCAATTTTCTGAAACTGATTCTCTACGACGGCTACGTGTATGAAGACAATATCTCCGGAAAGCCTTACGAGGAGCGGAAAAAACAACCCAATCAGTCGGTGAAGTTTGACAGCCTTGTTTATCATTTTGACATCAGCGAATTGATTAATAATGCTATTGATAAAGAAAAAATCACGGACGATTATCGTTTCCAGACTTATATGGAAGTGAATGAAACCCTGGAGAAAAACAGAAAGACCAATCTTGTTTCGCTTTCATCTGTTGCTTCGCCCGTTGTTACGCAGACCAACAATTACGTTCAGTATATCGATAAAACAAAGCCTACCGAGAAGGTCATCAAAGAGCCTTACAAAATTGACACCCTGAAAAAAGATAAAAAATTGGAGGTGCTTTGGGGCGCTTACAGCAAGATAGATGCGCTGAAAGCCGGAATAGACTCTAACCGCACAGCAATTGCCGATACCGTGAAAAACCATAACAAGATTGTAATGTATCAGCAGCGGATTGTCTCATATTCATTTACGTGTATCATTTTCTTTTTGATCGGAGCAAGTCTTGGATCCATTATCAGAAAGGGTGGGATGGGACTTCCTGTCATCATTGCCATCGTGATTTTTATTATTTTCTATGTCCTCAATCTCACCGTGGAAAACATCTCCTGGAAAGGGAAACTCAATCCTTATCTCGCAGCCTGGATTCCAAATATTGTGCTTTTCCCGTTCAGTGTATGGATCACATATAAAGCGCTGACAGATTCTCAGTTGTTTGATATAGAGAAATACCGTGCCCTCTTCAAACCGATTATTGAAAAATTCTCTAAACCGAAGGAGCATCAGCGGTACCAGTAAGATTTGGACTGCAGTTGTCTGATGATAGGAAGTACGAATAATTGCGCTCAAAATAATTTTTAAAGTATTATTGATTTTGAATCGACTTTATTAGTAATTCGATAATACTTATATTTGCATTGATTTTTACCCCTCATGGAATTCCAAGCCTTTTACGACAGCCCTTTTGTACTGAAATTTTCATTTGAAAAACTGATCCAGAAAATGGAGTCCGAAGCTTTTCAGAATGCCGATTATGCACTTTCGCATCAACCGGTTCTCGATAAGATAAAGGAATTTCCGGAGCTGAGATCCGGCATCAATAATCTTGATTTTTTTGAGAAAAACGAGACCTTGATGAAGGAGCTTCTTAAAGATCTTTTTCCGCCGATGCTCACCAAAAATGAAATTAAAGCCATTGGTTTTCCTTTTTATAATTTCTTTTTTAACCAAACGGAGAGGTTCCGCAATGTCATCAAAAATGCCGGTGAAAATTTTGATCTGCTGATCAAAGATATGGATCCGCACCGTTTCTATGTGATGTGCTGCAGCATTATCCTGAGAGATTTTTACAATGTGCACCTCAATCTTTCTATGCCTTTTATTTTTGATATTCCGAATGAACAGGGCATTGTAAACCATTACCGTTTCCTTAATAATGTAAATTTTATAGAAGTCAGTCCAAAAGAAGATTTCAAAAGACTCACCGAGGATGAGATTGCAGAACTGATGGACAACTTTGAGGATCACGAACTCTGGAAAGAAAAATTTCCGCCCCAAAGCTGGGAACTGAAGGGTTTTGCGGTCATCAGTTTCTTTGACGCAACCATGGAAAATGCCATTTCAAATCTGAAGAGCAAACTGATCAATCTGGAGGATGACAAAAATCTGAAGGCGGAGATGAACACCATCTTCCGTTCCATCTTCCAGGTAGCAGATCTGGAAGTAGGGTATACGGCAATTGACCACGAGGACAATAAATTTGTAAGAAGTCCTATCAACGGGATAATGGAAAGTTTTATCCTGACGTCCAGCCCAAGGGATTTCAAAAACGAAATGATTTGCGAGAAGAGTTTCAACACGCTTGTAGAGTCCAAAAAATACTTCAGCGTTTCTGACGTAGACCGCAGTTTCGAAGAATATCCCGAAAGCCAGATGGCAAAACAGCTGTACGATGCCGGCATCAAGAGTGCTATTTTTGCACCCATTATCAAGGACAGGAAAATCCTTGGAATTGTAGAACTTGTTTCTCAAAAAAAACAGCTGAATAGCATCAATGCCAACAAGATGGAAATCGTAATGCCATATCTCGTAGATACTATAGACAGGCTTTATACGGGAATTGAAACGAGAATCCAAGCCATTATCCAGAGAGAGTATACATCCATCCATCCAAGCGTTTACTGGAAGTTCCGGCAGGAGGCAGAGCGTCATATCGGCTTTTATAATGAGGAATTTGACCTGCCGTATAGAAATATCAGTTTTCAGAATCTTACACCCCTTTTTGGGCAGACAGATATCCGGAATTCCTCAGTTTCCAGAAATCTCGTTATCAAACAGGATCTGGAAATCCAATTGGGTCTGATTGCAGATTTGATCTCCCAGTTTAAAGCTGAAAAAGACCTTGAAATAGTAGGGAATAAAATCAGATATTATCAGGAATTGCTGAAAACCGATATAAAGGCCGATACCGAAAACATCGTTCAGACCTTTATACTTACAGAGATTCATCCATTATTGGCGTCGGTAAAACTTCAGAATATTGAGTACAACCAGCTTATTACGGAATACTACAAAAAATTGGATCCGAGAACAGATATGGTTTATGATTTTAGAAGGAAATTTGATGAAAGTCTTTCTTCTATTAATAAAAATCTGGCCGATATTCTGGACAGAAGACAGGAAGAGCAGCAGCAGCGTTTTCCGTTCTATTATGAGCGCTTCAAAACCGATGGTGTAGAGCATAATATGTACATCGGCTCATCTGTCGCGCCCGAGTTGACTTACGATCCGGTATTTCTTAAAAATCTGAGATTGTGGCAACTGCGTGTACTCTGCGAAACCGAGCTGGAGTATAATGTCTACAGGCAAAAACTGGATTATTCTCTGGATGTTGCTTCGCTGATTTTGGTTTACAGTACACCAATCAGTATCAGATTCCGGATGGACGAAAAACGTTTCGATGTAGACGGAAGCTACAATGCACGTTACGAAATGATCAAAAAACGCATTGACAAATCCACCATCAAAAATTCGTCAGAACGCATCACACAGCCTGGGAAAATCAGTATTATTTTCTCTCAGGAAAAGGAAAGACAGGATTATCTGGAACTAATAAAAATCCTTCAAAATCAGAATATTCTTGAATCTATTGTGGAAGAGTTGGAAGTTGAAGACCTTCAGGGAATCAACGGTTTGAAAGCTTTGAGAATTGGCCTAAATTATGACGCTGCGGAAGTGGATTATGATTTTGTGGAAATGGTTTAAAAAAAGATTATTATTTAAACCGTCACATTCCTAAAAGCCACTACAAAAGCAACCACAGAAGCGATAATACCGATAGTAAAAACCGTGTAAGTCAGTCTCAATAGTTTGTATTTTCTATTCAATACAATCCCAAGATAGTAGAGATCTTTGATCATAGTGTCGTACAGATATTGCCTGTCAGTCATCATTTCCTTCATTGCCCAAAGATATTCTTCAAGAGGCATTTTATAGAAATTTCCGAAAAACAGAAGATTCACTTTCTTGTCCTCAATCTCTTTTCTTGTAAAAGTGCCGCTGGAAACCTTCGGCCTGGTAGACATAATGGCTAAAATGATACACGCCACGCTGGACATAATCATAATAAAAGTCGGGATAATTAGATGCGAATTACTGGGACCATCCAGTTTAGGAATCAGAGTAGAAAGAGCTACAGAGATAATAATTGCATTCACCGAAAGCAGGATATTTGCTTTACTGTCTGCAATCTGGCTTAGTTTTGTGTGGTTATTCAGCGTCACGCGGAACATCGTTTCTATGCCGCGTTCCGGCGATTCCAATTTTTCCAGTTTCTTCTTATTCAGCAAGACTTTATCATTTTCCTGATTGTCTTTCTGCTTTTTTTCGTCCCGCAGTTTTTTAATATGCGCTTCTATTTTCTCAGCATTTTTCTCTTTCTCAGCCTGCCATTTCTCTTTAGCATACTTTGTGTAAAACTGGTGTTTTGCGAAGAATCCAAGATTCAGTTCCGCCCATTTCAGCTTACTGAATTTCTGCTGATGCACTTCCTTGAGCTCATTCCGCAAATCTTCCGAAATTTTAAAATAATCATCCGACGCCAGATGCGCCATATCAGCATCTTTTATGATTTCCTCCAGCTGGTTTTTCGGGGTGTAAAATTTTTCCGTCGCCAGAATCAATTGCCCTATTTTTGAGATCCGATCATCCTGAAAATCGTGTTTTTTAAGAAAATCCTCTATTGTTTTTTTGCCTTCAGCTTCGTGATTATTACAGTCCGTAATGTATCCAAGATCGTGGAACCAGCCTGCCAGAAGGAGATTTTCAGTATCTTCAGTATTTATGTTTTCTGCTTTTGCCAGGATTTTGATATGATCCACGACCTGGATTGTATGATCCATATTATGATAAGTATACGCAGAAGATAATCTATCTTTGAACAAATTTTTAACATAATCTTCCGAGATCTTCAAAATATCCATAAAAGCAATTTGAAACAAATTTAAGAAAGTATTGACATCATATTAATTTTTATTTAGTTAAATAATGTTAGAGTTTCAGTAATTTTAGATTTTGAATCAGTAATCATTTAATTTTCTGAATCCTTCAATCATTTCAACAATATTATGGCAGCTTAATCCGTCCTCCGTTCCCGCTATTTTTTTTGCAGACACTTCCTGTTTCAATTCAGACGCTGATCCAACAAAAAAAATGAGCTCCACTCAGGCCGGGCTGCGCTTCGCGAAATAGAAGTCCTGTAATAAGTTGAAGATTAGTAAAAACTTTCACGAACTTTGTGTTTTATTTTTTGCAACCGTTATCATCCCTATGAAAAAAATATATCCGCTTTACTTTTTAATATCCATCGCATTTTCTCTCATTTCCTGCGCCGTCCAAAACGCAGATTACGGTAAAAATGCGAAGGGTTTTGAAAAGAATTCTACCATCAAAGACAGTATAATCCATACATTCTATCTCGTAGGAGACGCCGGAAATCTGGATCAGGATGAAGCTTTCAGAAATATGAATGTACTAAAAGATTCCCTTCAAAAAGCGCAGAAAAACAGCACTTTGTTATTTCTGGGTGATAATATTTATCCTGTAGGAATGCCAAAAAAAGAGGATGAAAACCGACATCTTGCCGAGAAAAAACTGGATAACCAGATTTCACTTGCGGCCGGATTTCCCGGAAAAACGATTTTCATCCCAGGCAACCACGATTGGTACAACAACGGGATCAAAGGCCTCAGCCGTGAAGAAGATTATATTACAGATAAATTTGGAGACAAAACCACTTTCGCCCCAAGAAATGGCTGCCCGATCGAAACCAGAAAAATAAATAAAAAACTCACCCTCGTCTTAATAGATACCGAATGGGTACTTGCAGACTGGAGCAAAAATCCGGGCATCAATGAAAAGTGCGACATCAAAACCAGAGAAGATTTCTACACAGAATTCGAAGATCAACTCAACAAAAATCAAAATAAAACGGTAGTGGTGGCAACACACCATCCGCTGATTACCAACGGGTCGCACGGCGGCAGATATTCCTGGGAAAAACAGATTTTCCCTCTGGAAAACAAGTTTCCACTTCCCTTTTTTGGTTCGCTTATCAATCTCACACGGGCAACTGGCGGCATTACGCATCAGGATATTTCCAATCCCAATTATAAAAATCTGGCCGACCGAATCAAAACCCTGGTCAGCGGCAGGAAAAATGTAGTCATAGTTTCCGGCCACGATCACAATCTGCAATATATTGAACAGAATGACATCCGCCAGATCATCAGTGGTGCCGGTTCCAAAACAGAAGCCGCAAAAGCTGTCGGAAACAATGATTTCTCCTTTGGCAAGAATGGCTACGCCGAACTGAAGATCTCGAAAGCAGGCAATGCAGAAGTCAGCTTTTTCAGCTTAAATCAGGAAAATTCGGATCTGCTTTTCAGGAAAACAGTTCTCGGTGAAGAAGAAAAATCGGCCAAGCAGTACCAGAAGGATTTCCCTCAGTTTACGGAATCTTCTATCTACGATTCTGCAATGACGAAGAAAAATAAATTCTATCAATTCCTTTGGGGCAAGCATTACAGAGAGTATTACTCAAAAAAAATCAAGGTAGAAAATCTGGCATTGGACACGCTTTTTGGTGGAGTCAAAACTGACAGAGCAGGAGGCGGACATCAGACCAAATCCCTCCGTTTGGAAACCGAAGACGGCAAAGAATATGTCATCCGTGCG
>Ga0308156_1003286_pt1 | contig 12606 bp, 16 predicted proteins | sample PhyAR2_FD_201041 | JGI IMG/M metagenome (GOLD analysis project Ga0308156, IMG submission 201041) | Phyllosphere microbial communities from UC Gill Tract Community Farm, Albany, California, United States - DLSL A.R2 | ecosystem: Host-associated > Plants > Phyllosphere > Unclassified | place: USA... | reverse complement strand
ATCCTGGCCTTGGCGTGGAGGCCATGGTCCTGGCGGCCCCGGTCGTCCTGCCGCTGGACTGGTCGCCGAGCGCCGGTGATCTGGGCGGTCCGGCGACCCCGGACATAGGCGATCTCGTCGATCTGCTCGCCAATCGTCTCGGCCCGCAGAACCTGTACCGGCTGGCCCCGGCGCAAAGCGACGTGCCCGAACGCTCAATCCGCAAACTGCCGCCGACCGCGCCGCCGGTGTCTGAGACATGGACCCGTCGCTGGCCGCGCCCCTCACGGCTGCTCGCTAAGCCCGAAGCCATCGAGGCCGTGGCGCTCCTTCCCGACCAGCCGCCGGTCGCCTTCAACTGGCGCGGCGTTCGTCATCGCGTCAGGCGCGCTGATGGTCCTGAGCGGATCTTCGGCGAATGGTGGCGGCGTGACGGCGAACGCGATGCGGTGCGCGACTATTTCCAGCTTGAGGACGAGGCTGGGCACCGCTTTTGGGTCTTTCGACGCGGCGATGGCGAACAGTCTCAGACCGGCGATCTCAGCTGGTGGCTGCACGGGCTCTTCGGCTGACGCCTTTCGACCGGGGCCAATGTCAATCTGGAGCGGTCCGCGCTGTCTGGGAATTGCTGACCGATCGTCCATCGCTGCCGCTTGTTGATCGGACAACTAGCCCGTCTGCATGGCCCTCCTCAGCAAAACTGGTTTGACCCCCGTCTGACAAGCACGGGCAAGGCGAGGGATAGGCGGTAGCCGATCGATGCGACCTAATGCTCGTCAGGATCGCCATCGCGGAATCGCCACTTCATGATCAGGACGCAGGCCGCCATGACCAGAACAAAACTGTTCGACACCGTCACCGGCCAGGCTTGGGTCATGACGCCATAGACCACCCAGAGGATGAAACAGGTGACGGTAAGCGAATAGGTCTTGAGGCTGACCGAAGACGCGTCTCGCTCTTTCCAAATCTTGAGGGCTTGGGGCGCAAAGCTCGTAATCGAGCAGACCGCCGCCGCTGTACCCACGATATTGGCTGTGAGGTCGCTCATGGATGGGCAACGACGCCCCTGGCTCACCGTTCCTGTGTGCGAAAACGCACCTCTACAGTGATAAAGCCGCGCTGGCACAGGACGTTTCCAAACCTGATTTCTGCCCCGTCCGGCATCGGCCTGTCGTCCCAATGACGACGCGCCGGATCGCGCAAAAAGAAAAGTTGGCGCGCTGAACCGTTGATCGCTCTTTGGGTTGACCCTTGGCAGGGAGCGCTGACCGCCATGACCATCCTCAATCCATCGGGCGTCGCCCCGATGCCTTCATTCACCAATGCGGCCGCGCTCGCCGGCATCGCGCTTTTCGATCCAGACGGACACAATCCAGGCAATCTGCATGATCAGGCGTCCAGAGAAATGCTTGTTTCTCGCTTGGCGCGCCTTCTGCGGCTCCCGGTCATTGATGTCGTTGAAGATGCGGAAGACGTCGGACCCGACGTCTTGCTGGTGCCTCGCGACACCTTGGTCGGTGAAGACATGATCTCGCGCACGGTCTTCACCTCAAGCAATCTGTTGGGCGGCCGCGTGCCACACCGCTTCATCGCCACCAAGGCGATCACCCACGGCCTGATCGATCGGTCCGCGACCTGCCCGACCGGCTGGTCCAACACCATGGCCGAACGTCTGGGGGATGCGGCTCTGGAAGGCTACACCGCCTTCTCCGTCGACGACGCAATCGAAGCTGGTCGACGCCTTCTCAAGACCGGGCCTGTCCGCGTCAAGGATGTCCTGGCCAAGGCAGGTCTGGGCCAGACGGTCGTCGAAACGTCCGAAGCGCTCATCTCCGTCATCGCCGATCAGGACGAGGCGCAGATCGCCGCCTTCGGCGTCGTCCTCGAGGAAAACCTGCTCGGCGTCGAAACCTACAGCGTTGGAACCCTGTCGGTCGGCGGACTGCGCATCAACTACGTCGGGGATCAGCGGGAAACGACCGATCACAAGGGACGCCAAGTGTACGGCGGTTCCCGACTAAGGTGCGTCAGGGGCGACCTTGATCGACTGACGCACCTTGGGCTGACCCCCGAGGCGGTGGAGGCGGTGCGTTGCGCGGCCGTGTTCGACGACGCGGCCCAGCGCGCCTATCCGGACTTGGTCCTGACCCGCCGGAACTACGATGTCCTCGCCGGCAAGGATGCACGAGGGCGAAGGCGTGTAGGCGTGCTGGAGCAGTCCTGGCGGGTCGGCGGGGCGACGGGCGCCGAGATCGCCGCCCTCGAGGCCTTCGCCGCCTCGCCGGCGCTAACTTCCGTCGAAACCGCCACGGTCGAAGTGTACGGCCTCGCCGATGTCGGACCGGAGGATGTCGTCTATTTCCGGGGTGAGGACCCCAGGGTCGGGCCGATGACGAAATACGTCACGAGGACAGCGTGATCGCGCCTGAAGAGATCGACGAGGGCCGGGTTCGACTGACTGTCGACGGACAGAAGCTGACCGGTACCCTTCTGACTCCGGAAGCGCCCGTGCCGGGATTTCTGTTTGTGCACGGCTGGGGCGGCGATCAGGAAGAAGACCTGGGCCTGGCAGAGGATCTCGCTCGACTGGGCTGCGTCTGTTTCACCTTCGACCTTCGAGGCCATGCCGAAAGCGATGCGAGCCGAGACGAGGTCACTCGGCAGAATGGGTTGGACGACGTGACCGCGGCTTATGACTATTTGGCGTCCCAGCCGCTGATCGATCCCAGTGCGATCGGCGTGATCGGCACAAGCTACGGAGGCTATTTGTCGGCTCTGCTGACGAGCATCCGAGACGTCCGCTGGTTGGCGCTGCGCGTGCCGGCGCTTTATCCGGACGCGCACTGGGACGTCCCCAAGGCCAAGCTCGATAAGGATGCGGTGCGCGCCTACCGACAGCAACTGCGAACGCCGCAGGAAGACAAGGCGCTCTCGGCCTGCGCCGCGTTCAAGGGCGACGTCCTCATAGTGCAGTCGGGCAAGGACGATCGCATTCCGCCCGAAGTCATCGCCTCATATCAGGCAGCCTTCAAGGACGCGAACTCGTTCAGCCACAGGATCATCGCCGAAGCGACCCACGCGATGCGCGATCCCGCCCATCAGCGGCTTTACGCCACTCTGCTGATCAGCTGGGTTGAGGAAATGGTGCGGGCTAGCCGCCGGTCTTATCGGTAAGCCTGTCGCCAACGCCCAGCCCAGACGCACGTACGCAGCCCGCTGCTTTCGTCTCTGGAACGCCGCGCGTCGCGCCTCGTTGATGGCATAGGCAAACGGAGACCCGCCATGATCGACCTCTCGAACATCAAAGAGCATATGGAAGTGATTGGCGCCGACGGCGTCCATCTCGGCACCGTCGATAAGGTTGAGGGCGATCGCATCAAGCTCACCAAGGCCGACAGCGGATCGCACAGCGATCACCATCATTACCTTTCTGGCGGCCTTATCGCCGATGTCGAGGGCAATCAGGTGCGCCTATCCGCAAACGCCGACAACGCCGCTCTGCTCGAGGAAGAAGAGGCCGGCGAGGCGATCGCCGACCTTAAATAGTGTCGGCGATTCAGGATAATGATGCCGTCACCGCACAGCTGCTGGCCATCCGCGAGCAGCTGACAACCAAAGTGGGGTCAACCGCCGGGGCCGCCGCGGCGTCCGGCGACCACGAGCGCATCCCTGATCTGGTGAAGCTGAAGGTCGATATCGAAGCCATCGACTTCGCCCTCGGACACCGGCCGGCGGGCAGACCTGAGGGAGACGAGAGATGATCGACCTGAACATCGCCAGCGCCGATACTTTGGACGGGATTGAGATGTTGCGCGGCCACGGGTTCGAAATCGTTCGCTATCGTGAGGAAAGAGGTCGTTTCACCAGCCTTCGCCAGCTCGATGAGGTACCGGGTTTGAGCGGCAAGACTGACGGCGTTGAAGCGCACGTTTCGGTCAAAGCCGCGAGCTCAGCGACCCAGCCAACTTCGCAGTAACGGTCCGATGCGTGGGTCGCCTGATCAAGATCGCTTCCTCACTAGAGAAGACGGACACTGAACTGCGTCGGCTTGTTGAGTTTCATTCGTACGGCGAGCCTGCGCTCTGAAATACCGTAGTCCTAAAAGGGATTTGCAGGATCTTTTTGTGCAGCGGCGATTTCTGCCGGCGTTGGGTCCCGGCAAATGGTCAGTTCATCCGACGACCAATCGACCAGTCCGAGATCCGCCATCGCTTTCAGCCAACCGCCCATCGGCCAAATCGACCAGGCGGCGTGGAAGCGTTTGGCGTTGGCGATCAGGGCGCGGAAATGCTGCAGGGGCGGATCATAGCCGTCATGATGTTGGTGGAAGACGGGCACACCGCCGGCGAAGAGCAGCGGCAGGCCCTCTCGCGCAATGCGAAACCCCAGATCCGTGTCTTCGGCGCCGTAGCCGACGTAGGTCTCGTCGAACCCGCCAAGCCGATGGAAGGTCGAGCGACGGAGCGCGAAAGCCAGAGACCAGAACAGGCCCGGATTGCCCTCCGGGCTTTCGCCTTCCCGTGGAAAGGGGCGCACGGGATGGGGTCGCCCGGCGGCGCTCAGATCGACTTCCGACAGGGGTCCCGGCCGGACGGCACCGGCGGGAAGATAGAGCACCTCTGGACAGATGACGGCGTCATGCTCGGCGAGCACCGCCTGCATCCGGTCGCAAACTGCCGACGACACGATGCAATCCACATCCAGAAACAGCAGAATATCGCCCGACGCCAAGGCGGCCGCCAGATTTCGGGCGGCGGCCAGAGGCAGGGCGTCGCCCGCCAGACGTTCGACGCGGACCGGAAAACCCAACGGCGGCAGCCTCACGGGCGCATCGCTCATGTCGACGACGATCAGTTCGTCGGGCGGCGAGGCGCTGAGCATCAATCCCTCGACCAATCGGTCCAGATGCGCCTGCCGGTTGCGAACCAGCGTCAGAGCGGACAGCGTCGTCATCGCCGGCTCCACAAATCCAGCCGATAGTTCGGATGCTTTTCGGCGAGATCCACCTGCATGAGCTCCGATAATCCAAGCCAGAGGCGTTCCACGGCGTCGTCGGCGGTCTGGGGATAGTCGGTCTCGCCGGTCCAGTGCACCAGAAGGACGCGTCCCCCCTCGACCAAACCGTCGGCGATGCGTTGCGCCGCAAGGTCCAGATCAGCGTCGCTCCAATAATAGGCCACCTCGGACAGGACGACGAGATCCAGCCCATCAAGAGCCGGACAGTCCCGGGGGAACGCCGCGGCCTCGAACCGGACGTTCGGCCGCCCCGACAGACGCTGGCGCGCTCGCTCCAGGGCAGTCGGGCTGACGTCGATCGCCAACAGATGATCGCAGACTGCGCTCAGCCGCTCGGTCAGGACGCCGCCCGCACAACCGACCTCGAGCGCAAAAGCCGCTCGCCGCGCCGACAGAGCGGCGATAGTGCGATCGAACTTGGCCGCCTCATAGGGGCTGGAGGCCAGACTCCATGGATCGGCGTCCCCGGCGAAGATGCCTTCGAAGTAGGCGGCGGGAAGCGAGCGTTCAGCCATAGGCGTCGCGCCGATAAAGGGTGTCCGAGGCGGCGCGCAGCCCCCTCTGCGTCTCGAGTTGAAACCCCGGTCCGAACATCGGCGTCAACTGGCTCTGATGGGCCGACAAGGCAAAGGCCCTCAAGCCGGCCCTTAAAGGTCGCGTCGTAATCCGCAGCTTCGACTCGGACGGAGCCGCCCCCCATACGATATAATCGAAAACGGCGACCGGCCGGCGGGCCATACCGGCTGCGCGGCGGGCAAGCTGTGCCGCCGCCTGGTGATCGCAATGGGGATCGTCGGGACCCGTCACGGCGATCGCATCGACGCGCCGCTCGCGGCACAAAGCCGCGAGACGACGCACGGTCGACTCGAACGCCATGCTGCCAGGAGAAGCGGGCTGGGCATCGGGCCAATCCAGAAACACCGGCGGCGCAGCCGCATTCCCAGCCAGCCGTCGAACGGCGCGCCCGGCCTCCAGGCGTCGGGTCCGGATGAGCCTTGCACGGGACGCAAAATCTGGATGGTCGTGCGAACCCGCACCGTCGGTGAGGATCACGACCCCCGCCAACCGCCCAGCCTCGGCCGCCTGATGGATCAAGGCGCCGGCGCCCAGCGTCTCGTCGTCGGCATGCGGGGCGATGACCAACCACCGCGCGGATCGCCAGGGCGAACGCTCCAGCGCCAGGGTCCCCAGCCGGCGGGTTTTCTCGCTCACCATAGGGCGTCGCCCTCGCCCCAGAGATCGCGATCCAGCCAGGTCTTGGCCGCCCGGTCCTTCGCATAGTCGGGTCCGGCCTGCCGAAGATAGAGGCTGAGATCACGGGTGATCTTGTCGATGCGCTCGCCGTCGAAGGCGCTGCGTGTCCCGACCGACCGCGCCGCCAACTCCATTACATCCAGGGCGCTGCGTTCGACGACGCCTCTCGTGGCGCGGGCGAAATCCCCGGCGTCCGGCGCTTCGGACGCCGCGCGGATCGCGGCTTCGCGGACCCAAAGCCAAGCCGTCCGCGTCGCAACGACCGCATCGGCGAAGCGCGCGCGCTGGATGGGATCGGCGCGGGCGGCGTCTGACAGTGCGTCGCGCATCGCCATGACCAGGCCTTCGACGCCGCCCAACTGCACCGCCGTAAACCGCCACGCCCCGGCCGTGAAATGCGGTTCGCGATCATAGTCTCCGGGACATCCGAGCCGCTGATCGGCATTTACCATCAACCCGGTCACCTCATAGCGCCCGCTGGTCGTCGCGCGCATGCCGCGGACGCGCCACCCGCTCAGATCAGCCCTCTCCGGGTCGTTCGCCGGCACGACGATCAGCTGGCGTTCGCCCTGTTCCGGCTGGGCGGTGATGATGGCATATTCCAGGCCGCCCGCGCCGGTCGCAAACATCTTGGCGCCCTGCAGCCGGTCGCCGACCAGACGAACGCCGGGCGGCGGCTCCGTCGCCCACACGCCGAACCAGCCGCCCTGCGCAAGGACCTTGCCCAGCCAAGCCTTCTGGGCCGGGTCCGCGTACCAGTCGAACAGCGCTAGGGCGTTGACGTGTCCTTCGAACAATCGGCCGACGCTGAGATCCGACCGCCCCACACGTCGTAGAGCGCCCATCAAGGCCAAGGCCTTTTGGACTGGATCGCCATAGGCCGTTCCACCGCTTTGGACCGGAGCGAACCGTCGACCCCAACCCTCCGAGACGAGCAACGTCAAACTTTCGGCGGGATATCGCGGCGCGGCGTCGTAGCGCGCACCCAGCGCCGCCAATCTAACCTCAAGTTCTTTAGGCGATGACGCGGCCGGCGTTGTTTCCAGAGCTGTCATCGGCGCGCCTTAAGCTCTGATGCGAGATCGACAAGCCAGGGTCCGGCGGCGCCGAGTCCCTGCCCGCTGATCTGCTGCCGATCAGCGGGCGACAGTGCGAGTGCTGACTGAAGGATGCTCGGCCATTGCTGCGCCTGCGGCCACTGCGCCAGGACGATCGAGGCGCCAAGCACCGCTAACCGTTCGGCCTTCGCGATCTGCTCATTATAGGCGCGAGGCTCGGGAAGACAGACAAAGGGCTTGTCGGCCGAAATCACCGCATTCAGCAGGCCGTCTCCCGCGCCTCCGACGATGACCTCCGCCTTGTCGATCTCGTCGCTGATGGCGTCGATCCAGCCCGCCAGCTTCAGGTTCGGCGGCATGACCGGTGGAGGCTCGATCGGCCCGACCCCGGTCCACATCTTATCGGGCGTTGCCTCTGCAGCCGCCGCCAGCTTGGCGCCATCCAGCGGAACGCCACCTCGCCCATGAACGACCAAGACGCCTGATCCACGCTTCAATCCTGAATTGCGCCGGGGGGCGAAGTAGTGCGTCTTGTCCCGCGCCTCGCTGGCCCCCATTCCATCCAGCCGCTCATGGAACGGTGCAAGCAAGGCTTCTGCGCCGCGGAAGGCGTCCAGATGCGCCGGGTCCGATCGATCCCCCGCGAGACGGACATAGACCACAGGCGTCGCACACAGCCGGGCCAGCATCGCCATCTCGACCGACACATCGATCACCATCAGAGCCGGCTTGGTGTCGCTGATCCACTGAGCGAACCGAGCGGTTCGCGCCCGGACGCCCGCGTGATGATAGGGGGCGTAATGCAGCGCCTGAGGCCGGACAGGCGCTTCATCCTGGCCGGAAAAGCGGTCTCCCTTATGGGGCCTGTCATCCCCCAGATCCACGCAGGCGATGTCTCCTGTTCGCCCCTTCAGTCCCGTTCCGAGCAGGACAAAGCGCTCGGGCGCGGCGGCGGCGATTTCCAGAGCCCGCTGACGGTGGCCGTCGCCCTGATGATGGACATAGTAGCCGATTGGAGCCCTCACGATGCGGCTCTCGCAACGCCGTCGGCCCAACTTCGTAAATCCATGTCGAGCGGCATGGCGGGCAGCTGGGTTTCCAAAGCCGTCAGCCGCCTTCCGCTCGTTGCGTTGTGACGCTGACCCCGGCGCCACCTCGCCCGCTGCCGCCAATGCGAAAAATCAGGCGCCATGATCGGACCACCGTTTCGCGCCTGATCTAACAAGCGGGACATATCCTCCGCCATCCCCCCGGCGGCGCGGCCCGTAGTTCGTGCCGACACTCGTGTCCACACCGCCAAGGGGTGCACAAGCCTGGCCCCCTGCGCTTGAGCGGCGATCACAAGCGCCCGATCCTCGCCCGTCGGCTGTTCAGGCACGCCGCCGGCTGATCGATAGGCCGCCGTCGTGATGGCGAGGCTGGCCCCGGTGTGATCGCCATGCCGAGGCGCCGGGTCATGCGGCGCAGGGTCGATCTCGTCCTCGATCGCGCGAACTTCACGCCAGTACGCGTCCCATAGTCGACGCAGAGCCGCGACATCCACCGAGATCGATTCCGCTTCATCCAGCACCAACCGTCCGCCCACCAGATCCGCTCCATCCGCGACGGCTGCGAGATTGGCGGACAGCCAGTTCGGCGGCGGCCGCGTGTCGGCGTCCGTCGAGATCAGAACGCCATTGGGTTGATCTGCGAGACGCTCGAGACCGGCGGACATGGCCGCACGGCGCGCTGAGCCAGCATGCGCGCGATGCTCCGGGAAGGTCTGCAAATCGACGACGATGTCCAGTCGATCCTTCCACCGATCGGCCGCTGCCTGCGCCTGATGGAGCGAACCGTCCATGGAGTTATTGATGCAGAGCGCGACCGAAATCCTGCCCGGAAGATCCTGCGCGGCCAGGGCGGCGAGAAGCACGGGAAGACGCCGTTCCTCATTCCGCACGGGCACGCAAACGCAGAAGGCAGGTTCGTCCTTCATGCGATCAGCCGATCTTCCAGCGAGTCATTGGCCTGCATCTGTCCCGCCGCAGCCGCTTGGATCATCTCGCCATAGAGCCCTTCATAGGCCGTGATCATCCGGCGCACATCGCAGGCCGTCTCGGCGCGCGCGCGGCAGGCTGACCGAGACAGGCCGACCGCCCGGGCGATCGCGCGCGCCAGATCCTGCACATCGTCTGGGCGCGCCAGGGCGCCGCAGTCGGGGGTCAGTATCTCGGGTATGGCGCCGCGCGCGAAGGCGGCGACGGGCGTTCCGCACGCCAGCGCTTCGGCCACCACCAGTCCATAGGGTTCGTCCCAGCGCGGCGTGCAGACGAAGGCGGCCGCCTGCCCGATCTCCTTCGACAGCGTTTCGTGGTCGAGATGACCACGATAGGTGGTTTCGCGCGTCAATCTCGGAGCGATCTCGGCATCGAAATAGGCCTGATCGAGGATCGGGCCCGCGAACCGCAGGGCGATACCCGCCAATGCCGCCGCGTCCAGCGCCAGATGCAGACCCTTCTCGGGTACGATCCGCCCATACCAGATCAAATGCCCTGGGTCGTCATGACGCGCACGCCACGGAAAGCGCTCCAGGTCGATCCCGTTCAGAATGACCTGATCGATCGGCCGCACTCCGCTCCATTGTTCACGCATCGCCTCCGACACGCCGACGAACCGCGCGAACGGCGCGCTCGCTTCCCGGATACCGCTTTCCAACCAGCAAAACGGCGGCGTGTGGAGCGTGGTGACCATCGGCATCGGCAAGGTCTCGGCCATCGAGACCGGCAGATAGTGCAGGCTGTTGTTGTGGATGACATCGAATGAACTGCGACGAAGCCGGCTCATCAACGACAGGTAGGCGTGATGCTCTCGGAAGAAGGCGACGTCGCCCGCCTCCGCCGTCCCGACCTTGGCGATTTCCGTCTGCTCGCAGATCGCCTCCAGACCGAGCGCGGGGTCGGACAGGGTCGCTGCAAACAGAGTGACGTCATGACCGTTCAGCCGCAGTTGGCGACAGAGCAGATGGGTATGCATCTCCAGCCCGCCGGCGAAGGGTTCTGCGATCGGATATTTGAGATGTGCGATGACGCCGATGCGCATCCATACCGCCGTGATCGACAACCCGACCCCCCTCGGATCGGTCCATAGCATAAAGCCTGAAGGTCAAAGCTATGCCGCGGCTATTCGTTCCTATGTGCGATAGCGGTCTCAAGCCGATCGGAGGCGTTCGGGCTTCTTTGAGCCAGCAGAAACCGGGGTATTTTGTTTGGGATGACCCAATGAAAACGCGCGAGCGCCGCTGAAAGCGGTCAGCCCCGGAGCGATAAACTACTCGGCGCGTTCTCTGGACTAGCTAAAAGGACCCAACCATGACCAACCTTTTCGCCTCCACATTCGCAACACGTCGAGACGCCGAGCTTGTGGTCGAACGGCTCGTTCAAACCCATGGCATGGAACGAGACGCCATTCAGGTCGCCCCTGAAGGCGAGGCGAACACGGTTGGAGACAGGCCTTCGAGCGGAGACGTCGAAGCCGACAGCCCCAGCGTCGACTCTCGGTCGGACGTGCCGATCGCCGGCCGTGTCAAAGTCGTCGTGTCTGCAGAAACCGATGACGAGGAACAGACGATACGCGCCGCATTCGTCGAATTTGGCGCCAAGGACGGATGACCCTCATGCGAGCCGGTCCTCGGCTACGTCGCGTTGATCCTGTGACAAGGGCCGCAGCGTCCCGACGCCTCTGTTCTCAAGGATGACGTCCGTGGAATCGCTCATCGATGCCAAGCTTCATCGCCTCGGCGACCTCTCGAACGACGATCGCGGACGGCTTGGAGACCTCCTAAGTGGGCGCCGTCGCGCAGCAGCCGGCGAAGCCTTGGTGGAAGAGGGCAATCGACCCACGTTCAGTACGCTGCTGCTCTCGGGATTTGTCGGCCGAGTCTCGACCCTGGCGGACGGCGGTCGTCAGATCACAGCGATTAGCATTCCCGGGGACTTCATCGATCTGCATGGCTTTCTTCTGAAAACGATGGACCACAGCCTTGTAGCCTTGTCTGACGTCACTGTTGCGGTTGTCCAGCACGCCGACTTGAGGCGCGTGACGGAACACGCCCCTCGCCTTGCGCGAGCGCTTTGGCTTGAAACGCTGATAGATGCGGCCATCCACCGGCAGTGGCTGGTGGCGCTGGGACGCAGAGACGCAGGGACAAGACTGGGCCAGTTGATCTGTGAACTCTACCTCCGTCTGGAAGCCGTAGCCCTCGCCCAAGACCACACCTTCGAATGCCCTCTGACCCAATCGGACCTAGCGGACATGCTGGGGATGTCGAGCGTCCACGTGAACCGCTCGCTCAAGGTCCTTCGCGACACGGGCCTGGTGCGATGGCGGAATGGTCAGGTGTGGATCGACGACTGGACGGCGCTGACCGAGCGCGTCGCCTTCGACGCCTCCTATCTCGATCTGAAGCTGTCGAGGTCCTCAAGCGGCGCGCCGATCGCGAGACGGCGGACGGCCTAAATCTATCCGAAGCTCATTAGCGCGCGGCCGCTGCGCCTCCATCTCCGCGCCTGCGCCGTCAGGCGCTCGCGATCCGGTTGGGACCGGACACATAGCGCCTGACGGGCAGCCCAGCGATACGGCGAAGCCGATCAACATCGAGCAGGGAAATCGTCTGGTCGGACCGTTTGATCAGATTCAGGCGATCCATCTCGCGAAGGGTTCTGTTCACATGCACCGGCGTGATCCCGATCAGGTCGCCGAGATCGCGCTGGGTCAAAGGCATATGGAACATGCCGCCCGGCGCATCGCCGCGATCGGACAATCGATCGAACAGATTGGTCAGCGTGGCGGCGATGCGAACGTGTGCGGGCGCCTGACCAACCACCGCCAGACTTTCCATCAACGCGACACGCTCTTTCTGCGCGCTCAGAAAAAGCGAAAGCGCAATCCGCGGATAGGCCTCAAATGTCGCTATCAGCCTCGACCTCGATATCGCGTGCACAGCGATGGGCGTCATGGCGGTCAGGCAGTCGACCGTTGTCGTCAGGCACAGGCTCGGCGCTCCCAAGAGATCGCCCGGAAGATGGACCTTCACGATCTGCTGCTTGCCCGATGCGAGCGCGATGGACGATGCCACCCAGCCGTGGGTCAGCAGATAGAGATGCGAAGGTTCAGCCGCCTCATGACGCAACACGTGGTGGCGGGGCCAATGCTGGACCGGCTCGAGAAGCCCGGCCAGCGCCGAGCGCTCGCGAGACGACAGGGAGACGAATTCTCCCAACCGGCCCGGCGCATCGGATGGCGAATCGATTGGGGGCGGCAG
>Ga0308156_1003285_pt1 | contig 12607 bp, 10 predicted proteins | sample PhyAR2_FD_201041 | JGI IMG/M metagenome (GOLD analysis project Ga0308156, IMG submission 201041) | Phyllosphere microbial communities from UC Gill Tract Community Farm, Albany, California, United States - DLSL A.R2 | ecosystem: Host-associated > Plants > Phyllosphere > Unclassified | place: USA... | reverse complement strand
AGCCATGTCGTGTAAGCTTTGGCTTACACGACGTCGCCGCGATAAGCCATCGCCCGGACCCGGTTAACTGCGTAATCTACACCCATCGGATCGCGGTACAGGATGTACCCAGCGTTCCAGATGATTTCAAGGAAATGTGGCCAGGATGGCCCCCCGGCACGGATGTCGGGCAGAGACTTACAGGGATAGATGGCCAAGGATTGGCGGCCCGACAAGGATGTCGGGTTAAGTCTGCGAAACCCCGCTTCGGCGGGGTTTTTTATTGCCTGCCGGAACCTGATTCAGGCCCTGCCAGTCTTAGAGGCATCTTCTTGCCTGCCCGCTATTGGAGCCTGAAATGGACCTCATCCGCCTTATCTTCGCCATCATCCTGCCGCCCGTGGGCGTCTTCCTTCAGGTCGGCTTCGGCGGCGCCTTCTGGCTCAACATCCTGCTGACGCTGCTGGGTTACATTCCGGGTATCATCCATGCCGTCTGGGTGATTGCCCGTCGCTGAACCAGCGGTCTGATCGCGGCCCGAATGCCGTGATCGCCTGGCTGACCCGAGGGTCAGCGCCGACCGGGGCGAAAGGAGCCAGAGGGCAAGACGCCTGCGCCAGGCGGGTGCCGCCCATGGTCCTGTTCGAGGCCTTTCGGCCAGCCCCTGTCGGTATCCTCGATCGACCGTCGGTTGCGCCGCGGTCAGTGACGACACCCCTCCGCAGGCCGAGGCTTTGCCGTCGCCGACCGTTTTGTCCCGTACAAGGCTTTCAGACCCCATGAATCGCGAGTCGCCCCTCGATCAGAAGCACTTCAGCCAGATCCTCAAGCGCAATCTTTCCCTGCCGCTGAGCATCGGTGTCTTCAGCGCGATCTTCTTCATCGCCATCATCTATTACCTGCTGAAGGTCACCCAGTGGGTCGAGCACACCGACCGCGTCATCAGCGAGGCCAATGCCAACTTCCGCCTGGTGGTCGATCTGGAAACCGGGATGCGCGGCTATCTGCTGAGTGGCAACGACAGCTTTCTGCAGCCCTATGAGCGCGCCCTGCCCAATGTCGAGCCGCAACTGGATGAGCTGAAGAATCTGGTCAGCGACAGTGCCGTGCAGATCCGCCGACTGGAGCGGATCGAAGCGGTCCATCGTGAATGGCGACAGTATGCGAGCCAGGTGATCGAAGCGCGGCGCAGTGGCGGGGATTTCCAGACCCCGCTGAGCGATGGGCAGGGCAAGAGTCGCATCGACAGCATCCGTCGCGACTACACGGATTTCATCGCCTACGAAGAGCAGATGCGCGCCGAGCGTACCGCGACGGCCAGCCGCATGACGGTGGTGTTCGTCGCCGCCTTCCTAATCGTCAGCTTGCTGCTGTCGGGCATCATGGCCTTCTTCGGGCGCCGCGAACTCATGCGGCTCTCCGCGACCTACACCCGCCTGCTCGATCAACAGGCCGAGCACACCGACAATCTTGAGCGACAGAGCTGGTTCCGCTCCGGCCAGAATCAGCTGTCGGAAGCGGTCATCGGTCAGGCGACGCTGGCGCCGCTGGGGCAGAGCATCCTGCAATTCCTGGCGCGCTATCTCGGCGCCGCGGCCGGTGCGCTCTATGTACGGCTCGACGACGGCAGCCTGGAGCGCGTCGCCGACTATGCCCTCGACGACGAGGGCCGCCGCCGGCGGCAGCGCCTTTCACCGGGCGAGGGTCTGGCCGGGCAGGCCGTGCTGGACGGGCGCCTCGTGGCGCTCGACCAGTTGCCCCTCGACTACCTCAAGGTCAATTCGGCGCTGGGCGAACGCCAGGCCAGTGCGGCGCTCATCGTGCCCATCGAGAACGATGGTCGGGTGAATGGTGTGGTCGAACTGGGCTTCCTGCGCGCCCTGCGCCCGCAGGACGAAGAATTGCTGACCCTGATCGCCGACTCCATCGGCTCCTCGGTGGAAGCCGCGCGCTATCGCCAGCGGCTGCAGCAGGTGCTGGCGGAAACCCAGCAACTCAACGAAGAGCTCCAGGTACAGCAGGAAGAGCTGCGCACCGCCAACGAAGAGCTGGAAGAACAGTCCCAGGCGCTCAAGGAATCCCAGGTTCATCTGGAGCAGCAGCAGGCCGAACTGGAGCAGACCAACGAGCAACTCTCCGAGCAGGCCCAGGAACTGCTGCAGCAGCGCGACGTGCTGGACGACCGCAACAATCGCCTCAACGAAGCCCAGCAACTGCTGGAAGACCGGGCGCGCGAGCTGGAGCGCGCCAGCCAGTACAAGTCCGAATTCCTGGCGAACATGTCCCACGAATTGCGTACGCCGCTGAACAGCTCGCTGATCCTGTCCAAGCTGCTGGCGGACAACCCGGTGGGCAACCTGAGTGCCGAGCAGGTGCGCTACGCCGAATCCATCTATTCGGCGGGCAACGACTTGCTCACCCTGATCAACGACATCCTCGACATCTCCAAGGTCGAGGCCGGCATGCTGGAGATCCGCCCGGAGCAGATGTCCGTGCGCCGCCTGGTGGAGGCCCTGAAGACCGCCTTCGAGCCGGTGGCCCAGAACAAGGGTGTCGCCTTCGTGGTGGAGCTGGATGCGCGGATGCCGCCGACCTTCTTCAGCGATCGCCAGCGGGTCGAGCAGATCCTCAAGAATCTGCTGTCCAACGCCTTCAAGTTCACCGAGCACGGCCAGGTGACCCTGCGCCTGTCGCTGGAAGACGGCCAGCCCAGCTTCGCCGTGAGCGATACCGGCATCGGCATCGCCGCCGAGCAGCAGGAGCTGATCTTCGAGGCCTTCCGCCAGGCGGACGGCGCCATCACCCGTCGCTACGGCGGCACCGGTCTGGGGTTGTCGATCTCCCGCGACCTGGCGCTGCTGCTGGGTGGCGCCCTGAGCGTCACCAGCCAGCCGGGCGAGGGCAGTACCTTCACCCTGCGCCTGCCGCTGGAGTACCAGGAAGCCGCCGCGCCCGGTCTGCCGGTGACGCCGATGATGGCGCAGACCGCCATGCCGACTGCGACACCCGCATCCCTGGCAACCCTGGCCGCCACCCCGCGTCCGCCCGCGCCGCCGCCCATCACCGAGGCGGCGGCGCCGGTGGGGTCGGCCTTTGCCGACGACCGCGACAGCTGGCCCTATCCGGATCGCCGGGTGCTGGTGATCGAGGACGAGGTGCCCTTCGCGCAGATCCTCTTCGATCTGGCCCACGAGCTGAAGTACAGCTGCCTGGTGGCCCACCGTGCCGAGGAAGGCTTCGCCGCGGCGCTGGAATACCGTCCCGATGCCATCCTGCTGGACATGGGGCTGCCGGATCATTCCGGCCTCACGGTGCTGGAGCGACTCAAGGAAAATCCCCTGACCCGGCACATTCCGGTGCATGTGGTCTCGGCCTCGGATCGCATCGAGACGGCCATGCACATGGGTGCGGTCGGCTACGCGATCAAGCCCACCACCCGCGACGACCTGCGCGACGCCTTCACCCGGCTGGAAGCCAAGTTCGCCGCCGGCATCAAGCGGGTGCTGCTGGTGGAAGACGACGCCCTGCAGCGCGACAGCATCGCCAAGCTGATCGGCGATGTGGACGTGGAGATCACCGCCGTGGAGATGGGCAGCCAGGCCCTGGAACTGCTGCGCGACGAGGTCTACGACTGCATGGTCATCGACCTCAAGCTGCCCGACATGGAAGGCGGCGAACTGCTAAAGCGCATGGCCAGCGAAGACATCTGCTCCTTCCCACCGGTGATCGTCTACACCGGTCGCAGCCTGACCCGCGACGAAGAAGCGGCGCTGCTCAAGTATTCGCGCTCCATCATCATCAAGGGTGCGCGCTCGCCGGAGCGGCTGCTCGACGAGGTGACCCTGTTCCTGCACAAGATCGAGGCCGACATGCCGCTCGATCGCCAGCGCATGCTGGAAAGCGCCCGCAGTCGCGAAAAGGCCTTCGACGGCCGCACCCTGCTGCTGGTGGACGACGACGTGCGCAACATCTTCGCCCTCACCAGTGCCCTGGAGCAGAAGGGCGCCAAGGTGGAGATCGCCCGCAACGGCCTGGAAGCGCTGGAGAAGCTCGACAACAGCGATACCATCGACCTGGTGCTGATGGACATCATGATGCCGATGATGGACGGCTACGAAGCCATGCGCGAGATCCGCAAGCGGCCGCACATGAAGAAGCTGCCGATCATCGCCATCACCGCCAAGGCCATGAAGGATGACCAGGAGCGCTGCCTCGCCGCCGGCGCCAGCGACTACCTGGCCAAGCCCATCGACCTGGACCGGCTGTTCTCGCTGATCCGTGTCTGGATGCCGTCGCTGGAGCGGCTGTAGGTCATGAGCGAACGGCTGCAGGACATCGAGCTGAGGTTGCTGCTGGAAGGCATCTTCCTGAGATACAGCCACGACTTCCGCAATTACTCCAAAGCCTCGCTCAAGCGGCGGGTGCTGCAGGCGCTGACGCGCTTCGACTGCCCGAGCATCTCGACGCTGCAGGAGCGGGTGCTACGCGATCCGGCGCTGTTCGCCGAGCTGCTGCAATTCATCACCATCCCGGTAAGCGAGATGTTTCGCGATCCGGGCTACTTCCTCGCCCTGCGCCAGCAGGTGGTGCCGATCTTGCGCACCTATCCCTCGCTCAAGGTGTGGATCGCCGGCTGCAGCACCGGCGAGGAAGTCTTCTCGATGGCCATCCTGTTCCAGGAAGAAGGGCTGCTCGAGCGCACCCTGTTCTATGCCACCGACATCAATCCGCGCTCCATGGAGAAGGCCCGCCAGGGCATCTTTCCGCTGGAGCGCATGCGCGCCTACACCGCCAGCTACCAGAAGGCCGGCGGCACCCGAGCGTTTTCCGACTATTACACCGCGGCCTACGACGGCGTCCTGTTCGACAAGTCGCTGATCGCCAACGTGACCTTCGCCGACCACAGCCTGGCCACCGACAGCGTCTTTTCCGAGACGCAGCTGGTGTCCTGCCGCAACGTGCTCATCTACTTCAACAAGAATCTGCAGAATCGGGCACTCGGCCTGTTCCACGAGTCCCTCAGCCACCGCGGCTTTCTCGGCCTGGGCAGCAAGGAGTCGCTGGACTTCTCCGCCTATGCCAGCCACTTCGAGCCGGTGGTGAAGCAGGAACGGCTGTTCCGCAGGCTCTAGCATGTTCCCGCCCCTGAAACCGTTGCGCCTCATCGTCATCGGAGCCTCTGCCGGCGGGCTGCAGGTGCTGCTGCCGCTGGCGGTGGTGCTGCACCTGCCGGACGATCGCAATTCGCGCCTGGCCGAGCTGTTTCAGCAGCGACTGGCCTTGCGGGTACGCGAGGCCGAGGACAAGGACGCTATACTGCCGGGCAGCCTGTATTTCGCGCCGCCGGGTTATCACCTGCTGGTGGAGGACGACTTCACCCTGTCGCTGTCGCGTGACGAGCCGGTGCAGTTTTCCCGGCCGTCCATCGATGTCTTGTTCGAAAGCGCGGCCGATGCCCTGGGCGAGCAGGTCTGCGGCATCCTGCTGACCGGTGCCAACCAAGACGGCGCCAGCGGCTTGCACGCCCTGGCGCAGAACCGCGGCATCACCGTCGTCCAGTCGCCGCAGTCGGCCGAGGTGCCGACCATGCCCGAGGCGGCGCTGAAGAGATTCCACCCGGATTTCGTGCTGGATGTGCCGGGCATCCATCTATTGCTCATCGAGCTGGAACGCGACCATGGCTGAAGTACCCGTCGAACAGGCGAAGCTCCTGCTCGTAGACGACCTGCCGGAAAATCTCCTGGCACTGGAAGCCCTGCTGCGCAGCGAGGCGCTGGAGATCTTCCAGGCCAGCTCCGCGGAGGCCGCGCTGGAGCTCCTGCTGATGCACGAATTCGCCCTGGCGATCCTCGATGTACAGATGCCGGGCATGAACGGTTTCGAACTGGCGGAAATGATGCGCGGCCTGGAAAAGACCCGGCACATTCCCATCGTCTTCGTCAGCGCCGCCGGCCGCGACCTCAACTACGCCTTCAAGGGCTACGAGAGCGGTGCGGTGGATTTTTTGCACAAGCCCCTCGATGTCCATGCGGTGAAGAGCAAGACCCGGGTCTTCGTCGACCTCTACTGGCACCGCAAGCGCCTGGCCGAGCAACTGGTGGCCCTGGAGCAGAGTCGCCAGGAGCAGGAGATCCTGCTCGCCGAGCTGCGCCAGACCCAGGTCGAGCTGCAGCAGGCGGTGCGCACCCGCGACGACTTCATGTCCATGGTCTCCCACGAACTCAAGACGCCGCTCAATACCCTGATGCTCGAAGCCCAGCTGCGCCGCATGTACCTGGACAAGGGCAAGCTGGAGGCCTTCACGCCCGACAAGCTGGCCGGCATGGCCGAGCGTGACGAGCGGCAGATCCAGCGCCTGGTGCACCTGATCGACGACATGCTCGACATCTCGCGGATCCGCACCGGCAAGCTGTCCATCCGCCCCTCGCAGTGCGACCTCGCCGCCCTGGTCAACACCGTGGTCGACAGCTTCGCCTCGCAATTCGCCGCCGCCGGTTGCCCGGTGGAGCTGCACGCGGAAGGCCCGGCGCCCGGCTACTGGGATGAATTCCGCATCGAGCAGGTGATCACCAACCTGCTGACCAACGCCATGAGATACGGCGCCGGGCGTCCGGTGGAGATTTCCCTGCGCAGCGATGGCGCCGACGTGGAGTTGAGCGTCAAGGACCATGGCATCGGCATCCCGGTGGAGCACCAGGCGCTGATCTTCCGCCAGTTCGAGCGCGCCAGCGGCACCGAGAACATCGCCGGCCTGGGCCTGGGCCTCTATATCGCCGACCAGATCGTCAAGGCGCACCATGGCAGCCTGCACGTGGAAAGCATCGCCGGGCAGGGTGCGACCTTCCGCCTGCGACTGCCTTGCCTGCCGACCTAGGCAGCATTGACAGGACCCCAGGGGCCCGCGAGAATCGCGAAAAGAGGTGGGATGTCGTACCTCTTGCCAGATAACTCCATAAGAAGGCGCCCGCCCATGTCCGAAGTCTCCTCGTCACCTTTCCACCGTCTGTTGCTGACCGGCGCTGCCGGCGGCCTGGGCAAGGAGCTGCGCCAGCGGCTCAAGCCCCATGCCGAGATCCTGCGGCTATCGGACATCGCACCGATGGCGGCGGCCGAAAGTCCGGCGGAAGAGGTGGTGACCTGCGACCTGGCGGACAAGGCTGGCGTCCATGCCCTGGTGGAAGGCGTCGATGCCATCCTGCACTTTGGCGGTATCTCCACCGAGCACGCCTTCGAACCCATCCTCGAAGCCAATATCCGCGGCACCTTCAACCTCTATGAGGCCGCGCGCCGTCATGGGGTGAAGCGCGTCGTCTTCGCCAGCTCCAACCATGTCATCGGCTTCTATCGCCAGGACCAGCGCATCGACGCCAGCGTGCCCCAGCGTCCGGACAGCTACTACGGCCTGTCCAAGGCCTTTGGCGAAGACCTGGCGACCTTCTATTTCGATCGCTATGGCATCGAGACGGTGAGCATCCGCATCGGCTCCTCCTTCCCCGAGGCGCAGAATCGCCGCATGCTCGCCACCTGGCTGAGCTACGAAGACTTGACCTACCTCATCCTGCGCAGCCTGACCACTCCAAATGTCGGTCACACCATCGTCTATGGCGCCTCCGACAACCGCGACAGCTGGTGGGACAACCGCCTGGCCGCGCACCTGGGCTTCCAGCCCAAGGACAACTCCGAGCAGTTCCGCGCCAAGGTCGAAGCCCAGCCCCTGCCGGCGGCGGACGATCCGTCGATGGTCTACCAGGGTGGTGCCTTCGTCGCCACCGGTCCCTTCGACGACTGAGGAGGGCCGCCATGACTGCCGAATTACTCGTCGATGCCCGCAACGCCACTGGCGAGTGCCCAGTCTGGCACGTTGCCGAACAGGCGCTCTACTGGGTCGATATCCCGGCCAAACGGCTGCACCGCTGGACCCCGACAGGCGCCCTGGACAGCTGGAGCGCACCGGAAATGCTCGCCTGCATCGCTGCGCGCGAGGGCGGCGGCTGGCTCGCCGGTCTGGAAAGCGGCCTCTTCGCCCTGCAGGCCGAGGCTTCCGGTCAGCTCAGCGGCGAGCGCCTGGTCGCTCTCGACCATGCCCAGCCGGCCATGAGGTGCAACGACGGTCGCTGCGATCGCCAGGGCCGCTTCCTGGTGGGCACCATGGTGCAGGACATGGCGCAAGGCGCCCCGGCTGGGCGCCTCTACAGCCATACGGCCGGCGACGGCGCCCGGCTGCTGCTGGACGACCTCATCGTGCCCAACGGCCTGGCCCTGAGCCCCGATGGCCGCACCCTCTATCTGTCCGACTCCCATCCCAGCCGCCAACTGATCTGGGCGTTCGACTACGATCCCGACTCGGGGACACCCAGCAACCGGCGGCTGTTCGTCGACATGAACACTCATCCCGGCCGGCCCGATGGCGCCGCAGTGGATGTCGACGGCTGCTACTGGATCTGCGGCAACGATGCCGGTCTGATCCATCGCTTCACGCCCGACGGCCGGCTCGATCGCTCCCTGGCCGTGCCCGTCAAGAAGCCGGCCATGTGCGCCTTTGGCGGACGCAACCTGGACACCCTGTTCGTGACCTCCATCCGTCCGGGTGGCGATCTGAGCGATCAGCCGCTGGCGGGTGGTCTGTTCGCCCTGGACCCCGGCGTGCAGGGGTTGCCGGAGCCTGCCTTCGCCGACTGAAGCGATCCCGGTTCAGGACGCCGCCGGACTGCCGAACGGCGGCGTCCTGAGCGGCGCCGGGTAATCTCGGGAAACCGGTTGTCATGCTTTTGTCATGAACATCGGCAGGGCTCATGCCCAGGCGGCTTATAATCAGGTCTTATCCGCCGTAAACCGCCGCCATGACCTCTTCAACCGCAAGCCGCCCCACTGCCCGTTACTACGGCCTGGAATGGCTGAGATTCCTCATGGCGCTGTACATGGTCGTCTACCACCTGGGCGGACTCTACAGCGATCTACCGGATGCCTTCCGCCGCCTGGCCGGCATGGGCTTCTTCGCCACCAGCACCTTCTTCCTGCTCTCCGGTTTCCTGCTGGCCCACGTCAGCCTGGATCGCCAGGGCGCGCTCAAGGGCAGCTCCCGTGGCTTCGTCCTGCGGCGGCTGTGCAACCTCTATCCCATCCACCTGCTGACCCTGCTGGTCGCGCTGGGGCTGTCCTACGGGCTGTCCCAGGATTCCTGGCTGGAACACGGGGTGCCGGTCTACTACAACCAGCATCCCTATCTGCAGCTGGAGGAGGGCAGCGCGCTGGACGAGATGCTGCCGCTGTCCTGGCTGGCGGCCACCACCCATGTGCTCCTGCAACTGCTCCTGCTGCAATCCTGGGAACCGCGCTTTCTCTGGCTCAACGGCGCCGCCTGGTCGATCTCGGCGCTGCTGTTCTTCTACCTGCTGTTCCCGCTGCTCGGCCCGCGCCTGATGCGCCTGCGCCGCTGGGCCCTGGCTGCCGTCGTGCTCTGGGGGCTCTATCTGCTCGGTCCGCTGGTGGCCACCTGGGCCCAGGCCTTCGACACCGTGACGGTGGGCGTCATCCACCGCAATCCGCTGATCCGCCTGCCGGAATTCCTGCTCGGCATCCTCCTCTATCGCGCCGTGCAGGAGCCCTGGGTGGCCGAGGCGACCCAGCGCCTGCGCGTGCCGCTGCTGCTGTTCGGCCTGACCGGCCTGTGGCTGGGCGCCCTGCTGCTGGAAGGCGATGGCCGCCGCTGGTTCTACTTGGTCCACAATGGCCTGCTGACGCCCTTCCAGGCCGCGGTGCTGCTGGCCTGCGCCACCTTCGGCGAACCCGGCCGCGCCGGCGTGCGCCGCCTGGCCCAGCGCCTCGGCGAGGCCTCGCTGTGCATCTTCGCCGTCCACACCCCGCTGATCGGCGTGCTCGAACCCTGGACCCGCACCCTGCTGGGCTGGATGCACCTGGCCGGCGACAGCCTGGAAGACCTGGCGGAGGACGTTGGCGAGGTGCTGGCGTTGCCTATCCCCATTCCCGGCTGGATGCTGCCGCTGCATCTGGTGCTCATCGTCCTGCTCGGCCTGGCCATGCAGCGCTGGGTGGCCGGTCCGCTGCGCCGCTGGCTGCAGGCGCGGCTGCCCCAGTCTTAAGAAGGCCTTAAGCCGACTGGGCTAGCCTCGCCGCAGGAATCCGCAGCGGAGCTGAGTCTTGTCCAGCGAATACGAAGTCCACGGCCCCCACGACCACGAGGTGGAACGCGCCGCCCACGGCGTTCATCGCCGTGACAGCCTCACCGGCCGCATCGCCGTCACCACCGCCATCCTGGCGACGCTAGGCGCCCTCTGCGCCTACCAGGGCGGCAACGCCGAGAGCCTGGCGCTCTACTACAAGAACGAAGAAGCCATCGCCAAGACCGAAGCCGCCAACCAGTGGGGCTACTACCAGGCCAAGGGCGAAAAGCAGAACCTCGCCGACTTGGGCGCTGCCCTCGCGACCAACCCCGACACCGCTCAACGCTTCACCCAGGACAGCCAGCGCTACGCCCAGCAAAAGGCCGAGATCCGTACCAAGGCCGAAGCCCTGGAGGAAAAGGTCATGGCCAACGAAGCCCTGAGCGAAACCCAGCTCCACCGCCATCACCGCTGGGCCCAGGCCACCATGCTGATGCAGGTCGCCATCTCCCTGGCCGCCATCACCCTACTGACCCGGCGACGCTGGTTGCAGGCAGCGGTCTATGGGGTGGCCGGGGGAGGGGTGGTTGTAGGGGGTGTTGGCGTTGCTGCACGTCTAGCCATTCAGGCGTTGCCAGAGAGCGACCAACAGGCACTCAAAGATACGACTTGCCACAGCGATAGAATTGGCTTTACTGAAAGCCTGAGGTTTCGTATACGTTACAAATCATCAACTTTGTTACGTATGCAGAACATGGATAGCGAGCTGATCAGTCAACGTCTTGGCAGCCAACTCCGCCAGCGGCGCCTCAATCGAGGCCTTACGCAAGCGAGCCTCGCCGAACTGGCAGGCCTTACCCGGCAAAAGATCATCGCTGTGGAGCGAGGAGACTCCCGTGTCGGTATGGCAGCCTACGCACGAGCGCTCGCAGCCTTGGATTGCGAGCTGGCAATAATCCCTGCCGCCTTGCCGACCTTGGACGAGATTCAGGGGATATTCGACTGATGAAGACCCGGCTGCGAGTCGCAACTCCTGCAGGCGGGAGCGGAGCGCTCAAGGCTCAGGATGGCGACTACCTGTTCCGCTACCAGGACGATGCTTCGGCAATGGCTGCCATCAGTCTGCTGATGCCGGTGCGCCTGGATGACTATCGCCGCCGCGAACTGCATCCGATCTTCCAGATGAATTTGCCGGAAGGCTATGTACTGGAGCAGCTACGCAACAGGTTGGCCAAGCTGGTACCTCTGGATCCTATGGCTCTGCTGGCCCTGACGGGCAGTAGTTCGCCCATCGGTCGCGTGACGGTGACATCGCCTGAGATCGATACACTACTGGAACGCCAGCGCTTTCCAGGCGAACGACTCAGCGAGATTCTCGCCTGGGATGGCACGGAAGACCTGTTCGTCGAATTGGTGGATCGCTACATCCTGCGCGCCGGTATCTCCGGCGTACAGCCCAAGGTGTTGGTGCCCGAGCGGGAGGATGCCCGCTTCACCTCGAGAACCGCCGAGTTGATCATCAAGAGCGGTCGAGACGAATTTCCAGGACTGGCAATCAACGAATACCTCTGCATGTCCGTGGCCCGCGAAGCAGGCATTCCGGTGCCGGAATTTCACCTTTCCAGCAACGCCAAGCTCTTCGTCATGCGCCGGTTCGACCGCGACGAACATCTTGAACCTCTCGGCTTCGAAGATATGGCTGCCCTGATGGGGCTGGCAGCTGAGCAGAAGTACAGCAAGAGCTATTCGGCGATCGCCAAGGCCATCCGCCTGTTCTGTGCGCCCGAACATGTCCGCTCCTCGCTGGCGCAACTCTTCGCCACGGTGAGCCTGAGCTGCATCCTCGGCAATGGCGATGCGCATCTGAAGAACTTCGGCTTGCTCTATGCCGACCCTACCCAGCGTGATGCACGGCTGGCGCCCGCCTACGACATCGTCAACACCACCGCCTACCTTCCCGAGGATGTTCTGGCGCTGGAGTTGATGGGCAACAAGTCGCTGTTTGCCTCGCGCCAGGGTTTGCTGGATTTTGCGGAAGTCTGCGACGTTGAACGACCGGCTGAGGTGATCCGCGCCCAGCTGGAGGCGCTGGAGCGGGTCCTAATGCGTGCAACTGACCTTTGCGAGCAGGCGCCACAGATCGTCGCTGCCATCCGGCACAGCGCTGCGCCCTTCGTGCAGACGTTCGGCTAAAGCACGAGGACTCGGAAAAGGCAGGGCAAAAGCCCAAATTACAGGCATGAAAAAGCCGCGCAACGCGCGGCTCCTGAAAGCTGGTGGGCCCACACGGACTCGAACCGTGGACCAAAGGATTATGAGTCCTCTGCTCTAACCAACTGAGCTATAGGCCCTATAGCGCGGTGGAGTATACCGGGGGTGGCGGGGATCGCCAAACCCTTGTCGGGCATAAAAAAACCGGAGCCTGGGCTCCGGTTTTCTGGTGCAGCGGCTACGCCTTACTCGTCGAGGAAGGAGCGCAGGTGTTCGCTGCGGGACGGGTGGCGCAG
>Ga0308156_1003280_pt1 | contig 12620 bp, 11 predicted proteins | sample PhyAR2_FD_201041 | JGI IMG/M metagenome (GOLD analysis project Ga0308156, IMG submission 201041) | Phyllosphere microbial communities from UC Gill Tract Community Farm, Albany, California, United States - DLSL A.R2 | ecosystem: Host-associated > Plants > Phyllosphere > Unclassified | place: USA... | reverse complement strand
GCCGATTCCTGGGGCGATGTGCTCGCCGCGGGGTGGCAGCTGCTGCACGTCACGGGCGAGCGGAGCCAGCTCGAGGATCCCGAGGTCCCGGGCTATGCCCTGCGACGCTACGTCGACCGCATGGACCTCGCCTTCGCGGTCGCCGACCTCATCGTCTCGCGCTCGGGCGCGGCGACTGTCAGCGAGATCAGCGCGCTGGGCCTGCCCGCCCTGTACGTGCCCTACTCGGTGGGCAACGGCGAGCAGCGACTCAATGCGGCATCCGCCGTCGCTGCCGGAGCGGCGCGGCTGCTCGACGACGCGACGTTCGACGGCGATGCGGTGCGACGCCACGTGATCCCGCTCCTGAAGGATCCGCAGCGCATCGCCTCGATGGCGAAGGCGGCCGAGACGGTCGGCACCCGCAGCGGTACCGACAACGTCATCGCGCTCGTCGATCGAGCCCTCGCGTCCTCCTGACACCGCCGTCGTCCCTCATCGCGACGACGCAACGTCCCCAGCGAAAAGTAGACTGAACCCGACATGATCAGACCTGACCTCTCCCTCCCGATCCCCGAGTCGATCACCGCCGCGCACTTCATCGGAATCGGCGGATCCGGCATGAGCGGGCTCGCGAAGATGTTCCTCGACGCCGGTATCCGCGTCTCCGGAAGCGACCGCGCCGACAGCGACAACCTCCGTGCTCTCGCCGCCGCCGGTGCCACGGTGCACGTCGGTCACGACGCCGCGCATCTCGGCGATGCCGACACCGTCGTCCACACGGGCGCCATCTGGCCGGAGAACCCCGAGTTCCTCCTCGCCAAGGAGCGCGGTCTGCACGTCATCCACCGTTCGCAGGCCCTGCATTGGCTGATCGGCTCGCGCAGGCTGGTGTCTGTCGCGGGTGCGCACGGCAAGACGACGTCGACCGGGATGATCGTGACGGCGCTGCAGGCGCTGGACGCGGATCCGAACTTCGTCAACGGCGGTGTGATCGAGCAGCTGGGAGTGTCGAGCGCCACCGGCACGGGCGACCTGTTCGTGATCGAGGCCGACGAGTCGGACGGCACGTTCCTGCTCTACGACACCGCCGTCGCCCTGATCACGAACGTCGACCCGGATCACCTCGACCACTACGGGTCGGACGAGGCCTTCCACGACGCGTTCGTGCGCTTCGCCGACGCGGCGACAGAGGCGGTCGTGATCTCGAGCGACGACCCCGGTGCGCTGCGTGTCGGCGCGGGGCTGTCACATCCGAACGTCATCACCTTCGGTCAGGCCGAGGGCGCCGACGTCCGGGTGTCGGACGTCGTGGCCGCCGGCCCGGTCGCCGCGACGATCACCCACGGTGCCGAGAGCGTGCGACTGCAGCTCGCGGTGCCCGGTGTGCACAACGCGATCAACGCGGCAGGTGCCATCACGGTGCTCCTCGCGCTCGGCTACGGTCTCGAGGAGTCGGCGCGCGCCGTGGAGGGCTTCGCGGGCACCGTCCGCCGCCTCGAGCAGCACGGGGTCGAACGAGGCGTCACCGTCTACGACGACTACTCGCACCACCCGACCGAGGTCCGTGCGGCCCTCGAGGCTATGCGCTCTATCGCCGGCGCCGGCCGCATCATCGCCATCCAGCAGCCTCACACGTACTCGCGCACGCAGCACATGTATCAGGAGTTCGCCGACGTCCTCGAGACGTTCGCCGATCACACCGTGATGCTCGACGTGTACGGCGCCAGGGAAGACCCGGTACCCGGCGTCACCGGCGAGCTCGTGAGCGGTGCGTTCCATGATCCGGACAACGTGCACTTCGTGGCCGACTGGCAGCAGGCCGCCGACTACACGGCCACCGTCGCTCGAGACGGCGATTTCGTCATCACGCTCGGCTGCGGCAACGTCTACCAGATCATCCCGCAGGTGCTCGAGTCGCTGCGGACCACCGGGGCATAGCCGATGCGTCGTCCGCCTCCGCTGCCCGTCGCGCCCGAGGGCGCGGCCGGGGGAGAAGCGCGCGACGCCCCGCGCAGGCGTGGGCGGGTGCGCGGCACGTACGACGAATCGGAATCGGCTCCCAACGCCGCGGACGCTCGTCCGATTCTCGAGGACTCCGACACGGATGCCGGTGAGCGCCCGACGTCGAACATGGATGTGTGGCGCGCCGCACGGGCGCGACGCAAGGCACTGCGCGCCGAGATCCGTCGGTTCACCCAGCGATCGCGCCGACGCCGCATCGTCTGGCTGAGTGCGATCGGTGCCGTCGTGCTGCTCGTCGGCGGCAGCGCCGCAGCGGCGTACAGTCCGCTCTTCGCGGTCGATCGCGTCACTGTGGTGGGTGCGACGACTCTCGATGCCGCAGCGGTCGAGGGTGCCCTCGCGGGGCAGATCGGCACTCCGCTGGCACTGGTCGATGCGAGCGAGATCAAGGCCGCGCTGCTCGCCTTCCCGCTGATCGAGACGTACTCCCTCGAAGCGAAGCCGCCCCACGATCTCACGGTGCGCATCGTGGAGCGGACGCCCGTGGGGGTGATCCGGTCGGATGCCGGATACACCCTCGTCGACGCGGCCGGTGTGGCACTGTCGACGACGGCTGACCAACCCGCGGGGCAGCCGCTGCTCGAGATCGAGGGAGGCACGGATTCGGATGCCTTCGAGAGTGCGGGCCTCGTCATCCGGTCGCTTCCCGCCGATGTGCGGGCCGGGCTCACGGGCGTGCGGGCTTCCACGCGCGACGATGTCACATTGACCGTGAGCTCCGGGCTCGTCGTCGTCTGGGGCAGCTCCGAGAACTCGCCTCTGAAGAGCGAGGCGCTCGCGAAGGCCCTCATCGCGAAGCCGGATGCGTCGTCGATCGACGTGACATCGCCGCACGCGGTCGTCATCGGCTGACGTTTCGACGGCAAACGGGCGACACGCCCGTGTCGCTGCGTGCGCGCGCAGGCGCGGCGCTTACCTTCGAACAAGAGAAACCAATACCGGGAAATACTTTACACCTCTAGTTGAGGTTTAAGGTTCAAGCCCACAGGTTTCCCGCACACATACAACAGGCTCGATTATTCGGAGGCCGGCCATGAGCCAGAACCAGAACTACCTCGCCGTGATCAAGGTCGTCGGCGTCGGCGGTGGCGGCGTCAACGCCGTCAACCGCATGATCGAGCTCGGTCTCCGCGGAGTCGAGTTCATCGCTGTCAACACCGACGCCCAGGCGCTGCTCATGAGTGACGCCGACGTCAAGCTCGACGTCGGACGCGAGCTCACCCGCGGCCTCGGCGCCGGCGCCGACCCCGAGGTGGGTCGCCGCGCCGCAGAGGACCACGCAGAGGAGATCGAACAGGCTCTCACCGGTGCCGACATGGTCTTCGTCACCGCCGGAGAGGGTGGCGGCACGGGAACCGGCGGCGCTCCCGTCGTGGCACGGATCGCCAAGTCGATCGGCGCGCTGACCATCGGTGTCGTCACGAAGCCGTTCTCCTTCGAGGGACGCCGCCGCCAGAGCCAGGCCGAAGCCGGCGTCTCGAAGCTGAAGGAAGAGGTCGACACCCTCATCGTGGTGCCGAACGACCGTCTTCTCGAGATCAGCGACCGCGGCATCTCGATGATCGAGGCCTTCGCCACCGCCGACCAGGTGCTCCTCGCGGGTGTCCAGGGCATCACGGACCTCATCACGACCCCCGGTCTCATCAACCTCGACTTCGCCGATGTGAAGTCGGTCATGCAGGGAGCGGGCTCCGCGCTCATGGGCATCGGCTCCGCGCGCGGTGCCGATCGGGCCATCAAGGCCGCCGAGCTCGCGGTCGAGTCCCCGCTGCTCGAAGCCAGCATCGAGGGTGCGCACGGCGTGCTCCTCTCGATCCAGGGTGGCTCCAACCTCGGGATCTTCGAGATCCACGACGCCGCCGACCTCGTCAAGGAGGCCGCGCACCCCGAGGCGAACATCATCTTCGGTACGGTCATCGACGACACGCTCGGCGACGAGGTGCGCGTGACCGTGATCGCGGCGGGCTTCGACAGCGGCGAGCCGACGCTCCGTCTCGACCCGATGGTCGTCAGCCGGCCCGCGGCGGCGACGCTGCCCGAGGTCGCTCTGCCCAGCGACGAGGAAGCCGCACCCGCGGCCGAGAAGCGCGAGCCCGAGCCCGTGCAGCAGCGCACGACGCAGACGAGCATCGAGCCTGCTTTCGCCGACGACGACATCGACATCCCCGAATTCCTCAAGTGAGCGACCTGGCAGCGCGGGTGTCGGCGATCGATCTTCGCATCGCCGACGCCGCGCGAGCCGCGGGGCGTGACCCCGATGAGCTGACCAGGATCGTGGTGACGAAGTTCCACCCCGCGTCGCTCGTGACGGAGCTGCGCGCTCTGGGGGTTCGCGAGGTGGGGGAGAACCGCCAGCAGGAGCTCTCGGCGAAGCGCGAGGAGCTCGCGGGGCTCGAGGATGTGCGCTGGCACTTCATCGGGCAGGCGCAGACCAACAAGGCCTCCGCGATCCGCCGCAGTGCGGACGCCGTCCACTCGGTGGACCGCTCGCGTCTTGCGGATGCCCTGCACCGTGCGGCGGAGGGCGACGACGTCCTCGACGTCCTCGTGCAGGTGAACCTCACCGACGACCCCGGTCGCGGAGGGGTCGAACCCGCTGAGGCGGCTCGGCTCGCCGAGCACATCGGCGGCCTGCCGTCGCTCCGCCTGCGCGGCGTCATGGCCGTGGCGCCGCTCGATGAGGAACCCGCGTCGGCCTTCGCCCGCCTTCGCGCGGTCGCAGACGACGTGCGCGCCGTCGAGCCCGCCGCGGACTGGATCTCCGCAGGGATGACCGGAGACTTCGCCGAGGCGATCGCCGCCGGTGCGACACACCTGCGGATCGGCTCCGCAATCACAGGCCCCCGCCCCGACCGGGGTTAACCTGTGAACAGACCCGCCCGAAACGTTCGAACCGGAGGACACGATGGGTAACCCACTGAAGAAGACCATGGTGTATCTCGGCCTCGCAGACGAGGAAGAGGTCTACGAGGAGGAGACGCAGGCCCCGGCCCGCTCTCAGCAGCGTGACCGTGACCGAGACCGCGAAGAGCCGGCTCCGGCTCCCGTCACCCCGCTGCGTCGTCCCGTCGCCGTGCGTCAGCCCGCAGGAGGGGCAGTGAACGAGATCCTCACCGTGCACCCGAAGCAGTACCGCGATGCTCAGCTCATCGCCGAGAGCTTCCGCGAGGGTGTGCCGGTCATCATCAACCTGTCCCAGATGAGCGACGCCGACGCGCGTCGGCTGATCGACTTCGCGAGCGGCCTCTCGCTCGGCCTGTACGGCCGTATCGAGCGCGTCACCTCGAAGGTCTTCCTGCTCTCGCCGGAGAACATCGCGGTCTCCGGTCACGGGGGCATCGCGCACGCAGACGCCGAGTCTGCGGGCTTCGACCACTCGTAACCCGTGGGGGTCGTCTCCGTCTTCGCGAGCATCATCCACCTGATGCTCCTGCTGTACCTTCTGGTGCTCTTCGCGCGGCTCATCCTGGACTACATCCCGATGTTCAATCGGGAGTGGCGTCCGAAGGGTGCAGGGCTCGTCGCCGCCGAGGTCGTGTACACGATCACCGATCCGCCGGTCCGGTTCTTCCGGCGGATCATCCGGCCGCTGCGCATCGGTTCGATCTCCCTGGATTTCGGATTCTCCATCACGATCCTGATCGTGCTGATCCTGATGAACATCGTGGGGATCTTCTTCTGACATCGCTGTGACTTCGGCGCGCTCGAGTGTCGCGTCGTCGCAACGGTCAGACTCGGGGGCTATGCTTGGCTCCCAGGTGCGCGCCCCGGGTTCGCGCCACATCTCGACCACGCCATTCTCGAAACTGGCAACCGAACTCATCGAAGGAGCCACCATGGCACTTACCCCGGATGACGTCGTCACCAAGCAGTTCCAGCACGTCCGCTTCAAGGACGGCTTCGACCCCGACGAGGTCGACGACTTCCTCGACGAGATCGTCATCGAGTGGCGCAAGGCCCTCGAAGAGAACGCCGAGCTGAAGGCCAAGCTGGCCGCATTCGAGTCCGGCGCGACGCCGGTCCCCGCTGCCGCCGAGGCTCCGGCCCCCGCAGCCGAGGCGACTCCGGCTCCCGCGGCGCAGGCCGAGCCCGCTCCGTCGGGTTCTGCGACCGCCACCGCAGGCATCATCGAGCTGGCTCAGCGCCTGCACGACGAGCACGTCGCCGAGGGTGAGGCCAAGCGTGCCCAGCTCATCGCCGACGCGGAGGGCGAGGTCAACCGCATCCGCACCGAGGCCGAGGCCAAGCAGCGCGAGGAGTCGGCACGGCTCGAGCGCGAGCGCAACACGCTCGAGGCACGCATCACCGAGCTCCGCAACTTCGAGCGCGACTACCGCTCGCAGCTGCGCGGCTACATCGAGGGTCAGCTCCGCGACCTCGACGAGAAGTCGACGTCGACGGACTCGACTCCGGTTTCCGCGATCGGACTGTAGGTCGTCCTTTTGCCAGGACGATCCCCCCTTCGTCGGTCGGCGGCCGGCACGATCGTTGCGATTCTCGCAGCGCTCGTGCTGGCCGCCGATCAGTTCGTGAAGTACCTCACGGTCGAGAACCTGCCCCTGCAGGAGCCCGTTCCGGTTCTCGGTGAGTTCCTTCAGCTGTACTACGTGCGCAACCCCGGTGCCGCCTTCTCGCTCGGCTCGGATGTCACGTGGATCTTCACCATCGCGCTCGCTGTCGTCGCCGCGGTGATCGTGTGGAAGGCCTTCGGTCTGAGGTCGCGCCTCTGGGCCGTCGTGCTCGGATGCCTGCTCGGCGGGGTGCTGGGAAACCTCACCGACCGCCTCCTGCGTGAGCCCGGCTTCCCCATGGGGCATGTCGTCGACATGATCTCGATGCCGTGGATGATGCCGGCGATCTTCAACATCGCCGACATCTTCATCGTCACCGGAATGATCTCGGTGGCGCTCCTGGTCGTCGTGGGCCTCCGTTTCGACGGGACTCGCGAGCGCGACCACGCGCCCGTCGAGAACGACGAGCAGGCCGAAGCCGCCGCCGTCGCCGATGAGACGCCGCACGTCACGGGTGAGCGCGGCGACTCCGACGCCGCGGCCGGCGCGACCGCATCGGACGGTCGCTGACCGTGGAGTCGCGCTCGCTCCCCGTCCCGGACGGGCTCGACGGAACGCGCGTCGATGCCGCCCTCGCGAAGATGCTCGGATTCTCACGCACCTTCGCCGCCGAGGTCGCCGCTGCCGGCGGTGTGCGCCTCGACGGGGCCGTGCTCGACAAGTCCGATCGCCTCCGCGGCGGCGGATGGCTCGACGTGGAGTGGAAGCCGAAGGAGGAGCCGCGGATCGTGCCGATCGCGGTTCCCGAGCTCGGCATCGTGTACGACGATGACGACATCGTCGTGGTCGACAAGCCGACGGGAGTCGCGGCTCATCCCTCCCTGGGGTGGGAGGGGCCGACCGTGGTCGGCGCTCTCGCCGCAGCGGGCTTCCGCATCTCGACGAGCGGGGCACCCGAGCGCAAGGGAGTCGTGCACCGCCTCGACGTGGGCACCAGCGGATTGATGGTGGTCGCGAAGAGCGAGACCGCGTACACGGCGCTCAAGCATGCGTTCAAGGAACGGACCGTCGAGAAGATCTACCACGCGGTCGTCCAGGGACACCCCGACCCGCTGGCCGGGACCATCGACGCCCCGATCGGACGCCACCCGAACCACTCGTGGAAGTTCGCGGTGACGCCCGACGGCAAGCCTTCGGTGACGCACTACGAGACCCTCGAGGCGTTCCCGGGAGCGTCGCTGCTCGAGATCCATCTCGAGACCGGGCGCACGCATCAGATCCGCGTGCACATGGCCGCTCACCGGCATCCGTGCGTGGGCGATCCGCTCTACGGTGCGGACCCGACACTGTCGGCACGGCTCGGTCTCTCGCGGCAGTGGCTCCACGCGCACCGGCTGGGCTTCGCCCACCCGACCACGGGTGACTGGGTGCAGTTCGAGTCCGGATACCCGGCGGATTTCCAGCACGCCCTGGACGTCCTGCGCGGCGACTGAAGGCCCTGGCGTCCCGCCGGTCGCCGGAGGCACACTGGTCGCATGAGTGCGATCGAGGTGGTGCCCGCGACCGGATTCGATGACGTCGCGACGCTGGTCGGACCCAAGAAGCCGACGTCGAACGTGTGCTTCTGTCTCAGCTACCGCATCGGCAGCAAGGAGAACGTCGCGCTCCGAGGGCCGGCACGTGCCGACCGGATGCGGGAACTGTGCCGACTGGACCCTCCTCCCGGCGTCATCGCGCGCCTCGACGATGAGCCTGTCGGATGGGCGGCGCTGCATCCGCGTCGCGAGACGAGCTTCGCTCGGAACAGACTCATCCCGCATGTCGACGATCTCGACGTCTGGTCGCTGTGGTGCATCCGCGTTCGTCCCGGCCATCGCAGGCAGGGCATCTCCCATGCCCTGGTCTCCGGCGCCGTCGCGTACGCGAAGAAACGGGGAGCTCCCGCCGTCGAGGCATATCCCGTCGACAACGACGGTGCCACGGTGAATCTGACGATGGCGTACGTGGGCACCCGGAAGCTGTTCGAGGACGCGGGCTTCGAGAAGGCCGCGGACACGGGCTCTGTTCTGGACGGCTTTCCGAGGGTGCTGATGCGCCTCGATCTGCGGTGAGCGAGCCGCTCCGCATCGGGCCGGAGGGTGACCTGCGGGCCTCGGGTGTCCGACGTCGAAAGTAGACTCGAACCATGGCATCAGACTCCTTCGTCCACCTGCATGTCCACAGCGAGTACTCGATGCTGGACGGCGCGGCGAAGATCGGCGCGATGACGCAGGCGGCCGCCGACTACGGCATGCCGGCCATCGCGGTGACCGATCACGGCAACACGTTCGCGGCCTTCGAGTTCTACAAGGCGGCGAACGCCGCAGGCGTCAAGCCCATCGTCGGACTCGAGGCGTACGTCACCCCCGGTACACACCGCAGCGACAAGTCGCGCGTGCAGTGGGGATCGCCCGATCAGAAGAGTGATGACGTCTCGGGTTCCGGTGCGTACACCCACATGACGATGTGGAGCCAGAGCACCGAGGGCATGCACAACCTCTTCCGACTCAGCTCGCTGTCGAGCATGGAGGGGTACTACTTCAAGCCGCGCATGGACCGCGAGCTGCTGCAGACCTACGGCAAGGGGCTGATCGCGACGACCGGCTGCCCCTCGGGCGAGGTGCAGACACGCCTGAGGCTGGGGCAGTACGACGCGGCCAGGGCCGCCGCCGCGGAGTTCCAGGACATCTTCGGCAAGGAGAACTACTTCGCCGAGATCATGGACCACGGCCTCTCCATCGAGCGGCGGGTCATGACCGATCTTCTGAGGCTGTCGAAAGACCTCGGCATCCCGCTGGTCGCGACGAACGACTCGCACTACACGCATCAGCACGAAGCAGATGCGCATGCGGCGCTGCTCTGCGTGCAGTCCGGCTCGACGCTCGACGACCCGAATCGGTTCAAGTTCGACGGCGACGGGTATTACATCAAGACCGCCGCCGAGATGCGGCAGATGTTCCGCGACCACCCCGAGGCGTGCGACAACACGCTGCTCATCGCCGAGCGCTGCGAGGTCGAGTTCAACACCGCGGCGAACTTCATGCCGCGCTTCCCCGTGCCCGACGGCGAGACCGAGGACAGCTGGCTCATCAAGGAGGTCGAGGCGGGCCTGCACTACCGGTATCCCGCGGGCATCCCCGACAAGGTCCGCAAGCAGGCGGAGTACGAGACCGGCATCATCCTGCAGATGGGCTTCCCCGGTTACTTCCTCGTGGTCGCCGACTTCATCAACTGGGCCAAGGACAACGGCATCCGGGTGGGTCCCGGACGTGGTTCCGGTGCAGGATCCATGGTCGCCTACGCGATGAAGATCACCGACCTCGATCCCCTCGAGCACGGTCTCATCTTCGAGCGGTTCCTCAACCCCGATCGCGTCTCCATGCCCGACTTCGACGTCGACTTCGACGACCGTCGCCGTGGCGAGGTCATCGACTACGTCACCGCGAAGTACGGCTCGGAGCGCGTCGCCCAGATCGTCACCTACGGAACCATCAAGTCGAAGCAGGCGCTCAAGGACGCCGGTCGCGTGCTCGGATTCCCGTTCAGCATGGGCGAGCGTCTGACCAAGGCGATGCCGCCCCCCGTGATGGGCAAGGACATGCCGCTCGACGGCATGTTCGACTCGGCTCACCCCCGCTACAAGGAGGCGAGCGAGTTCCGGGCGCTGATCGACACCGACCCCGAGGCGAAGACGGTCTTCGACCGCGCGCTGGGACTCGAGGGGCTGAAGCGGCAGTGGGGCGTCCACGCCGCCGGTGTGATCATGTCGTCCGAGCCGCTGCTGGACATCATCCCGATCATGCGGCGCGAGCAGGACGGCCAGATCGTCACGCAGTTCGACTATCCGTCGTGCGAGACGCTCGGCCTCATCAAGATGGACTTCCTGGGGCTCCGCAACCTCACGATCATCTCCGACGCCCTCGACAACATCCGCACGAACCGGGGGGAGGAGCTCGACCTCGAGCACCTCGAACTCGACGACCGCGGGGCATACGACCTCCTCGGCAGGGGCGAGTCGCTCGGCGTCTTCCAGCTCGACGGCGGGCCGATGCGATCGCTGATGCGGTTGATGAAGCCCGACAACTTCGGTGACATCTCGGCGCTCATCGCCCTGTATCGCCCGGGCCCCATGGGCGCGAACTCGCACACGAACTACGCGCTGCGCAAGAACGGCATGCAGCCGATCACGCCTATCCATCCCGAGTTCACGGAGTCGCTCGCCGACATCCTCGACGAGTCCTACGGCCTGATCATCTATCAGGAGCAGGTCATGGCGATCGCTCAGCGCGTGGCCGGGTTCTCACTCGGACAGGCCGACATCCTCCGGCGCGCCATGGGCAAGAAGAAGAAGTCCGAGCTGGACAAGCAGTTCGAGGGCTTCCAGGCGGGAATGCACGCGAACGGGTATTCCGACGGGGCCGTCAACGCGCTCTGGGAGATCCTGCTCCCGTTCTCCGACTACGCCTTCAACAAAGCGCACTCCGCCGCCTACGGGCTCGTGTCCTACTGGACCGCCTACCTCAAGTCGCATTACCCCGCCGAGTACATGGCAGCGCTCCTCACGAGCGTCGGCGACTCGAAGGACAAGATGGCGCTCTACCTCAACGAGTGCCGTCGAATGGGCATCAAGGTCCTGCCGCCCGACGTGTCCGAATCCATCAACTACTTCGCGGCCGTCGGCGACGACATCCGATTCGGCCTCGGTGCGGTCCGCAACGTCGGCAGCAACGTGGTCGACGGAATCGTCAAGGCGCGCAAGGACCAGCGGTTCACCTCGTTCCATCACTTCCTCGACACGGTGCCGTTGCACGTCTCCAACAAGCGCACCGTCGAGTCGCTGATCAAGGCAGGTGCCTTCGACTCCATGGGCGACACGCGTCGCGCGCTCATCGAGGTGCATGAGGATGCCGTCGAGGCGGCGGTGGACCGCAAGCGCAATGAGGCCCAGGGCGCGATCGGCTTCGACTTCGACAGCCTGTACGACGGCATGGACGAAGTCGCGCCGGCGAAGGTCCCCGCGCGACCGGAGTGGATCAAGAAGGACAAGCTCGCGTTCGAGCGGGAGATGCTCGGCCTCTACGTCTCTGATCACCCGCTCGCGGGGCTCGAGGTGCCGCTCGCGAAGCACGCGTCCATCTCGATCCACGTCCTCAACAACTCGGAGGACATACAGGACGGCGATCAGGTGACCGTCGCCGGTCTCGTCACGAGTGTGCAGCACCGTGTGGCGAAGGCGAGCGGGAACCCGTACGGCATGATCACCGTCGAGGACTTCAACGGCGAGGTCACCGTGATGTTCATGGGCAAGACCTACACCGAGTTCCAGCACATCCTGCAGCAGGACTCGATCCTCGCGGTCCGCGGACGGGTCTCCCGCCGGGACGACGGGCTCAACCTCCACGCGCAGTCGGCGTTCGCACCGGACGTCGGTTCGTTCGACGCCGCAGGTCCACTGGCGCTCGTGCTGGCCGAACAGCGGGCGACGGAGCGGGTGATGCACGACCTCGCCGAGGTGCTCCGCCGCCATGCCGGCGACACAGAGGTGATGTTGCGGGTGCACCGTGGCGGCACCGCCAAGGTGTTCGAAGTGCCGATGCCGGTGAAGGTCTCGGCCGACCTGTTCGGAGATCTGAAATCGCTTCTCGGCCCGAACTGCCTGGGGTGAATGCTGACGCCGGGTGACGCTCCTCGGAGCTGTCGCTCGGACTCCCCGGGTAATATCAGGACGCGTTGGGTGCAGGGCCCTCCAGGCGACGCACCGTGACGAAAGGATCATCCCTCATGAGCGCGGAATCCCCCTTCCCGAATGCCGATCCGTCGGGGTCCGACGACGACACCGTCGTCGACGAGGCGTCCGTCGACGAGGTCTTCTCCGACGACGACGGTGTGCTCTACGACGACGAGGTGACGCCGGAGTACGGCATTCTCGGGTTCACTCTGCGTGAGCTCCTCATCGTCGGCGGCTGGCTGGTCGCGTTCATCGCCTCGTTCTTCCCCTACTTCGGTGAATCCTCCATCTGGGGGAGCGGTCTGCATTGGATCCTTCCGATCGGTCTTCCCACGGTC
>Ga0308156_1003275_pt1 | contig 12632 bp, 8 predicted proteins | sample PhyAR2_FD_201041 | JGI IMG/M metagenome (GOLD analysis project Ga0308156, IMG submission 201041) | Phyllosphere microbial communities from UC Gill Tract Community Farm, Albany, California, United States - DLSL A.R2 | ecosystem: Host-associated > Plants > Phyllosphere > Unclassified | place: USA... | reverse complement strand
GCCAGTCGTGCGCACCCATGGTGATGTCGGGGCCCTCGCCCGTCGGCACCTGCTGGATGAAGTCGTCCTTGATGTCGGCGTTGTCCTTGCCGACCAGCTCGACCTCGACACCGGTCTTCTCGGTGTAGGCGTCGGCCGCCGACTGCAGGGCGTCCACGCGCTCGGCGTCGACCCAGACGGTCAGTGCCGAGGTGGCGTCCGCGCCGCCCTTGGCGGGGGCGGTCGTGTCCTCGCCGGCCGGAGCCGGAGACGAGCATCCGGCCAGGCCGAGGGTCGTCGCGATCGCGAAAGCCGCGACCAGGCGGCCCTTGCTGTTCACCTTCATTGGTGTGTTGCCTCTCTGTCATGAACCGGCCACTCCGCCGGGTTCTGCAAGCGATTACAGGTATACCTGCCAGTTCGTCTTCCACAAAACCGGGATCCTCGGCGATTCCGTGGATCGATGCGCAAACGTGATGCTCTCAGGTTCTGATACGACCTGCAAGCGTTTCCACTTTCAGGCCCCATCGCCTAACGTTGGTGCACATGACACCCGAATCGTCAGTGGCAGAGCGGCCCGTCGCCCTCGCCACGCCCGCACATCCCCTGCCCCGGGAGTGGTACCGCAGCGCCGCGATCTACCAGATCTATCCCCGCTCCTTCGCCGATGGCGATGGCAACGGCGTCGGCGACCTGCCCGGCATCACCTCGCGCCTCGATGACCTCCGCGACCTCGGCATCGATGCGATCTGGCTCTCGCCGTTCATGACGTCGCCGCAGAAGGACGCCGGCTATGACGTCGCCGACTACTGCGACGTCGATCCGCTCTTCGGCACGCTCGCCGACTTCGACACGATGCTCGCCGAGGCCCACACTCGCGGGCTGCGTGTGATCGTCGACCTGGTGCCCAACCACTCGTCGGATCAGCACGTCTGGTTCCAGGCCGCGCTGGCCGCCGCTCCCGGCAGCCCCGAGCGCGGTCGCTACATGTTCCGCGACGGCAAGGGCGAGAACGGAGAGCTGCCCCCGAACAACTGGGAGTCGGTCTTCGGCGGCCCCGCATGGACCCGCGTGACCGAGGCGGACGGCCGCCCCGGGCAGTGGTACCTGCACCTGTTCGACTCGTCGCAGCCCGACTTCGACTGGGCCAACCCCGTGGTCCGCGAGGAGTTCCACCGCATCCTGCGCTTCTGGCTGGACCGCGGCGTCGACGGCTTCCGCGTGGACGTCGCCCACGGCCTGGTCAAGCACAACGAGCTGCCCGACTACACGCCCCCGGCCGATGCCGCCTCGATGGGCGGCGCCGAGCCGGTCCCCTACTGGGGTCAGGAGGGCGTGCACGAGGTCTACCGCGAGTGGCGCAAGGTGCTCGAGGAGTACGACGGCGACCGCGCCCTGTGCGCGGAGGCGTGGATGCCCACCACCGCCGAGATCGCGAAGTGGGTGCGCTCGGACGAGATGCACCAGGCCTTCAACTTCAATTTCATGTTCACCGACTGGGACGCCCACGCGCTCCGCCGCGTGATCGACGAGTCCTTCGCCGCGTTCGGCGGCGTCGGCGCCCCCTCGACCTGGGTGCTCTCGAACCACGACGTGATCCGCCACGCGTCGCGCCTCGCGCTCGGCGCGGACGCCCCGCAGGGCCACGGCATCGGCCCCCTCTCCCCCGGCAAGCCCGACCCGGTGGTCGGCCTGCGCCGCGCGCGCGCCGCGACCACGCTGACGCTGGCGCTGCCCGGCTCGGCGTACCTCTACCAGGGTGAGGAGCTCGGCCTCCCCGAGGCGATCGAGCTGCCCGACGACGCGCGCCAGGACCCGACGTGGTTCCGCACGAACGGCGAGCGCTACGGCCGCGACGGCTGCCGCGTCCCGCTGCCGTGGGAGGCCGACGCCCCGGCGTTCGGCTTCAGCGACACGGGCCTCGCCTGGCTGCCGCAGCCGGCCGACTGGTCCGAGCTCGCGCGCGACCGCCAGGTCGTCGACCCCGACTCGACGCTCAACCTGTACCGGACGCTGCTGCGCCTGCGCCGCGAGCTGAACCTCGGCGCGGAGTCGTTCTCGTGGGCCGATGACCTCGGGCTGCCGGCGGGCGCGCTCGCGTTCCGCAGCGGCCCCGTGACGGTCATCGCCAACCCGGGCGCCGAGCCCGTGGTTCTCCCGCAGGGCACCCGCGTCCTCGTGTCGAGCTCGCCGCTCGTGGAGCACGCCGACGGCGTCCGCATCCTGCCGACGGACACGTCGGTCTGGCTGCTGCACGGCTGATCCGGATCTCTCCGGATAATCAAGGGGCGGATCCATCAGGATCCGCCCCTTTCAGAATCACTCGACGGACGTCGCAAGGGAGCGCGTGAACATGAGCATCGCAGAGGTCGCCCGGCTGGCCGGGGTCTCGACGGCGACGGTGTCGCGCGCGCTCTCGGGGCGCGGGCACGTCTCCGCCAAGGCCCGCGAGAAGGTGCTCGAGGCGGCGAGCGAGCTGGGGTACGTGGTCTCGCAGGCCGCGTCCTCGCTGGCCAGCGGCCGCACGCGCAACGTCGGGATCGTGCTGCCGTTCCTCAACCGGTGGTACTTCACCACCGTGCTCGAGGGCGCCCAGCAGCGGCTGATGCGCGCCGGCTACGACGTGACGCTCTACAACCTCGCCGGCGACGGCGACGAGCGCCGCGAGGTGTTCGAGCACTTCCTGCTGCGTCAGCGCGTCGACGCGGTGATCGCGGTCTCGCTCGAGCTGACCGAGTCCGAGGTCACGCGCCTGCACGCGATCGGCAAGCCGCTGGTGGGCGTGGGAGGCCCGATCCCCGGCGTGCACACGCTGGCGATCGACGACGTCGCCGTCGCGCGGCTGGCCACCGAGCACCTCATCGGGCTCGGGCACGAGCGCATCGGCCTGATCGGCGGAGACCACGCCTCCGACACCGACTTCCACCTGCCGACCAAGCGCCGTCAGGGCTTCGAGGCGGCGATGATCGACGCGGGCCTGCCGCTGGATCCGCAGCGCCAGACCGACGCCGACTTCACGGTCGAGGGCGGCTACCGCGCCGCCAAGCAGCTGCTCGGCGCCCCCGCGGCGGGCCGCGCCACCGCGATCTTCGCCGCGTCGGACGAGATGGCCTTCGGCGCCATGCTCGCCGCCCGCGACCTCGGCCTGAAGGTGCCGGACGACATCTCGGTCGTGGGCGTCGACGACCACGACCAGTCCGACTTCTTCGGTCTCACCACCGTGGCGCAGTTCCCGCGCGAGCAGGGCGCCGCGGCCGTGGACATCCTGATGGCCCAGCTCGAGCCCCAGAAGGACGGCCAGGCCCCGGCCGACACCCCGCTGCCGTTCGAGCTGCGGGTGCGGTCGTCGACGTCGCGGCCGCGCGACTGATCCGGGCCGGCTGACCCGCCCGGATCCGTCGCTCAGCCCTTCCGGCCGATGCCGATCCGCGAGAGCACCCGGCCCACGGCCGAGCCACGGCGCGCCGTGCTCTCCCACTGGGACAGCGCGACGGCCAGCAGCAGCGCGAGGCCGTAGAAGAGGTCGTTGACCCATCGGGGCGATCCCGCCAGCTGCAGGCCCTTGATGCCCACGGCAAGCACGTACATCGCCACGACCGTGCCCCAGACGTTGAAGCGCCCGCCCTTGAACTGCGTCGACCCGAGGAACACCGCGGTCAGCGCCGGCAGCAGGAAGCTCGGCCCGACGGTCGGGTCGCCCGCGTTGATCCGGCTGGTGAGCAGGGCCCCGGCGAGCGCGGCGATCGCACCGCCGGCGACGAGGCTCCACACGCGGATGCCCTCGACGCCCACCCCGGCCAGGCGCGCGGCCTCGGGGTTGAAGCCCACGGCGTACATCCGGCGGCCGGCGGGCGTGCGCTCGAGCACGTACCAGGTCACCAGCGCCACGGCGAAGAGGACGTAGACCGGCACGGTCACCCCTCCCCACTGCGTGGTCGCGAGCTTCCCGTAGTCGGGGCCGAGGTCCAGGATCTGCTGGCTGCCCGAGACCCACGCCATGCCGGCCAGCAGGATCGAGCTCATGCCGAGCGTGGCGATGATCGGCTCGACCCGCAGGCGCGTGATCACGAGCGCGGTGACCAGCCCGATCAGCGCGCCGGCCAGGATCACGGCAGGCAGCTGGATCGCGATCGGCAGGCCCGCCTTCGACAGGAACCAGGCGGAGACGATGGCCGAGAAGCCGACCTGCGCGCCGACGGCGAGGTTGAGGGAGCCTGCGACGAGCGGGATGAGCGCGGCGATCGCGGCGAGCCCGGTCAGGGCCTCGGCGTCGAGCAGCGAGCGCCAGACCCCGGGCTGCAGGAACCGGTCCGGGATCCAGATCGCGAAGACCGCGAAGATGACGATGAAGATGTAGACCGCGCTGATGTTGCGGAAGGACAGGGCGCGCAGGATGTCGCTGCGACTGGTGCTCACGGGGCCTCCTCGGCCGGGTTCACGGGGATGTTCGGGTGGGGTGACGCGTCAGGCGAGGCCGTAGCCCTCGCTGACGAGGCGGTTCTCGGTGAGATCGGGGCCCTCGAGCTCGGCGGCGCCGCGGCCGTCGCGCATCACGATCACGCGGTCGCACAGCCGCAGCAGCTCCTTGGCGTCGGACGAGCTGACGAGCACGCCGGCACCGGCGGCAGCGGCCCGCTCGATGGCCTCGTAGATCGCGGCCTTCGCTCCGATGTCGACGCCCTGGGTCGGCTCGTCGAGCAGCAGGACCACCGGGTCGTCCCGCAGGGCGCGGGCCATCACGACCTTCTGCTGGTTGCCGCCGCTGAACAGCGAGAAGCGCTGATCAGGCAGCGAGGGCCGGACGCCGTACTCGGTCATCAGCGCGCCGACCTCCTCGCGCTCGCGGCGCGCCGAGATGGCCCCCAGGGGGCCGGTCAGCGTGCGCAGCTGCGGCAGCGTCATGTTCTCGCGCGCGTTCATGTCCCGCACCGCGCCGAGGCGTGCGCGATCGCCCGGCACGAAGGCGACCCCGCGGCGCAGGCTCGCGGCGGGGCTGCGCCGGGGGTGGTCCGACCCCGCCACGGCGAACTCCGACGCGGCGGCCTCCGTGGCGCCGTACAGCAGCGACGGCACCGCCTCGCGGCCCGAGCCCAGCACCCCGGCGACGCCGACGATCTCGCCGGGGAGCACGTCGAGGTCGAGGTGCTCGACGGTGCCTCCCTGCAGCCCACGCACGCGCAGCGCCGGAACGGCACCCGGCCGGCGCGCGCCCGCCGGGGCGCCCGCGACGGCGGCCGCCGAGGATCCGGTGATCAGCTCGACGAGGCGGGTGTGGTCGACCCCCGAGACGGGCTCGTCGGCGACCTTCCTCCCGTCGCGCAGCACAACAACGCGGTGCGCCAGGCTCAGCACCTCGTCGAGGCGATGCGAGACGAAGATGACCCCCGCGCCCTCGGCGGCGAGGCGCCGCACGGCGGCGAAGAGCGTCTCCACCTCGCTGCGGTGCAGCGACTCAGTCGACTCGTCCAGCACGATCACGTTGGCGGGGTGCTCCCACCCGTCCAGGGCCCGGCTGATGGCCACGATCGCGCGCTGGGCGGGGGTGAGGGCCCGCACCGGAGCGTCGAGGTCGAACACCTCGCCGAAGCGCGAGACGAGCTCGCGTGTGCGCTCTCGCTCGGCCCCGCGGCGGATCGGGGCACCGCCCGACGGGCCCGTCCGCTTCACGAGCGCGAGGTTCTCGACGGCCGAGAGCTCACCCACCAGCGCCAGGTCCTGATGGATGATGTGCAACCCGGTGCCGTCGGCCAGCGAGACCGTGCCGCCGTCGGCGATGTAGGCGCCGGCGAGCACCTTGACGAGCGTCGACTTGCCCGAGCCGTTGTGGCCGAGCACCGCGACGATCTCGCCGGGGTTCACGTCGAGGCTCACGCCGTCGAGCGCGATGAGATTGGGGAAGGCCTTGATCAGGCCCTCGACGCGCAGCAGCGGCGCGGTGGGGTCAGCCAATGGGTGCTCCTCGTCGAGCGGGATCGAGCGGATCGGGGCGAGGGACGTTGCCGGGAGGCCCTTCGGGCGGACCTCCCGGCGGCTGTCACTCCGCCAGCCAGTTGGCGGCGAAGCGGTCCTGGTAGTCCGGGATGGCGACGTAGCCCGTCACCGGATCCTCGGGGGCGTTGTCCGCATCGGTGATGCGGGTGAGGGTGGAGGCCCGGGTCTCGGTGTCCGGCCACTCGTACTCCTGACCCGCCATCTCGCGCAGCAGCTGGTCGAGCACGGTCCACATCATGAGGTTCAGGTCGACCGACAGCGTCGCGTCCTGCTCGCCCGCGGCGATCTGCTCGTAGTTCGGCGGCGCGGTCCACATCGCGATGCCCTTGGTCTCGAGGCCCGCCAGGTTCAGCTTCTGCGGAAGGCCGATCTGCACCTCGTCGACGGCGGCCATGAAGTACTCCGTGTCGGGGTTGGCCTGCAGGTCGCTCACCACCCGGTCGGCGGCCGTCGAGCCGAGCTCGGCGATGGGGATGTCGACCACGCGCATCGTGCAGTCGGGGCACAGCTCGGCGAGCTTCGCCTCGGCGCCCTCGAGCTCGAGCGACGAGAAGGGGAACTCGGGGATGTTGTAGAAGACGTACTCGGACGCCCCGCCCGAGCGGGCCACGGCGGCCGCCGCGAGCACACCGCCGTTCGCCTTCATCCAGTCCGGGCCGTTGAACGCCTCGGGCAGCCCGTGCTCGACGGTGTTCATAACGGATCCGCTGGCGATCGGGATCCCGAGCTCGTTCAGCTGCTCGATCTGCGGCTCGAAGAAGATCGGGTCGAGCGTGATGTTGATCACGCCGTCGGGGGCGAGCTCGACGACGGTGTTCAAGGCCGCGTTGATGCTCTGCGCATCGCGGCCCACCTCGACCCGCTCGAGCTTCAGCCCGAGCAGCTCGGCCGGGGCCTGCAGGTTCTGCCACATCACCGCGCTGACGGGGGTACCCACATCGAGGTACACAACGTGCGTGCCCTTCTCGACGGGCGCCTCGAGCGGCTCGTCGATCAGCAGGTTCTTCTCTCCCTCTCCCATCCACGGGGCGAGGAAGGCCTCGGCGGCGGCCACGTCGGCCGCACCGCCGTCGCCGGTGCCGGCGGAGCCGGCGGGTTCCGCCGGCGTCGAGCCCGCGGTGCAGGCGGTGAGGGCGAAGGCGCCCGTCGCGACGAGGGCTGCGGCCTGCAGCCCCCTGGTCCATCGTCCGCGCGTCATTGCACGTCCTTTCGTCGGGTGGTGCTGTGTTTTCTCGGGTGTCGATCCGGAGCGGATCAGAAGGGGTAGCGCTGGATCTGCGACTGCACCGTGACCCACTGGGTCTCGGTGAAGGCCTCGATGTTGGCCTCGTGCCCGCCGAAGCGGGCCCCGGTGCCCGAGGCGCCGGTGCCGCCGAAGGGCGCCTGCGACTCGTCGTCGACGGTCTGGTCGTTGATGTGGAGGATGCCGCTCGGGATCCGGTCCCCCAGCTCGAAGGCGCGGTAGGCGTCGCCGGAGAGGATCGCCACCGACAGGCCGTACTCGGAGGCGTTCACGAGGTCGACGGCCTCGTCGATCTCGTCGAAGCGGATGACGGGGGCCACCGGGCCGAAGATCTCGTCCGTGAACGCCCGGTGGTCAGGGCGGACCTCCGCCAGCACGGTCGGCTGGTAGAAGAGGTCGGTGTACTCGCCGCCCGCCCGCAGCTGCGCGCCGGCCGCCACCGTCTCGGTCACGATCTCGTGCACGTGGTCGCGCTGGCGCTGATCGATGATCGGCCCGAGCGGGGTGCCCGTGGCCGGGTCGCCGGCGCGCAGCGCCTCGGCCTTCTCGGCGAGGAGCTCGACGTACTCGTCGTGGATGTCGGCGTGCACGATGTGGCGCCCCGTCGTCATGCAGATCTGCCCCTGGTGCAGGAAGGATCCCCACGCGCCGGCCGCTGCCGCCGCGGCCACATCGACATCGGGCAGCACGATCATGGCGTTGTTGCCGCCGAGCTCGAGGTGCGCGCGCTTGAGCAGCCGACCGGCCCGCTCGCCGATGACACGGCCGGCGGCGGTGGACCCGGTGAACGAGATCACGGGGACATCCGGGTGCTCGACCAGCGCTGATCCGACGTCCGCCCCTCCGGGGACGACCGCGAAGACGCCGGCGGGCAGCCCCGCCTCCTCGAGCACGGCGGCGAGGAAGAGACCGCCCGCGATGCTCGTGCGGGGGTCGGGCTTGAGCACCACGGCGTTGCCGAGCGCGAGAGCGGGGAAGATCGAGCGCGACCCGAGGATCGCGGGGAAGTTGAACGGCGAGATCACCCCGACCACGCCCACCGGGCGTCGCCGCGCGAGGCTCAGACGGGGGTGGGACGACTGCAGCAGCTGGCCGTACGGCATGAGCGCCGTGGCGGCGGCGTGGTGCAGCTCGCTGATGACCAGCCCCGCCTCGAAGGCGGCCTTGCCCTGACCGGATCCGGCCTCGTCCACGAGCCAGCCCACGAGCACGTCGGTGTGCTGCTCCATCACGGCCGCGGCGCGGCGCATCACGGCGGCGCGCTGCTCGGCAGGGCGCGCGGCCCAGTCCCGCTGCGCGGCGGCGGCCAGGCTCACCGCGTCGGCGAGGTCGCCGGCGCTGCCGAAGCCCACGCTCGCGAGCTCGGCGCCCGTGGCCGGCGACGTCACCGTGCCGGTGCCGTCGAGCTCGCTCCAGCCGCCGACGAAGCCGCGGCCGTTCCAGTCCTGCTGTGCGAAGAACGTCATCGTCTCTCCCGAATCCCACCCGTCCTCTTCGACGGTCAAGGGGGACTCTAGGCGGGCCGGATCGGGTGGATCCGGCGTTTTGTGCACGGCTCGGGACAGCGAATTGACCGGCCTCTCGGCCCGGATTACGCTCACGGATCAACGTGGAGGCGAACGTGGAAGTTCTCGAGGCTGAGAGCGCCGACGAATGGGAGTCGGTCGTGAGCGGATTCTTCGTGCCCCTGAGGTGCGACGGGTTCGAGGCCTCCTTCCGCGCCCGCATGGAGCACACGGTTGTCGATGAGCGCCTGTCGATCTCGCGCGTGACCGAGTGCGGGCTGATCGCCGAGCACAGCGGGGCGCTCCGGCGCCGGGCCGACACGGACGATCTCCACATCTCGCTGCAGCTGTCCTCGCGCGGCACCGTGACCCAGGGCGGACGGTCGGCCGCGATCGTGCCCGGATCGGTGATCCTCTACGCGACGAACCGCCCGTACCGCCTCGACTACTCGTGGCCGGATCAGCGGCACCTCATCCTGCAGCTCTCGCGCGGCTCGCTCGATGTGCCCCCGGGCATGCTCGAGGCGGCCCTCGCCCGGCTCGCGCTGCCCCAGGGGCGGCGTGCGGTCGCCGCCCGCAACCTGTTCTCGTACGTCGAGGCGCTGCCCTCGGCCGACGAGGCCGCGCACGTCACGCGCGACCTCGCCCGCACGATGGTGCGGGCATCCCTCGGCGAGGGCGCCGCGGTGCCGCGCACCTCGGGCGGCCTGCGCCACGCCGTGCAGGAGCACCTGCGCGCCAACGCGCACGACCCCGCGATCGACATGGATCAGGTCGCGCGCCGGCACCTCGTCTCGCGCCGGCGGCTGTACCAGGCGTTCGAGCAGGCGGGGATGTCGCCCGCGTCGTTCCTGCGCGCCGAGCGCCTCGCGATGGCGTCGCGGATGCTCGCCGACCCGGCCGAGCGCCGCACGGTCGAGCAGATCGCCTACGCCTCCGGCTTCGACGACCCCACGACCTTCACCCGCGCGTTCCGCCGCGGCTTCGGGATGACCCCCCGCGACTGGCGCGCCAGGTCCTGATCGCCCGCGTCCGGCCAGTGTCCAGGGCCGGGTGCTAGGGTCGGTCATGCGTTCGAGTCTCGAGCGCATCGTCGTGTCTCGACAGGGCTCGCCGGATCCTTCCGGCTGAACGACCCGATCATCCTGCCGCGGCGAACGGATCCGGCATCCGCCGAGTTCGCCCACCACCGGCCCGCGCTCTCTGCGCGTCTGCACCGTGTTCGCCCGAACCGCGTGCCAGGCCTGCGCCGGAACATCGAAAGTGCATGCACACATGACTGCTGACCAGCAGCCCACCTTCGCCGATCTCGGCGTCCCCTCGGTGCTCGTCGACGCGCTCGTCGCGATGGAGCGCCCGACTCCGTTCCCCATCCAGCGCGAGACGCTGCCGTCGACCCTCGCCGGTCGCGACGTCCTCGGACGCGGCAAGACCGGATCCGGCAAGACGCTCGCGTTCGCCATCCCGCTCGTCGCCCGCCTCGCCGCGGCCCACCAGCGCGGCCGCGCCGGCTCCCCCGTCGCGCTTGTGCTCGCCCCGACGCGCGAGCTCGCGACTCAGATCACCCGCACGGTCGAGCCGCTGGCCAAGGCCGCCGGCATGAGCGTGACCACGATCTTCGGCGGCGTCTCGCAGAAGCCGCAGGAGGCCGCCTTCGCCCGCGGCGTCGACATCGTCGTGGCCTGCCCCGGCCGCCTCGAGGACCTCATGGGCCAGGGCGTTGTGCGCCTCGACCGCGTGTCGGTCACCGTGCTCGACGAGGCCGACCACATGGCCGACCTGGGCTTCCTGCCCGGCGTCACCCGGATCCTGTCGAAGACCCCGACCGACGGCCAGCGCATGTTCTTCTCGGCGACGCTGGACAACGGCGTCGACAAGCTCGTCAAGCGCTTCCTGCCGAACCCGGAGCACATCGCGATCGACTCGGCCGAGTCGCCGGTCGCCGCGATGACGCACCACCTGTTCGAGATCTCCAGCACGGAGCTGAAGACCGACGTCATCAAGGCCCTCGCCTCGGGCACCGCGCGTCGCATGCTCTTCACGCGCACCAAGCACCAGGCCAAGAAGCTCGCGCGTCAGCTGACGTCGGGCGGCATCCCGGCCGTCGACCTGCACGGCAACCTGTCGCAGAACGCCCGCGACCGCAACCTCGCCGACTTCTCGTCGGGCGCCGTGAAGGTGCTCGTCGCGACCGACGTCGCCGCCCGCGGTGTGCACGTCGACGGAGTCGACCTGGTCGTCCACATCGACCCGCCGGCCGAGCACAAGGCGTACCTGCACCGTTCGGGCCGCACCGCCCGCGCCGGCGCCGCCGGCGACGTCGTGACGCTGATGGTGCCCTCGCAGCGCAAGGACACGGAGATCCTGATGCGCCGCGCGGCGATCGACGTCAAGGCTCAGCATGTCACCGCCAACCACTCGGCGGTCATCGCGCTCATCGGCGAGGTCGCCGAGCGCGTGGCCCCGCGTCCGGGCGGCCCCGGGGCCGGCAACGCCCCGGCCGAGGGCTCCACCGGCGGCGGGCAGTCGCCGCGCAGCGGCCAGGGCAGCCAGGGCGCGAACGCGCGTCGCAAGCGCGCGGCCCGCGAGGGCCAGGGCGCCGCGTCCGGCCAGGGCGGTCAGGGCGGCGGCCGCGGCGGTCGCGGCGGACAGGCCTCCGGCCAGGGCGGCCAGCGCCAGGGCGCGGGTCGCGGTCAGGGCGGCGGCCGCGGTCAGTCGACCACGAGCTACAGCACCTCCACGGGGCAGCCGGCCCAGCGCCCCGCCCACGGCGGCTCGGCGCACGGCGGCTCGTCGTCGGCCGGTGCCGCCGCGGCCCCGCAGCGCCGCCGCGGCCCGCGCCGCGCGTCGGCCCCCGGCACCGGGCGCTGATCCGCCTTGCGGCGGCCGCGCCGGGGCGACCCGGACGGCTGCCGTGAGCGCAGCGATCCCGCAACGCGAGAAGAGCCCGGCCCCCATGGGGCCGGGCTCTTCCGCGTCAGGCGGGGATCAGAAGTCGAACTCGCCGATGTTCTCCGCGTTGAAGACGAACGGCTCGCCGAGGAGCACCGAGGCGCCCTCGCCGACCTCGAACTCCCCGAGGTCGCCGGCTTCGAAGGTGTCGCCCTCCTCGCCGGTGATGGTGCCGTCGGCCAGCGCCTTGGCGGCGTAGGCGGCGAGGAAGCCGAGGTCCTCGGGGTTCCACAGGGCGAACGCCGTGACGGTGCCGTCCTCGACGTACTCGCGCATCTGGTTCGGGGTGCCGAGACCGGTGAGCGCGACCTTGCCCTTGAACTCCGACGTCGACAGGTAGCGCGCGGCGGCCGCGATGCCGACCGTGGTGGGCGAGATGATGCCCTTCAGGTTCGGGTGCGACTGCAGCAGCGCCGCGGTCTGGTCGAACGACTTCTGGTCGTCGTCATCGCCGTAGACGGTGTCGACGAGCGTGATGTCGGGGTGGTTCTCCTCGAGCTCGGTCTTCATGAGCTCGATCCAGGCGTTCTGGTTGGTGGCGTTGGCCGAGGCCGACAGCACGGCGACCTCGCCCGCGTCGCCGATCTGCTCGGCGATCAGGTCGACCTGGGCCTTGGCGATGCCCTCGGCGGTGGCCTGGTTGATGAACAGGTCGCGGCACTCGGGGTCGGTGTCCGAGTCGAAGGTGACGATCTTGGTGCCCGCCGAGCGCGCCTCCTCGAGCGCGTCGCACAGGGCGCTGGGGTCGTTGGCCGAGATGACCAGGGCGTTCACGCCCTGCTGCGCGGCGGTCTGGATGTACTGCACCTGCGACGTGGGGCTGGCCTCGGTGGGTCCGACCTCGTCGAACGTGCCGCCGAACTCCTCGACCGCGGCCTTGCCGCCCTTGCTGGAGGTGTCGAAGTACGGGTTGCCGAGGTTCTTGGGCAGGAAGGTGACCGAGACGGCGTCGCCGCCGTCAC
>Ga0308156_1003268_pt1 | contig 12662 bp, 16 predicted proteins | sample PhyAR2_FD_201041 | JGI IMG/M metagenome (GOLD analysis project Ga0308156, IMG submission 201041) | Phyllosphere microbial communities from UC Gill Tract Community Farm, Albany, California, United States - DLSL A.R2 | ecosystem: Host-associated > Plants > Phyllosphere > Unclassified | place: USA... | reverse complement strand
TACCGGTGATTTCCAGACGGTTTTTGCACCATGAAAACATTGTTGTACTCCTCTTTTACGTTTAAAAAAGAGGGCATCTCCCTGAGGAGAGTGCCCTCAGGGGGATGATGGCGACTGACGTCGCCGGAGTTAACTACGCTGCTTCAGTGCGGGTTTCACCCGGCAGCTTCAGCAGATACTCCGACGCTTCCCGGGCAAGCCGGCAGGCGCGGAAAAACGCTTTTTTGTCGTTACGCAGAAGGCTCAGCCATTCATCAACATAGCTGTCGTGCTGGACCCTGCCGGCTATTCCAAGCTGTGCGCAAAGAAACGCAGTGCCGGTATCGGCAATAAGCTCTTCCAGGGCATACACCGGGTTATCAAACCTGCGGGGCTGGGACGTTATTCCCTCACGGCCGAGACGACTGGCGTGACCGGTGGCATGAACAAGTTCATGCAGTACGGTGGCCATGTAGTTCGGCGGTGACTGAAAAAAACCTTTTTCAGGCACCACGATGGTGTCAATGCAGCTGAGGTAGTCGGAGCGGTTAAGCCCGTGATGTGTTCCCATTACCCCGGTAGCACTGAATATTTCACGGACCTGATGCTGAACACTTAACGCATCCGGTACACAGGGCGGAGCAGACATCGTTTCAGGCAAGCCTTCACACTGAGCAACGTTAAAAAGCTGCAGCGACCGCACTCTGACCTGCGTGTCCCCGTCTTCGGGCCCCTTACCATGACCGCCGTGGCGGGGACGCCGTTCAGACGGTTTAAAGATGATGGCCAGCGAGCTGCGTTCGCCCTTCCTGACCCGTCCGCCGGCAACTTTTGCCTGCTGATACGTGAGCCAGCAATCGGTGCTGTAACCTGCCTCTTCAGCGGCCAGCCACAGCAGCGGCATATTGACGCCGCTGTAGGTTCTTCCCGTGACGGCATTGACCGGCAGCCCGAGGCAAAGGTCCTTCTGCCCCCGGCGCCATGGACGACGCCAGGGTGGCACGCCGTTTTCCAGTGCGGTGATGATTTTGTCGGTGACCTGCTGATAAAGGTCAGTCTGTTGTTCCGCTGTGGCCTTGCGGCCGGCAGTTTTTTTCTTCATGAGATGCGCCCCTTAAAAAAACGGCGCATCTGCCCGGTGGCGGACAATGCGCCACAGTGAGTGGATAAATCAGTAACGACGGAAAGAGCCGTCAGACTTCAGAGATTCGATGTCGGATTTGACGCGCCGTACGGCGCTGTCAAACCGCTTACGGTCTTCAGGTTTAGCCCGTTTAGAATCAACGCGTATGACCCTGTCGAGAACATGAAGCGTCTTCGAACGCCAGCTGAGACGCTCAGTATTGCTCACGCAGGCGCGAAGATGCAGACGGGACTGATCGTGGAGCCACTGAATATGATCACGGTAATCCGCAACCGGTAAATATTCCTTCAGAGGCGGCTGTGTCTCTTTATAAATGGTCAGTGATTTAGCAAACTGATTGATGCCAGGTTGCATGTATAAATCGTGATGCTCGTTCAACACGGCATCGACCGTTTTGTGGTCCAGGAAGGTGCTGAAAGAAAACGCCGGCCCTGGTATCAAGGCATCACACAGGGCTGACCAGTCAGCATCCCTGGAGGGATTGCAGCCGGCTGCCCAGGCTTTCAGCCATTCCGCACAACCATTGTCATCTGGCTCGCGGACATAAATCCCGAGATTCTTTTCAAGTATCAGCGGGCGCCCTTTGCCCTGGTTCTGTGTAAGCAGCGGGCGAAGTTCAGTTGATGTAAAACGGATCATAAGCGCTCCTTAAAAAGGAGGTGACCTCCCCGGGAGGGAAGGTCCCTCCGGGAAGTGTCATTCAGTTAACATCAGTCAAAGCGGTAGCGAAGTTCCGCCATCTGCTGCGCCATCAGCCGCCCGGCCCTGAGGGCCTTGCGTGCTGTTGCGTAAGTACCGGCTCCAGGGAGCTGGTCTGTACGCCATTCACGCTGAGTGAAGCCGGTGCGACGGAAGATGACGGGCGCAAACCCGTTCTCTGTCGGCACGACGTCTGCTTTAAAGCTGCAGCGGCCGCTGCGGTTGGTAAACCACTCTGCCTGCTGTTGCCGCAGAGTGCCGGCAAGCCGGTTGAGTGCGCCTGAAAGGCGGGTGATAAGTGAAAGCATTATACTGCTCATGGTTTTCTCCTGATAAAGCGCGGAGAAACCTTCGCCGCTGTTGCGGGGAGGTTGTCCCCGCGCGGGTTAAAGCCTTTGTCAGAAACTGACGCAGGCCGGTGGTTAACAGTTAACCCAAATGACGGTAATCGACGTTATCTGCATCGTCCGGATTAAAACCCCGGCTGGCAGGAACGGTTATGTATGTGCGCCCGCGACGAGGGTGCGCACGATGTCTGAAATGGTGCTCAAAGCGTTTACCGGGCAACAGGCCTGACGTAGTTTCCCAGGTCGACATGTACTGCCAGATTTCGCCATCATTTTCAGCAACGGTTGGCTCTGAAAGTGAGCGGTTCAGCTTATGGCGCCCCAGTTTTTTCCACATGCGGTGCCATTCACTGCTGTCACGTTTAACGTTTAAACAGTATTCAGATTCCAGTGTGTTCATCGACAAATCCTCTTCAGATAAAAGGAGGATTTGTCTCCGCAGGGAGATAAATCCCCGCAAGGGTAAAACAGAAATCAGTCCGTTCAGCATTCGCCATAACGCTGATATTCGCGTTCTTCGTGCATCAGCCCCTCTTCGTCCTTAACGGCACTGCCGAAAAAAAACGTCCAGGCTGCTTCATCAATGTCTCTGGCCATGTGGCAGAGGCTTTCAAAGAAAGACTGCCAGGATGCCGGCACGAGTTCGCGTACAGACAGCTCCGCCAGGTCACGGGCAACGTCGGCCATTTCCCAGACATAGTAGGGAAAACCGTCTTCATCGGTACTGGTGTTAAGACCAAGACGGCGATGCGCTGCAATAATCAGCAGGTCACCTTCAGCTCTGGCCAGTGCGACTTTGTAAGCGTTACGTTCGCCGGCACTGATTTGAAAATCTTCGGTAAGTGTTAATGCGTTCATAAAGGATTCCTTAAATCATTGGGGAACCCTGCCCCTGACGGGGACAGAAGTCCCGACAGGGTGAGAAGCTATTACGTTAATAAGGCGGTCAGACGATGTCAGAAGCATCAGCGCTCTGATAAAACATTGCTCGCAGTTGCTCTGTAGCGTTGTCCAGCTCTCTGTCCTCTCGGGACCGGGTAGCGCCCTCATGAAAAGCCGCGTTCCAGTGAAGACTGTTAACACTTGCCCCCAAAAGAGTCAGTTCGTTCACTGCCTCTTCGATAAAGGCGTGTCTGATGTAGCCATGCTCAGTCGCAAAACCAACTGTATGCGCGACGTATCTCAGAAAAGTCAGATAATCCGGAAGGCCGTCAGCAGGAACCAGTGGGTCTGCATCGACCATGAGTCTGTAATCCAGACGAGCGTTAAGCTGAGTTTTTACGTAATCCACCATAATTTTTGCCGAAGCTGGCGAGTCACAATTCAGTAACGTAAGAGGGTTGATCATTCTTGCGTAATGCATGGGTACGATCCCTTGATGAAAAAGGGAACCGTCCCGGAGGGAAAGTATCCCTCAGGCGTGAGAATCAGGCACAGAATGCCGGATGAGTAAAACAGGTGTACGGGAGTGTCGTGCGAAGTAGAAAAGGACCTTAACCGCAGGGGTCTCTGTTTTCAAAGGTTAACAGATTTGTTACCGCCCGAAAGCGTCATCTCTCAGGTAATGATGACATTGGCATGTGATTACCCGAAGGCGTTCCTCTCAAATCACCGGAACATTGGCAGTTGTCGTGATGACAACGGTTAGCAAAATTATCGTACTTCAGGTTAGAAACTTGTACAAGAGGTAAACCCTGGGAATTCCTGAATGCCTGAGGTAAGACTTGATAAAGAAAAAATCTTCACTCTGGTAGAACCATTCTGACAGGCCGCATTCAGGATGAGTTTCACAGTAAGTGTTGTATTCAGACAAATCAGTTTTTGCAAAGTTTGAGCCGTTACGCCAGGCTGAAGCCCACTGCTTATCATTTAAAATTTTTCTGCAAAGCATTAACAGGTCGTCAAGGTACGTTTTCCTCTCGTCGGGAATAAGACCAAGCTCAGATGCATGTGAAATCATCCTGATAACAAAGTAAGCCCTCCAGTCAATAAGATCCTTATAATAAAAAGCATTATCAAATATCGGTAATTTTGCGACTGCCGCCTGGAGTTCGCCTTCTAAGTTGGAAATATAGTGAATGAAAAAATATAAATCAGGAAATTGCGCCAGATAAACAAGCACCCCAAGGTCACACTTAACAGAGTTGTTCATTCTGCCTCCTGACTGTTCCGGTAATAAACCTGTTTTATATAACGCCCCCGACCATCACCATGCCCCAAATCCATGGAAATCATTGCCATTACTTCATTTTCATTAAATCCCTGTTTTTTGTGAAAAGCCGAAAGTTCCCGTGCAAAGTTATAGCGCATGCTGTGTGGTGCTTTTTCACCGACTAATCCTGCCTTACGGACAAAATACCGATAACGGTTTATTGCCTGATGAATTCCAGGTTTATCAATAAACTTACCGTTTCTTTCGGCCGCTTCTTTTTCAGCATATAAAATCGCACGACGGGCCTCATCACGATCAATAATGGTTGTGTCCCTCGGACGTCCGCCTTTAGTTCCGAAGATAACCCGTACTGATTTATCGCCATTTTCCACCGCACGTTTCCAGGTGGATAATGACTTACATGCCTCGACAGCCTCTTTTGTTCTTAGTCCAAAAACATAGGCCAGTCGCATCGTCGCGGCCACTCCTCTGTCCTGTTTTTCTATTTCACTGAATGCCTTTGAAAATTCTTCACGGCTCAGCGCTGTTTTTGTACCATCCCGGTTAACACCCGAAATGCCGAGTGCTTTATTACTGAGACGTTCGTTATCAGGATCTGCAAGGCGGTGTTTTCCGGCAGCAGAAAATATTCCTCTGAGAACAGACATTTCATTTTGTAGTGTTCTGTGGCTTATGTTTTGAGCTTTCCTCTGCGAGATATAAGTCTCGACGTAACGTACTTTCAGACTCTCCATGCTGCGAAGTTTTATACCCGTACTCCTGAGATGTTCGAGAAAATACCGGCTTACCCGCTCACGATCAGCAATAGTGGCATAGCCTCCCGCGCCTTTTCTGGCCAGAGATATGAATTCTTTTCTGAACTCTTCAATTTTCGAACGCGCACTTTTCTGCTTCATGAAATCTCCCCGACATGAAATTCCGGATCATTCCGCTGTGAGCAACCCTCAGGCAGCTCCTGACTGAATAACCTTACAGCGACCAGTTTGTTGGTCAGACGTCCATGCGTGTCGGTTAATGTGCCATCCTGGCCGTCAGGTACTGTGTAGCATGGCGAGACTGAGTTGAGTTGTTGCAGGAGCCCGCTTGGCACTCTGTGCGGCGGTTTGATGCTCCCCGTTCACCCGGTCAGGGTGAACGCCTCAGTACTCTGACGATTTTCTCCTTATTTCATATAGTTAAGGCTTCAGGAAGCCATTGGTTACGATTTACGTTTTGCGGCCGTCCGTGTGAACGGACGCAAAACAAAGACGTATTAAGCAATACGATTTGGTGATTCCCGTGAAAACACCTTTAAAATCGTTCGTGAAGCCACGTATTACGTGGTGTTGACGTATGCCGCTTTGCGGCGTCACTTGGTACTCGTTTCACTCGAACGCAAGTGACGCCGCGCTCCTCTGCTTTCAATGCGGTTGTGGAAGATGCCCAAATGTTCCAAATGGTCATACCCACAACGCAAAGTTCGCAACGGATGCAGACGTCATAAGACGTGAGGAAACGAAATAAAACAGGCTTAAGGGCCTGAAAGAAGTGCTGACGAATCAGACGAAGGTGAAAGTAGATCCTTTATCGCGCTTATCGCGATCCCCATTTTCAAAGGCTGACGGGTTTACCGCCCGAAGGCTCCGTCTCTCAGGTCATGACGGTTTTGGCAGTGCAATCACCCGAAGGCGTCCCTCTCAGATTGCCGGGACATTGGCTTGTTGCAATAGCAACAGTACTACGATGGGAATGTTAGATCGGTTGCCTATAGATGTTCAAGCTGTTTGTTTTCCCAGGAGTCTAATGAACATCAAAATGAGGTCGAATTGTGTAAACGATCTGGTGGTTAATCTCGCAAAATTTGATTAATATTATTGTTAACACTTAAATTACAAGGAGAAATTTTGAATAACTATGGATTTAGCCTAACTCCGCATACTAGTTTTGTAAAAGGCTTATGCGATATTTACTCTAATGATTTTTCAATTATCGATGAGTCGGATTCTTCTCTAGGACAAACAGATGTCCATATTTTTTGCTCAATTCACCTGAATCTCATTGTCGACCTTAATGAGTTGAGAACAAAGCTCAAAGGTTTATTGATGATTATCAATGGAACGATAGCTGTTACTCAGGGGTTTGAAAGGCATAAAAATATTGGTTTTGTAACGATAGACGGTTGTGACGGCGTTAGTTATTCTGAAATGGAAAAAATTCATTCAATGGATGTTACTCAAGTCAATCCTTTCAATATTTCTAATTTGCAAGAAATGCATAAAAAGGCAGATGTAATTTCAAAATTGATTAACTTGTCATCAAAGAATGAAAATTTACGTATCATTTTAGGTATGTGTGCAATAGGAAGTGACTGGGTAAACCTGTATCGTATTTTGGAAACCGTCGCCCAATGCATCCAAGATGATTACAATCAGGGGAAAATACAGATTCATGGTAATATAAAGAAAAAACTAAAAAAAATTGAGTTAATGACAAAAGTGCTTAATATCGACTCAGCTCAAGTAAAACTATTTACAAGGACCGTTAATAGCTTTGAAATGTTAGGTTATCTTTCACGTCATGGAAAAGGGTCTGTTTCGAACGACAATGCAAATCCAATGAGTAGGTTGGATGCTAGTAATTTGGTAAATCAAGCTTGCAGACATTACTGTGGGAATCTACTAAGTAGGACATATTGAAATCATTAAAGCCTTGTTCAAAAGGTTGCAAAAACACCACCTTTTCAAGTAATCTCTGATGATGAAATCAATGTGTGGACTGGAGGTAGGTATCATGTCCAGCGACTGGAATGAAGAGCTTGAACGTTATGAAGAGAAACGTAGCCTAAATGATGATTTAAAGGACTCCCTTAAACTATCACTTTCAGCGTTAGGCTTTCTGGCTTCTGTTGTACCCAGCAAGAAGAAAAATAATGACATTGACGAAGTCTATGGGTCGCTCCATTCCGAAGGATGGCGTGAAGGCCCCCAAGGTTATGGATATTATCGGAATGGTGTTAAAGACTAGAGCTAGTCCTATAAATGAATTATCGGACTAGCTCTCATATCAGAATCTAAGCTTTCCCTTTGCTAACTACCGTTTTTACGGCTCCAGTTACTTGCCCTGCGCCTTCATTACCAGCCTGTTGTGGCATTTTCGAAGCTGCCGCCATAGCTGCATCCATTACTCCGCCGATTCTCACTCCAGCCCAGCTCAACATTCCCACCCAAAAAGAGGGAAATACCAAATACATCATCCCCAGAACCAGGTTCATAATCCACCCGTCACGCGGTGAACTGAGGAAGTCTGCAATAGGCTGCCCCGAAGCCAGTCCGCCTTCAGCCAGATTTGAATACAGGATGGTGATCAGTCTGTCATCCAGCCAGCCCGCAAGTGCCCACCAAAACGTGATGAACTGCAGCGCAAACAACGCAAAAGAAATCGTTACTACTGTTTTTGGCTCATAGGCACTGAACATCATCAGCACGGGGATAACGATGATGATCATCATCTGCAGCAGCGCCTGTATCATCGGTAGTGCCTGCTTCAGTGCATCAAAGCCGGGAAGAGCTTCAACCTGCTTCATACCCAGCCCTACCGTGGACGCAAACCGCGACAGACTGCCTCCGATACCACTCGTTGTGTCCGCACTGCCGGACATATAGGTGACACCGCTGCCTGAAATTTCTGCGTTGCTGGGGCTTACCAGCCAGCGCAGCGCCGGCTCTTCCCACTGTGTGCCCGGAAACTGTCGCTGAAGCTCGGTTCGGGTCGAGTCACTGAAGCTGGCCAGTACTCGCTTACGTAGCCCGTTGCTGCCGTCAGACCACCAGTTTTTGCACGTCGGATACCCCCCCTGGCCCGTATCCGGATAGCCGCTGTCACGACTGCTGCTGTATGGCCACTGGCTGCGGGGCGTCATGGCTGTGTAATAGTCGTAATAGCCCGGGGTGTTGAGGAAATAGTCGCTGCCAATCCAGCCGACAGAGTTAATGGTGGCGTCGCTCAGCTGGCTGTTGCTGTTCTTTAACTTAAAGTAGGCCCGGGAGTAGCACTGGTTTGCGAAGTCCTGAACCTCCTGCAGCACTACCGGGTCCCGCAGTTTGGTGTTCTGCACGTCAAAGCGCAGCTGCCGCAGCTGCGTGCCGCAGGGTATTGAGGCGATCATTGCCTGCGTGGTGCCTTTCGACATCGCATGCAGCAGATACCACCACACCGGCACCTCAGCCGTACGGCCGTCGAAGTCGTTAACCAGGCCTTTATAGCCGGAGTTCTGCGGCGTGGGTACGCTGAAGCCGCACTGTTTCGCCCGCGAGTCATCAAACTTGATCGTGCTGATATCCACCGGCAGCAGCGGAACACAGCAGAACAGCATGACCACAAACGAGACATAGATGGCGTGCTCGATGCGCGGCAGCGCCAGAACGCCTTTGTTTCCCTCATCGGCCCCTTCCTCACGCACCTTCAGCCACACGCCGAGTACTTTAAAAATCAGCGGCAGCGCGAACAGACCGGTGCTGCTGAGGATGCCCCACATCGAGTTGTTGAGCACCCAGCCAAACAGGATCAGGAAGTATTCCAGGTAACTGTTCGCTGTCATGTCAGCCTCCCTGAACCGCGTTAGACCAGGCTACGTACTCCGTGGCCAGAACATAGATGACGACAAGCAGCTCGGTCCGAGGCAGGCGTGCAGCGGCCTGTGGCCAGCGCGTCAGCAGGCGCGGCCGCAGGTTCATCATCCAGATGCTGCCGATGAGCGCGTACATGCACAGCCGCCAGGCAAACATTGCCCACCGGCTGTCGTAGAGCCACTTCTGAATAAGATGGCCATCAGGGTCATACGCCATGAACACCGAGGCCAGTCCAAACATCGCGACCATGGCCACAACGGTGCTGAGAAATATCAGCAAAATGCGGCCGGTGAGGCCGTTCAGCAATCTGCGTTTCATGTCAGTTGCCTCCCGGCTGAGGCTGGCTCATCTGGCTGAAGCCCTGGTCCTGATTGCCGGCTTTCTGCTGCAGCTGGTTGTCCTGATTACGTTCGCCCTGACGCTCAAGCGTGGTCAGCAGGCTGTTACTGCTGATGGATTTGCGCAGCTCCATCTCGTTACGCAGCGCGCTCAGCTCGCGGTCGAGCGCATCAATGCGGCGGTCACCCTCGGCGATGGCCTCAGGCTGTTCGGCCGCGTTCGGCTCAGACTCACCGGTCGTCAGCATGCGTCGCATGGTGAGTGCCGCCTCAACCGTGTCAGCCATGGCCAGCTCACCCGCCAGTCGCTGCACCAGTGCGGCCCTGTCCGGGTCATCGCGGAGCGCCTGAATCACGCCGCGCGTGACGACGAGGCTGCCGGTTTTGAGCGCGGCCAGATTATCGGCCGTGGGCTGCAGCTGACCGTTGACGAGTTTGCTGAGCTGCTCCAGGTTAGTTTTGGTGGCGTCCTCCAGAACCGGCGAGAAGCCGGTGCCGGCAACGGTGCTGCCCGGCTGGTTATCCGCGCCGCCGCTGGTGCACTCGCTGGTTTCGCGGCAGGTACGGATAGAGCGGTCGCCGAGCACTTTCACAACGGCAGCAGCGGCTTCATCGGAGGATTTATAGCGCTGGCAGACCGTACCGTTACAGCCGGATGAGCCTACGCTGCTGTTGCTGGTCACCGGCAGGCTGTTCATCATGTTGTAGCCGGCTTTTGCCAGGTCACGCGTGGGCTGAATGGCCTGCTGTCCCTTGCCGCCGCGTTTCTGGCCACCGACCCAGGTCACACCTTCCTCGCCGGTGGCCTTCTGCAGCTTCTGGTCGCTCGATACCGCATCACCGCCGCTCGATGCCACGATGTCTTTATACTCTTCAGACACGGCCGCCTGCTGCCACTTGCTGCCAAGGGTGTAGTCGGCCAGCTTTTTCGACATGTTCTGGCAGTTGAGCTGGGCCTTGTCGAAGTTCAGGCCCGCCTGCAGCACGCCGTTGGTCAGCATTTCATACAGACCCGGGTTGGCCCGCTGAATGGCCATCGCCGGCATACTCATCACCGCACCGGTCGCACCCTGGATGACGTTGCCCATGAGGTCTTTAAATCCGCTGGTGATGCCGTTCAGCTGGTTACCGACCGTGGTTTTCAGGTCAAAGTTGCCGCACATCAAATCGCTGCTCCAGCCGCCGTCCATGCCGAGCCGGGACATGTTGCTGCGGGTTGAGGGCGGCGAAATGACCGAGCCGCCGCCGATGGAGTAGAAAAGACCGTCGTTGATGGCGCCGCTGACGCCCGCACCCTGGGAGGAAAGCGTGGTATCGACGGCCAGTGCCGGCATCGCCAGGTAAAGCAATAATGCGCCCGTGGCCACGCGCAGTTTCTGCGTGAATAAAATCATCATGCTGTGTGTCCTTATGAAAAGTCGGTGCTGTAAAGGAAGGTCTGGCCACGTCGCTTACAGCAGCTGTAGGGCTGCCAGAGCGCCCAGGCGTAATCGCCGCTTTCCGCCGTCTGGCCACCCGTATCCGGAAAGACCGCGCAGCTCTGCGACAGCTGAGGCGAAAGGCGCTGCCACTTGTGATTTTTTGTGCCGGTGTTTTCGGTAACGGGGTCCGGTGGCCAGTAACCCGGAGACCGCTGACCAACCAGTGGGTTATAGACGTGCAGCTGTCCCTCGCGGGTGATGATGTCGGCCACGCGCTGAACCACGACGGCCGCCGATTTGTAGCTGTCGGTCTGCGTCACAAAACCGCTGCGAGGATAAACGTTGCCCCACATCTCGCCGGCAAACGTATTCCCGATCTCACGCTTTCCGGGGATGAGCGCTTCCGGATAGAACGATTCGGGAATGCCCGTTCGCCAGGCCAGTGCATCCATGGCGCTGACAAAATACGGCACGAACGGCGTGGCGGCTGAGCGGCAGGAATAGCCCGGCACCATGCCCCCTATGAGCGACGTCGCCGGGTGGCCATATGCATCGCCGTAGTAAAAATGCAGGTTCTGTTTGCGCATGCCCGGGGCCTTCAACTCCTGACGGCCACCGCCCGCAGGCACGCCGGTGAGGCCCCCGGACACCAGGCTTTCAGCGCCGCCGGCCGTGGCGCTCACGGCAGACATTGCGGTCCACGGGTTGTCGCCCGGGTTAAGGTAGGCAGAGACCACGGCTTCCGGAATGTAGTGGGTGACTTTGACCGAGGTTTTCACCGTGCAGCCAAAGGGGGTGCAGAGCAGCCAGTAGCAGATGCCGCTGATGTGCCAGCTGATACAGTCCGGACTCATGGCGCTGGAGACCAGGCTCGCGGTGTTCACACTGGCAAGCGTGCCGGTGCAGGTAAACAGCGTGGCCAGCAGCAGCCGGCGCGGACGGGACAGGCGCATGTTCACGGCTGCTTCTCCCGCCAGGCATCGAGTTTCGCCCGCGCTGCGGCGACGTCGGTTGTGCCGTACACCACCCATTTATCGTCAAACACCACGGCAGGGTACTTTTCAAGCCCGAGTGACCAGGCATGTGCGACGCCGGCATAGCTCGCCGCCAGGGCCTGCTGATTCTGACGGAACGCCGGTGAAGCGATGACTGCCTGAGCCTGCTGCTCAGCCTGCGACGGATTACTGGAGAGCGGGCCGAAGAGTTCAGCCTGAAGGCGATCGGGCGCGTCCAGTTCGGTGACAGTGATGTCCGGGCCCAGTTCGCCGGTGACAGGATGTGCATGGTCGGTGTAAATCACGGAGCCGGCGTGGGCTCCGGTAGTCAGTAACAGAACGGCAAGGCTGCAGAGGGGGATTTTCATGAAGGGCACTCCCTGAGTGAATGATGCCCTCAGGGTGCGGTTTTAGCGCGTAAGGTTCAGCAGTTAACTCTTAAACCGGAAATCATAATTCTGCATGGGTGAATTCCAGGCAGTGAAAGAATGTAACGTTTCATAATTAAACCCTTAAGAAACTTGAGCAGCTGACGATAAAGAATAAGCGAGCCCATGCAAGAGGCGAGCATGTCAAATATGGTCATTAGCAAATTCATTTTGGGGCCCCCTGGCCCCTTTTTTATCTGTTATTTCTGACTGTCAGTCTCATTTGAATGCCGCCATTCAAGATAATCCAGTTCCCAGTAAAATCCTGCAGCGGCCGCATTGCGCTCAATCGTTTCGCGTGTCTCACCCTCATTAACGTACGGCAGCCATGATTCCGGGAGGCTGTCTTTTGGTCGGGCCTCAGACTTTTGAACAGCTGAGGCACTGTCGTCTGCTGCGGGCAAAGGTCGGTATCCGCCGGGCTGTTCCCATGTTTTTCGCTGCCAGGCATCCAGCTCCTCTTCATCTGTATCTGTGATGTAGACAAGATATTCTAAAATTTCCTGCGTGAGGTTTTCAGGGGTTGCGCCG
>Ga0308156_1003265_pt1 | contig 12675 bp, 10 predicted proteins | sample PhyAR2_FD_201041 | JGI IMG/M metagenome (GOLD analysis project Ga0308156, IMG submission 201041) | Phyllosphere microbial communities from UC Gill Tract Community Farm, Albany, California, United States - DLSL A.R2 | ecosystem: Host-associated > Plants > Phyllosphere > Unclassified | place: USA... | reverse complement strand
TTTGGCTATCCTTGGTTTTGGCGATTCCAATCGTCATTTTATCACCAATGATGGGTATCGAATTGCCCTTTCAGTTCACGTTTCCCGGCTCAGATTGGGTTGTAGTGATTTTAGGAACGATCCTGTTTTTCTATGGGGGGCAGCCGTTTTTAAGTGGTGCAAAAATGGAATTGAAACAAAAAAGCCCAGCCATGATGACTTTGATTGCTATGGGGATTACGGTTTCTTATTTTTATAGTCTTTACGCGTTTATCGCTAATCATTTTCTTGCTGTTCCTCATGTAATGGATTTCTTCTGGGAACTAGCGACTCTGATCGTGATCATGTTGTTGGGGCATTGGATCGAGATGAATGCCGTTTCTAATGCCGGCAATGCATTACAGAAATTAGCAGAACTGTTGCCAAAAGAAGTGATTCGGAAAAATGCAGATGGATCAGAAGAACAGATTCCATTAGAAGAAGTGACCAACAAAACACAGCTGATCGTTCGCTCAGGAGATAAGATTCCTACAGACGGAACGATTCTTGAAGGGGAAACAACGATCGATGAGTCGGCAGTTACCGGTGAATCCAGACGGGTACCTAAAACCATCGGCAGTACTGTCATTGGAGGATCTGTCAACGGCAATGGTACTATTACGATGGAAGTCACAGGGACTGGCGAAGACAGCTATTTGGCAAAAGTCATGGAATTGGTACGAAAAGCCCAAGCTGATAAATCCCGCTTAGAAGCACTTTCGGACAAAGTGGCGAAATGGTTGTTCTATATCGCCTTAGTTGCTGGTGTTTTGGCCTTTGCTGTATGGCTGTTTGTTGCTGACCTACCGACTGCTCTTGATCGAATGGTCACGGTATTCGTCATTGCCTGTCCCCATGCGTTAGGCCTAGCGATTCCCCTCGTCGTGGCTCGTTCAACATCGATCGCTGCCAAAAACGGCTTGCTCTTAAAAAATCGCAACGCACTGGAGAATGCGCATCATGTTGATTATCTGATCCTCGATAAGACCGGTACGTTAACAGAAGGAACGTTTACCGTAACTGGCATCGAGGCGACAGGCAGCCTTTCTGCATCAGAAGTACTAGCTTACCTAGCAGGTCTTGAGAAAACCGCCAATCATCCGATCGCAGAAGGCATTTTGGCCCAAGCAGAAAAGGAAAACATCACAGCCAAAAAGGCGACTGATGTTCAAACAAGGACGGGGATTGGTCTGGAAGGCGTAATCGATGGACAGAAGTGGTTGATCGTCAATCAAAAAGGATTGGAGCAATTTACCATCCAGTATCAAGGGAAATCCTTGAAAAATTATCAAGAGCAGGGCAATACCATTAGTTATTTGGTTCATGACGGCAAAGTGGAAGGAATCGTCGCATTAGGGGATAAGGTGAAACCAGAAGCGAGTCAATTTATTCAAAAAGTGAAAGACTTAGGCATCACGCCAGTTATGGCTACTGGGGACAACCAAGAAGCGGCGCAAGCCGTAGCCGATTACCTAGGAATCGAAGCCTTCCATGCGGCAATGTTACCAGACGATAAAGAACGTCTAGTCAGTGACTATGTCAAAGAGGGCAAGCGCGTCGTAATGGTAGGCGATGGGATCAATGACGCCCCAAGTCTTGCAAGAGCGACGATCGGGATTGCGATCGGAGCTGGAACCGATGTAGCGATCGATTCAGCCGATGTCGTTTTGACGAATAGCGAACCTCAAGACATTTTGCACTTCTTGACTTTGGCGAAAAAAACAAGGCGCAAGATGATTCAAAATCTCTGGTGGGGCGCAGGATACAATATTTTTGCTATTCCTTTGGCAGCTGGCGTGCTCGCACCAATCGGGATCATTTTGAACCCAGCAGTCGGAGCTGTCTTGATGTCTATGAGTACGATCATCGTTGCCATCAATGCAATGACCTTATCAATCGAAAAAAGCGGCGATTAGCCGCTTTTTTGTTTCTTTTCCTAGGAGCAGTGAAATACCTCTATAATCTGCTTCTGGATTTATGCTATAATGTGTTCGTTGAGACAAGGAGGACGTTGATTATGGAACTGAAGAAGTTGGATGTTCCCACTACTTCAATTACTGAAGTAAAAAAATCTCCGATGGATGTATTTAATCAAGCGCGAGAAGCAGGAACAGCAGTATATGTATTCAATCGTGAAAAAGTGGCGGGGGTCATGTTGACACAAGAGCAGTACGAAACGTTATTGCAGGAATTAGATTATTTGCGTCAGCGACCGCTGATGGAAGAAGAGCCTGAACAGCCGCCAGTGGCAGGGCTAGAAGAATTCTTACAAATCATGCGGCAAGCACTGATCACCGGTGCCAGCATCTCGGCAAAAAATTTAGATGAGCGGATGGTGGCGTTAGGCTTCATCACTCGTAAAACAGGTTTTGGCGGTGTCGTCGACATGGTGAACGAATTGAAAGAAACAGGCAAGATTGTTTATCAGTTGCGCAAAAAACAAGACGGCAAATCAGTGACTGCTGAAGTCATTGGGGAACAAGACAATCAAACGCAATTATTTGATAAATTGATCATCAAAAAAATCTTTCTAAAAGAAAAATAAACGCTGGAACTTGTCCCAGCGTTTCAGACAGTAGACAAAGTACGGGTGTTTTTGTACTTTGTCTTTTTTTGTAAAAAACTGGAGCTTGTTAACTTTTCAAAACTGTGAAAGATACTGGCCATCCAACCAACAAAAATTCCATCCAACTACAGACTGGGTTTTAAGTCAGCCAGTAAGTTTTTCCGTCTTTCGTCCGTTGCATAAATCCATACTCGATCAAATATCGTCGGACAGTGACATAATCGGTGATCGCTTGTTTTAATACATCGTTTACGGCAGCTTCTGAATAATTTTTCTTCGGATCAAATTTTTGTGCCAGCACACTTAAGACAACGATCTTGCGCTTTTCTTTGCTCGGAAACTGTTTGATAAACCCCGCTTCATCAAAATAAGTAGCAATGATCTTTTCTCTTTCACTAGCCGTAATGGCATAGCGATCATCAAGCATCGTCGCCCCTTTGTGAGGCGGCAGCAACGGGGTTTCTTGCAACAAGGACATGATACTTAGAAAAACAGTCGCTTGTCGCTGCTTTTCTTTTAGCTTAAAGCGATGATTCCTGACAGTCGAAGAAGAGATACCTAAGCGCTGGGCAATCACAGTATCGCTAACATCTTGGGCAAACAGTTGTAAAATCTCCTGCTGGCTTTCTGATAAGCCTGTTTGTTCTTTGGGTAAAGCCAATAATGCGGATAAAACGGTTCCGTGATGCTCAGTGATATGCTGTATCATTCGTTTTTTTGCCGTAAAAAAGGCGCCATCAACGGGATAGATTTCTTCTTTGTCGAAGGTCTCCTGGCAAAATACGCAACAATAATCCGTTGTTGTTTCGACATATCCTTGCTGATAATCAGAAATGGTAAACTCTTGATAAGGTTTCATTTTGGGTTCTCCTTTTTTGTTTGATTATATACTAACATAAAATTTTTTTGTTTGTAAATAAGCAAACGGGATTGTGGTTATTAGATTAATTTCATCCGTTGCTTAAAATTGTCGCCTTTTTGTGTTAGGATTAACAACAATAGCGAATGAATTTGCTTAATTCAAAGGAGTGATACTATGGCAGACGTAAGCCAACGCTTCAATCACGAAGTGTACAATATAGCTGTTTCATTGATTCGTAAATTTGATGAACGGGTTTCTTCAATTCCTGATATTTTAAAGTTAACGTTAGGCGAGCCGGATTTTAACACACCAGAGCACGTGAAAAAATCGGGTGTCCAAGCAATCGAACAAAATTTTAGCCACTATTCTGGAATGGCCGGCTTAGCAGATGTTCGGCAAGCAGCCAGCCTCTTTTTGAAAAATAAATATCAGCTTGATTACGACTTTCAATCAGAAGTATTAGTGACGATCGGTGCAACGGAAGCAATCTCAGCTTCTTTATTAGCCACGTTGGAACCTGGCGATAAAGTTCTCCTACCGGCACCAATTTATCCAGGCTATGAACCAGTCATCCATTTAGCCCATGCCCAACCGATCTATCTTGATACGACGGACAATGACTTTGTTTTAGCGCCAGAAGTTTTGGAAGCAGCCTTAAAAGAGCATGGGGAGCAAGTCAAGGCAGTCATTTTGAATTATCCTAGCAATCCAACAGGGGTCGTTTATACCCGAGAACAAGTCAAAGCATTGGCGGAGGTTTTAGAAAAATACCCCGTTTTTGTTATTAGCGATGAAATTTATAGTGAGTTGACTTATGATGAAACCCATGTGTCCATTGCTGAATACTTGCGGGATCAAACGATCGTGATCAATGGCTTGTCGAAATCTCACGCGATGACTGGGTGGCGCGTCGGCTTCATTTTTGCACCAGAAGCGTTGACTGCTCAGATCATTAAGGTCCACCAATACTTAGTGACTGCGGCATCAACGATTTCTCAAAAAGCCGCAGTGCGGGCATTGATCGAAGGCATCAATGATGCAGAAGTCATGAAAGCCGATTACCGTGAACGCCGAGATTACTTGTTTGAAAAGATGACTGCCCTTGGTTTTGACATGGCGAAGCCATCAGGTGCATTCTATATTTTTGCCAAAATACCAGCTGGTTTCAACCAAGATTCCATGGCTTTTTGTGTCGACTTAGCCGAAAAGAATCAATTAGCAATCATCCCGGGTATCGCCTTTGGTCCCGAAGCAGAAGGCTATGTTCGTTTAAGCTATGCGGCAAGTATGGAAAACTTGGTGGAAGCGATGGATCGCTTGACACGCTATATGCAAAGCAATTGATTCTACAAACGTTTCTTTCGTTTTTAGATAAAGTAAGCCCCCTCTGATGGATTCAGTGGGGGCTTTTATAGGCAATCGACGAACTTTACAAAAGATTTACATCGCTTTATCGATTCTTTACATGAAATCCATCAAGGGTTTACACCGCCTTGCTAAACTAAGCATATAACGAAAGGAGATTTACTAAATGAAAAAATTGGGACTTTTATTTTTTGCAACTGGTTTATTATTAGCTGGCTGTGGGAGCGGTGGCGCAAGCACTGAGAGCAGTCAAGCATCAGGCGGATCTTCATCAGGTGCCGCATCAAATGAAAATGTAGAAATTTTAGCGGTAGGCTCAACTGCATTGCAACCCTTGGTTGAAGCAGCAGGTGAAAGCTTCTCAGCAGACAATCCCAATTATACAATTACTGTTCAAGGTGGCGGTAGCGGAACTGGCTTAAGTCAAGTAGAAGCAGGCGCTGTGACGATCGGCAATTCCGATGTTTTTGCGGATGAAAAAGATGGTGTGGATGCCAGTAAATTAGTTGACCATAAAGTAGCCGTAGTTGGTATGGCACCAGTAGTGAATAAAGACGCAGGCGTTACGGATCTTAGCCAACAAGATTTAATCGATATCTTTACAGGCAAAGTGAAGAATTGGTCTGAACTCGGTGGAGCAGATCAAGAAATCTCTGTAATCAACCGTGCGTCAGGCAGCGGTACGAGAGCGACCTTTGAAAAATGGGGCTTAGATGGTGCAGAGACGATCCAAACACAAGAGCAAGATTCTTCTGGAACAGTCCGTAAAATCGTTGCTGAAACACCAGGAGCAATCAGCTACCTTGCTTTATCTTATTTAGATGATTCAATCCAAGCGCTATCTCTTGATGGGGTAGAAGCGACCCCTGAAAATATTGCAGATAACAAATGGCCAATCTGGTCTTACGAGCATATGTACACGAATGGTGAACCAGATACTAACGTCAAAGCCTTTCTTGATTACATCATGACAGACGATGTCCAACAAGGAATCGTTATCGAATTAGGATACTTGCCAATCACTGATATGAAAGTAGAACGCAGTGTAGACGGCGAAGTAACGAATGTTGAATAAACAGTTTTCATAAGGTACAAAAAAAGAAGGGAAGAACTCCTTCTTTTTTTGTACCTTTTTTTTATTTTTTATGTAAAATAGATAGTGAATATAGATGAATATTCAGTGAAAGGGGAAAAAAATGAAAAGATTTCCAAAAAAAATGTTAATAGCAGCATTGTATGCGGGAACGGCCTTTGTCATTTTTGGCATGCGTGTTGGTTTTGCAGACACGGAATCAACAAGTGAGTCAAAAGAGGCTGCTATTGTTTACTCTGAGACGAATGATGTGACAAGCAGTGACAGCCAAACAATTCGCTCGAATACAGGTGAAACCAGCGAAGACTCAATTGATTCAACGAGTGAGACAACATCATCAAGTAACCGCAGTGAAACGGGCAGTACGACTGTTGATAGCAGTACAGCCGAAAGTGAAGAAAAAAGCCCAGACAATGCTTCGGATTCTGTCTATGATATCAGCTCAGGATTAGACCCAACGTATCGAAGCCGTTCAGATTTGAAAGTCAGCTTAAGCCGTTCGGCACGGTCTGTTTCTAGTGTTCCTTATATTTCAGCAGGAGATCCCTCAACCCCAAAGCAAGACTTTATTGATATTTCCTCCCACAACGGAGAGATCACTGTGGAGCAGTTCAAGTTGATTAAAAGTTATGGCGTTTCTGCAGTGGTGGTGAAATTGACAGAGGCAACTTCTTATCGAAACCCACTAGCTGCAAGTCAAATTGCAAATGCTAAAGCCGCTGGGCTGATTGTACATGCTTATCACTACAGTTGGTTCACCACTGAGGCACAGGCAAAAGCTGAAGCAGATTATTTTGTAAGCTATGCGAGACAATTAAATTTACCGACTTCTGCTCTAATGGTCAATGACATTGAAGAGCCAAATATTAAGAAAAAAGCAGATCATACACAATTGTCAAAAGTTTTTGAAAATAGATTAAAAGAACTGGGGTATACGAATACGCATCATTATATAGGTGTGTCGTGGGTCACGGATAACGCGATCGACCCTGTTGCTTTAGGAAAAAACAAAGTTTGGATCGCACAATATCCATACGAACCGCAAAATCAGAAGTATACGGATTATAGTGCATGGCAGTGGACATATAACGTTACATTCCCAGGGATCAATGGCACCTTTGATATGAATTCAGATTATAACAAGTATTTTATCAGTCAAGGACAAGGCGGTGCGATCAATGATGGCCGTTATGCCACCGTTGTAAAAGACAATTATACGATTTGGCAAAATTTCTCTTGGACCAAAAAAGCAGACTCTAAAGCTTATCTGGGTCAGACCCTGCAAATAAAAGTGCGTTATGAGCATATTAACGGTAGCACCTATTATTCATTATACGACAACCAAGGGAATTGGGTTGGGTACATTAACTCTGGTGGCGTCAAAGTTGCTGATGGTCCTCAAGGGAATTGGCAATCAAAGCAAACCTATGTCAAATTCAAAGAGCCAGGAACGATATATCGAGATTTTACATTTACTAAGACTGCACCGGTAACTTCAGATATGGTGAAAAATACCTATAAAGTAACCGGTACTTACCATCACTTTGATGGCACGTATTATGATTCAGTTTATGATTTTTCTGGAAAATGGATTGGGTACATCGCTTCAACGAAATTAGCAGTTCAAACGAATCAAGGCCCCGCATTGGCCGATGGACGCTATGTAACGATCACCAGTGGAAATTACTCGATATGGCAAAATTTTTCATGGAAAGTAAAGGCATCCAGCAAGGATTACTTGAATAAAACAGTTTTAGCGAAATATCGCTATGAACACTTAAATGGCAGTATTTATTATTCACTATATGATCAATCTGGTACATGGTTAGGCTATATGAACGCTAATGGTACCAAAACAGCGAATAATGCAGGTGGAACAGCTATTTCAAGTGGTAAATATGTCACTGTTACAAGTAAAAATTATTCGATGTGGCAAAACTTTTCTTGGAAAGAAAAAAATAAAAGCAGTAATTTTTATGGTCAAACACTTCAAGTAAAAGTTTACTACAACCATTTCAATGGTAGCACCTATTCGTCACTATATGATAATAAAGGAACTTGGCTTGGCTATATCAATGCCAATGGAACAAAGGAAGCAAGTAATGCTGCCGGAATAAACCAAAGTTACCATAAAAAAATAACGTTTACTCAGAATTTCCCACTATGGCAAAATTTCTCTTGGAAACAAAAAAGTACTGTGACTAACGCCATGAAAGGACAGACGTTCGAAGCGCGTTACGTGTATCGCCACTTTAATGGAAGTAATTACCTGTCAATTTATGATAATAAAGGAACTTGGCTAGGTTACGTCAATGAATCAGCAACAAAAGTTGTTAAGTAAGTATGGTTCCAAAAAACTAGCCGAGAAAATGCCATTAGACGTTTTCTCGGCTAGTTTTCTTTCTAATGTTCTCAATGAAGCGGCAAAGTCACCGTAAAGGTAGAACCAATTTTAGGGAAACTGTCAACCTTGATGCTGCCGCCTAATAATTTGGTATAGTCTTTGACGATAGCCAGCCCAAGTCCAGTGCCGCCAGAATTGCGAGCGCGGGCTTTGTCCACCCGATAAAACCGCTCAAAAATCCGTTCTTGATCTTCTTCATCGATGCCGATGCCTTGATCCTGCACTTGAAAAAGCAGCTGGTCATCTTGCTCGGAATAGGATAATGTGATGACACCACCAGGTTTTGAATAGGTGACCGCATTTTCAACTAGATTTTTTACGATGGGCTGCAGCAGCTCTTTTTTGGTAGATAAAATGAATTGTTCGGGTCCTTCAAATTGAAAGGTCAATTGCTTCTTAACAGCTGCGGGACCATAGGTTTGAACGACTTGTTGCAGCAGCTCAGAAAAGTTGATCGGTTGGTCGACATACTGGAAAGAATCACTGTCTTGAGACAATTGGATGATATCTTGTATTAGATTTTTCAAGCGATAAGCATCTTTTTGAATGATCTCTAAGAAGGTCTGCAACGTTTCAGGGTCTTCTTTGGCGCCATCCAGCAGTGTTTCAGTAAACCCAATCAAGGAAGTTACCGGCGTTTTTAATTCATGGGAAACATTGCCGACAAAATCTTTTTGCATCTTTTCTAATTGTCGGATGCGTGTCAAGTCATAAGAAATACCAATCAACTGGTTTTCTTGGAAGCTTCGCAAGGTAACATCTAAGACTTTTGAACGTTCCCCGCTAAGGGTGGTTTCCGCATGGAAAATAGGGGTCTCGTCATTAAATTGATAGATCAACTGGATCAATTGTGTGTCATGGATCACTTCAGTAAAAGGTTGCGGTAAGATCGGTGCGGTTTCCATCCCTAGCTGTTCTTGCATCGTCGGATTCAACAGCAGCAGTTGATTTTCTTCATTGATGATAAAGACACCGATCATCAGTTCACTGAGCAAGCCGTACAGTTGCTGTTCAGAAGCCGCATAGGCACGATAGGTCTGGCTCATTTGCTCGCTCAGCTGATTGATCAGTTGATACAACTCATCATGTTCAGGGGTTTCTTGCATAATGATTGCTTGTTGATCGGGCGAGGTGATCATTTTTTTTACGACGGGCAGAATCGTTTGGATCGGCCGATTTCGCTGGCGCAAGGTATGGAAAATCAATAGGCTGATCAAAAAGCAAAAAACAAGATAGACAATCAAGATCGACTGCTTGATTCCTTCATTTTTTGCAAAAAAAGCCGCGGTCGGTTCGGCGATTCGCAAGATTTGAGTCAAGTTTCCATCCTCTTTGACAGGAATCGCCACGTAAAGCAATTCTTCATGCAAGGTGTCGCTTTCCCGCAGCGATTGACCGACGGAGCTTCCGCGCAAAACGGCTTGGACTTCTGGACGATTGGAGCGGTTTTCATGCAGTGTATGATCATAGGTATCGAAAATGATCTGACCTTGGTCATCTAACAAAGTGATGCGACTATTGCTATCTTCAACATAGGTATCCGCAAACTGTTCTAAGGCCGCGGTTTGATTATCTGATAGATTCAAAAATACGGTGGCTTTCTCTTGGAGAAAAGCCACTTGCTGGGCAATGACTTGCTGACGGTAAAAACTGCTTAGAACTTGCCAGCACAGGAAAAAAATCAGCAATAGACCGATCGACCATAAACCATAGCCATAGCGTTTTTTCATTAGACTGGCTCCTGAAATTTATACCCGAATCCCCGAACCGTTACTAAGTATTCCGGCCGTTTTGGATCAGCTTCCAATTTTTCTCTTAAATGACTGATGTGAACATCCACGATTCGACTTTGTCCATCAAAGTCGAAGTTCCAAATGCGATTGAGCAAGGTATCGCGATCGATTACGCGGCCTTTTCGTTTCATAAAGTAAACTAGCAGCTCGAATTCTTTTGGCGTTAGGAAGATTTTCTCACCATCCACACTGACTTGGAAATTCGTCAGGTCTGCTTGGATCCCACCGACTTGCAGAATCTCTGCAGGTTGATCTTCTTCTCGTGTTTGTTGACGGGGTTCTAAACGACGGAAGATGGCTTTCATTCTAGCTAATACCTCTCTAGGACTGAAAGGCTTCGTCAAATAGTCATCGGCGCCGATCTCTAAGCCTAAGATCCGATCGATTGGATCATCTTTTGCGGTCAAGACGAGGATCGGGGTCTCGATTTTTTCTTGACGCAATTTCTTCGTGATCTCGATGCCGTCCATATTCGGCAGCATGACATCTAAGATGATAAAGTCAAAAGGCTTAGACAAGGCTAATTCGTAGGCTTTTTGACCATCTGAGGCGGAAACGACTTGATAGCCCTCTTTTTCTAGATTAAAGGTTAAAAGTGTGACGATGGAAGGTTCATCATCGACAACGAGTATTTTTTTCATGGCAAACTCCTTTAGCTTCTTTTTTTCAAGAAACGATTAAATTTCAACGAACAAGTCCTATTTTAGCATGAATAGACAATTGGTACTATTGCAACCACTAAATAAATGCTATAATAAAGGACGATTTCATAGGAAAGCTGAGGGTGCTATATGATCGGAATCAGTGCGTGTCTAGGCGGTGTACTTTGCCGTTATGATGGAAAACACCAAGCAGTGCCACCATTGATCGAACTGGTAAGAGCAGGTCAAGCAATGATGGTTTGTCCAGAAGTTCTTGGCGGCTTGCCGATCCCACGGGAACCGGCCGAAATCGTTGGTGGCGATGGGGTGGACGTTTGGGCGCAACGAGCGAAGGTCGTCACCATCTCAGGGGAAGACGTGACCGAACAGTTTACTACCGGCGCGAAAATTGCTTATCAAAAATTACAAGAGCAAGGCATCACTCAACTGATCCTAAAAGAGAAAAGTCCCTCTTGTGGCAGTCAGATGATTTATGATGGCAATTTTACTGGAATCAAAAGAACAGGGATCGGTGTCGCTTGTGCGTATTTTCGGCAACAAGGCATGACTGTTTTGTCCGATGTCGAATGGCTTGCAAAACAGGAGGAAGCAAATGGAAATTGAAAAGACCAATCGCATGAATGCGTTGTTTGAGTTTTATTCCACGTTATTGACAGAAAAACAGATGAATTACATGGAATTGTATTACGCAGATGATTTTTCTCTAGGAGAAATCGCTGAAGAGTATCAAGTAAGCCGTCAAGCAGTCTATGACAACATCAAACGCACCGAACGTATTTTAGAAGACTATGAAAAAAAACTACATATGTTTTCGGACTATATCATGCGGGAAGACTTGCTGGATCAGCTAAGCGAGTATACGAAAACTCACTATCCAAAAGACGAAACCTTACAGGGGTTTATTCAACAGCTCCAAGAAATTGAAGAATAAAGGAATGAAAAAAAATGGCATTTGAAAGTTTAACTGAACGCCTCCAGCAGGCAATGAGCAAACTGCGCAGAAAAGGAAAAGTATCTGAAGCAGATGTAAAAGAAATGATGCGTGAGATTCGTCTAGCTTTATTAGAAGCCGACGTCAATCTGCAAGTTGTGAAAGAGTTTACCAAAAATGTCCGTGAACGGGCAGTTGGGGTAGAAGTATTAGAAAGCTTATCTCCAGCGCAACAGATCGTTAAAATCGTTGACGAAGAATTAACCAAAACGTTAGGATCAGAAACAGTTGGGATTGAAAAATCACCAAAGATCCCAACGATTATCATGATGGCTGGTCTGCAAGGGGCAGGGAAAACCACCTTTGCTGGGAAATTAGCCAATCACTTGATCAAAACCGAAAACGCACGTCCATTAATGATTGCCGGTGACGTGTACCGTCCAGCCGCGATCGACCAATTGAAAGTATTAGGTCAGCAATTGGATGTACCTGTTTTCGATATGGGAACTGATGTCAGTCCAGTTGAAATCGTACGCCAAGGATTGGCTTTGGCTCGGGAGAAGAAAAATGACTATGTCTTGATCGATACAGCAGGTCGTTTGCATATCGATGAAAACTTGATGGAAGAGCTAAAACAAATCAAGGACTTGGCACAGCCAAATGAAATTTTACTGGTAGTGGATGCGATGACAGGACAAGATGCTGTCAACGTGGCGGAAAGCTTCAATCAACAACTGGGGATCACAGGGGTAGTCATCACCAAACTAGATGGCGATACTCGTGGCGGTGCGGCATTGTCAATTCGTCAAGTTACTGGCGCTCCAATCAAGTTCACTGGTACCGGTGAAAAATTAACCGACCTTGAAGTATTCCATCCAGATCGGATGTCTAGTCGGATTCTCGGTATGGGTGATATGCTGACTTTGATCGAAAAAGCACAGCAAGATTACGACGAGAAAAAAGCAGAAGAACTTGCTCAAA
>Ga0308156_1003264_pt1 | contig 12680 bp, 12 predicted proteins | sample PhyAR2_FD_201041 | JGI IMG/M metagenome (GOLD analysis project Ga0308156, IMG submission 201041) | Phyllosphere microbial communities from UC Gill Tract Community Farm, Albany, California, United States - DLSL A.R2 | ecosystem: Host-associated > Plants > Phyllosphere > Unclassified | place: USA... | reverse complement strand
CCGGGCCGGCGGTCAATGTCGAGGCCGAAGTGCATGCGCTGCAGGACAAGCTGCGCGTGCGCACCGCACAGATCTTCCGCAACCTGACCTCGTGGCAGGTGCTGCAGCTGGCCCGCCATCCGTCGCGCCCGTACACCGCCGACTACATCCGCATCATCTGCGATGAGTTCCAGGAACTGGCCGGCGACCGTGCCTTCGCCGACGACAAGGCGATCATGGGCGGCCTGGCCCGCATCAATGGCCGCTCGGTGATGGTCATCGGCCACCAGAAGGGCCGCGACACCAAGGAAAAGATCAAGCGCAACTTCGGCATGCCCAAGCCCGAGGGCTACCGCAAGGCGCTGCGCCTGATGAAGATGGCCGAGCGTTTCGGCCTGCCGGTGCTGACCCTGATCGACACCGCCGGCGCCTGGCCGGGCATCGATGCCGAGTCACGCGGCCAGTCCGAGGCGATCGCGCGCAACCTGATCGAGATGGCCGAACTGAAGGTGCCGATCATCTGCACCGTGATCGGTGAAGGCGGCTCGGGCGGCGCACTGGCGCTGGGCGTGGGCGACCGTACCGTGATGCTGGAATACGCGGTGTACTCGACCATCACCCCGGAAGGCTGTGCTTCGATCCTGTGGAAGGATGCCGGCAAGGCCAAGGATGCTGCCGAGCAGCTGGGCCTGACCGCGCCGCGCCTGAAGGGCCTGGGCCTGGTCGACAAGGTCGTGCGCGAGCCGACCGGCGGCGCCCACCGCAACCCGACGCAGATGGCCAAGCGACTGAAGGCCGTGCTGCTGAACGAGCTGGACGCGCTGGATGCGCTATCCACCGAAGAGCTGCTCGACCAGCGCTACAAGCGCCTGCGCAGCTACGGTACTTACGAAGCGGCGTAAGCCCCGTGCTGCCAGCTGCTAGACAAGCTTGGTAGTGCCGGCCGCTGGCCGGCAACATGCAGGGGATTACAGAAACGAAAGAGCCGGGCAGATGCCCGGCTCTTTTTGTTTGTGCCTCGCGCGGCATCCACGCATGGCGTGGATCTACCAGAGGCAAATGATGCCCCCTCAGAACGGCTTGGCCAGCACCAGCCAGACGATCGGGATGAAGGCCAGCAGCGGGATCTCGTTGATCCAGCGCAGCGCGCGCGAGGATGGCAGGGCCCTGCCCTTGGCCACGCCTTTCAGCAGCCGCCCGATCCAGATGAAGTACGCCAGCAGCACCACCACCAGGCCCAGCTTGGCGTGCAGCCATCCCGCGCCACCCGGGGCGACCATGGTCGGGAAATCCGGAATCACCTTGTAGCCCAGCCACAGCACCAGGCCGAGCACGAACGCCAGGCCGAACATCGAATGGCCGAAGCGATACAAGCGCATGCCCATCAGCTGCAGGCGCTCGACCACCGCCGGCTGCCCCGCCGTCTCGGACAGGTTCACCAGGATGCGCGGCAGGTAGAACACCGTGGCCATCCATGCCACCACGAACACGATGTGGAAGGTCTTGACCCAGTAATAGCTCTGCATGCGCTCGCTCCGGCGGCTGGCGTGGATGTCCGCCATTCTCGCATGCGCTGACGAGGCCACCTCACGTGCAACCGCCGCGACACATCGACGCATGACGTGCTGCAACGCCGTACGATAGACGCCGATTTCACGACTGCACCCGAACGCCATGGACAAGACCTACGACGCCGCCTACTTCCAGCGCTGGTACCGGCACGCCGACATCGGCGGCAGCGCGCGCTTGGCGCGCAAGGTCGCCCTCGCCGTGGCGACGGCCGAGTACTACCTCGAACGACCTATCCGCAGCGTGCTGGACGTCGGCTGTGGCGAAGGGGCGTGGCGCGCGCCGCTGCTGAAACTGCGTCCGAAGGTCGAATACCTCGGTTTCGACAGCAGCGAGTACGCTGTGCGCCGCTACGGCCGGACCCGCAACCTGCACCTGGCCAGCTTCGGCGATTTCGCCTGGCTGCGGCCCTGCGCCCCGGTCGACCTGCTGATCTGTTCGGACGTGATGCATTACGTGCCCAACCGCGAACTGCGCGCGGGCCTGGCCGGGCTGGCCGAACTGACCGCAGGGCTGGCCTTCCTGGAGACCTTTGCCGCCGAAGATGAATTCGAGGGCGACCATGACGGCTTCCAGTCGCGTCCGGCCCGCTGGTACCGGCGCGAGCTGGCCCGGCAGGGCCTGCAGGCAGTCGGTTCCCACCTCTGGCTGGGGCCAGCGCTGGCCACCGAAGCGACTGCGCTGGAACAGGCGGCCCGCTGAATACGGGCAGTGCGTCTGCTTAACGTCCGGGACAGTCGGATGCGCTATGCTGCGCGGCAACATAAGACCATACATATTCGGTCGGCATGCTCTATCAACTGCACGAACTGACCCGCAACCTGCTCGCCCCCTGGGTGCACCAGGCCCAGGCCAACGCCAAGTTCTTCGCCAACCAGGGACACTGGTGGTCGCAGATGCCCGGCGCTGATCGTCTGGCGGCGGTCAATGAGCTGTTCCATCGCATCGGCAAGGATTACGAGAAGCCCGAATGGGGCATCAACGAAATCGAGGTCGAGGGCGAGCGCGTACCGATCGTGGTGCACGAGGAACTCAGCAAGCCGTTCTGCAAGCTGCTGCGCTTCAAGCGCCACAGCAATGAAGCCGACCAGCTGCACACCATGCTCAACCAGCCGTTCGTGCTGGTGGTGGCGCCATTGTCGGGCCATCACGCCACGCTGCTGCGCGATACCGTGCGCACGCTGCTGCGCGACCACCGCGTGTACGTGACCGACTGGGTCGACGCGCGCATGGTGCCCGGCAGCGAGGGCGAGTTCGGGCTGGACGACTACATCGCCTACATCCAGGAGTTCATCCGCCATCTTGGCGTGGAGCGCCTGCACGTGGTGAGTGTCTGCCAGCCGACCGTACCGGTGCTGGCCGCGGTTTCATTGATGGCCAGCCGCGGCGAACCGACGCCGCGCACGCTGGTGATGATGGGTGGCCCGATCGACGCGCGTTGCAGCCCGACCGCGGTCAACAACCTGGCCACGCAGAACCCGTTGTCGTGGTTCGAGAACAACGTCATCCACACCGTACCGGCCAGCTATCCCGGTGCCGGCCGCCGCGTGTATCCCGGTTTCCTGCAGCACGCCGGCTTCCTGTCGATGAATCCCAGCCGCCACTTCAGCTCGCACTGGGATTTCTACACCGACCTGGTGAAGGGCGACCTGGAAGATGCCGACGCGCACCGTCGCTTCTACGACGAGTACAACGCGGTGCTGGACATGCCGGCCAAGTACTACCTGGACACCATCTCCGTGGTGTTCCAGGACTTCCTGCTGCCGCGTGGCGAGTGGGTGGTCAATGGCGAAAAGGTCGACCCGTCGGCAATCCGCGATACCGCGCTGCTGAGCATCGAAGGCGAGCTGGACGATATCGCCGGCCTCGGCCAGACCGAAGCGGCGCAGGCACTGTGCAGCGGTATACCGGCCGAACGCCGTGAACACTTCATCGTGGATGGTGCAGGCCATTACGGCATCTTCAGCGGCCGCCGCTGGCGCGAAGTGGTGTACCCGAAGGTGCGTGACTTCTTCGCCGCGCATGCCGAAGCCCCGGCAGCGAAGGCCACGAAGAAGAAGAGCAACGTCACCCCGCTGCGCCGCAAGGCGGGGTAGCACGCCCCTGGTGGATGCCAACCTTGGTTGGCGCTTTCGGTAGATGCCAACCTTGGTTGGCGCTCTTTCAAGCGTACTGACACCTGATGGTTCGTGCCAACCAAGGTTGGCACCTACCATGGCGAAGTGCCGACCGAGGTCGGCACCCACCAGAGAAAAAATCGCTGCCTTACAGGCGCACCAGCAGGTTCTTGGCCAGCATGCCGTGCAGCTTGCCGATGCCGCGTGCCAGGTGCATCGTCAGCAGCAGCAGCAACACACCCACCGCTGCTACCACGATCGCCACCAGCGGCGAGGCTGCCATCGGCAGCACGTTCACGTCGTTGATGTAGATGCCGGGAATGTCGCCGCTGAAGATCGCCGCCACCGGCGCCCAGATCAAGCCCAGCGATAGCGACAGCAGGGTCACCGCGATGGTGAAGTAGACGATGCCCAGCGGCAGCATCAGCACGAAGTACAGCAGGGTCAGCCAGGTGCGGCCATCGGTGAACATGTCGCCGATACGCTGCAGCCAGCTGCGGCTGCGGTCGGTGTACTGCGGCCGGCGCGGCATGCGCTCGCCCAGCAGCGCTTCCACCAGCCGCCCTTCCAGCAACGCCAGTCCACGCACCGAGCCGAAGAACAGCACGGTCAACGGGACGCCGATGATCAGGATCAGCAGGCCCAGCGACAGCGACAGACCGGTGACCACCCAGGTGAAGAAGAAGATGCCGGTGGCCAGCGACAGCAGCATGTAGAACAGCGCGCCGTAGGTGTGCGGGTCCGTCACTACGCCGAAGAAACGCGCCAGCAGCGAGCGTTGCACGGGCGCTGCGGGCTGTGCCGCCGGTGCAGCACCGCTGGCCTCGGCCGCTGCACGCAGCACCGGGCCCGTGTCAGCCCGCGGCGTGCGCAGCGCGCGGTTCACCGTGAGCTCGGTTTCGCGGTAGATCTCCGCCACCTCGTCCGGTGCACCGTAGCTGCCGGCGACATCGGCGATGACCTCGGCTTCGCTGCGGCCGGGTTGCGCCGCCAGTTCCGAGCGCAGGTATTCCTCGGCGTCGTACAGGGCGTCCTGCACCATCGCCGGATCGGCACCGTCCAGCGCCGCACGCAGCTGCGCCAGGTACTGCGGGATGGTGCTGGGCAGACGGTTGCCTGCCAGGTCCAGGTCGTTCATTGCGGTATCCCCTCCAACACGGAATCGACGGAATCACGGGTGTCGCGCCAGGCCTGGCGCCATTGCTGCAGCACCTCCCGGCCACGCGCGTTGATGCGGTAGTAGCGGCGCGGCGGCCCGCTGCTGGACGGCTCCACATGGCTCTCCAGCAGGCCGGCGCCCTCCAGGTTGCGCAGCACCGGGTACAGCGCGCTCTGCTTGCCACTGAGCACGCCCTCGCCCACCCGTTCCAGCTCCTTGGCGATCAGGTAGCCATACAGCGGCTCACCGGCGCGGGCCAGCACTGCGAGCAGGGCCAGCGACACGGTGCCGGCGCTGAGCTCCTTCTGGAACTTCTTCAGGTGGACATCGTCCTCGGACATGACCGGCCCTCCACTACGTTGAAGTCAACAGTAGTGCGAAGTTCGGTATAGCGAATGTGTCGTTAGTCATCCTGCCGGTTGGGTACCGGCCACATCAGGCTTGGCGGACCGCCTCAGCCAGCCGCTGTGCCATTGCATTGGAGAGGTCGTGCCCACCGTGTTCAAGGCGGGTCAGCAGGGCCTGTCTGCGCGCTGCCGACAGCGGTGAGTAACTCTCGCTCACTCGAAGCCAGTTCTCCACCAGGCGCAGATGCCATGCACGTTCGTCCTGCCTCTGCGGGACCGCATCCAGCAGAAGTTCCAGATGCTGCCACAAAGGCACGTGGGGCAGCAGCCGAAGCAGCCCGGTCTGAGCCACCGGGGAAGGACCGTCGTGGCAGAACGCCAGCAGCCGGGGGGCGTCCAGTTCGGCTACCCAGTCCGCCTGCGCGTGGGTCAACAGTTCGTGGATGCTTCGCCCCGGCTCCTCCAGCGCAACGCGCAGCAACGCCAGCCCTGCGCCGCCCTCGGCCCGTATCCAGCCTCGTACGCAATTCCGCCGATGGCGCGCCGTCACCCGTGGATAAAGCGACCGCAACAGTGCAACGTCCTCAGCGACGGCATGGTCGGCCAGCGCTTCCAGCGCCACGCGCCAGCGCCCCGCTGTCTGCTGCGCCAATGCGCTGCGCCACAACTCGATGGCCGGCGTTGCGTGGCGCTGCCGCACCAGGAATGCCGCCAGACTGCGGACGGCCCGTGCACGGTCGAACAGTGCATCCTCGACAAACACGTCGATCCCTTCCACCTCATGCGCCACCAACGTACGCAGGGCCGACGCGCGCACTTGGCTGGAGGGAGCCGTCAGCGCGATGCTGCACTGCTCCACCACCTGCGATGGGTCGCCCTCATCGAGAAGGTCCTGGAAGGCCATGCGCGCAATGCGCGGATCGCTGTCCCGCAGCGCACGCGCACGGATCGCCACACGCTCCGGGTGGACATCGAAGGCGATCGCATGGGCGCTCAGCCGCGTGAGTGAGTCACGATGGACGAGCAGTCCACCCAGCACTGCCCGCTGCGAGGGCGCCGATAGCCAGCCCTCCAGCGTATCCCTGCGCCAATCGGCATCCACCCGTTGCGCATCCTGCAAGCGAACCGCCAGCGGCCACGCTGCCAGCACGTCGTCGATGCTGCAGCGGGACAGCAGAACTTCCACCACCTGCTGGGCTACAACCCGCACCTCAGGTACCCAGTCATTGCAGCGCAGCAACGCACTGGAAAGCGTCAGACGCCCTGCAAGGGCGTCCATCCGCTGCAGCGCCGCCTGACGCGTGCGACCATTGCCGTCCGCGCCGGCGAGAAACAACGCAGCCGCCTTCACTGCGGCGGGTGCCTGCGGACTGACCCGAAGGCATTCGAGCAGCTCACTGCTCCGCGGCGCCCACCAACTGCGCCGGCGGCCATCGATATCGACCAGCATCCGTGGCGACTGTGCATGCAGCCAGCCGACACCGTCTTCGCCGTCATCGATATTGCCTTTCAGATAGCCATCGACCATCGCCTGCAGTTTGGCCCCTGGATCCAGCATTGGCATTTCGTGCGTCCATGCAAAGGAAGCACATCGTGCCGCAGGGGCGGCGCGACAGCCAGTCTGCAGGATTGGCGCAACAGCAGCGACTCGCGCAGAATCGAAGCCTCGTTCATGTTCCGGGGATCCCATGCCGCACCGTCGACGCCTTGCCCTGACCGCCCTTGCCCTGGCCTGCCTGCTGCCCGCAATGGCCAGCGCAGCCACGCCCTACCGCAGCCCGCAGCAGATCCTCGATGCCTCCGCGGCCAGCGACTGGCGCACGCCGGACCCGGCCAACCTGCTGTACATGGATCTGCCGGCCGGGCGGGTGATCATCGAGCTGGCGCCGCAGTTCGCCCCGCGCCATGTCGCCAACATCCAGACCTTCGCCCACGAACACTTCTGGGACGGCACCAGCATCTACCGTTCGCAGGACAACTTCGTGGTGCAGTTCGGCGATGCCGACGCCGACGATGCAGCCAAGGCCAAGCCGTTCGGCAGCGCCCAGCGCAAGCTGCCGGCCGAATTCGAGCGTGCCAACCGCGGTTTGAAGGTGAGCGTGCTGCCGGATCGCGATGGCTGGGCAGCACAGACCGGCTTCGTCGACGGCTTCCCGGTCGGCCAGGACCCGCAGGCCGGCAAGGCCTGGCTGGCGCACTGCTACGGCATGCTGGGTGCGGGCCGCAGCAACGAGGAAGACAGCAGCATCGGTGCCGAACTGTATGTGGTGACCGGCCAGTCGCCGCGCCAGCTGGACCGCAACATCACCCTCGTCGGCCGCGTGCTGAAGGGCATGGAACTGCTCAGCGCGATCCAGCGCGGACCGGCACCGATGGGCTTCTACACCGACCCGAAGCTGCGCACACCGATCGTGTCGATCCGCCGCGTCAGCGACGTACCCGCGGCCGAGCGCACGCCGATCCAGGTGCTGCGCACGGATTCAAAGACCTTCGCCGATACGGTCGAAGCGCGGCGCAACCGCGTGGATGATTTCTACAAGCGCCCGGCCGGGCATATCGACCTGTGCAATATTCCGGTGCCGGTGCGGTAGGAGGCTGGCTTCATGCGCGTGGCGCGTGCTGAAGGCGCTTCATCGTTCATGGGCGTCACTTTTCTTTTCGCGCGAAAAGAAAAGTAACCAAAAGAAACGCGCCGCCGGTCGCGAGCCGCCGTGCTGCGCACGTCGGTTCCCTGCGCTTCTCGGTGAATCAGGGGGCGGTGCCGAACTCGCTGCGCTCAGACATCGGCACCTCTTCGCCCCTGATTCCCCTGCGATGCTCGGCTCGCTCAAGGCGGACCCAAGATCAAAGGCCGCAGCTGCACCCAGTAGATCCACGCCATGCGTGGATGCTCTTGCTGTTGGTCTTGACCTTCCAGTCCGCCTTGAGCGAGCCGAGCACCGCAGGTCCGGCGAGGGCGAAGAGGCGCCGATGTCCTGTAGAGCCGACTGTTAGTCGGCTGACTTCTGCGCGCCGTCCCTCGACGGGCCGAGGAGCGCAGGGCACCGGTGCGCAGCACCGGCTCGCGACCTGGCGGCGTGTTTCTTTGGTTACTTTCTTTGCACGAGCAAAGAAAGTGACGCCTCCCCGCAGGCGCGGGAAAAGGCTGCCGGGCAGCGCCCGGCACTACCAGTGTGTCGGACGACGCTGCGTCGGCGCCGTCAGCCCTTCTGACTCACCGCCACGCTACCCAGAATCAACGCACCCGCAATCAGCATCTGCAGCGTCACCGGCTCGCCCAGGAACAACCAGGCGAACGCAGCGCCGAACAGCGGAACCAGGTAGGTCACCGTTGACGCGCGCGACGGGCCGATGCGGCCGATCAGGCGATAGAACATCAGGAAGGCGAATCCGGTGCAGACCACGCCCAGCGCGATCGCCGCGCCCCATGCCTTGCCTGGGATCGGACCCTGCGGCAGATGAGTGAGCGCCATCGGCAACAACCACAATGAGGCGCACGACAACGTGGCAGCGGCGGCCGCAGCCGAGGGCAGACCGGTCATGTGCCGCTTCACCAGGTTCACGCCCAAGCCGTACAGCAGCGAGGCGGCGGCACCGGCAAGTACGGCCGTGCCGATGCTCAGCCCCGAGATCTTGGCCGTGGCCAGCACCACCACGCCGGCAAACCCCACCAGCAGCGCGCCGGCACGGCGTACACCGATCTTCTCGCCGAAGAACAGGAAGGCGATCAGTGCGGCAAACAGCACCGTCATCGCATTGCAGATCGCACCGATCGCAGCCGGCGCACGCTCTGCGGCGTAAGCGAACAGCACGAACGGCAACGCCGAATTGACCAGGCCGATCGGCGCCAACCACAACCAGCGGCGCGGTGGGAACTGCGCGCGTGCGCGCCACAGGAACGGCAGCAACACCAGTGCGCCCAGCACCAGCCGTACCTCGACCAGGGCGAACGGCCCGAATGAAGGCACCGCCACCCGCATGAACAGGAACGAGCAGCCCCAGATCGCGCCGAGCAGGGTCAATTCCAGCGGTGTGCGCCAATCACGCTCGGTCGCTTGGGGTATCGCATTCATGTGCTCTGTCCGTTCGTCATCGTGGCGCTGTTCCGGCCACACAGGATCAGCCGCAGACGCCCGCTGCACAAGCGCGTAGTATCGCTGCCAGCCACAAATATGGTTTGAGGCTGGACATGCTGCTACGCCCTTCCCTGCTTCCCGCCCTGGCCGTTTTCGCGGTCGCTGCGCGCCATCAGAACTTCGCCCAGGCCGCGCAGGAACTGCATCTGACCGCCAGCGCGGTCAGCCACCATGTGCGGCGCCTGGAAGAGGTGCTGGCCACGCGCCTGTTCCTGCGCCATGCACGCGGGGTACGCCTGACCGCCGAAGGCCGGCAGTTGGCCGACGCCGCCAGCGCGGCGTTCACCGATGTCGCCGCCGTCGCCCACCATCTGCAGCCGGACGCGGACAGCGTGCCGCTGCGGATCGCGACGCTGCGCTCGCTGTCGTACTGCTGGCTGCTGCCACGGCTACCGCGTTTCACCCAGGCCCATCCACACATCCGCATCGAGCTGCACACTGGCAGTGGCCTGGACCGTTACGACGAGAACGGCCCGGAGGTCGGCATCCGCTACGGACTGGGCCAATGGCCGGGACTGCATGCGCAGCACCTGATGGACGACAACCTGTTTCCCGTCGCGTCCCCGGCGCTGCCGGGAGTCGAAACGCTGCAGGACCCGGCACGCATCGCCGAGCTGCCGCTGTTGAGCGATCTGTCACCACAGGGCTGGCGCGATTGGTTCCGCCATGCCGGCGTGCGTCCGCCGTCACCGTTGCCGGCGATGCACACCTTTGCCGACAGTACCGATGCGATGCGCGCGGCGGTGTACGGCATGGGCGCGGTGCTGGCGCGCACCCACGTCGCCCAGCCGTACCTGCAGCGCTATGAGCTGGTACGCCTGCCTGGCCCTGCACTGAAGGCACGCTATGCCTATTACGTGGTGCATGCCGAAGGGCGACCGCCCAGCCCCGCCGCACGGCTGTTCATCGACTGGCTGCTGGGCCAGGCAGCGGATGAGCGCACGCCGGTGCCGGCGTTGCCGGACAGCCTGCTGGGCCGCCCGAGCACATCCGGCTGACTGCGCCCTCACCCGATCTTTGCCCAGCGCTGGCTAGGCTGCAGGCGAACCCCACAACGTGCTTCCGCCATGGCCCTGCTGCGACTGAGAATTACCGGAACCGAAGATGATGCCCGCGCGATCAGCGACCTGCTGCTCGGCCTGGAAGGCATCGAACACGTCGAAGAGACCGACGACCTGATGCCGCACATGGATGACGATGATTCCAGCTCGGCCGGGCTGTCCGACGACATCGGCCCGGGTACCCACGAACTGGAAGTGGAAGTGGGCAACGAGAGCACCGCGCAGAAAGTGCGCGATGCGGTGCAGGAACTGGCGCTGGAACTGGATGTGTTCGTCGAATACGAGACCGACGAAGGCTGAGCGTCCGCCGGGCATGGCCCGGCGCTACCCGATGCTCGAGGCACGTCGGTAGCGTCGGCCATGCGCCGTCTGTTCCGGTAGCGCCGGGCCATGCCCGGCGAATACGCGGCGCGGTTCGATCAGGGCTTGCGGCGTCGGCGACGGATCAGCGCACGGACGATCCAGGCCATCACCAGCGCCACCACGCCCACCGGCAGCAAAGCGGCCGCGGCACGGATCAAAAATGCCACGCTGGTGCTGAGAATGCTGCCCGACTCGCTCAACGCTTCGCCGATCTCGCTGCGGCTGCGCTGGCCGGACGTCGTGTCGAAGTGCAGGGTCACCAGCTGGGTATCGATGCGCCTGCGCTGCTGGGCGGCGTCCTTGTTGGCCTGCTCCACACCCGCCTCGATCTCCGACAGGCGCGTGGTGATCGCCATCAGATCCTCGATCTTCAGATCGCCGCGGTCCTGGTAGGACAGCAGCCGCGCGTGCTCCTTCTCCAGCCGAGCCTTGGTCAGCGCGGTGTCGGCCACCTGCTGGGCCAGGTCCTCGGCACGCGTGTTGCGCGCCTGCAGCTTGCCGCCCTCGCCGGCCAGGCCGATCAGCGATTCCACGCCCTTCGGCGCGATGCGTACCTTGACTTCGCCACTGGGCTGTTCGCCACTGCGCTGATCCACCTGCAGCACCGCGCACTCACCGAACTTCGCGTTCTGGCACGCCTGTGCGACCTGCTGGATGCGCGGGGCGATCTGCGCTGCTTCCAGCTGCACCTGCACATCGTGCTCGTAGGCCAGGAAAGCGCCTTCCGGCGAAGCGACAGCGGCATCGGCATCGGCAGCGACTGCGCCGGCCTCCTGCGCTCGCTCACCGTTCTTGGCACAGGCCGCCAGCGCCAGCAGCAATGCCGGCACGATAACCACGCGCGTCCACACGCGAGGCGCCGTCATCGCGAGGCTCCGTCGAACGAGGTGATCGACAATCCACCCAGCTCGACCTGTGGCAGGCAGCGCACGTTGATCGCCACCATCGGCAGGCCGCTGCGCGGATCCACCGCCTCGCTGTACGGCGCGGTGCCGCACTCGCGGCAGTGATGGTGATCGGTGTTATGGGTATTGAACTGGTAGGTCGCCACGTCGGCGATATCGGTGCCCAGCTGGAACGCCTCGCGCGGGGCGAACCAGAGCAGGCTGCCGCGGCGGCGGCACATCGAGCAGTTGCAGTCGATGACGTCCTTGATGGGGGCGTCGGCCTGCACGGTGAATGCGATCCTGCCGCAATGGCAGCTTCCCTGGTATTCCATGTCCCGCGCTCCGCTGGAGAGTCCTTGTATGCGCCCATGGTAATCCTATGGCACGGGGACAAAGCAGCCCCGGGGGCCTATGCTCGAGGATTGACCCCGTACAGGAATGCCGATGCGCCCGCATCTTCTTGCCCTCGCCCTCGTCGCCGCCCTCGCCGGTTGCCAGCCGGCCGATGCCCCGACCAGCGGTTCCACCCCGGCCGCCAGCCAGCAGGCCGGAGATGCGGCGGTCGACGCCGCCTTCGCCGACCTGTCCAAGCGTGCCCTGGATACCTGGATGCAGCTGTCCCCGGTCAGCGCCACCCAGATCGGCGACCACCGCTATGACAGCGAGATCGACGACCTGAGCGCTGCCGGCCAGCAGAAGACCGTGGACGCCTACAAGGGCCTGCTGGGCGAGCTCGACAAGATCGAGGTGGCCAAGCTGGGCCGCGAAAACCAGGTGGATGCAGCGATCCTGCGCAACCAGCTGCAGTCGGAAATCTGGAATGCCGAGGTCATGCAGTCCGGCAAGTGGGATCCGCAGCTGTACAACGGCGTTGCCGGCAGCGCGATCTACGGCCTGATGGCACGCGAGTTCGCGCCGTTGCCCGAGCGCCTGAAGGCCGCCACCGCGCGCATGGAGAAACTGCCGGCGATCTTCGCCCAGGCCCGCGAAAACCTGGATCCGGCGCGCGTGCCGAAGATCCATGCCGAGACCGTGGCCAAGCAGAACAAGGGCATCCTCAGC
>Ga0308156_1003262_pt1 | contig 12690 bp, 12 predicted proteins | sample PhyAR2_FD_201041 | JGI IMG/M metagenome (GOLD analysis project Ga0308156, IMG submission 201041) | Phyllosphere microbial communities from UC Gill Tract Community Farm, Albany, California, United States - DLSL A.R2 | ecosystem: Host-associated > Plants > Phyllosphere > Unclassified | place: USA... | reverse complement strand
TCGACGGCACGGATGCCGACGGCATCCCCGCGGTCGCGGCCGAGACCGTGCTCGTGCCTCGCGTCGACGCGGATGCGCGTCTCGACGGCATCCGCCGCATCGACGTCGAGACGCTCTCGGCCGCCGATCTCGCGCGAGTGGGCGCGCGGGCCCTGGCTGCGGGACGCACGCTGGCCGACGCCGAGCCGCTGTACCTGCGTCAGCCCGATGTGACCATGCCCGGCGCTCCGAAGAAGGTGGGACTGTGACCCTTCGCGTCGCGACCCCCGACGACCTCGACGCCATCATGGCGATAGAGCACCGCTCCTTCCCGACGGATGCCTGGAGCCCGCAGGCCATGGCTCTCGAGCTCGCGAGCCCGCACGGTCGCTATCTCGTCGATGAGCACGAGGGCACGGTGGTCGGCTACGGAGGGGTGCGTGCGCTGGAGGGCGGATCGGACGCCGACATCCAGACGATCGCACTCGACGCCGAGTATCGCGGCGCCGGGCGCGGCCGGGCGCTGCTGCGTGCACTCCTCGCCGCCGCGGCCGAACGCGGCGCACGAGAGGTCTTCCTCGAAGTGCGGGCGGACAATCCGACGGCTGAAGGCCTCTACCTCTCCGAGGGGTTCGAGGAGATCGGACGTCGGCCGCGCTACTACCAGCCCGATGACGTCGACGCGGTGGTCATGCGCCTCGCGCTGCAGCACGCGCGTTCGGCGGAGCATCGCGTCGTCGGACCGGATGCCGCGAAGGAGGCGAGCGCATGACCGAGCCACTGGTGCTGGGCATCGAGACGAGCTGCGACGAGACAGGTATCGGCATCGTGCGCGGACGCACGCTGCTCTCGAACACGATCGCGTCGAGCATGGACGAGCACGCGCGCTACGGCGGCGTGGTGCCGGAGGTCGCGGCGCGCGCCCACCTCGAGGCGCTGCAGCCCTCGATCGACGCGGCACTCGCCGAGGCGGGGGTGCGGTTGCAGGACCTCGACGCCGTCGCCGTCACGAGCGGACCCGGCCTCGCCGGTGCGCTCATGGTGGGCGTCGGCGCGGCGAAGGGACTGGCCGTCGCGCTCGACAAGCCGCTCTACGCCGTGAACCACCTCGTGGGGCACATCGCCGCCGACATCCTCACCCCGGATTCGGCGCCGCTCGAGTATCCGACGATCGCCCTGCTGGTCTCGGGCGGCCACACTTCGCTGCTGCACGTCCGTGACCTCACCACCGACGTCGAGATGCTCGGCGAGACCATGGACGATGCAGCCGGTGAGGCCTTCGACAAGGTCGCACGACTGCTGTCGCTGCCGTACCCCGGCGGACCCGAGATCGACCGCGCCGCGGCGACCGGTGACCCGAACGCGATCCGCTTCCCCCGCGGCCTGTCCCGTGCGTCCGACCTCGCCGCGCACCGATACGACTTCTCGTTCTCCGGGCTGAAGACGGCGGTGGCGCGCTGGGTCGAACGCTGCGAAGCCGAGGGGGTCGAGGTGCCCGTCGCCGATGTGGCCGCGAGCTTCCGCGAGGCGGTCGTCGACGTGCTCGTCACGAAGGCTCTCGCCGCGTGCGCCGACCGGGGCGTGCCGCGTCTGCTGCTCGGCGGCGGGGTGATCGCGAACCGTCGGCTGCGCGAGGTCGCGCTGTCGAGGGCCGAGGCCGCCGGCGTCACCGTGCGCATCCCGCCGCTGTCGCTCTGCACCGACAACGGAGCCATGATCGCCGCGCTCGCAGCCGAGCTGATCACCTCCGGTCGTCGCCCGTCGACTCTCGCGTTCGGCGCCGATTCGACCCTTCCGGTGACCGAGATCCAGGTCGATGAGAGGGCGACGGTGAGCTGATGAGCGATGCGTCGCGCACGACGGGACCCGCAGACGCCGAGGGCGCAGCTGCCAGGGCCGCGGTTCCACCGGCGCGTGTCGAGCAGCCGACGCCCGAGGTCGAGCGCCCGGAGGGAGCCGCGCGGCTTCCCGGAGCGCGGCGCGAGGGGTACACGAAGTTGCCGACGGGACCGGTGGGGATCGAACCCGTCGTGGTGACCGGCCCCGAGCTCGATCGCCCTCCGCGGGAGGTCGAGTGGGAGCCCACCGGCACCGCCGCGACACCCGTCATCGCGGACGAGACCAGACTCGCCCCGTGGGCGCTCATGGCCGCCGTCGTCGCGCTCGCCGCCTCGTTCTTCGTCGGCTGGGGCATACCGATCGCCATCGTCGCGGTCATCGCCTCGATCATGTCGCTCCGCCGCCCGGTCGAGAACCGTGCGATCGCGCGCTGGGCGCTGGTGCTCGGTCTGTGCGCCACGGTCTACAGCCTCGGCTGGCTGGTGTGGGCGGGCATGCAGTTCGAGAGGCTCGGCTGACACGATGCTCGACGCCCACGAGACCGCAGAGCTGCGAGCGCTCCAGGCGCGCGCGTACGGCCGCGACGGCGGTCTCAGCGACGCGGACGCCGTCCGGTTGCAGCAGCTCGAGCGGACGCGCCTGCAGACTCCTGCCGTGGCGCCGCGCGCGGCACGGGGTGAGGATGGGGGAGCGCCCGCCGATGCCCGAGGAGCGACGGAGCCCCGACACGCCACCGGGTCGCTCGATACCCGCGGGTCGCTCGATCCCCGAGAGCCGCTCGATCCCCGAGAGCCGGTGCAGCCCCCAGAGACGGCGACACCTGCGGAGCCCACTCCGGCAGCGGATGCTCTGCCTGCGGCGCCGACGGCGCTCCGCCGCCACTGGCGGGCGGTGGCTCTCGTCTGTGCGGGCGCGCTGGTCGTGGGACTCGGAGCGGGCTGGGCGCTCTTCGGCCGTGACGATGAGCGCGTCCCGCTCAGTTCCGAAGAGCAGCAGCGGAGCCTCGACCTGCAGTCCGCGGGGGACTACGACCCGGGGACCGTCGAGGCGATCGGACGCGACGATGACGCCATCGTGTGGTTCGGCACGAAGAAGAACGGCGAGATGGAGTGCATCGTCCTCGACGTGGCGGGGGAGTCCTCGAGCGGCTGTCAGATCGCAGACGACCTCGAACGCGGCTACGGCCTCAGCGCGGCGGTGATCGATTCCCGCCGCAGCGACGAGGGGAGCGGTGAACAGATCACCGCGACCGCCGCGCGCACCCACACCGGAGAGATGGTCGCCCTGATCCAGCGCTGGGCGCTCGGTGTCGACGACTGGATGCAGCAGTTCGATCCCGCGGAGCAGGATCGCGCCGGAGAGCTCGTGGAGCGGGGCTACGAGCCCTACTCCCTCGCCGTCATGGGGTACCTCGGCGGTGCGCCGGTCTGGTCGGCCACCCGCACCGAGGGATTCACGACCCAGCAGTGTCTGATCATCGACGCGGTCGACGCGACGAACTGCGCCGACGCCAACAACGGGATGATCCCGGGGGAGGGCGTCGTGATCGAGGGATCCTCGGTCGACGATGCGGAGCAGGTGACGAATCCCTGGAGCGTGACACTGGACTTCACTTCCATGGGCCGGTCGTATCTCGTCGTCACGGGCGATTTTCCGGGCGATGCCGACGGTGACGAGGTGACCACCGGCACCACGACGGTGCAGCCCGGCGACTCGCTCGAGGTCGGAGGGGAACACGGCGACCCGATCCCGGTCGATGTCCCGCCCGGCGACGCGGGCTGACTCTCCGCCGGTTGACTCCGCGGGCTGGCTCTAGGCGGCCGGCGGAACGCGGTCGGCGAGGATCGCGCGACGCTGGGAGCCGACGCGCGTGAGGATCAGGGTCGCGGACGCGTCTCCGCGCAGACTGAGCTTCTTCCGGAACGCTGCGGGATCGATGTCCATGCCGCGCTTCTTGATCTCGAGCGTGCCGATGCCGTGGGCCTTCAGCGCCGTGTTGATCGCCTTCGGGTTGGCCGCGACCACCTCGCGCACGCGGAAGGACTGCACGAACGGGCTCGTGAGTGCGGCATCCGAGGTGAGGTAGGCGATCCTCTCGTCGAGCATCCCGGCATCGAGGCTCCTGGCCACATCGCCGATCAGGCGGGCGCGGATCACCGCGCCGTCCGGTTCGTGCAGGAAGGCGCCGAGCCCGCGTACCGGTGCATCCTCGGCGTCGGCCCCGGCGGTGAGCTCATGGGACTCGTCGCCGCGGATCACGAGCGCCGAGCGGCGCACGCCCTCGCGGGCCAGGATGCCCGTCCACACCACGAGCTCGACCACGCTGCCGTCCGCGCTCACCCACTGCGTCTCGGCGGCTGCGGGAAGGGCGTCGCGATCGTGCCCCGGACCGAGCTTGATCCCCGTCGGGATGCGTGAGGCGACCTCGAACGCCCAGTCCAGCGGCGGAGAGTACTCGTCGGACGAGACCCGCTGCGTGTCACCGTGGCCCTGGGTGCGCCGAGCGGGATCCATCCAGATCGCCCGCGTGCCGTCCGCCGTGTCGGGAACGTTCTCCTGGGCGATGCCGTGGCGCACGGTGGCGCTGTCGCCGAACGGCGCGAGGTTGTATGCGGCGATCGCGGACGTGACCTCGTCGGCGTCGACCGCGACGACGTCGAGGCCCGCTCCTGCGAAGGCGAGCGCGTCGCCGCCGATGCCGCAGCCGAGGTCGGCGACCTGGCTCACCCCCGCTCGCCGCAGCCGCTGCGCGTGCCGGGCTGCCACGCCGAGCCTGGTCGCCTGTTCCAGCCCGGCGCGGGTGAACAGCATCCGCGCGGCGAAGGGGCCGAACTTCGACTCCGCTTTCGCGCGCAGATGCGCCTGCCCGACCACCGCCGACACGAGATCGGGCGAGTGACCCGCGGCGCGCAGGCGGGAGACGGCGCGAGCGACGTCGGCGACCTGGGCGATCGGGCCCAGGGTGTCGAGCAGCTCGAGGCCTTCAGGGGTGAGCAGGGCTCTCAGCTCGGACATCTCCACGTCCTCAGCTTAGGCGGCGGCTCCGGTCGGCTCGGTGTCGGGGGCTGGCACTCGCATTGCATGAGTGCCAGCGCACCGCATAGACTGCTGTTAGCACTCTCGGGTTGAGAGTGCGAACAAGTCTTTCGTGTCAGCGTCAAGAAAGAAGAGGTAGACCGTGTCGGTTTCCATCAAGCCGCTCGAGGACCGCATCGTCATCAAGCAGGTCGAGGCCGAGCAGACCACCGCGAGTGGCCTGGTCATCCCCGACACCGCCAAGGAGAAGCCCCAGGAGGGCGAGGTCGTGGCCGTCGGCCCCGGTCGCATCGATGACAACGGCAACCGTGTTCCGCTCGACGTCGCCGTCGGCGACCGCGTGCTCTACAGCAAGTACGGCGGAACCGAAGTGAAGTTCGGCGCAGACGAGTTCCTCGTCCTGTCGGCCCGCGACGTTCTCGCGGTCGTCGTTCGCTGACCAGCGAACGAGCCGGTTCCTGAGCCCCTCGAGGGCCGGGGACGCCTGTTTCTCGAAGAGGGCCCGGATGCACCACGCATCCGGGCCCTCTTCGCATTCCGCCACGCGGCGCGCGATTCCTGCCATTCCCCGGCCCGGCGGGTCCGCGCGTGTGAGGGTCGTCGACGGCGGGCATAGTGTGGTGCGGTGAGCCTGACGACCCCCGCGATCCGTTCCACCCAGAGCGCGGGAGTCGCGTACGCCGGCGGCGCCTATCTGCTGTGGGGCGTGCTGCCTCTGTACTTCCTGCTGCTCGCTCCGACCGGGCCGTGGGAGGTCGTCGCCTGGCGCGTACTCCTCTCCTTCGTGTTCTGCGGCATCCTGCTCACGGTCACGCGCGGCTGGAAGGCGCTGGGCGTGATCATCCGGCAGCCGAAGCTTCTGGGCTGGACGGCTCTGGCCGGCGTGCTCATCTACGTCAACTGGCAGGTCTTCCTCATCGGCACGCTCACCGGCCATGTGGTCGAGACGAGCCTCGGGTACTTCATCAACCCCATCGCGACGGTGCTGCTGGGTGTCTTCGTGCTCAAGGAGCGCATCCGCCGGCTCCAGTGGGCGGCGATCGGCATCGCGACGGTGGCCGTGGTCGTGATCGTCGTGTTCTACAGCTCGTTCCCGTGGATCGCGCTCTCGCTCACCGCATCCTTCGGCGTCTACGGACTCATCAAGAAGAAGATCGGCCCCGCCGTCGACGCGATCAGCGGCCTCACGCTCGAGTCGTTCTGGCTGATCCCCATCGCCGTGGTGCAGCTGATCCTCGTGGCGGCCACCCCCGCCGGCATCACGATGGGACAGTACGGTCCCTGGCACGCGGCGCTGCTCGCCTTCGCGGGCGTCGCGACGGCGGTGCCCCTGCTGCTGTTCGCCGCGGGCACGAGACGCATCAACCTGACGGTGATCGGCATGATCCAGTTCGTGACCCCCGTGATGCAGTTCATCATCGGCGCGGCGGTGCTGGGGGAGCCCATGCCGCTGGAGCGCTGGCTGGGCTTCATCATCGTGTGGATCGCGATCGCGGTGTTCGTCATCGACCTGCTGCTGGCCGGTCGTCGAGGCCGGCGAGAGGCGCGGCCCGAGCTGGTCTGAGCCCGAGGCGCGGTGCCCCTGACACTCGGTGCCGGATCGTTAACGCACCGAAACATCGGCGACCCCCAATCGACCAATTCCGGTCCTAGGGTTAGAGCACCCGAGCGTGGTCCGCAAATCCACGTTCAGATACGCAAGGGAGCATCATGAACTCACTGAAGGGCTCGCGCAAGGCGAGGGTCTTCGCCGGGATCGCGCTGGCCAGCGCGGCCGCCATCGTCATCGCGGGCTGCAGCAGCACGCCGACCGAGGAGCCTTCGGACGGGGGTGGATCGTCGTCCTCCGAGGACCTGACCCTCAAGCTCGGTTCGCTGCTGCCGCAGACGGGCTCGCTGTCGTTCCTGGGCCCGCCCATGGAATCGGGTGTCGGCCTCGCCGTCTCCGAGGTCAACGAGGCAGCAGCCGGCATCACCATCGACCTCACCGCCGAGGACGAGGGCGACACCGACACCAAGGCCTATGAGACCTCCATCACCAAGCTCGAGGGCGCGGATGTGTCCGCGATCGTCGGCGCCGCGGCATCGGGTGTGTCGCGACTGATCCTCGACGGCAACGTGAGTGCGGGAATCCTGCAGATCTCGGCGTCGAACACCGGTCCGGACTTCACGGACTGGGACGACAACGGACTGTACTTCCGCACCGCTCCCAGCGACCTGCTGCAGGGCGAGGTCCTCGGCAACCTGATCGCCGAGGACGGCGCCAAGACCCTCGGTGTGATCTACCAGAACGACGCCTACGGCACCGGTCTGTTCGAGAACATCAAGTCCACGTTCGAGGGCGCCGGCGGAGAGGTCGTCGCAGACGCCTCCTACAACGTCGGTGACGGCCAGTTCGACGCGCAGGTCGCGACGATCACGGCCGCGAACCCCGATGCCGTCGCGATCGTGTCGTTCGACCAGTTCAAGACCATCGCTCCGCTGCTGTCGAACGCCGGCGTCTCACCGGAGAAGTGGTACCTGGTCGACGGAAACCTGTCGGACTACGGCTCCTCGCCCGACACGAACTTCCCGTTCTCGCTCGAGGGCGCGCAGGGCACCAAGCCCGGGCCGGCGCTCGAGGATGACTTCACCGACCGTCTCCAGACGTTCTGGACCGGTGAGGGCAACCCCGAGGTCAACGACTTCACCTACGCGGCGGAGGCGTACGACGCCGTCGTGCTCGTGGCTCTCGCATCGCTCGCAGCCGGTTCCACCGAGGGTGCGGACATCGCGGCGAAGATGCAGGAGGTCTCGGGAGGCACCGGAGACGGCGAGAAGTGCACCAGCTTCGCCGACTGCGCGAAGATCATCAACGACGGCGGAACGGCTGACTACGACGGCTACTCCGGCGAGATCACGTTCGACGAGAACGGCGACCCGCAGGGCGCCTCGATCGGCACCTACGTCTACGGCGCGGACAACCTGATCACCCGCACCAACTGATCACCCGATCACAGCGCGAAGGCCCCGGATGCCTCATCCGGGGCCTTCGTCATGCCCGGCGCCCCGCGGTGAGGCGCGGGGGCAGAGGGGGAAAGCCGTGACGGCACGAGAGAGGGGCGGATGCCGATGCATCCGCCCCTCTCGATGAACGCCTCAGGCGGCGTCGGTGCCCAGAGTGCCGAGGTAGAGCCCGATCACCTTCGGGTCGTTCAGCAGGTCGCGCCCTGTGCCCTCGTACGCGTCCTTGCCCTGGTCCAGCACGTAGCCGCGGTCGCAGATCTGCAGGCAGCGCCGGGCGTTCTGCTCGACCATGATGGTGGTCACTCCGGCCTTGTTGATGTCGGAGACGCGGATGAACGCATCGTCCTGACGCACCGGGCTGAGACCGGCGGAGGGCTCGTCGAGAAGCAGCACCGACGGGTCCATCATCAGCGCCCGCGACATCGCGACCATCTGCCGCTCGCCGCCCGACAGCGAGCCCGCGCGCTGCTTGAGGCGCTTGCCCAGCTCGGCGAAGATCCCGGTGACGAACTCGAGCCGCTCCGCGTAGATCTTGGGGTTCTGGTACAGCCCCATCTGCAGGTTCTCCTCGATCGAGAGCGAGGGGAAGACGTTGTTCGTCTGCGGCACGAACGCGACGCCGCGCTTGACGAGCTTGTCGGCCTTGAGGCCGACGATGCTCTCGCCGTTGAGCGTGATCTCGCCGTCGCGCACATTCACCAGTCCGAACATGGCCTTCAGCAGCGTCGACTTGCCTGCGCCGTTGGGTCCGATGATGCCGATCAGCTCGCCCTTGCGGGCGATGAGGTTGGCGCCGTTGAGGATGTTGACTCCCGGCAGGTAGCCGGCGTGCACGCCCTTCATCTCGACGACGATGTGATCGTTCTTCACAGAAGCGTCCTCGGTCATGCGCGTCCCTCCTCGGTGTCTTCGGCGGCGAGCTCGGCCTCGGCCTCTGCTTCGATCTGCTCGCGCAGCCGGACGGCCGCGGTGTCGGCGAGAACCGGGATGCGTCCGGTCACCGCTCCGAGGTCGACATCCTGATGCGCGCCGAGGTAGGCGTCGATCACCGCAGGATCCTCCATGACCTGGTCGGGAGGGCCTTCGGCCACGACGCGTCCCTCGGCCATGACGACGACCCAGTCCGCGATGTGCCGGACCATGTGCATGTCGTGCTCGACGAACAGCACCGTCATGCCCAGCTCCTTCAGGTCGAGGATGTGGTCGAGCAGAGATTGGGTGAGGGCCGGGTTCACGCCGGCCATCGGCTCGTCGAGCATGACGAGGGTCGGATCGCTCATGAGCGCACGCGCCATCTCGAGCAGCTTGCGCTGTCCGCCGGAGAGCGCGGCCGCGAAGTCCTTCTCCTTGGCGTCGAGCTTGAACCGCGCCAGCAGCTCACGGGCCTTCACCTCGATCTCCTGATCCTGCTTCCGCCAGAGGAAGGGGAACAGGCTCGACCAGAAGCCCTCGCCGCGCTGGTTCGGGGCGCCGAGCTTCATGTTCTCGAGCACGGTGAGCAGCGACAGCGACTTCGTCAGCTGGAACGTGCGCACCTGCCCCATGCGGGCGACCTTGAAGGAGGGGACGCCCGAGAGGTTGGTGCCGTCGAACGCCCAGGTGCCGCTGTTGGGCTTGTCGAACCCGCAGAGCAGGTTGAACAGCGTCGTCTTGCCGGCGCCGTTGGGGCCGATCAGCGCGGTGATCGCGCCGCGCGGGATCTCGAGGTGATCGACGTCGACGGCGGTCAGGCCGCCGAAGCGCCGCTGCACCGCGTCGACCACGAGGATCGGATCGACCTTGCCCACGCCGGGGGCGGCGGGACCCGTGGTGAGTCCGGTGGTCTTCGGACGGCGGATGCTTCCGGTCGCGGGCGCCTGCTCGGCGCCGGCGTCGGGGGTCAGTTCATTTGACAAAGGTCATCTCCCTCTTGTCTCCGAGGATCCCCTGGGGGCGGAAGATCACGAGCAGCATCAGGGCCACACCGACGAAGACGAACACGAGCGTGGACGCCTGGCTGTCGGACATCGGGAGGATCCCCGACTTCGCGAGTGCGGGCAGCAGGTTCGCCAGGAAGGCGAAGACCACCCAGAACAGCACCGCGCCGAGCGTGGGGCCGAACACGGTCGCCGCTCCACCGAGCAGCAGGATCGTCCACAGGAAGAACGTGAGCGACGTCGTGTAGCTGCCGGGGACGACGGCCGAGGGGAGGACGAAGATGATGCCGCCCGCCGCGCCGATGATCCCGCCGACGACGAGGGCCTGCAGCTTGTAGGCGAACACGTTCTTGCCGAGCGAGCGCACGGCGTCCTCGTCTTCACGGATGCCCTTGAGCACGCGGCCCCAGGGACTGCGCATCAGCGACCACACCAGCAGGATCGCGATCGCGAGCACGATCAGGCCGAATACCCGGTTCCACAGGTCGTTCGCGGTGAAGGTCCACGGACCGAAGCCGTAGGTGCCCTCGGGGAAGGGGTTCGCGTCGCGGAACCCTCCGTTGAACTGCGCGAGGCCGTCTGCGGAGTTGGTGTACTCGTCGAACACCTGCGTCGTGAACAGCAGGCGCACGATCTCACCGGCGGCGATCGTCGCGATGGCGAGGTAGTCGGCCCGCAGACGCAGGGTCGGGATGCCGAGGATGATCGCGAACACGGCCCCGCCGATCAGGCCGATGAGCATGCCGATCCACCAGGGGAGTCCGAAGGTGAGCACGGAGATCGCGTAGCCGTAGCCGCCGATCGCCATGAACGCGGCCATGCCGAAGTTGAGCAGGCCCGCGTAGCCGAAGTGCACCGCGAGGCCGGTCGCCGCGAGCGCGTAGGCGATCGTGACGGGGCTGAGCAGGTAGACCGCGGTGTTGGAGAAGATGCTTCCGAAGTCCATCGTCAGCCCAACCTTTCCTTGCGTCCGAGCAGACCCTGCGGCCTCACCAGGAGGATCACGATGAGGATGACCAGCGCGCTCGCGTACTTGAGGTCAGAGGGGATCCACAGCGTCGAGATCTCGACCGCGATCCCGACGATGAGCGAGCCGACGAGTGCGCCGAACGCGGTGCCGAGTCCGCCGAGCGTGATCGCGGCGAAGATCAGGAGCAGCATCTGCACGCCCATGTCCCACTTCACACCGGGACGGAAGTACGCCCAGAGGATTCCGGAGATGGCGGCCAGCGAGCCGGCCAGGATCCACACGATGCGGATGACCCTGTCGACGTCGATGCCGGACGCCGCGGCGAGCTGCGGGTTGTCGGAGATCGCCCTGGTCGCCTTTCCGATGCGGGTGCGGGTCAGGAACCACGCCACGCCGACGATGACGACGATGCTGACGCCCATGCCGATCATGTCGATGTACGACAGGGACACGGGGCCGAACTGGATCGGCGTGGGGCTCGCTCCGGGGAGCTGGCGGGTGCCGCCGCCGATGAAGTACTGGAAGACGTAGCGGAGGGCGAGCGAGAGCCCGATGCTCACGATCATCAGCTGCACGATCCCGAGCCCGCGTCGCCGCAGCGGACGCCAGAGGCCCGCATCCATCGCCCAGCCGAGCAGTCCACCGCCGATCACGGCCGCGACGATGCCGAGCCAGAGCGGCAGGTGCCAGAACGAGGTCATGACCAGGGCGACCAGGCCGCCCCATGTCACCATCTCGGCGTGCGCGAAGTTCGACAGTCGCGTCGTGCCGTAGATGAGTGCCGCACCCATCGACGCGAGTGCGAGCAGGAGGCCGAAGTTGAGGCCGCCGACCAGGCGCGACACGAGCTGGTCGACGAACGAGACGGTGATCCGCTCGCCCTCGCCCAGGAAGAGGTTCATGATCTTGGTGCCGGTGAGCCCGAACTCGACCTCGAACGACGCCGTGGTGCCGGAGATCGGCTGCGTCCCCTCGGGGAGCTGCGCCGCATCGACGATCACGCCGTCAGGGAGGGTGTCCTCGTCGACGGTGAGCGTGTACGTCTCCTTCTCGGGCACGTACAGGCGCCACTTGCCCTCGGCGTCGGTCTCGGTCTCGCCCTCGAAGCCGTTGCCCTCGATCGTCATGACGACGCCTTCGACCGGATCGTCATCGAACGTGATGACACCGGCGAAGTAGAAGTCGGTGATCTCCTGCCCGTCATCCGTCTCTTCGGCGGATGCCGATGCGGGAGGCTGCAGCCAGAGGAAAGCGATGGCGAGCAGCGACGCCAGCAGGATCGTGACCCACCGCATTCCGCTTCGTTTCGCCGAGATCGTCGGACGCACAGAACCTCCAGCCCAGTACACAGGCCATGACGGAGTTGTGCATCGGCCCTGATGTACGACGGTATGAGCGTAATGTGTCGGCTCTGTTTCGACCAAGGCACGATCTGCTCACGGTGAGAACGATCCCATCACGAAGTTGCCCGGTCGCTTCGCGCCCGCGGGGGAACCCGCGCGCGGACGACCACGCGCGCGGGAATTTCCGCGCGGCCTCGGCGCTTAGAATTGGTACACCCTCGCCCCACATCGCGCCCGCAGGAGGACTATCCATGGACCAGCACGACCCCTTCGGCTTCGTCGGACTCACTTACGACGATGTGCTGCTCCTCCCGGGGCACACCGACGTCATCCCGAGCGAGGCAGACACCTCTTCGCGGATCACTCGCCGGATCTCGGTCGCCACACCGCTGCTCTCCAGCGCCATGGACACCGTCACCGAGTCGCGCATGGCGATCGCCATGGCTCGTGAGGGCGGCATCGGGATCCTGCACCGCAACCTGTCGATCGCCGACCAGGCCGCGCACGTCGACCGCGTCAAGCGCAGCGAGTCGGGCATGATCACCGACCCGATCACCACGACTCCCGACGCCACCGTCGAAGAGGTCGACGCGCTGTGCGC
>Ga0308156_1003258_pt1 | contig 12705 bp, 11 predicted proteins | sample PhyAR2_FD_201041 | JGI IMG/M metagenome (GOLD analysis project Ga0308156, IMG submission 201041) | Phyllosphere microbial communities from UC Gill Tract Community Farm, Albany, California, United States - DLSL A.R2 | ecosystem: Host-associated > Plants > Phyllosphere > Unclassified | place: USA... | reverse complement strand
TGAGCTTTTTGCCTTATCTGGCCTGGGCCTTCTCGGTGGACCGCTGGGACGAAAGCTGGGCTGAGAGCGTCAAACGGCAGGTGGTGAGCGATGCGTTTTATATTCATCAGCACAAAGGCACCATCAGCGCCATCCGCCGCGTGGTGGAGCCGTTCGGCTTCCTGATCCGGGTTATTGAGTGGTGGAAAACCAATGAGCCGCCCGGCACGTTCCGGCTGGACATCGGCGTGCAGGACCAGGGCATTACTGAAGAAACCTATCAGGAGCTTGAGCGGCTGATCAGCGATGCAAAACCCTGCAGCCGTCACCTGCTGGGAATGTCCATCAACCTGCAGGTCAGCGGCGAAACACGCATGGCAGCAGCCAGCTATGACGGTGATGACCTGACCGTTTACCCGTACACCCCGGAAATTATCTCCGTCAGCGGCGCGGCTTATGGCGGCGCGGCGGTTCACATTATTGACCTGATGGAAGTGGGACCATGACACAAAAATACTATGCAATTGTCACCAACCAGGGCGCGGCGAAGATTGCCAACGCTGCCGCACTCGGAACAAAACTGAATATCACGCAAATGGCCGTGGGCGACGGCGGCGGTACGCTGCCGACGCCGAACGCCAGCCAGACGAAGCTGGTTAACGAGGTGCGCCGCGCCGCTATCAATTCGCTGAGCATTGATGCGGCCAATGCCAGCCAGGTGATTGCTGAGCAGGTGATCCCTGAAACAGAGGGCGGATTCTGGATCCGGGAAATGGGGCTGTTTGATGCGGACGGCACGCTGATTGCGGTGTGTAACACGCCGGAAACCTACAAGCCCGCGTTGCAGGAGGGCAGCGGACGCACACAGACCGTACGAATGATTCTGATCATCAACAGCACCGACGCCATCACCTTGAAGATTGACCCGTCCGTGGTGCTGGCAACGCGGAAGTATGTTGATGATGCTGTGATAGAGGTGAAAGCCTACGCTGACAGCGTAATGAAAACTCACACCGATGCTAAAAACCCACACAGCCAGTACCTGCAGATCGCAAGCGCCCTGGCAGAAATCAAAGACGCCGGGCTGGTTGCTGACGTTCTCAAAAACCTCGGTTTAGGCGAAGGCGCGCCGGTCATAGGATCACCTTTCCCCTGGCCTCACGCCAAAATGCCAAATGAAATCTTTCCCTCTATGGCTGGCATGGTCTTTCTGAAAAGTAACGGAGCGACATTCAGCAGCACGTTATATCCAAAGCTGGCGCTGGCTTATCCGGGGCAGAAACTGACTGATCTGCGTGGCGAATTTATCAGGGGTTGGGATGACGGGCGCGGCGTAGATTCAGGGCGTAGTTTAGGAAGCGCGCAGTCATCAACTGGCCTGCGAACTGCAGCGGTGGATTATCCGGGTATTGATGCAACAACATCAGGCGCAACGGTAGGCACGGCATTTAACCAGCCTGATTCAGTCACAAAGGCTCAGCCCGGCGATGCGAAAACACCTGATAACGGTGTTTTGGGAGCGGTACTCAGCGACAACTCAATTCAGGCAACTCAGTTGCAGGCAGGCATTCAGGGCGGCTCAGTATGGATCACCACGCGCCCGCGCAACGTCGCGTTTAACTACATCGTGAGGGCTGCTTAATGGCAAAGGTAACGCTTGATAAAAACGGCCTCGCTAAATCGGCCGGCACACTGACGGTTTATAACTTTGATGCGGTAAGCGGAGAGTTCACCGGCTCAAATGATGAGTATCTGGCTCAGGGCGTTGGCCTGCCCGCTAATGCCTGCATTACAGCGCCGCCCGCCGCTGAAGCAGGTAGCGTGGCGCTTTATCTTAATGGCAGCTGGCAGGTCATTGCCGATCATCGCGGGGAAACAGTCTATTCAGTTAATGGCGGCTCAGCAGTATTAATCACCGTACCGGGCGATTATCCAGCAGACACAACGCCGCTCAAACCTGCAACCATCTGGGATAAATGGGATGGTGTAGAGTGGGTAACCGACACTGATGCGCAGCGGAAGGCCGAAGTTAGCAGAGTAGCCACTGAAAAATCAGCATTAATTAATGAGGCAAACGGCATCACCCAGGCATGGCAGACACAACTACTACTGGGAATTATCACCGATTCTGATAAAGCCTTACTGACAGCATGGATGAGATACCTCCAAACTATTCAGAATATTGATATTACTGAGCCGAAATCTATCATCTGGCCGGGAAAGCCAGAATAAGCTTAGGCCCCGCATGGGGCCTAGACCTCAATTATTATAAGTATTTTTTAAGTTCATCAGCGAAAGGTATAAATGTGTTACCGACTAAAAAATGCTTCTTCTTAAGATGCTCCTTAAAAGTTCCTACAGGTCTTAAGGAAAGAGAGTCCTTGGAGAGATCGATCATGATTTGAGAGATTACACCGCCACTCATCCCTTCTAAGTTAGGAAGGTTATTGTTGTCGCTTAATGGTTCTGGCGTGAATTGAGTTCCTTTTTTTCCTTTCTTATCATTGTATTTGAAAAATATATCTTCTGTTTCGGTGTCAAATCCGAAGGAATGAAATATAAGGTTTAGTCTGTTTAAACCTTTAGAATCCCTATCAATATGGAAAGTATTTCTACTACCAGGATATCCTGTAATCATGAAGGAACGAAGCGGTGTAAGCTGAGTTCTGTAGTTGAGGTCAAAATAAGGTAAGGTTTTTTCTTTATCAAATATCGCTTTAGGGAGTTCTACTAAGGCATAATCTTGTTCGCTATTATGCAATACATTTACTTTCTCAAAGGGGTAATTCTCGCCATCAATGCAAATTGCTCTGAAATCAGCATTTATCAAGTCAGTTACTACATGCGATGCTGTTATTATAACGATGCTAGGTGCACCAGGCATCAATAAGAGAAAGCCACTTCCGCATAAAATTAATTCTCGTTTGCTGTTTTTTTTCCACGTAAAGAAAGATACCAGCGCTCGTTGATATTTATTAGATAATTGTGTTGCATGACTATCATCAATAGTGCCGGGTATCTCTTCGATAATCGATCTGAAAGGGTATTTAAAATCCTCAATGAACATAACTTCTCCTATCTGTTTTCATCATAACTAGTTTGCGGGTTGATGTCATGGATGTAACTATGCAGCGGCACCCATCTTACAAGAGCCGCTATATAGAACATCTGGTATAATTACGATTGGCCTATCTAGTCATTCACGCGTATAAACGTTCCATCTAATGAATAATCAGCAGAAATAGAGTTTCTTATCATACCACCAAACCCATTTTTTCCGCCGAAGTCCATGAAGACGGTAATATGATCACCTCGGTCTATATATTTTGTCTCGTAATGCTTGAAGCTGTCAGGATCATTCATGACATTTTTAACTCTATTCACGAGATCTCTGTGGCTTCCATCCCAAGGGCTGAATTGCTTTTCAATGTTTTTTTTGCGGTTAGCTAACTCTTCTGATTTTTTTACCATTATTTCTCTTTGAGCTTTCATTTTTTTTAAGCTCAAATCCCTATCTTCTTCTGAATGATAGGGGTTAACTTTTTCAGTGGTTATGAAGGGTAATGTTATCTCTGAAATAGGAAGCTTTAATTTTCTGGATAAAAAATTAACTAAGTCATCTTCTTTAAGGTTGCCTTTACTATCTATGAATTTGTCGCGATTTTTATACCAAGCATCAAAAACCTTAATCTGAGTAGCAGTTACTAGATCCTCTGACGCATCGATGGCCCATATTTCGTCATTGCAAGGATTTCCAGAATACTGGCATCCATCAGAAAAATATTTTGCACTTGCCAGACTATATCCTTTTCCAACACTGCTTTTGTTGAACTGAAGAAAGATTGATACAACAGGAAATTTAGTCTGCTCTTGAAGATCTTCTGCGGCTTTTCTAACTGTCGCAGCTCTGTCTGCTAAACTGAGTGCATCCGAAGAAATTATCCAAAAAGAAACCAGTCGATTATTTTCTTGCTTACTTTTGTCTTCACGCTTTAAGACTGAATAAGCTTTTGGTTCACCTATTTGTCTTACAAATTCGGTTTTCTCAAGACTTTTTTGGCCCGGCTGCATTTCGTCTTTAACGACAGTATTTCCTCTTTTTTCTGGTGTGGGAATTATTGCTGTTGAAAGAGTGGTTAATATAAGTAATGACAATATATACCATGAGATTCCCAAGGTTATATTTTTTACTTTTTCAGCTGGATGTTGATCTTTTCTTTTGTTATACAGCCTTTTTGCTATCAGAAATGCTACAAAAAAACTTGCCAAGAACATTAAGGTCCCAAAAGCTTCCATACTTAACTCCATAGTAAAAGAGGTTTTTTAGCTAACACTTAGTTACATCTGTAGGATTAATCTTAAGGTTATCTTAACTGATTGTCACTACCAAGAGTTGCGGTCACAAAAAATTGTGTAGCAAGCCATACAATTGGATATAGGTGAAACAGTGCAGTTATAAACTGACCATAGCGGAACCCCTTCACAGGAGAACCGCCACATGGCACAGGATTATCACCACGGCGTGCGCGTTGAGGAAATCAACGAGGGCACCCGAACCATCACCACCGTCAGCACCGCGATTGTCGGGCTGGTCTGCACCGGCGACGACGCCGACGCGGCCACCTTCCCGCTTAACCGCCCGGTGCTGTTAACCGACGTACTCACCGCAAGCGGCAAGGCCGGGGAATCCGGTACGCTGGCCCGCTCACTGGACGCCATCGCCGATCAGTCAAAACCCGTCACCGTCGTTGTGCGCGTGCCGCAGGGCGAAACCGAAGCGGAAACCACCGCTAACATCATCGGCGGCGTGACCGACGGCCAGCGCACCGGCATGAAGGCGCTACTGGCTGCGCAGTCCGTCTGCGGCGTAAAGCCCCGCATTCTGGGCGTACCGGGGCACGACACAAAAGCCGTTGCCACCGAACTGCTGAGCGTGGCGCAGAGCCTGCGCGGCTTTGCCTACCTGTCCGCGTATGGCTGCAAGAGCGTTGAAGAGGCGATTGCCTATCGCAGCAACTTCAGCCAGCGAGAAGGGATGCTGATCTGGCCTGACTTCATCAATTTTGACACCGTGCTGAAGGCGGACGCGACGGCATACGCCACCGCCCGCGCGCTGGGCCTGCGCGCCAGAATCGACGAGCAGACTGGCTGGCATAAATCCCTGTCAAACGTCGGCGTGAACGGCGTTACCGGCATTTCAAAAGACGTCTTCTGGGACCTGCAGGATCCAGCCACTGATGCGGGCCTGCTGAACCAGAACGATGTGACCACGCTGATTCGTAAAGACGGCTTCCGCTTCTGGGGTTCCCGCTGCCTCAGTGATGACCCGCTCTTTCAGTTTGAGTGTTACACCCGCACCGCGCAGGTGCTCATGGACACGATGGCAGAAGCGCAGATGTGGTCCGTTGACGGCGCGCTGAACCCGTCACTGGCCCGTGACATCATCGAGAGCATCCGCGCGAAGCTGCGCAGCCTGGTGAATCAGGGCTATCTGATTGGCGCGGACTGCTGGCTGGACGAGAGCGTGAACGACAAGGACACGCTTAAGGCGGGCAAGCTGCTGATCGATTACGACTACACGCCGGTGCCGCCACTGGAAAACCTGCTGCTGCGCCAGCGCATCACTGACCAGTACCTGGTCGATTTCAACAGCCGCGTCAGCGCATAAGGAGACGGAAAGATGGCATTACCCCGCAAACTCAAGCACCTGAACATGTTCAACGCTGGCAACAACTGGCAGGGGCTGGTTGAGTCCGTGACGCTACCGAAATTCACCCGCAAGTTTGAGAAGTATCGCGGCGGTGGCATGGCCGGTGCTGTGGACATTGACATGGGCCTGGATGATGGCGCGCTGGACACGGAATTCACCATTGGTGGCACCGAATCGCAGCTGTTTAAGCAGATGGGTACCACCACCGTGGACGGCATTCAGCTGCGCTTTACCGGCTCCATTCAGCGCGACGACACCGGCGAAGTGCAGGCGGTCGAGCTGGTCACGCGCGGACGCTATAAGGAGCTGGATTCCGGCGAATGGAAAACCGGTGAATCCAGCACCACCAAAGTGTCCGGCACCAACAGTTACGCAAAGCTGACCATCAACGGCGAAGTGCTCTATGAGTGCGATCTGGTAAACATGATCGAAATCGTGGACGGCAAAGACCTGATGGAAGCGCACCGCAACGCGCTAGGCCTGTAATAACCCCGGCAGGCGCTGCGCCTGCCGCTTATCTCTCTTTTTAACGGGATCAAATCATGACTGACAAAACTACGCCAAATGAAAAAGTCGTTGAGCTGGACACCCCAATCCTGCGCGGCAATACAGAAATCACCTCCATCACCGTGCGCAAACCGCAGTCCGGTGCGCTGCGCGGCACCCGCCTGCAGGCGCTGCTGGACATGGACGTGAACGCACTGATCACCGTGCTGCCACGTATCACCACCCCGGCGCTGACAACGCAGGAAATTAACGAAATGGACCCCGCCGATCTGGTGAGCCTGTCGGTAGAGGTGGTCACTTTTTTGCTGAAGAAGTCGGTCCTGTCGGATTTAGCGACGGCCTGACGGTTGACGATCTGGTGGCGGACATCGCCACCGTCTTTCACTGGCCGCCCTCCGTGACCGAGTCCATGACGCTGACAGAGGTTCTTGAGTGGCGGCACAAAGCAATCCTGCGACACAGGGCCAGCGATGAGTGATAAAAAACTGCGTTTGCAGGTTGTACTGGGCGCGGTCGATAAGCTGACGCGCCCCTTCCGCAACGCCCGCGACAGCACGCGAGAGCTGGCTGGCACACTGCGCGACACGCGCAACACCCTCAAGGCGCTGGACGCACAGGCCGGGCGCATTGACGGCTTTCGCAAGACCCGCTCACAACTTGCCATCACCGCAAATAACCTGAAGGCCGCGCGTGAAGAAGCGGCGCGGCTGGCCGTGCAGTTTACGGAAACAAACAAACCCACAGCGGCACAGGCCCGCGTGCTTGAGCAGGCAAAAAACCGCGCCAGCCAGCTGCAGCAGACTTACAACGGCCTGCGCCTGTCGGTGCAGCGTCAGCGTGAGGCGCTGGGTGCTGCCGGTATCGACACGAAGAAACTGAGTCAGGCACAGCGCGAACTTAAAAGTCAGTCAGACGAGGCGCGCGCCGCCATTGACCGGCAGCAGCAGTCGCTTAAAAAGCTGGGAGAACGGCAGGCAAAGCTGAGCGCGGTTCGTGAGCGATATTCCCGATCGCTGGAGGTGCGCGATCGCGTGGCCGGTGCCGGTGCGGCAACGTCTGCCGCCGGGCTGGCAATGGGCACGCCGGTGCTGGCCGCTGTGAAATCTTCAGCGGCAATGGAAGACGCCATGAAGGGTGTGGCAAAGCAGGTTAACGGGCTGCGCGACAACAACGGAAACCGCACGAAGCAATTCTATGACATGCAGGCCGCCATCAAGGCCGCTAGTGAGCAGCTGCCGATGGAAAACGGCGCGATAGATTACGCCGCGCTGGTTGAGGGCGGCGCACGCATGGGCGTGACTAACCAGAACGATTCTTATGAGGACCAGAAGCGCGACCTGATGGCCTTCGCCACCACAGCGGCGAAAGCATCTACCGCGTTTGAGCTGCCCGCCGGTGAGCTGGCCGAAGGGCTGGGCAAGATTGCGCAGTTGTACAAAATCCCCACGCGCAACATCGAGCAACTGGGCGACGCGCTGAACTACCTGGACGATAACGCCATGTCCAAAGGTTCAGACATCATCGATGTGCTGCAGCGCATGGGCGGCGTGGCTGACAGGCTGGACTACCGCAAAGCGGCCGCGCTTGGTTCGACCTTCCTCAGCCTGGGCGCGACGTCGGAAACCGCCGCCAGTGCAGCGAATGCCATGGTGCGAGAGCTGTCCGTAGCCACCATGCAGAGCGACCGCTTCATGGATGGCATGGATCTGCTGAAACTGGACCCGGCGAAGATTGAAAAGCAGATGACCTCGGACGCAATGGGAACAATCCAGCGCGTGCTGGAAAAGGTCAACAACCTGCCTAAAGACAAACGCCTGACCGCTATGACGATGGTATTCGGCAAGGAGTACGGCAAGGACGCGGCCAAACTTGCTAACAACATGCCGGAGCTGAGGCGACAGCTGCAGCTGACGCAGGGTGACGGGGCGAAAGGCTCCATGCAGAAAGAGTCAGACATCAATAAGGACTCGCTTTCTGCACAGTGGATGCTGACCAAAACCGGCGTATCTAACACCATGAGCGGCCTGGGCGACTCCCTTCGCACGCCGCTGATGGACATCATGAACATGGTGAAAAAAGTCACCGGCGTGACCCGCCGCTGGGTGGAAAATAACAAGGAACTGGCGGGCACTCTGGTAAAAGCGGCAGTAGTTATATCGGTGATTGTGCTGGCGCTGGGTACGCTCATGATCGGCCTTGCAGCGGTGCTGGGACCGATGGTGCTGCTTCGACTCAGCTTTAACGTGCTGGGGATAAAAGCATTCAGCGCCTTCGGGCTGATTAAAAGCGCCATCGGTATCGTGGGGAACGGCGTGCTGTGGCTGGGGCGGCTGATGTTCGCAAACCCGATTCTGGCCGTTATCGGGCTGATTGCCGCCGGGGCGCTGCTTATCTGGCAGAACTGGGACACGCTGGGACCGAAACTTGCCGCCATGTGGGACGCTATCAGCACGAAGGTCAGCAGCATCTGGACCGCGATCCGCACCTACATCAGCACAAAGTGGGGGGAGATTGTTTCCGACGCGAAGGCGCTGCCCGCGCGTTTTCAGGAAGCAGGTTCACAGATGATTGACGGCCTGATGGCGGGTATCAGCCAGAAATGGGATGCGATTAAAAATAAGCTGTCGTCATTGACCGACTACCTGCCGGACTTTCTGAAGCCGGGCGGCGATAAGACAGGCGGTCCGCAGTTGCCGCGACCGGCAACAGTAAAAACGGGCGGAGGTGTATCCCTGCCGCCGGGTGGGTTCCCCGGATTTGCGGGAATGTACGACAGCGGCGGCTTTATTCCGTCCGGGCAGTTCGGCGTTTCCGGTGAAAACGGGCCGGAACTGGTCAGCGGTCCGGCGAACGTGACCAGCCGCCGGAGCACTGCACGGCTGGCAGCACTGGCGGCGCTGACGCTGGGTGGTGCCGGAGCGACGGCGGAGACTAAGCCGCTGCACCCGCTCAGCCTGCCAGTTCAGGCGTACCGGCAGGAAGCACCGCGCATGAGTGGCGGAGCTACACGGGGAGCTGCGCCGCAGATTCACGCCTCCTTCACCATCGTGCAGCAGCCAGGAGAGAGCCAGCAGGATCTGGTTGATGAGGTGATGCGCAGGATAGAGGCAAAAGAGCGGCAGGCGCAGGCCCGCGCCCGCAGCAGTTACCGGGACAGGGGAGGATTTGAGGAATGATGATGACGCTGGGCTTATTTGTTTTCATGCTGAAGACGGTGCCTTATCAGGAGCTGCAGTATCAACGCAGCTGGCGTTTCCCCTCAAACAGCCGCGTGGGCGTGAGGCCGTCGCTGCAGTTCTTAGGCCCGGACAACGACACGCTGACGCTTTCCGGTGTGCTGCTGCCGGAGATTACCGGCGGCAGACTGTCGCTGTTCGCGCTGGAGCAGATTGCAGAGCTGGGCCGCGCGTGGCCGCTTATTGAGGGCAGCGGAACGATTTACGGCATGTTCGTGATTGAAAGCCTGAGTCAGACCAAAGCGGAATTCTTCAGCAGCGGCGTGTGCCGCCGCATCGAATTCACGCTGACGCTGAAGCGCACCGATGAATCGCTGGGGGATATGTTCGGCAGCCTCAGCGATCAGCTGTCTGCCATGCAGGGAGCAGCAGTTACCGCTGCCGGGAAGGTGAGCGCAGCAGCAGGAGGATTATTCTCATGATGACAACCCTGCGGATTAACGGCCAGCAAAATTCCCCCGCGTTTCTCCTGACGTTGGACGGCGCAGACATCACGCAGACGCTGGAAAAGCGCCTGCTGAGCCTGACGCTCACCGACAACCGGGGCTTTGAGGCGGATCAGCTGGACATCGAACTGGACGATGCGGACGGCCAGCTGCAACTGCCACGCCGGGGCGTCGTGCTGTCGCTGTCGCTGGGCTGGCAGGGAGAGGCACTTTTTCCGAAAGGGAGCTATACGGTTGACGAAATCGAGCACAGCGGCACGCCTGATCGCCTGACTCTGCGCGCGCGCAGCGCCGACTTCCGGCAGACGCTGAACACTAAGCGTGAGAAGTCCTGGCACAAAACCACAGCAGGTGAAATTGTCCGGGATATTGCCGGGCGCCATAAGCTGAAGGCGGCAATGGGTGAGGACATTGCGGCAACAGAAATTGACCATCTTGACCAGACCAACGAATCAGACGCCAGCTTTCTGATGCGCTTGGCTAAACAGTGCGGCGCAGTTGCCTGCGTCAAGGACGGAAATCTGCTGTTTATCCGCCAGGGCCAGGGTAAAACGGCAAGCGGCAAGGCGCTGCCGGTAATCACCCTTCAGCGCCGGGACGGAGACAGTCACCGCTTCACCCTGGCGGACCGCGACGCTTACACCGGCGTGATCGCCAGCTGGCTGCACACCCGCGAACCGGCAAAGAAGCCGGTGGCAAAGGTAAAGCGCAGGCGACGTAAAACCACAGCAAAGAAGAAGAAGGAGCCGGAGGCAAAACAGGGTGATTACCTGATCGGCACGGATGAAAACGTGCTGGTACTGAGCCGCACTTACGCAAACCGTGGCAATGCAGAGCGGGCTGCCAAAATGCAGTGGGAACGCCTGCAGCGCGGTGCAGCGACCTTTTCTATTCAGCTGGCGAAGGGACGCGCGGAACTCTATACAGAAATGCCGGTGAAGGTCAGCGGCTTCAAGCGGCAGATTGATGAAGGAGAGTGGATCATTACTACGCTGACTCACAGCCTTAGCGCGGACAGCGGTTTCACAACCGATATTGAGTTAGAAGTAAAAATAGATTCACTTGAAATGGAATAGCTATATCTCAAAGTGGTTTAATTTAGTAATATATATTTCAATTGGGATTTGGAGACGGCGTTATGATGAATTGCCCTTTGTGCGGGAATGCCGCACACACCCGCAGCAGCTTTCAGGTATCAGCGACAACTAAAGAACGATATAACCAGTGTCAGAACATCAATTGCAGCTGCACGTTTAAATCTCATGAAACAATATCAGAGATCATCATGAAGCCGGGTAGCGTTAAACCGGTGCCACCACATCCGGGAAGAAATCAGCAGCAAACATTGTGGTTATGATTGCTATGGTGCCTAGCTAGCCCGTGCAGCACGGGCTTAAATATGTAACTTATTGAGTGATAATAGACAATAATTTGAGAGGAAGATCAATCATTTAAATTAGATATATTGCCGCCAATAGCTTTCAAAACAGGCCGCATGAAGTAACCTTTACCATCGCTATTTATATTTGTTTTAAGTGATGCTAATTTTGGTTTTTCTGCATCGTCGCTACGTATTATTTCCCATGAAATACTTTTTTGATTGTCATGTGCGTCAATTCCAATAATTTCTAATCTTTCTCCTATTATTGGCATTTTATGTATTGCTTTTTTAAAATTTTGATCCGATCGTCTTAACCAAAGTTCTGATATCCAAATAAATCCAAATGCATCTAATATTTTTGCTCTATCTGCAGCAACACGCCAAAAAACATATTTATCTGCTTGGTCGTCAAATTTAGTACTTAAAAAATCAATTATTTGATGATGTCTGCTGAAAAAGAATAATGTCTGAATATGGTGCCCATACTCTAAAAAATTAAACTCTGCAATCTTCGAAAGGTTATCAACCAAATCTTCTGTAGATTTCGCCTCGCTTGACTTTTCCATTTTATCAAGACGCTCTTTAATGGATTCAGATATTGATTCGTTATCGAATCTTACAGTATCAAATGAAACTTGTCCGGTAGAAAAATCATTTAGCTTTAAATAGGTTACGTGTCTTTTTTCATTTCTTAAAGACTCGAACGAAGTTGGTGTGATTATTTTTTCACTTATTGGGTTTCCTATGAGGTTACCTAAAGATTTACAGCAATCGTAAATGCGGCTATAGATTAGAGTAAGAGCATGTAATAATTCATAATTTTCTAGCGTATTAGCCACCCAGCGTCTTTCGGATCTTATAACTGAATCACCTGATATTGATGAAGGTAGTTTCTTTTGAGCTAGTCTTACTAATTTCTTAATGCCGATGTGGATTAAACTTTCATGCGTGGTTATTTCAATGTCTTGTTCTTCTATATATGAGAATATGAGTGTAGCTCTAGCTTCACTAAACATCTCTAAGTCACCCTGTTTTTCAATGGTGTTACGAGAATCTTTTGCCCAAGTCATTAATGAATCATTTCGCCATTTTTCAACAACAAACTCTGGGTACCATTTTTCAAATCCTGAAATCTCGTTCTTGTTTTTTTGGATGATAAAAGTGACTGTTCTTGATGTTTGCAAGAATTGATTAAGATTCAAACGGAAAAGATCGGGGTCGAAATAAGTCTCTGCGCAATTTCCTAGTAAATGAGACAAATCTTTAAGTCTTTTTTCCCAAGGTTTGATGTTCATATTTATTCCATTTCTTAAGTTAAATTGGTGGTTGTAGTAATGGTTTTTTAATAAAATTTTGACATGTAATGGGTTGAGTTTCTAGGGAGTCAGTTAATTTGTGGTTTTTACGGATTCTCACTAGTATCTTAAAAATATTAAAGTGATAAGT
>Ga0308156_1003251_pt1 | contig 12722 bp, 12 predicted proteins | sample PhyAR2_FD_201041 | JGI IMG/M metagenome (GOLD analysis project Ga0308156, IMG submission 201041) | Phyllosphere microbial communities from UC Gill Tract Community Farm, Albany, California, United States - DLSL A.R2 | ecosystem: Host-associated > Plants > Phyllosphere > Unclassified | place: USA... | reverse complement strand
TTGGAAATGACCATTATGATACGCCTTTCAGCCTTTGGCCTTATGGAAACGTTCGTTCGGACGATGCCTATAAAGGTGGTAGCGGAACCAATGATATCCAGACCTTTCACTTTTTTGAGATATCAAGTAATATCCGTTCTGATTTCGGCGAATTAGACCGTCTTTGGTCATTGCATTATGTGGGTATTGGGCGATGCAACAAAGCCATATCTGCACTCACTCAGCTTTCTGAAGCACAATATCCGGAAAAGCAAAAGCGTATTGCAGAGATGAAATTCGTGCGAGGTCATTTTTATTTCCTCCTAAAAATACTTTTCAAATACGTGCCTTACGTGGATGAAAATACACCGATAGAGGAATATCCAAAAATATCAAACCGTTCAAAATCAGACCAGCAGCTTTGGGAATCTATTGCGACAGATTTCGAATTTGCCGCTGCCAATTTACCATCAACACAGCCTGAGGTCGGAAGGCCCAAGAAAAGTGCTGCCTATGCTTATCTTTCAAAAGTCAGACTCTACCAGGCTTATGAGCAGGACGATAACTATACTGTCACTCAAATTAATCCTGCGACACTTCAGAAGTCTATTGATGCTGCAAACCAGGTCATCGGAAACTATAGTTTGGAATCTGATTTCGGCTATAACTTCCTTCCTGGAACCCATGAAAACGGCTCTGAATCTGTCTTCTCCATTCAGTATTCTGATAATGACGGGACGCTTTTCGGAAGACTGAACTATGGTGATGTGCTTTCCTTACCACAAGGTTTGGGATGCTGTGATTTCCACAAACCCAGCCAGAATCTCGTCAATGCTTTTAAGACAACACCTGAGGGTTTGCCGATGTTTGACACGTATAATGATACGGATTTGAATTACAGCCAGCTCAACAATTATAAAGTGGATCCTAGACTTTACCATACGGTTGCATTACCGGGACTGCCTTGGAAATACGATGAAAACAAGATCTATCAGGAGAGTTGGAACAGAAGTCCGGGAACTTACGGTTATTATGCATCGCTGAAGGAGAATGTACCCGTTGGTTGTGGCTGTACAGTGAATCTGGATCCGTTTTACGGCAATTCAAAAACAGAATCATCATTCGTTATTCTGATGTTTTGCTTATGAAAGCCGAAGCACTTATCGAACTCGGACAGATCAACGAAGCTTTGCCTCTGATCAATCAAGTAAGACAGCGTGCCGGGAACAGTACGGTGCTCACAGGAAGTTACACCACCAATAATCTGATCAGCAAATACGAACCGGGAGTCAATTGCACTTGGAATCAGGATTTTGCAAGAAAGGCTCTTAGATGGGAGCGCAGAATGGAGTTTGCAATGGAAGGCAGCCGATTCTTTGATCTTGTAAGATGGGGTACGGCCACAGGTACTATGAATACTTATTATTCCGGAGAAAAAACGAAACGTTCATACTATTCTCAAGCAGGTTTTGACCACGGAATTGAAGAGTTTTGCCCGATTCCATTAGCCCAAATCAACTTCAGCCAGGGATTGTACAAACAAAATAATGGTTACTAAAACAAAGATTTATGAAAACAATATTTAATAAATTTCAGAAAGCGATTCTCTTGCTGGTGTCTGCGTTGATGATTCTTTCTTGTGATAATGAAATGGAAGACAGACTTATAACGGATGTTTCGGTGAATGTATCTTCCTTTAAAGTGAATGGTGCTGTTGGAGAGATTGACAATAAGAATGATAAAATAACAGTTTTTCTACCGTATGGGACAAGTGTGAACTCGTTATCTCCATCAATCGAAATTCCCCAGGGAGCATCAGTCTCTCCGTCTTCAGGAACAGTAATGGACTTTTCCCAGCCTGTGAAATTCAGAGTTAAAAACGGCAATATTTATAAAGATTACCAAGTAAGCGTTATGGCTAAGGTTCCGATCATCAGTTTTAAAATTAATGGTCTGTCTGCAACCATCAATCATGCCAGCAAAAGCATCTCACTCACGGTGCCTGAAGGAACGGATCTTACAGCATTAAAACCTGAAATAGAAATGGAATCCGGCGTGACTATTAATCCTGCATCGGGCACTACAATCAATTTCAGCAGCCCGGTTCAGTTTACAGTTTCCAATGCCAATCTTACTGAAATATATACTGCAAAAGTATCAACGCCAGTTTCGGGGCCAATGGTTGCATTTGTAGGCATGGCTGGAACCAGAACTGGACTGACTAATCCTGATGAAATTGCTGCAGCTGACTGGCTTTTTGGAAAGTTCTCCGGAGCAGTTTATGTTTCAATGGCAGATGTGGCAAGTGGCACTGCAAGCTTAAGTGGAATTGATGTGATCTGGTGGCATTTTGATTCAGCAACTGCACTTCCGGCAGAAGCACTGAATGCGAATGTGACAGGAAAAATCAAGACTTATCTGAATGCCGGCGGAAATATCCTGCTGACAGGATTTGCGTCCCAATATGTTGACGCATTGGGTATTGTTCCCGCAGGAAAAGGCCCTAACAATGTTTTCGGAGATTTCCTTCCCAGTGGATTTATAGATTCAGGAAGTGATTGGGGGATTTCTTTTAAAGGCCATGAAGATCATCCCGCTTTTGAAGGACTTCAAACTTACGAGCAGGGAAAAGCCAATCTACTGCAGAAAGGAACATTCAGGCTCAATCATACAGCGTGGTGGTTTTTACCAGAGTGGGGCGGATATGTAAACGGCGCTGGCTGGAGAACCCAAACCGGTGGTAACAACCTTGCGAGTGAAGGCTGGGACGATACTCTGGATGGAAGAGTAGGCATTGCTGAGTTCCCTGATGGAACGGTCAATAAAAAATGCATGGTCATTGCTATGGGTGCTTATGACTGGTACAACGAAACTTCAAATGGAACACCGAGCCAGCCTAACGGATTTTTGGATAACATCAAAAAACTGACGGAGAACAGTCTTAATTATCTTGTAAATAAATAATTTCAGAACAAATGACAATCAAAAATATATATTTAGCATCTGTTATGGCGCTGGCTACTTTTTCCTGCCAGAATAACGACTCGGTTGCAGACGTGAATCCGGATGAGATTTTCCGACAGACCAATATCTTTCCGCAACCTCCCAATCAGTGGATGGGATCTGGGAATCCTTATTATACTGCAGGCTACGTTGGCGATGTAATGCCATATTATGAAAATGGAAAATTCCACTTTTTCTTCCTGCACGATGCCAAAACAAAACCTGCAGGTGAGGGTTTTCATGATATTCACAGCTTTGAAACAACCAATTTTAAAGATTATACTTACCAAGGACGACAAATTCCCTACGGAACGTCTTCTGAAGCTGATTTTGGTGTTGGTACAGGAAGTCTGGTGAAAGCAGGAAACACTTATTATTACTATTACACCGGGCACAATGAAGTGGCTTCATTTTTATCAAATAATCCACGGGAAAGTGTTCTGTTGGCGACCAGCGCCGATATGAAAAACTGGACGAAGGTTAAGAATTTTAAAATCACTGCACCTGTCGGTTATTTTGACTATGAGTTCCGTGACCCGCATGTTTTCTTCAACTCTGAGGATGGAAAATACTGGATGTTGGTATCAGCTCAGACTTCAGATAAGAAAGCAGTCGTGCTGAAATTCACTTCCGCAGATCCGGCAAGTGGTAATTGGCAGGTAGAAAATCCAATTTATACCACCACTTCATCGGAAAATTACATTATGCTGGAATGTCCCGACCTTTTCAAAATGGGAAATTACTGGTATCTTCTTTTTTCCGAAAACTGGAGCAGCAACGCCGGAACGCATTACCGGATGGCAACTTCACCAAACGGACCCTGGATCACACCTTCCAATGACAGATTGGACGGTTCTTACCTTTACGCAGCAAAAACAGTATCCGACAATACGGAACGTTACATTGTGGGCTGGACTGCGAGAAAAGTGCCTGAGAGCAATACAGGTGGAAAAGATTGGGGCGGAAATATTGTAACGCATAAATTAGGTCAGAATTCTGACGGAACTTTGGCAGTGAAACCAATTTCCGCCATAGAGTCTGTGTTTGGACAATCTGCGGTACTTTCGGTTGATAAAATTTCGGGAAATGCTTCTCAGAATGGAAACAGTTTTAATTTGTCTGCCAATTCTCAGGTGATGTTCGGCAAGCTTCAGAAAGCAAATCAGATCACATTTACACTAAATGCTGCGGCAAGCGGAAAGTCTGGGTTTGTATTGGCACAGGATAATGACGGCAAAAACGGACTCAAAATTTCCTTCGAGCCTTCTGCTAACAGAATTGCAAGTTATGTGGTTAATAACGGGATCGAGGATTTTGCTAATGCTTATCCACTAACCGGTCTTTCAGGAACCAGCTACAATGTGACGGTTCAGATCAGTAATGATATCTGTGTGGTTTATGTCAATGAAAAAATAGCATTCAGCAACCGCGTGTACGATGTTGTAAACAAAAAATGGAGTATTTTTGGTACTTCTGACAGTTCATTCAGTAATATTAATATCAAAAACCCTTAATGGATGTTTCTTAACAAAAAAATAAGTGTAGTAAGTTACGGTGAAGTGCTTTTTGATGTCTTTGGCGAGACCATAAAAATTGGTGGAGCGCCTCTTAATATCGCTTTGAGAGCAGCATCTTACGGTTTTCCGGTGGCAATGATCAGTGCTGTCGGCAATGATGAAGACGGAAAATTAATACTGGAATACGCAAAACAAAACAACGTGAAAACCAATGCTATTCAGATCTCTTCGGAATATGAAACCGGAATTGTGCAGGTGCATCTGAACGAACGCGGATCTGCCACCTATGACATCAGATTTCCGTCAGCGTGGGATCATATCGCTGTAGACAAGCAGGTTACAGATACGGTAAAGGATGCAGATGTTTTTTTCTACGGCAGTCTTGCGTGCAGAAACGATATCTCGAAGAAGACGCTTTTTAGTTTATTAGAGTCTAACGAGTCGATGTTTAAGGTTTTCGATGTCAATCTGAGAAAGCCTTTCTACAATATTGAACTGTTGAAAAGTTTAATGAACGAAGCTGATTTTATCAAGTTTAATGATGAAGAAATTTTGGAAATTGCAGCAGCATTAGGTTATGATTCTGAGGATCTGGAAGCAAATATTTCCTTCATTGCCAGAAGAACCGACACAAAGCACATCTGTGTGACCTTAGGCAAACACGGCTCTATTTTGCTCTGGAATGATGCGTTATACAGGCATTCGGGCTATCAGGTGGACGTTGTAGATACTGTAGGTGCGGGCGATTCTTTTCTGGCCAGCCTCATCACAGGTCTTCTTTCCGGTAGGGAAGCCGATGAAGCCCTGGATTTTGCAAGTGCCGTTGGTGCATTGGTCGCAGGCAGTTCCGGTGCCAATCCAAAGCTGGAAAACAGCAATATCACAGCTTTTATGGTAAAAAATGCAGATTAAAAACAAATCTTAATTCGATTAAAAAGGCAGTCTGTTTTCAGGCTGCCTCTTTATTTGTAATAAGATTGTCGAAATGAGTAAAACGTTGTCCATTAAAGCGTTATTGCTCAAATACAAATGATTTTTCCGAAAATTTTATTTTGTATTTACTTGACAATCTTTCCATCGATTTTGATGCTTTTCCAGTCATCCTGCAATCCCAAACCTTTCAAATAAGTGACCGTGTGTGGATTCCCACCGAGATTTTCGTGGTAAATCATATCGAAAGAAAAAGTGATTTTATCATCCGATTTTTCCGTGACTGTTACCTTGTAATCATTGGCTGAATGGTCAGAAAGTGTGAAAAAGCTGTCACCGGTATTGCTGTTGAACTTTGCTCTGACGTACTCTTTAGATTTCGATTCCGGCCACGATTCCAGCAATTGATTGTTTTCATCGATTCTGAGATATGTTGTGGAAACAGCATCACCACCGATTAGCGAATAGAATTTATAATACAATTTGCCGTCGATTCTCATTGTGTCCTGTATTTCCGTATAGTTCTGAGCATCCATTTTCCAGTAATTTCCGATCTGCATCGGCAAGAATGATTGCTTATCAGTATGTTTCACCTGAGAAGTCTTACACGAAGCAAGTACGAGCGGCAGCAAAAGGAGGTGTAGGATAGTTCTTTTCATAATGTTTTATCTTAAAAGTTGATATTGAATAGTATTTGTTGTTAACAGTGTTATTTATCGTTCAGGCTGGATTGCAGTTATCTATTCAACGGCATTTATTTTTTCATTAATTAAAACATCGCGTCAGCTCATCAACCAAAAGCTTAACCTGGAGAGGCCTCAACTTTTTATCGACCTCCAGACGGTTGTGAAGCCCGGTTTTTACGATAACCATATTTTTTTCCGGAATCATTACAATAAACTGACCCAGAAAACCGTAAAAAAAACGGTACTTAATTTCATTATCGTCATCAGCCCAGATATTGAGACAGAAGGCGCTGTTTTCTCTGGTTGGTGTCAGAATTTTTCGGCAGAAATCCTTACTCAGAAGCTGTTTCCCGTTCCATTCACCTTCCTGCATCATCAGTTGTCCAATCCTTGCAAAATCTCTTGCAGTGGCATGAATACAGCAGAATGCTTTTTCTACGCCTTTTTCATCGGTACTCCATTTTGCAGGCTGTTCCATCCCCAATGGCTGCCATAGTTTTTCTGAAAGGTAGGACGCCAGACTACTGCCAATTGCCTGTCGCAAGGCCAGTCCCAGTAATTGTGCCGAGACGCTCTGGTACTCATATTTCTGTCCCGGCATCTCTTTAAAATCAATACTGAAAGCCTGCGCGGCAAGATCATCAACAAAATACTGTTTAGAATTCTCTGCGAACGGATGCCTGTATTCTTCCTCCCAATCCAGTCCGGCCTGCATCGTCATCAGATGCCGAAACCTAAGAAACTGTCCAAACGGGCTCTTTGCATAATCGGGAAATATGGTAGATATTAGCTGATCTTCAGATTCCAGATAGCCATCAGCGATTGCAAATCCAACCAAAATAGATAAAATTCCTTTGGCCATTGAGAAAGAATTCATCAGAGATTCGGAGTGGTGATCTTTCCAGTATTGCTCGTGCAGCAGTTGATTATTCCGGACAACAAGCAGTGATGAAGATCTTGTTTTTTTAAGATTTTCCAGGATTTGTTCCGGCAGTTCTATTTTGTTATAATCTTCATCTTTTGTCCAGAAAATGGCCTCAGAATTGGGTATAGGCAGCGATGGGAATTTTGCTTCATCATCTATTGAAGGCGATAGGGCACCTTTTTTCAGATTGACAGCGATAGCTTTGAAAATGTACTGGTAGCCGAAAATATATACTGCAGCAACACCCGCTGCCGCAGTTCCTATCAGAAGGCCAACCCATTTTTTCTTCATAGTTTATTTTAATCCTACATAGCCAATCGTATACCATCAGAGGATCTGAAAAGAATTGATTAAAAAAAATCTAATTACATCAGCTGATTTATTTCCGGAATACTTTGCCACTCTTGATTTAGCGGTACAGGTTTTGGTTAGGAACTTAGTATACAATTATTTAATTGCACCATTCACAAACAAACGATTCAAAATGAAAAAAGCATCCCTAAAGACAATTGCAGAAAAAATGAAAGACCTGGATTTCTGTATGATGACCACGCAAGACGGCAGGCAGGTTTCTCACTCCAGGCCAATGAGCAACAATGGCAAAGTGGACTACGACGGCGATTCCTGGTTTTTCACCTACGAAGACAGCAACAAGGTGCAGCAGATCAAAAACGATCATAAAGTGAGCCTCATCTATCAGGGTGAAGATATGCTATTTATAGAATGCTATGGAAACGCAACAGTGATTACGGATAAAGAAATCTTAAAAGAAAAATGGATAGACAGCCTACAGCAGTGGTTTCCGGAAGGGATAGAAACGGAAGGAATCTGTCTTTTGAAAGTAACGGCCAAGCGCGTCACTTTCTGGCACAAAGAAGAAGATGGCGAATACAAGCCATCATAAATCTATTTTGAGATTGATCTTAAAATTTAATAAACACCATAGCATGAAATGTCCGGATCATCTTGATACCGGATATTTTTAAGTTGTCAGAAAAAGATTAAATCCAGAAATCTTTTCTAGCAACAGTCAAGACTTACTCGAATAAATAATTAATAAAAAAAAACTTATGTTAAAAAATATATGGATTCTGGGATTTTCCGCCCTGTTGTTTTTAAGCTGTTCCAATGATGATGACGGCACCGAAACAGAAACTACCATAAAAAAGTATCCGGACTCTTATGTATTTACAAAGGACGGGGAAAGTGATAATATCAAGATTATTTATAACGATCAGATGCAGATTTCAGGCTATGCAGACCAATATTCGACCATCAGTTTTGTCTATGAAAATGGCAGAGTTACAAAGGTGAAAGAGGGAACCGGCGTAGATCCTTACACGCTGAGATACACAAACGGCATATTGTCTGGCCTTGATCATTATACGCAGTCGTATCCTGTGATTTTCAATGCTCAGCAGAACAGTTATCAGATTGGCGACTATACATCATTCGGACTTGTGGGAAGAGATGTGTCGTTTGTCAGTAATACAGTGGATAACAGTGAGAAATTCACGTATGATATCAGCAAAAAAGGAGCTTTGAACAGTCTCTCGGATGATAGCATTTTCCCGGTCACAATTTTCGCTAATTTCCGTTATTATTTTTTGAGTTCTTCTGCCATCACTTCTATCACAGTTTCCGATAATGGGGCTTCCGTTGTTTACGCTGCCCAGAACACCTATGACAGTGACGGATTTCTGAAATCTACCATTATGAAATCGGGCAGTGATGAACTCTTCAGAGTAGATTATAAATATTTCGAAAAGTAAACAATCAACAATCCAATACTTATGGCATTTTTCACGGAAAAAGTTTGTTTCTTTATTTTTGGCTTGATGAGCTTCTTTGCATTATCACAAAGCGGGACCTATGAACTCAAGCATAAAAACGGCTCGTACTGCTACATTTCTTTCACTAAAAACGGGACTGAAGCATCTGCAGATATTTTCGCCTGGTGGAACACAAAAAGTGGCCAGACAGGTTCGTACTCTGGTAAATCCAGCTCCAGCGACAACCGCTACATTTTGAAAAGTCAGGAAAACGACCCGGACTGCAAGGTGACTTTGATATTGCAAAATGGCAGAATTCAGGCACAGTTTGATCAATGCGCTACAGACCATCTGACAGGGGATTTCAATGGTGTATATACCAAAATTACCGATGCAACCTCCGGTGATTACCTGGTTGCTGCACCGAAGTCGTATTTTTATAAAAAACCTGATGCAGGTTCCCGACAAAAAACCTACCTGATAAAAGGCAATAAAGTGACGCTGAATATAGACAGCATCACGCCGGGAAACTGGGCTAATGTTTATTATGTAGATCCCAATGGTAAAGAGTTCCGAGGTTATCTTAAGCTTAATGAACTTAGAAAAATCAATGCTGAATAATGAGAGATCTTATTAAATAAAAATTTAATTGGAATGAGTCGTACTTCAACAAAAACAATATTGAACAACAGCGCCAATTATCTAGATTTCAAAGTACTTTCCCGCCGTTCTTAAATCAAAATTAATTGATCAGAACTGTAGAATAATATTAACTTTGCTTTCTTAAGGTTCAAAAAAAGTGGGCAAAATACTTATTATAGACGACGAAGAGAAGATCAGAACACTTCTGTCAAGGATTATCAGTTTGGAAGGTTTTGATGTCATCCAGGCGTCTGATCTCAGAAACGGAAAAAAAAGACTGGAGATGTCTGATATCGATGTCGTGATCTGCGATGTTAAGCTGCCGGACGGGAGCGGAGTAGAGTTTTCCAAGATCATCAAGGACAAATATCCGTCATTGGAAATCATCCTTTTGACGGCCTACGGCAATATCGAAGACGGCGTGCAGGCTATCAAAAACGGCGCATTCGACTATATTACGAAAGGTGACGATAATAATAAAATCATTCCGCTTGTCTACAGAGCACTTGAAAAAGCCGGTCTCAACAAACGGCTGCTCCAACTGGAAAAACAGCTTGGTAAACGTTATTCTTTTGATACGATCATCGGAAAATCAAAAGTGATCAGATCTGCCATTGATGCTGCAAAAAAAGTAGCTGTGACAGATGCCACCGTACTTCTCACAGGTGAAACGGGAACCGGTAAGGAAGTCTTCGCGCAATCGATCCACAATGCGGGCAACCGAAGCAAGCAGAATTTTATCGCTGTCAACTGCTCGGCTTTCAGCAAAGAACTGTTGGAAAACGAATTATTCGGGCACAAAGCCGGTGCTTTTACAGGCGCGGTAAAAGATGCAAAAGGGATTTTCGAAGAAGCCAATAACGGTACTGTCTTTCTGGATGAGATCGGAGAAATGCCGCTGGATCTGCAGGCGAAACTTTTAAGAGTCCTGGAGTCAGGCGAATTTCTGAAAGTAGGAGACAACAAAGCAACAAAAGTCAATGTGAGAATTATAGCTGCTACCAACAGAGATCTGGAAGAGGAAATAGCAGCCGGTAACTTCCGCGAAGATCTTTACTACAGGATCAATATTTTTAATATTTCGCTGCCATCACTGCGGGAAAGAACTGCGGATATCGCCGAATTATCAGAGTATTTTCTTAAAACTATTTCGGCAAAAACCGGGAAGAAAATAACGGCAATCAGCAAGGAATATCTGGAAACGCTGAGACAGCATCCGTGGAAAGGCAACATCAGAGAATTGCGCAATATCATCGAGAGAAGTGTAATTCTGACCGAGGGTTCGGAGTTGGATCCCGGATCGCTGCCTTCAGACTTTCAGATCCGGACGGCAGAAAATTCTGACAGCAAATCGCTTTCCGCTTTCTCATTGGCAAGCGCAGAAAAAATTCATATTCTTAAAACACTTAATTACACCAGCGGCAACAAAGCTGAGGCTGCCAGACTGCTGGAAATAGGAATCGCAACACTTTACCGTAAAATCGACGAGTATAAAATATAATTCAATTGTTATCATATTGAGAAAAAGCCTATCATTTTGATAGGTTTTTTTTTGTGTTCTGAAGTTTGGTAATTTGTTAAACTAATGATCTATTGCATGTTACAACAATTGCGCTTCTAAAGGAATATTTGTTGGCATTACAGATTCAAAATAATTAATAAAATGAATCACACCGAAGCAATGCAGGAGATCATCAAGGTGGCTCCGGAAGCAGCAGAAGATTTCAAAGAAACCTACAGAACCAATAATGCCTTTATGGTCATCAATGTTTTTACAAAGCAGATACAAAAAATGATTGGCAGGAAGGAAAACGAAGTTCTCGTGAATTGTCTTAATAAGATGAACGAAATCTACAGGAAAGGTGATCAGACGCTAAAAAATGCTGTAGAATCAATCTTCATTTATTCTCTGGACAGACTCACTTTCAACTGCGAAAATGCCTACAAAAATTTGATTTTTGAAAAAATTCCCACCGGCCTGCAGCGTGCCTATCTGCGTCAGGTTTACAAATCAGGATTATAAAAATTAAAAATAAGGAAATGAAAAAATACAACAGCTGGCAACATTGGGAAAGATCCAGTACCAGACACAATATTCAGATTTTGGTAATCAATGTAAGCGTCATTCTTAGCGTCTTCGTTTTTGCTGCCATAATTCAATCCATTTAAAAAAAATATAGAAAATGACACTACTATTAATGACCACAGGAGCGGGAATTTACCTGCTTTTCCTGCTCACCGTAAAATACTTTGAAAAGTTATGACCGTATTATTTATCATCGCCATCGCCGTATTTGCCTATATGTGCTACGTCCTGGTAAATCCGGAGAAATTTTAATACCATCAATATCAATTTAAAAAATGAATACAGAAATTTTAGGCATTGTAATGATGTTTGCGCTGGCCGTAGCTCTTGCAATACCGTTAGGACGATACATCGGAAAGATTTTCAGTAATGAAAAAACCTGGATGGACAGGATTTTTGATCCAATAGATCAACTCTTCTACAAACTGAGCGGCATCAATCCGGAAAGGGAAATGACCTGGAAACAGCATCTGACCGCACTACTGACCATCAATCTGGTCTGGTTTTTAGCCGCAATGCTGGTTCTCACCAATATGAGCTGGCTGCCACTCAATCCGGATAATAATCCGTCTATGAGCGGTGATCTGGCGTTCAACACAGCAGTTAGTTTTGTCACCAATACCAATCTGCAGCATTATTCCGGAGAAACAGGAATGTCATACCTCGGACAGCTGACCTTGATGCTCTGGCAGTTTATCAGCGCAGGTTGTGGAATGGCCGTGGCAGGTGTAGTTTTCTTTGCGATGAAGGAAAGAACAACAGATAAACTTGGGAACTTTTACTTTTTCTTTGTGAGAAGCTGTGTCCGGATTTTGTTACCCATCGCTATCATTGTAGCGTCCTTATTAGCTTTCAGCGGAACACCGATGACATTTGAGGGCAAAGATGCAATGACCACTTTTCAGGGCGACAAAGTAGAAGTCAGCCGTGGGCCTGTTGCAGCATTTGTGGCCATCAAGCATCTGGGGACAAACGGTGGCGGATTTTTCGGTCCCAACTCCGCACATCCTTTAGAAAATCCCGGTTATTTTACCAATACAGTAGAGATCGTAACGCAGATGCTGATTCCGCTGTCCATGATTTTTGCAATGGGATTCATCATCAAAAGAAGAAAGCTGGCATGGACCGTTTTTGGCGTGATGACCATTGGCTTTCTCCTGCTCACAATTCCTACTGTCATCT
>Ga0308156_1003249_pt1 | contig 12727 bp, 2 predicted proteins | sample PhyAR2_FD_201041 | JGI IMG/M metagenome (GOLD analysis project Ga0308156, IMG submission 201041) | Phyllosphere microbial communities from UC Gill Tract Community Farm, Albany, California, United States - DLSL A.R2 | ecosystem: Host-associated > Plants > Phyllosphere > Unclassified | place: USA... | reverse complement strand
AAATACAGGTAAGTCTCGTGGATTCTTACCGATTATTGCCCTCATTATTCTGGGGCTTATCATTGCTTGGTTATGGCGTTCTTGTCAGCATAAAGAAGCTGTACCAGCCCCAGAACCGACGGCTGCAAGTGGTGTTGAAGCTGCAGCGGCACCAGCTAGTTTAACTTTAAGCACTGATGATAAAGGTGCAGTGAGTCAGTGTCAGGCAGGTATTGGTGATCAAGGCTTCTTGGCTACTTTACAAACTCAAGTGAAACAAGTGCTTTCAGCAACTAAAGACTGTGATGTTGATACAAGCCAGACCCATGCAGCTTCATTCACAGATAAAGATGCACTTGCTGGTGTGTTAGGTGCATTAAAAGGTGTGCCAAATGCATCTCTAGAATGGGTGGGCGACAAAATTACTTTGAAAGCGGGTGATGCGGCAGCATTAGAAGCTTTAACTGCAAAAGTAAAAGCATTGGTGCCACATACTGAGGTTGTAGGCGAAGCACCAGCAACAGCTGAGCAATCTGTAAGCAATAGCTTAACTGCTTCGCAAACTGCTCTAGGCTCAATTGATCCGAATAATGTCGATGTAAATGCATTAGTAAAAGCACTTAACTTGCAAATCATTAACTTTGCGAGTGGCTCAAGCGATATTCCAGCAGACAACAAAGCTATTCTTGATCAAGCTGCAACACTTTTAAATAAAGTGTCTGGAGTGAAATTAAATGTTGGCGGTCATACAGACTCAACTGGCAATGCAGCTTCAAATAAAGCTTTGTCTCAACGCCGTGCTCAAGCCGTAGTAGATTATTTAACATCTAAAGGTGTAGACGCTTCTAAATTAGTTGCACAAGGTCATGGTTCTGATCAACCAGTTGCTGAAAATACAACTGATGAAGGACGTTTCAAAAACCGTCGCATCGAGTTTTCAGTAGCTCAATAATGAAATAATTTATGAAAAATTATTGATTTTATTCATTTTGATTTGAAAAAAGCTTCTCATTTTGAGAAGCTTTTTTCATAGAGATAAATATTGTTGGGTTAATATGAAAATCAGTTTGATAGGAAGTGGACGAGTTGCCTTTCATTTGGCACAGGCTTTATTGGCTCAAGGTCATAACATCGTACAAGTCTATGCACGTGATTTTAATAAAACCCAAAAATTTGCAGAGAAAATTCAAGCTAAAGCATGTCAGTCTTTACAGCAATTTCAGCCAGTTGATTTAATTATTCTGGCAGTTTCAGATAGTGCAATTGCAGAGCTTGTAAAACAGGTTCATGAATTATTTCCTGAAACTCTTATGGTTCACACCTCGGGTAGTACTAATATTGAAGTCATCAGTCATGTGCATGAGAAAGCAGGAGTGTTTTATCCACTACAAACATTTAGCCTTGAAAGAGAAGTCGATTGGTCTGCAACACCATTGTTTGTTGAAGCCATAACAAATGTCGATCAGAAACTACTTTCAGATTTAGCAAATAGCCTAAGTAGCCGAGTATATCAATACACCTCAAAACAACGTCTAACTTTACACTTAGCGGCTGTGTTCGCTTGTAACTTTAGTAACTACTGTTTCGATATGGCAAAGCAGGTCGTAGATAAAGAGCAGGTCGACTTTAGCTTGCTCTATCCTTTAATTTTGGAAACAGCAAAAAAAGCCACTGAAAATGATCCAAAGCATATGCAAACTGGACCTGCTGTAAGAGGTGATCAAAATATCTTGGCCATGCATCAAAACCTATTAGCACAAGCAGAACGAGATGATTTAAAAGAGGTCTATCAACTTTTAAGTGATGGCATCGTGAAGCGCCATCACTCGGTTTAAAGCTTATTTAAAAATTAAGGTTCGCCGTTATTGCCCCATTTTAAGAAACCCGCACGTTGATTTAACAGTTCAAAATATTGGTCGACATTCTTAAGCGTTGGATGGTCAAAAGGTGTTGCCTTCCAACGTTGTACAGACAAACCGACTGGAATATCGGCTAAGCTAAATTGTGAGCCTGCCACATAGGTCTGAGTTTTTGCGAGTTGTTGATCAAGAATCTGCATATGATGATTCCAGTCATCAATACCTTGTTGTAATAAAACTGCATCTTGATGATCTGGTGAGTGTCTAAGTAAAGACATAATGGTATAGGTCCAGCTGTTATTCAGCTCGATCGCTTGCCAATCAATCCACTGGTCAACAAAGAATCTTTCTTTCGCTTGAGTAGGGTAAAGCTGATGCTCTTTATCGTAAGCATTTGCCAGATAACGGATAATGCTGTTGGACTGCCAAAGGACTAAATCACCATCTAAAACAACAGGAATTTGCCCATTTGGGTTTAATTGTAAATATTCAGGTGATTGAGCAGAGCGAAAGCCTCGTCCCCAATCTTCTCTTTCATATTCAAGATTTAGTTCTTCACACAGCCATAAGACTTTGCGAACATTAATGGAGTTATCGCGCCCTAAAATTTTTAACATGTGTTGTCCTTAGCAATTTTTAGTATGGCAAGTACCAGTTTCTATAGATAGCTAGATTTGGCTCGATTGGCAATCATCAATTGGATAATGTGTTCCGATTTATCTTTATTATTAGTAAAAAAATAATCTTAAAACTTCTATTTTTGATTGCTACGTTAAATTATATTTTTTCACTAATTGAAGAACAGTGGTCTTAAGTTAAATGGAAGTTTACTCTTTTAATGAGTGAGTTCGGATGTGAATTTTAGAAAAATAAATTATGTATATTGAATACATAGTAAAAAAAACTGAAGCTATATTAATATCTTTTTTATAAAAAATATTTGTCAAATACACTATAAAAAAATATATTAAGTATGTATTTAAAAAGGTATTAAAAATCATTAGACTATGAGACTTGTGTGGGGTTTAACTAAACTTAAAATCAAGTTGTGATATTAATTCTTTAGAAGAACTTACATATATAAATACTTTCTTAATTTAATACTTAAAAAATAAGAAGAGGCTGCATCATGGTTGCGATTGTATCAGGTAATGGTTTAGGTTTATTCAATAGCTCATTAAACCAGCTTGGGAAACGAGGGGTACAAGGAAATGCAAGCTTTGGGCAGGCCCGAATAGAGGACTATATTAATATTGCCGATGGTAATCTGGTGATTCGCCAGCAGGGCTATAATCTGGCAGCAATAGGTCAGGATATTCAATCCGTCCAGACCTATAATTCTAAAGGTTTATTAAATAATAATGCCCAGTGGAGTGGCGAGTGGAGCAGACGACTGAGTTTAGTCGGTAACTTAAATGAAGCGGGCAGTAAAATTATTGTCATTGCCGAAGATGGCCACGAAGTCACTTTTAACTTTTCCTCTGCCAATAACTATATTTCTAAAGAAGGCGATGGGGCATACGATAAATTGTATGTGTATGTCAGTCAAAATAAATTGACCATCACTGATGGAAAGACCCTTGCTCAAGAAAGCTACACCTATGATGCAGTCAAAAAGACTGGCCGCCTCACCAGTGTTCAAGATACTAATGGCACCAACCTGCTATATAGCTATGACAGCACAGACCGCCTGATTTCTATTAAGGATAATAGCAGTTTAAATGAGCTGATCTATCAATATGATGGAACCAGTAACCGGATTAAAAGGATTGATACGAAAGTTGGTGGGGTGGTGAGCCAGAATGTCTATTATGAATATGACACGGCCAATCGCCTGACTAAAGTCATTACTGACCTCACCCCAGCTGACAAGGTGATTACTGATCAGCAGGTGTATACCACTACTTATGGTTATGATGGCAGCTCTTCGCGTATTGCAAGTATCACGCAAAGTGACGGCAGTAGTGTGCAGTTTGGCTATGAGCTGGATACGGCAAACAATGTTTACCGGGTAACAACGGTGAAGGACAGCCAGGGCACCACCACGTTTAGCTATACTGCTAATAAGACCACGGTGACCAATGGCTTACAAGAAGTATGGGAATATAGTTACGATGCCAGTCAGCAGTTAACCAGCATCAAGAATGCCAATGCCGAGGTATCCAGCTTTAGCTATGATGCGGATGGCAATGTGCTGACCATCACCGATAATGAAAGTAATAAGCTCACTTACCGCTATGACAGTAATGGTAACTTAACCGAAGAATACGGTCCGACCGGTAAAGCGATTAAATATAGCTATACCAATAATACCCAGCTTGCTACGGTCACCGAATATCTCACGCTCGCGGTGAAAGATGCCAGCGGGAACTGGGTGTTACCAACAACAGGTGAAACCAAGAGTACCCAGTATCTGTATGATGCCCAACGCCTGCGCTTTGTGATTAGCGCTGAAGGTGCGGTCGTAGAATATATCTATAATGATAAAGGTCAGCTGATCAGTAAAGGTGGCAACTATCAGGCCAAATATGCCAGTACCATGACCTATGCGGCTGTAGATAGCTGGGTAAAAAAACAGCTAAAAAAAGAACTGAGCAGCTATGAATATGATGTCTATGGCAACTTAAAAAAAGAGATCCATTACAGTTCAATTGATGCTACTGCAGATGCTACGACAGGGGTAATCAAGAACCTGGGGGTTGTGGATGATGCCGCCGAGCTGATTGACTATGTCTATGATGCGCGTGGTTTATTATTGCAGAAGATCACCCGTCGTGGTGCGGACCGAACCACTGCTGGCACAACGGCAGCATCGAGCGTACAGTCGTTTGCCTATGACGGAATGGGACGTGTGCTTACCGAAGTGGGAAGTACAGGCACCACCAGCTATAGTTATGGGGCTAGTAAAATAACCGTCACGAACGCAGCGGGTTTAAGTACGGTTCAAAGCTTTGACAGTTATGGCCGTTTAACTAGCACTGTACAGACTGCCACTAATCTGCCAAGTCGCACCACCAGTTACCTGTATGATGAAGTAGGCCGTTTGATTTATAGCAAGCAGCCGAGTGGTTATGAGCAATTTAATTTCTACGACAAGAAAGGCCGTTTAACCGGTGTGGTCGATAGCTCAGGTCTGTTGATTGAATATGTCTATAACAAGAATGATTTACAGACTAAAGAAATCCGTTATGCCACTGCAGTGAGTAGCGCAGGATGGCTTGCCAATGGTGTGGTGAGTAAAAAACGCGTCGAAGAGATCCGTCCTGCAGTTGCCGGTCTGGACCGGGTGGTTGAGAAAAGCTATGACAGCAGTAGCCGGCTGATTAGTGTTAAGCAGGCCAATGGTTTAATCACTGAATATAGCTATGACAGTTATGGCAATATCATTCAAACTAAAGCGGGTGATCGGATCAGCCGCTACTTCTATAATAAAGACAACTTGCAGGTGGCAGCCTTAGATGCTGAGGGCTATCTGGTTGAAACGGTTTACAACAGTGCCGGCCAGAAAATCCAGGTGAACCGTCATAGTAAAGTCACAACAGAGAGCTTACGTGCGACCGGGACGTTGGCACAGCTCAAACCAACCGGTACAGATAATACCGTACTGAGCAGTTTCTATTTCTATGATGCGCAAGGCCAATTGATTGGGACAGTGGATGAAAAGAAATTCGTCACGGCCTATTTATATAACCAAAAAACCAATAGCATAACCACACGTCAGTATGCCTTGTCTACTGCTGAAGTCAAACTCAACGTAACTAACTTTATGATATGGGCTGATTTTATTAACAGTCTTTCCTCATTAAGTACCTATCAAGACAGCACTAAATCTTACGATCTGCAAGGGCGTTTGCTGAAAGTGGTGGATGTCCGTCAGGGAACCACCAACTATGTTTATGATGAAGCAGGGCGTCTCATTAAGGAGACGCTGGCTGCAAGCCCAGCCAATGAACGTGTTGCCTATACCCGCTATAACGCCTTTGGTGAAGTCATCGATCTATTAAGAGGCGAAGCGGCCAATCAGTTAACGACAGGGATGACTGCCGATCAGGTTGAACAGGTCTATAACCAGTATGCGGTTAAATCCTTCTATGATGCAGCAGGCAGAAAAACCCAGGTCATGAGTGCAGCAGGGCAACTAACTACCTTCTATTATGATAAAGCAGGCCGCCTGACCCACCAGATCAATGCTGAAGGCAATGTGGTTGAAACTGGCTACAGCCTGTTTGGTGAAGTTGCCAGCAGCACGCAATATAGCAAGAGCCTGGCTACGACAGCTACGGATCTGGCGGGTGCAGCAGTTCCGAGTGCCTTGGCGAATGCGGTGGGGGTGGGCAAGAACCTCAAGGGGGGTGAGCTGACCACGACCTTGAGTAGCTTGGTGACAGCAATTAAAGATGCAAACAAGGACCGCATTGAAAAGCTTGAATATGACAAGCTGGGTAAGGTCGGTAAAAAGACCGATGGGCTCTCTAATAGCATCGCATCAGTTTATAACCTGTATGGTGAGTTGGAACAACAGACCCAACAGGTGACTTTAGGAACGACCAAAACCACCCTACAAAGCAGTTATGCCTATAGCAAACGAGGTGAGCTGAAGAGCACCATTCTAGACAGCACCGGCTTAAAAAACACGACACTTAAGCAGTATGATGCCTATGGCCGTGTGATCACAGAAACTGATGCCAACGGCAATGTTACTCGCTTCGATTACAGTCAGGATCAGGGCCGTAGCATTCAGGTCACCTCAGCAGATAACGGGGTAACTAAAACCACTTATGATGCCTGGGGGCGTCAGCTTAACGTCAGCGTAAATGGCAACCTGACCAGTTATACCTACAATGATCAGGCGAAGACCCTGACCGTTAAAAGCCCGGAAGGCTTGCAAACCACCACTCAATACAATGAGTTTGGTGATGTGGTTCAGGTCACACAAGCCAATCAGGGTAAAAGCACCTATTTATATAATGATGATGGGCAAAAGACCAAAGAGACTAATGCGGTAGCGGCGATCACCAATTATGTATATGACAAGAAAACAGGATTATTAAGCGAAAGCACCGATGCGGTCGGGGTGAAGACCAGCTATTACTATGACAATGCCAACCGGATTATCTCTCAGATCGTTACCCTGTCTGCGACCGAGAGTCAGGAAACCAGCTATAGCTATGATGGTTTAGGACAGCGTCTTGAAGTGATAGAGGCCAAGGGCAGTGCCAATGAGCGGGTGACCCAGTATGGCTATGACAAGGCCGGGAACCTGATTTCAGTGACCCAGGATGCCAAGGGCCTCAAACTGGTGACCAGCTATAGCTATGACGAGAGTGGACGTCAGGTGAAGGTAACCGATAAGGGCCTGACCACGGTATATACTTATGATGCGCTGGGACGACGGATTTCCGAGGTGAAAGACCCGGCTGGTCTGGCCTTAAAGGTTGAGTATCGTTACGATGCCAATGGCAATGTCACGCGTAAGATTGATGAGGCGGGTAATAGCAGCTGGTATGTCTATAACGCGATGAACCAGCTGGTCTATACCGTTAATAGCCTGGGCGGTGTCAGCGGCTCGGTTTATGATCTCAATGGCAAGGTGATTGCCCAGTATCAATATACCTCCTTACAAGATATTAGTAGCTGGACCACCAAAGATATCGTGACTGCTGCCAATGTAACGGTCAGTAAAACCACGGCCAACCTGAGCCGCTTTGTTTACAATAAAGATGGGCTGGAAATCTACCGGATTGATGCCGAAGGTGCAGTGACTGAAACCCAATATAATGAGCTGGGTAAAGTTGCCCATGTGCTTCAGTACGACAAAGTTGTTAACCTGACAGGTGAGGCATTAACTGCCGATACGATCAAGACGGCCCTCACCACTGCCAAAGCGTCTGCTCAAACCCAGTCTTACTATTACGATGCCTTGGGCCGGGTGGTTTACAGCATGAATGCAGCGGGTTATGTGACCCGTAATGACTATGATGCACTGAATCGTATTATCCGGGTACTGGACTTTAGAATTGCCACCACATTAGATCGTAGCACGGTCACTTTTGCCCAGATGGAAGCGACCTATAGAACATCTGCGACCAGTTATTTTATCCAGTATATGTATTATGACAAGCTGGGCAGAAAGATCTATGACCTCAATAAGAATGGAAATTTAACCCGTTATCGCTATGATGAACTGGGGAATCTGACCAGTAAAAAAGAAACAGCACTTTATTATGGAACAGTACTTGATTTACTAAGAACCAAGGATGCAACCGGTAACTTAAGTGCCCGTCCACCTGCCACCATTGAAAACTATGATGCTGGTTTGGCGTTGTTGACCGATGCCCAATACCGCGAGACCAATTACTATTATGACAAGGTCGGCCGGATTGCCTACCAGATCGATGCGTTGGGTAATGTCACCCGTTATAACACCAATGCTGCCGGACAGATTACCAATACCGTCAAATACGTGGCTGCCTTGGCGGCCCCGCTAAGCCGTGGCAGTACGCTGGCTGAACTCAATACCCTCTATTTGTCTTCAACACCACCGGCCTATACGGTAACGGGTACCTTATACGATGCAATCGGACGTAAGGTCGTTGATTTTAACGAAATGAACCTGTTGACTCACTATAGCTACGATGCTTTAGGCAATGTGGTGAGCAAGAAGGTGGCATCAGTCACTGTCGGGGAATTATTAGACCTGCTTAGAACTAAAGATGCCAATGGGGTCTATACTTCGGCCAGACCTGCGACCACACTCGCGAATTGCAATGCGGCGATCTTGTTATTACCTGCAACCAAGATGCAGGAAACTCAATATTTCTATGACAAGGCAGGACGACGCAGCCATGATGTTGATGCGCTGGGTTATGTCACGGCCTATAGCTACAATGCACAGGGCCAGCAGACCTCGGTTAAACAGACGGCCCTGAACAGTGATGCCATTCTAGATTTACTTAGAACCAAGGATACGGCAGGGAACTTTACGGTTCCGCGTCCGGCATTGACAGCAGATAATCTGGATAAGGGCATTAAACTGCTGGCTGCGACCAATTACCGGGAAACCAGTTCTTATTATGATAAGGATGGGCGACTCAGCTACCAGATCGATGCACAGGGCTATGTAACCCGTTACAGTTATGATGCCTTTGACAATTTAACAAGCACGGCACGCTTTAATGCAGCAACCAGCCTAAGCCGCAGCAGTACCCTGGCGCAGCTGGATACCAGCTATAATATAGCGACTTTACCAGAGCATGCCTTGACTCAGTATGCTTATGATGCACTGAACCGTAAGGTCAAGGAAACCGATGCACAAGGTGCTACGGTTGAAACCGGTTACGATGCCTTTAACAATGTCATCTGGGTCAAAGATAAACTCGGCAATAAGGGCTATTTCTACTACGATGCTTTAAACCGGAATACAGCAAAAATCGATCCTGAAGGTTATATCACTTACTATAACTATGATGTGTTTGGTAATCAGATCTCAGAGCAGAAGTCTCTAACTCCAGTAAATGCCCTGGATAAGATTGAAGGCAGCAATGGTTTATGGAACGGGGTAAAGATACTCGCAAGCAGTACGGAAGTTGCCCCTACCACTCAGCCTTATTTGAATGCTGGTACGGTATATACGCAAGTCGTTTACCAGTATGACAAATTAAACCGCAAGATCCGCATTACTGATGCTTCAGGGGCCTATGAAGCCTATACCTATACGGATGGGTCAGCTCAGCCTGCCACTTACCGCAATAAACTGGGTGGCGAGTATAGCTACAGCTATGACCGCTTAGGTCGACTGGTCAAGGAAACCCTGCCTGAGCCATCGGCAGGTAAGCCGGTCACGCATCTGTATGAATACGATGCCTATGGCAATAAAACCAAACAGGTGGAAGCGAGTGGGCTGACTGAGCAGCGGGTTTCGGTCTATCAATATGACAACCTTAATCGCCTGACCGCCAAGATTGCAGAGGCAGTCAGCACGGTTCAGTTACAGGTTAAGGATGCAACCAAGCCGTATTTAAAAGGCAAGGTTGAGGTAGCGAGTAATGTTGCACAAGAAAGCTATCAATATGATGGCTATGGCAACCAGATCTTAAAAACCGAGGCCAACGGGGCCAAGACCTTTAGCTATTACGATAAGAACGCGCGCAAGATTGCCGAAGTAAATCCGCTGGGTGGCCTGACCCGCTGGGAATACAATGCAGCGGGGTTAGTGACCAAGCTGCAAAGCTATGAAACGCCAGTGAGCTTGCCGGCACAGGCAGGAGGCGCTGTACCGGCTACACCCGCAGGTAATGTGCGTGTGGTTGAATATGGCTATGATAAGGTCGGCCGCCAGATTAGTGTGCTTAGCCCGAATATCGCAAGCTATGAATATGATAGCCAGGGTAAGGGTGCACTTATCACCCAGAGTGCGATTGAAAAGACCTATTACGATGGTAATGGCAACATCATTCGGGTGGAGGATGGCAAAGGCAATAGCAGTTATAGCTATTATGACAAGGCGGGTCGCAAGATTCTGGCGATTGACCAGGAAGGCTATGCGACCAGCTGGAGTTATGGCAATGACACAACGACTCAACTGAGTATCCTGACCGAAGTTAAATATGCCAAGAAACTGAGCAGTGCTGTCACGGGTACGGATACCTTAACGAGTCTGACTGCTTTGCTGGTTAAAGATGCAGAGAATGACCGTACCACTGTGAGCACTTATGACAAGCTGGGCCGGGTGATCAAGACCGAGCTGCTTAATGTCAGTTATAGCGATAACGGTGTGCTTAAAACAGCCAGCAGCGTGACTTACTTTACCTATAATGCACTGGATAAGGTCCTCACCAAAAAAGAGAACGCAGGCGAGACCCTCAATATCACGTATGACAAGCTGGGCCGTGAGAGCATCCGGACCTTCGGTAGTTATACCGATAGTAAAGGGGTTACTGTCAAGCAGCGGATTTCCAGTGTCTATAACGGACTGGGACTGTTATCAAGCAGTGCGGTACTGGGCAGCAATGATACGGTCAGTACCGATGACCGGGTGACCCAGTATAGCTATGACAAGCTGGGCCGACTGACCCAGGAAACCGATGCCAGCCTGGGCCATAGTGTTAACTATGGCTATGACCTGATGGGGAACCGCACCTGGACCAGCAATAGCCGTAAGGCCAACGATGGCATCACCAAGTATGATGAAACACTGATTGAATATAACCTGATGGGTAAGGAAATTACCCGCCAGACCAATGAGGGCAGCCTCCCGACCGGTGCGAGCGTGATCAGCTGGAAGACCCTGGAGGAACGTGAAACCCGCTATAACGTGTTTGGTGAGATTACCGGCAAACGTCTGGTCAAGACTGACAGCACCACCAAGAGCACGGACTCATGGCAGGAAGTCACCGAATATAACAACCAGGGCAAGGTGTGGAAGAGCAATGCCAATAATGGGGTGACCCGTTATTACTTATATGACCGTAATGGCAATGCGACCTTACAGCTGGATACTACGGGTACGGGTATCACGGCCAAGAGTGCTGATCAGCTGAAGGACCTGACCGGGGTCAGCTATACCGAAACGGTATATGACAAGCGGAACCAGGTAGTTGAGGTTCGGGAGCCGAAGTTTAACCAGGACAAGCTGGACACCAGCTTAAACCTGTTTGGTCAGACGATTTCACGGACGGTGGACAAGTCGACGGTGAGCCTGACGGATAGTGCCAGCAAGCTGAGCTTTAGTGCCGAGACCCAGAAGCTGAGCATTCAGGCCAATGCCGATGCGAAGCGTGTGATGATCAAGTACTGGCCGAAGGGCAGTACCGCTACCGCGAGTAATACCCTCACCGTGGATATGCAGGCCACCACTACAGCAGGCCAGTTCGTGCTGGACATTGGGGCGATTCAGGCCAATATCGAGTATAGCTATAGTTATAGCAGCAGTGATGCGACTGGCAAGGTAGTGGACAGTGGTACTGGGGTGATCAAGCGCTCTGTAAATGTAGTGGATGTATTCTCAGGCGGAACGGTAAGTGCCAATCCGACTGCTACGGCTACGGGTAACAGTGTGGCGAACACCATGGGCGTGGTGGCAGTTGATGTATTTAATGACTATAAATTACCGATTACCTTGATAGGCAATAAAGGAGAAAAAGTTACTGACAGTACCGACAAGCACGAAACTTGGGTTACGGTTTATTATGAAGAAGGGATTGTATTAGAAAAAATTCAGGTTGCTCTTCCATCACAGTTAAAAGGCTTTGGGGATGGTAACTTTGAGGTTGAGTTAAGCATTGATGGGCAGGTGTATAAAAAGAGTGTTGCCTCAGGCAGCAGTCTGGTCGAGATTGCGCTGGATAAAAATACCGATAAATTCCTAGGTGGAAAAGACTATAGCGTCAAGATTTATAAACGGACTTCGGCGACTACAACTGAGCTGGTGATGAATACCACCAATAAGGTGACCGATAAGATCGCATCTTCAATTGCGAGGAAATCACGTTGGAGTGAGCAGCCTCCATTGTATTATGCAGAGATTGGACAGTTATTAATCTGGGAACCAAGAACAATTGAACAGGAAGGGAGCTTAAATAATTATAGTCAGTTAATGATGAAGAATATCCCGACCGGAACCAGTCGGGTTGAGGTCAAATACAAGGTGGCTGGGGCAAGCCAGTGGAGTACCTTAACCAGTAGTGCTGCTTTATACAATAATACTGCTGGGTGGTACAAAGCCGGGTTAAATACGTTAGAGAATAATACGTTATATGACTATCAATATTTGGCGTATAACGTGAAGGGAGAAATCTTAGGTGGTGGGCAGGGAGTTATTAATACTGCACTGAATCAGGCTACCGTCACCCAGAAGGCATTGGCTGCTACAGATTTACCGAGTGTTTATA
>Ga0308156_1003246_pt1 | contig 12734 bp, 9 predicted proteins | sample PhyAR2_FD_201041 | JGI IMG/M metagenome (GOLD analysis project Ga0308156, IMG submission 201041) | Phyllosphere microbial communities from UC Gill Tract Community Farm, Albany, California, United States - DLSL A.R2 | ecosystem: Host-associated > Plants > Phyllosphere > Unclassified | place: USA... | reverse complement strand
CACCAGCGGATCGAACAGGCCTGCATCGATCATCACGCCGAAGTAGAGGATGGCGAACATCAACATCACGCCGGTCGGCGCGATCTTCTTGATGCCTTCCAGCATCATCTCGTCGATGCCGGCGGCGAAGCCACCGATCAGGGCGAAGATGATGGGAATGGTGATCAGGGCAACGAGCGGCGACAGTCGTTTGCTCATGATCAAGTACATGAACGTAATGACCATGCCAAAGCCGAGGATGCTCAGCATCATCTGCGGACTCCTAGAGGAAACAGGACGTGGGACGTGGAAGGGGCCCGAGCGTGCGTGCCCGGGGAAAACGCGTTAGAAGTCGAACTGCAGGCGCCCGGTGACCGCGCGCGTGCGATCCACCGTGGTACCGGCCAGGCGGTCGCGGTTGCGGCTTTCGATCACGTTGAGCATGAAGCGCAGGTTGTCGCGCAGGTACCAGTTGCCGCCCAGCGTCCAGCCTTCGGTGCTGCCCCGGCGCAGGTCCGGCGCACCATCGAGGTGCTGCGCGCCCCACATCTGGTCGTAGCGCAGGGCCACTTCGAAGGCACCGGCCTTGTGGCGGATGTTCTTGACCCGGGCGAAGCGACCGGTCTTGCGGTCGTAGGCGCGGCTTTCGCCGGTAACGAACCAGCTGAGCATGCCGTAGGCGGCCATCACGCCACCGCGCTGGGCGCCATCATCGAAGGTGGCGCCGCTGAACTCGCCCTGCCATGACAGCGGGCCGCGCACCTGCGCATATTCCAGCGACCACTTGTTGACGTCGGTATCGCGGCCGGCGGAGAAGTCGACCAGGGTCAGGCGGCTTTCGTCGGACAGATGGCCGGCCGGACGCGGACGGATCTTCAGGCCCGGGGTGCCGTTGCCGCCCGGGTTGTCGTAGGCCTCGCGGGCCAGCGACAGGCCCAGGTGCAGCACGTCGCCCTCGCTGGGTGACGGCGCCCAGGTAACGCGTCCACCCGCAGCGCGGCCCTTGACCTGCCAGGCGTCGATGCTCTCCAGGCTGTACACGCTGGCCGCCCAGGTGAAATCGCCCGGGTTGGCCTGCCACGAGGCGCCCAGCCGGTACAGCGGCGCCAGCGTGGTGCCGGCGTTGCCGCGCTCCAGGAAGCTGCCGTAGTTGGAACCGGTGCGGTCGTCCAGCGAGAAATACTGCTTGAACTGGCCCACGGTGAGGCGGCCGGCATCGCCGAAGCTGCGGCTCAGGTAGACGTCCTTGGCCTCGACACGGTCGCCGGAGAAATCGGCTTCCAGCTTGTAGTCGACCACGAAGAACTTGCCGGACACGTCAACCCAGGCGCGGCGGATCTCGGTATCGTCCTTGTTCGGCGTACCCCGGTTGTCGTTGTCGAAGGTGGCGAAGTCCAGGTGCAGGCGGCCGCCCACCGTGGCGGTCACTGGACGCTCGTCTTCGGCGAAGGCCGGCGCGGCCAGCGCAGCCAGGGCCATCATGGCGGCAGGACGCCGCCAGGCAATGCTCAATTCCACAAACCCTCCCAGGTGCGCGCCAGGCGCGCGGCAATCGTGGGCACCGGACGGTGCGCGGCCGCAGTCTGTGTCGCGCAAGCTGTCATCGTCCTGTCAGCGGTTTGTGCGGTGCAGCGTAAATGGTCTCCGCTGCGCTCGCCGGGCATGGCCCGGCGCTACCCGGCGACGATGCACCCGGGGGCGCCGATCCATGACCGGCGGAACAGGTCAGCATCGGTAGCGCCCGGCCATGCCTGGCGAGTGCAGCGGCGCCATGCGGTAGCATTCGTTTCCCCTCCCACTGTTGTGCCCATGCGCCTGCTGCTGGTCGAAGACAACCCGGACCTGGCCGATGCGATCATCCGTCGCATGCGCCGCAGTGGTCACGCGGTGGACTGGCAGGCCGACGGCTTGGCCGCCGCCAGCGTGCTGCGTTACCAGAGTTTCGATCTGGTGGTGCTGGATATCGGCCTGCCAAAACTGGATGGGCTGCGGGTGCTGGCCGGCATGCGCGAGCGTGGTGACAGCACACCGGTGCTGATGCTGACCGCACGCGATGGCATCGAAGATCGCGTGCAGGCACTCGATGTCGGTGCTGACGACTACCTCGGCAAGCCATTCGACTTCCGTGAATTCGAAGCGCGCTGCCGCGTGCTGCTGCGACGTGCACGCGGGCAAGCCAGCGAAGTGGTGCAGATCGGCGGCTTCCAGTTCGACAACGCTGCGCACCGGGTGACCCTGGATGGCGAGCCGATCGAGCTGCCCAATCGCGAGTATCGCTTGCTGGAGATCCTGGTCGGGCGCTTGGGCCAGGTGGTGGGCAAGGATGAGATCGGCAATGGCCTGTTCGGCTTCGATGACGAAGCCGGGCCGAATGCCATCGAGCTGTACATCGGTCGCCTGCGCAGAAAGCTGGCGGGCGCGCCGCTGCGCATCACCACGGTGCGTGGTGTCGGCTATCTGCTTGAAGCCAGCGACGGCCCGGCCGATGCCGATGGCTGACGCACGCAGCGCAAGTGCCGCCCCCGGGTCGCTGCGGCGCACCCTGCTGCTGTACCTGGGCGCGTTGCTGGCGGTGTTCGCGGTGGCGCTGCTGTTCGCTGCACGCGACTACGGCCAACGCGCCGCCAACCGCTCCTACGACCATCTGCTGGTGTCTTCGGCCCTGTCGATCGCCGATTCGGTGGCATTGGTCGATGGCCAGTGGCAGGTGGACCTTCCGTATGCCGCGCTGGATCTTCTGGCGATGGCGCCGGAAGACCGCGTGTTCTACCGGATCGCCGACAGCCGCGGCAACCTGATCACCGGCTACGGTGACCTGCCTGCGTCGCCGCGGCGGCCGGGCACGCAACCGCAGTTGTTCGATGCGCCCTACAGCGGCGAGATCGTGCGTTTCGTGGTGGTCGGCCGCAGCTTTGCCGCGGCGTCCGCGCAGGGCGAGGTGCAGGTGCAGGTGGGGCAGACCCGGCGTGCGCGCGAAGCGGTGGCGCAGGAGCTGGTCACCCGCGCGCTGTTGGCCATCGGCGTGCTGTCGGGATTGCTGCTGGCACTGGTGGCGTTCGGCGTGCACCGCGCGTTCCGGCCGCTGGTGCGGGTCGAGCGCGAGCTGTCACGCCGTGAGCCGTCCGACCTGAAACCGCTCGATGCGCGCGTGCCACGCGAGATGGACCAGATGGTGGCCGCGCTGAACCGCTTCATGGAGCGCCTGTCCAGCAGCAATGAAACCCTGCGCGCGTTCATGGCCGAGGCCGCGCACCAGATGCGCACGCCGTTGGCCGCGCTGCGTGCGCAGGCACAGCTGGCGCTGGACGACGACGATCCGGAAGACATGCGGCGCAGCCTGCAGGCGATCGAGCGCAACGCCACCCACATGAGCCGGCTGCTCAACCAGCTGCTCAGCGATGCCAGCGTGATCCATCGGTCACATCTGCAGCGCTTCGCCACCGTGGACCTGGCCGAGACCGTGCACCAGGCCCTGCATGAAGCGCTGCCGCAGGCAGGGCCCGCCCCGCGCGTGCAGCTGGCGATGACGGCCGAGCCGGTGCAGGTGCATGGCGACGCGCTGCTGCTGCGCGAAGCCATCAAGAATCTGGTCGACAACGCGCTGAAGTACGGCGGCGATGGCCCCTTGCAGATCGCGCTGACCGCTGAAGGCGGGCAGGCCGTGCTGACCATCGCCGACCACGGCACCGGCATCGCCGCCGCCGATGCCGAACGCGTGTTCGAGCGTTTCGCGCGCGGCGAAGGCGCACCCTCCGGCGGTGCAGGCCTTGGCCTGGCCATCGTCAAGCGGGTGGTCGACAGCCATGGCGGCCAGATCGATCTCAGCAATCGACCGCAGGGTGGCCTGGTCGCCACCATCCGCCTGCCCCGGAGCAGCACATGATCCGCCTGTTCGCCGCAGCCTTTGCCCTGTTGCTGGCCGTGCCGGCCCTCGCTGCGCCGGGCGATGTACGCCGCTTCCCCGCCCAGGGCGCCGCCACCGCGCAGCTGCGCATCCACGGCACCACCGATATCGAGGTCTTCGCCGAGGTCATCGCTGACTACCAGCGGCTGCATCCGGGCAGCGAGGTGGTGTACGAAGACATCATCACCCAGGACCTGTACGCGCGTTACCTGCGCGACCGCAGCGGGCCTGCGTCGCCGGACCTGCTGATCTCCAGCGGCATGGACCTGCAGACCAAGCTGGTCAACGACGGCCACGCGTTGCCACACCGCTCGCTGCAGACCCAGGCGCTGCCAGCGTGGGCGCAATGGCGTGGCGAGGCATTCGGCATCAGCTACGAACCGGTGGTGATGGTCTACAACACCCGCAGGCTGCCGGCCGCGAAAGCGCCGCACACGCGTCGACAGTTGCTGGACCTGCTGCGCGCGGAGGGGGCGCCGTTGCGCGGCAAGGTTGGCACCTACGATATCGAACGCAGCAGCGTGGGCTACCTGCTGGCGACCCAGGACGCCCAGCGCGGCAGCATCGCCGGGGCCCTGCTTGGTGCGCTGGGGGACAACGCGGTGGTGCGCGAGGAGCGCACCGGCGTGCTGCTGGACCAGGTGGCCAGCGGCCAGTTGTCGCTGGTCTACAACGTGCTGGGCTCGTATGCGCAGGCGCGTATCGATGCGGGCGCACCGCTGTCCATCGTCGAGCCGGAAGACTACACGCTGGTGGTACTGCGTACGGCGGTGATTCCGCGTACCGGCGCGCACCCGCAGGAAGCGCGGCGCTTCCTCGACTACCTGCTGTCGCCACGTGGCCAGCAGGTGCTCGCGCGGGAAGCGCGGCTGATGCCGATCGTGCGCAGCGATGCAGGCGGCGGGGATGCCCCTGGCCGCAGCCGTCGCCCGATCCAGCTCGGCCCCGGCCTGCTGGTCTACCTGGATGCGCTCAAGCGCCGCCAGTTCCTGGATGCATGGCGCAGCAGCGTGGAGCCGGCGGGGCGGTAGCGCCCGTACTGGTGCTCCGGTAGCGCCGGGCCATGCCCGGCGGAGGCAGTTCGCTGCCCGTACAATGGCCGCATGAGCGAATACACCATCCTGATCGCCGATGACCATCCGCTGCTGCGTTCGGCGGTGGTGCAGTCGTTGCGGCAGAGTCTGCCGCTGGCGCAGGTACGCGAGGTGGCCAGCGCCGAAGCACTGGCCACCTCGCTGGACGCACAGCCCGATGTGGATCTGGTGCTGCTGGACCTGACCATGCCGGGCGCACATGGATTCTCCGCGCTGCTGCACGTGCGCGGTTCGCACCCGGACATTCCGGTGGTGATCCTGTCCTCCAACGACCACCCGCGGGTGATTCGTCGCGCGCAGCAGTTCGGCGCGGCCGGTTTCATTCCCAAGTCCGCGCCTGCCGAAACCATCGGTGAAGCGGTGGCAGCGGTGCTCGATGGTGGCCTGTGGTTCCCGGCGATGGCCGCTGAGCGTTCCGAGGCCGACGCGTTGCTGGCCAGCCGCCTGGCGCAGCTGACGCCACAGCAGTTCCGGGTGCTGCTGTGCCTGGCCGACGGGCTGCTCAACAAGCAGATCGCCTATGAACTGGGCTTGGCCGAAAACACGGTGAAGGTGCACGTGACCGCCATCCTGAAGAAGCTCGAATGCCACAGCCGCACGCAGGCGGCAGTGCTGGTGAAGGCGCTGGAGCCGGAAGGCGATGCGCGGGCAGGGATGGATGGTTGAACAAGGCAGAGCGTTCAGGCGGAAATCCTTCGTCTACTGCTGCCGTCAGAGAAGGACCTCTTCAACGAAGATCGAAAGCTGATGGTCCGTCGGCGTATCGTCGCTGCGCACATGTACCGCATAGCGGACAGGCAGTTGGTCTAGCGGTGCCCTGAGTGTGTCGACATACTCGACTTGACCTTCTCTTGAAAGAGCTTTCATTTCGGGCTTGGACAACTCGCGGGTGGACTGCCTTGCGCCATCCGACGAGTAGGAAGAGACGAGCACCGAGGCCGGGAAGGAAGGACAGCGAGTGGTGCAGAAAATGTGGACTCGCATTGCGCGGAAGTAGACGAGACTCCGCTTCCATTCATTCTCCTCAATGGTCTCAGACAAACTGATTGGTTCTTGGACAGTAAGGGATTCCTTGCGAACTGCTCGGAGTCGAAAGTTGATTCCAGCGTATCGCTCATATTGAAGCAATGTGCGCTGTGAGCCCAGTCCAAAGATTCCTAAGTCTTCTATATCGGATCCCGCAAGAAGGCCGACCAGAGCGAGTGTCTTTCGTAGCGCCGCGCTGGAGCGATCTTCGAGTGTCATGGAGGTGGCGGAGTTGGCTGCTGGCGGCTCTGACTGGTCGTCCCAGACCTTTGGGGCATGGTTGTCGTACAGATGCCACAGTAGGGGTACATATGGATGGTAGAACTCATATCCCTTTGTGAACGCTCGTATGGATGTTGCGATCTCTTCCGTGCAGAAGAAATGATCAGGGTCGCTCATTACTTCCTGTGTGAAGCTCCCGTCGGAGAAGATGAATCCGCCGGCTACGAATTTCGCCTTGAATGCGATCTCACCATGAGCTGGAGAGGGGAGGCGGACAGATCGAAATTTGACTACACCGCTTGGCGAGAAGGAGTCGACGATGATTGCAGCTGTGTACTCCTGCCTTCCCGAAGGATAGGTGTCAGGCTCGAAGCTGGGGGGATATCCTGTTAGAAGCGGTTTTGGTGAGCGTACCCTTAGAAGCTCGAGTAGGCTCTTCATCTTGACGTCCCATTCGCCTGAAAAGCGGTGGTGCGAGTCGATCTGAAGATTGTAGTGCTCACCCCGGTAGCGCCGCTGGGCCAGGTTTCTTGCCCATCCGCATCCCTCGGAGTGAACATAGTCCATGTCGATCAACTCGATGCTTGCACCATGCATCCGTAAGAAGTGGACTGTCGAGCCTTCTTCGCTTGCTGTATGGGTCAATTCAAATCCGTTCGCTTCAAAGGTCTGGAGGTCCTGCTCGTCTCCGTGTTGCCAGCAGACGACAATGCGCAACAGAAATGGTGAAGTCGCGTTTCCTATCATATCCTTCAGCGTGGGTAACAACTGAACGTCTCGATAGCTTGGTATCTGTACAAAGATGGTTCTTTCCAGATTCATCAGGGATGCGGGCCTTTTGCGACCTGATGCATTGGGATGCTTCAGTCTGGTTGAAGGATTAATTGCCGCTGATCGAATTCATCGCTGGATCGGTGGAGAATATGAATCTGTTCTCATATCCTGCGCCGAGATTCTCAGATGCTTCGGCGTAGCTGTAGGTCGGGGAGGACGTGTCTGATGCAAGCCTACGCCCCCAGGCTTCATGGTCGGCATTGCTTCTGGCTCGAGCGATGCCGATGCAGATGCTAAGGCCGCATGACAGACGCTCCAGTACGGCGTCCTCACTCATTGCGCGTGTTATTGAGGATCGGTAGTGCTTTGCGAGATCCTGTGCCTCGGTGCTGGAAGCAGCGTCCTGGGTCATGCGGTCGATCGCGTCTGACGTGTTTCTGCCGGAGCGCAGGAGGTCTCCGGCAATCTGGCTTGAGATTCCGCCGTCGAAGATGAGTGCGGATTCTGACTGAAGATGTTCGAGTGATGAGACTGCGCGATGGATGGTCGCCGCCGAGTTGTCTGTTTTTGATCGCGTAGCCAAGGGCTGTGTGCTGAGATCGCTCGATCTCGCTTGATTGATTTGTGCGTCTGCCTCGGTCTTATCAAAAATGGTGCTGGCACCTGACGCTCTGTCATCGGTACATCCTCCGCAGCACATGCATAGCAGTGTTGCAGTGATCAGGCGTGAGATTTGTATGATCGAACTGGGTATGTGATTGGAACTCACGGTGGATCCTCGGTCGCGGGCTGTGGCTGTCAATCAATGGGACAATCAAACGGCCCATTGCAGTCCGGCGGTCGGGTTGTCTGGAACACTGTTCTTACGCGTCCGCCACAGCAATCGGTGACTTTCCAAGCTCCGGAAGTGTCAACATTGACGACACAGCTGTTTGTGCAGCGGTACCTCACGCCATTGAAGGTTGTTTCACTTTCTGCACTTGCATCGCCGGTTGCCAGTGCCAAGCCAGCTGCAAGAACAACGCTACCAAGAGAACACTTGTCCATTATTTACCTACGTTGTGGTCGGCCGATCTGCCGGGGAACTAGATATTCCGTACTTCAGCAGCGTAGGTCTGTCAGGGGACTGCTTGTCTTTGCTCGGAATTTGTCCACGCCTTATGGGTCTATGCTGCGCATCTCGCTCTTTCGCACTCTGCGGATATAGCGCGAAGAGGCGAGGAGATTCGGTGCGGAGTCAGCAGGGAGCAACGCCACTCGGACAGTGGCACGGCGATGTCCTTCGTGGAGGAGTCGTCTATCGCCGATGCCGCAACAGCAGCTGCGTCATCAACGCCCGCAGCGCCGGCGGCCGCACGGGCTTGAGCAGGAAGCCCCAACCGTTCTCGGCAGCATGCACTTTCAGCGCATCATCGCGCTCAGCGGTCACCAGGATCACCGGTGGCCGCGCCTTCCACAGCGTGCACAGCGCTTCATACAGGTCCGGTCCGTGCCATTGCCCCATGCGTACGTCCAGCAGCAACAGCTGCGGCACGTTCAGCGCACTGGCGATTTCCAGTGCCCCCTGGGGGCCATCGGCAAGTTCCACATGGCAGCCCCAGCGTTCCAGCAGGGCACGGGTCGCCGCACAGACATGCGGGTCGTCATCGATGCTCCAGACCCGACATTCGCGTAGCGGGCTGTCATCGGACGGTTCGGTCGCGACGACCGGCGCCGCCGGCGGCGCAATCACCTCGTCGGCGCGCCCGAGTGCCACGCTCACCGCGAATACGCTGCCCTTGCCCAGCGCGGAACGCAGGCTGATGCGGTGTCCGAGCAGTCGACCGATGCGTTCGACGATGGCCAGGCCCAGGCCGGCGCCCCGTTCCTGCTCCACGCCGTCGTTCAGGCGCCGGAATTCCTCGAAGATCTCGCCCTGCAGGCTTTCCGGAATACCTGGTCCCTGGTCATGCACCTCGATGCGCAGCTGGTCGCCTGCACGCCGGCAGCCGATCAGCACGCGGCCACGTGGCGTATAGCGCAGCGCATTGGACAGGAAGTTCTGCAGGATGCGCCGCAGCAGTGCTTCGTCGCTGACAATCACCGCACGGGTGTCCACCCAGTCCAGCTGCAGGCCGCGGCTCTGTGCGGCGATGCCGAACTCGCGCGCCAGGGTTTCCAGCAAGGGAGACAGCGCGAATGCGCGCACCCGTACCTGCAACGACCCCGACTCCAGCCGTGAAATATCCAGCAGGCTGTTGAGGATCGCGTCCTGCGCGGCCAGTGCAGCGTCGATATGGTCGCTGGTCTGTTGCTGTTCGGGGTCGGTGAGCTTGCCGCGCAGCACCGACACGAACATGCGCGCGGCGTTCAGCGGCTGCAGCAGGTCGTGCACGGCCGAGGCGACGAAGCGGGTCTTGTAACGGTTGGCCTGCTCGGCTTCGCGGCGGGCTTCGTCCAGATCCTGGGTGCGTTCGGCCACGCGGTGTTCCAGCGCATCGGCCAGCGAACGCAGCTCGCGTGCAGCGTTCTTGTAGCTGGTGATGTCGGCATAGCTGGTGACGAAGCCACCGTCGGGCAGCGGGTTGCCGCGGATCTCCAGCACCGTGCCGTCGTCCTTCTCGCTCTCGCGCATGTGCGGGCGGCCACTGCGCAGGTGGGTCAGACGGCGTTCGATGGCCTCGTCGATCGGGCCGGGCCCCAACAGGCCGCGACGTGCGTTGAAGCGGAACAGTTCCTCGATCGGGCGGCCCACCCGCACCAGCCCCGCCGGGAAGCGGAACAATTCCAGATAGCGCGAATTCCACGCGACCAGACGCTGTTCCTTGTCGATCACCACCACGCCCTGCGGCAGATGTTCGAGGCTGCGGCTCAAGCCAACGTCGGCATCGGTCGCGGCTTCCAGCAGGCCGTCCTGGGCGGTCCGCAGTTCCTGTGCATGCTGCTTGAGCAGGGTTTCCAGTTCACGCCGGCTGCGCTGGCGGTGCTTGGACAGGCGACGCCGTTGCTGCACGAACAGCACCAGGAAACCCAGCGCCAGCCAAGCGGCGGCGCCGGCCACTGCCGCGCCGCGGCCGGCGCTGGTGGCCGCGCTGGCGTCGTGCAGCAGGTGCAGGCTCCAGTCTTCGTCGGGCAGCGCCAGGGTCTGCCACAGCATCGCCTGCGGCAGCGCCGGGTCGAGCAGGCGCACCATGCGGCCGCCATCGGCCAGCACATCTTCGGTGCGCACGCGCAGCGGCTGCAGCGAGCGGTCGGCATACTGCCGCGCCGCGCGCATCTCGCGGCGTTCCTCCGTGCCGAGCGGGCGCAGCAGGCGGTAGCGCCAGGCATCGCGGTTGGCCAGGAACACCACGTCGTGGTTGTCGCTGGTCAGCACCACGTCCGGGCTGTTCAACCATTCCTGTTCCAGTGCCGACAGCTCGATCTTGATCACGATCACGCCGATGCGCTGGCTGTCGGCATCGAGGATGGCCTCGGACATGAAGTAGCCGGGCACGCCGGTGGTCATGCCGATGCCGTAGAAGCGACCACGACCATGGGCCAGCGCCTGCTGGTAGTACGGACGGTAGCTGTAATCCTCGCCGACGTTGCTGGTCGGCTGGTCCCAGTTGCTGGCGGCCACGGCCACGCCATCGCGGCCGACCAGGGTCAGTGTCGAGGTGCGGGTAACCTGGTTGGCGCGCTGCAGTTTGAGGTTCAGGCGCTGCCGCTCGGCGGGGGAAGGCGGCACCTGCAGTGCATGCAGCAGGTCCGGGTCCAGCGCCATCACCTGCGGCAGGGTGCCGAACCGGTCGATGCGCTGTTGCAGGCCCTGGCCATAGAGCTGCAGCTGGCGCTGCACCTGCGCGCTTTCGGTGCCCAGCGCGCGACGCCAGGCATAGTGGCCTGCGGCGGCCGCGCACAGCACGGTGCCGGCCACCATCACCAGAACGGTCAGCAACTGCAGGCGGTGTCGGCTGAGCCAGTACATGGCGGCAGTCTACGCAGGGCCGGCGGGCGTGGCATGCACGCCCGCCGGGATCTGACGCGTGGAAGGGATCAGAAGTGCATCTGCGCGCGAAGTTCGAAGATCTCCGGGGTGCTGCGCACACCGCGACGGCTGGCGTCGACCTTCACGTAGTTGGCCTGGAACTTGAAGTGGCTGGTCAGGTACCAGTTCGCGCCCAGGGTCAGGTCGTGCTGGCGGCCACCGAGGATGCTGCCGTCGTCCAGGTCCAGGCGGCTGTAGCGGGCCACCAGTTCCACCGCACCGTAGTCGTGCGCCGGCTTGATGTTGGCAACGGCGCCGGCGTTGTACGGGCGTGATTCGCCGGTCAGCACCCAGCTGGCCATCGCGTACTGGCCGTGGCCGGTGTAGTCGGGCTTGCCATCATTGCGGGTGACGGTGGCCTGCAGCGCTTCGGCCTGCAGCGAGAACGGACCGCGGATCCAGATGCCTTCCAGGCCGGTGCGGCGGATCTGGTCGGCGGTGACCAGCGCCCCCGAATCGACCAGACGGATATCGGTCAGGCCGGCTTCCGGACGGGCCCGCAGGCGCGCGCTGGCTTCGTGGTGCACGTCGCGGCCATCGTGGTAACCGCGCGGATTTTCCTGCGAATAAGCCAGGCCGAGGTGGATCACATCGCCCGGTGCCTTCACCGGCGTCCACACCGCACGCACCGCCTGGGTGGTGCCGGGGTTGTCGCCCTGCAGGTCCTTGCCGCCATAGGCGCCGGCCTGCAGCAGGTACTGCGGACGCTCCAGCACCCATTCCACGCCGGTGCGGCGGCCTGCGTAGAACGCCTGCACGGGCAGCGCGGTTTCCAGGAAGCTGCCGGCGCGCGAGGAGGTGTTGGCATCCAGGCCGACCGGGGTCTTCATGTAGCCGAAGCGGAAGCGGCCGACATCGCGGCCGACGAACGCCTTGCTCTCCAAGCGCACGAACACGTCCAGCCAGGTATCGGCCTGGAAATCGTAGTAGACCATCGCGTCGTACACGCCCTTCTTTTTCAGGGTCGCGCCGAACTCCTTGCGACGCACCGCATCGTCATCCTCGATGCCGCTGGCGGACGAGAAGTCGTTGTAGTCGTAGGCGATGTTGGCGGTAGCGGCCAGCTCGGTGCCGTCGCCGAAGGCGTACTTGGTCGGCCAGTTGTCGAAATCCGCAGCGGATGCGAAGGCGGGGAGGGCGGCCAGGGAAAGGGCCAGCAAGGTGGGAATCGGGCGCATGGGTGGTGCGGCTCTCTCGGATTGCGTGTGGACAGGACAACAACGGCCGCGATGGCCGGAACTTTCGCAATGACGCGCCCGGCCGTTCAGGTCGGGCCACCGGCGTCCCCGCGATCAGGGGTGCGGCGCCAGTGTAGGCAGCGCAGCCACCTGAACCGGGGGGCTAGTACCAATAGGTTATCTGCGCCGGCGTGCCCGGCGCGTACAAAGGCGTCCATTGGTCGCACCCCTGCGCCTGCAGTCACGGGGCGTGCGGTCAGTTTCCACGGTAACGGTTCCCGTGCATTTCCGGGGCCGTACGTGCCTGAAAACGCCCCTTCCGGAGTCCGCCATGCACATCCCGACCGCTGCGCCGGTGCCCAGCAAGCCGTTGCCGCTCTACCGCCAACTGTATTTCCAGGTGATCGTGGCGATCGTCCTGGGTGCTGTCCTCGGCCACTACGAGCCGCTGATCGGCGAGAAGATGAAGCCGCTCGGCGATGCCTTCATCAACCTGGTGAAGATGATCATCGCCCCGGTGATCTTCCTGACCATCGTCACCGGCATCG
>Ga0308156_1003245_pt1 | contig 12735 bp, 12 predicted proteins | sample PhyAR2_FD_201041 | JGI IMG/M metagenome (GOLD analysis project Ga0308156, IMG submission 201041) | Phyllosphere microbial communities from UC Gill Tract Community Farm, Albany, California, United States - DLSL A.R2 | ecosystem: Host-associated > Plants > Phyllosphere > Unclassified | place: USA... | reverse complement strand
ACCATATCGCGGCGGTTGACGGCTATAAAGCCTATAACCTCGGTGCCGGCGTTGGCTACTCGGTGCTGGAGATGGTGAAAGCCTTTGAGAAAGCGGCGGGTAAACCGGTGCCGTATCAGATTTCACCACGCCGCGCTGGCGACCTGCCGGCATTCTGGGCGGATGCCTCGCTGGCGGACAAAGAGCTGAACTGGCGCGTCTCTCGCGGTATTGATGAGATGATGCGCGATACCTGGAACTGGCAGTCGAACAATCCTAACGGTTACCGATAGTTCAGACATGACTGGCATTGATTAAAAAAACTCCCTGATTTGGGAGTTTTTTCATTTCTGCGGGCAGCGAAATTTTGCACAAGACTACAACCGATAAGCGCTGGCGTCATGACGGTAGTGGCGTGTCAAAAAATAACCGGTCAGTGATACTTAATTGTTCAACGTGGTTGAGAATGGTAAATTACATAAAAAAGACAGTAGATTAAGCTTGTGTGACCGCGACAATAGTATAAGAATTGTCGCACAATTTTGTAACGCGACATGTGGATTTGTTTCCAGGATAAATCCAATAAAAAAAACAAAGCTGGCCGGAATTCACTGGCTATGCTTGTAGGTGAATCAGTGACAGCCAACTGGTAGCTATAGCCAGGGGCGGTAGCGTGGTCAAATTAAGTCAGGATGCTTAAATTTTGTGGGCACGGGTAAACATATGCTAGATATCATTGTTGTCTTTGTAGGCGCACTGGCGCTGCTGTTCGCCGCGCGAAAAATTGCCCGTCGGGTTGGCCTGGTCGACAAGCCGAACGCGCGCAAGCATCACTCCGGACACATCCCGCTGGTGGGTGGGGTCTCTATCTATTTTTCGTTATGGCTACTGTATAGTCTGCAGCCTGGCTGGCTGCCGGGTTTTCCAGTCTACATGCTGTGCATCACTCTGCTGCTGCTGGTCGGCGTGATTGACGACCGCTTTGACCTGCCGGTGATGCCGCGCATGCTGGTACAGGCCGGGGTAGCGGGGATTATGATGTGGCAGGGGCTGGCGATTGACTCGCTGGGCACCTTCCTGTTTGGCTACCCGCTGATGTTGGGGGCGCTCGGATATCTGGTAACGCTGTTTGCCGTGATCGGTTCGATCAATGCCTTTAATATGGTTGACGGTATCGACGGCTTACTTGGTGCCCTGGCCAGCGTGGCCTTTGCCACCCTGAGCATGCTGTTCTTCTTCGGCGGACAGACGGAGCTGGGTATGTGGTGTCTGGCGCTGGTGGTGGCCTGCATGCCGTATATTCTGCTCAACCTCGGGGTGCCGTGGGGGCGGAAATTCAAAATATTTATGGGTGATGCCGGCAGCATGCTGATCGGCTTTACCGTAATCTGGTTACTTATCCTTGCCTCACAGGGCGAAGACGCGGTGATGGCACCGGTGACCGCACTGTGGATTATTGCTCTGCCGTTGATGGATATGATCCGCGTGATGATCTCCCGCGTACGCCGCGGCAGCAGCCCGTTCCGCCCCGATCGCGAGCACCTGCACCATATTCTGATGCGCGCCGGATTCAGCGGTCGTATGACCTTAGCGATCATGACTTCAGGCCAGCTGTTTAGCGGCATGCTCGGTATTATCCTCGAAGGTTGCCACGTGCCGGATAACTGGCAGTTTGCTATCTTCTGCCTGAGTTTTATCTCGTTTATTTATGGCGTACGCATGGTGGCGAGAATAAAGCTCACTGCTGACACTATTATGACGGTGAAATAGAAATTCATCTGATGCAGAAATAAAATTGAATACAGAGAGAATATAAGCGTGAAAATTCTAGTGACGGGCGGAGCCGGATTTATCGGTTCGGCCGTGGTTCGCCATATTATTAGCAGCACCTCTGACAGCGTCATCAATGTCGATAAATTAACCTACGCAGGCAATCTGGAATCTCTGGCGGATGTCAGCAGCAGTGAACGTTATGCCTTTGTGCAGGCAGATATCTGCGACAGCGCGGCAATGAGTGCCATTTTCAGCCAGCATCAGCCTGATGCGGTAATGCACCTGGCGGCGGAGAGCCATGTCGACCGCTCAATCAGCGGCCCGGCAGCATTTATTGAAACCAATATTGTCGGTACCTATGTACTGCTTGAAGCCGCGCGTAGCTACTGGAATGGATTAGATACAGACCGTAAAGCGGCGTTTCGCTTCCACCATATCTCGACGGATGAAGTGTATGGTGACCTGCCGCATCCTGATGAAGAGGCAGCGGGTGCTGCACTGCCACTGTTCACTGAAACCACGCCGTATGCACCCAGCAGCCCTTACTCCGCGTCAAAAGCATCCAGCGACCATCTGGTTCGCGCCTGGCTGCGTACTTACGGATTCCCGACAATCGTCACCAACTGTTCCAATAATTATGGCCCATACCACTTCCCGGAAAAACTGATCCCGCTGGTGATCCTCAACGCGCTGGATGGCAAAGCGCTGCCGGTATACGGTAAAGGCGATCAAATCCGCGACTGGCTGTATGTAGAAGACCATGCGCGCGCGCTCTATACCGTGGTGACGCAAGGGCAGATAGGTGAGACCTATAACATCGGCGGCCACAATGAGAAGCAGAATCTGCAGGTAGTTGAAACCATCTGTGACCTGCTGGACGAACTGGTGCCTAAAGAGTGCAGCTACCGCCAGCAGATTACCTATGTTGCCGACCGTCCGGGCCACGATCGCCGCTACGCCATTGATGCCGCTAAGATTGCAGCAGAACTTAACTGGCAACCGCAGGAAACCTTTGAAAGCGGGATCCGCAAAACGGTGCAGTGGTATCTGACTCACAGTGAGTGGGTTAGCAATGTGAAGAGCGGGGCCTACCAGTCGTGGATTGAGCAGAACTATAGTGAACGTCAGCCATGAATATTCTGCTGTTCGGGAAAAATGGACAGGTGGGCTGGGAGTTACAACGTTCCCTGGCGCCGCTGGGTAACGTCACCGCGCTGGCAACATCCTCTACTGACTACTGTGGTGACTTCACTAACACTGCAGGCATCATTGCCACCATCCGCGCCCTTCGACCTGACGTCATCGTAAATGCAGCCGCTTACACTGCCGTTGATAAAGCGGAAAGTGAGCCGGAACAGGCACGCTTAATTAATGCCGTCACCGTCGAGGCCATCGCTAAAGAAGCTCAGGCGCTGGGTGCATGGCTGGTGCATTACTCCACTGACTACGTTTTTCCCGGTAACGGAGAGCAGGCGTGGGCAGAAGATGATGCCACCGGGCCGCTCAATGTTTATGGCGCAAGCAAGCTGGCAGGTGAGCAGGCAATTAAGCAGCACTGCCACAAGCATCTTATTTTCCGCACCAGCTGGGTTTACGCCACTAAAGGTAATAATTTCGCTAAGACAATGTTACGACTGGCGAAAGAGCGGGCTGAACTGGGGATTATAAGCGATCAGTACGGAGCACCAACCGGTGCAGATCTGTTGGCTGATTGTACTGCTCATGCCATTACTGTTGCCCAGCGTGACTCTTCGGTTGCTGGTCTTTATCATCTGGTTGCTTCAGGAACCACCACATGGTTCGACTACGCCAGCCTGGTGTTTACTCAGGCAAGAAAGGCGGGTGTTGCGCTGGCGCTCACAGAGGCGAAACCTCTGCCGACCAGCAGCTATCCCACTCCGGCTCAGCGACCTTTGAATTCTCGCCTTGATAACGCAAAGTTTCAGCAAACTTTTGCACTTGATCTGCCAGAGTGGCAGGCAGGTGTCCGACGCATGCTCGAAGAGCTTGCAGCGTTACGGGCAATTTGACCCATTCAAATTCTGAGATTTGCTCAGAATGACAGATTAGAGATACCCAATGCGTAAAGGAATTATTCTGGCGGGCGGTTCCGGTACCCGCCTGTACCCGGTCACGATGGCCGTCAGCAAGCAGCTGCTACCTATCTACGACAAGCCGATGATCTATTACCCAATCAGCACCCTGATGCTGGCGGGAATTCGCGATATTTTAATTATCAGTACCCCGCAGGATACACCGCGCTTTGAGCAACTGCTGGGCGATGGCAGCCAGTGGGGCCTTAACCTGCAGTACAAAGTACAGGATAGCCCGGACGGACTGGCGCAGGCCTTTATTATTGGTGAAGAGTTTATCGGTGATGACAAGGTAGCACTGGTGCTGGGCGATAACATTTTCTACGGCCATGACCTGCCGAAAGAGCTGGAAGCTGCAGTAAACCAGAAATCTGGTGCTACAGTCTTTGCTTACCACGTCAACGATCCAGAACGCTACGGCGTAGTTGAGTTTGATAAAGAGGGCATCGCTGTCTCCCTCGAAGAAAAACCGCTGGAGCCGAAGAGTAACTATGCGGTGACCGGGCTATATTTCTACGATAACAGCGTGGTGAATATGGCTAAAAGCCTTAAACCCTCTCCGCGCGGCGAGTTGGAAATCACCGATATCAACCGCCTGTATATGGAGCAGGGCAGTCTCTCTGTGGCGATGATGGGGCGCGGCTATGCGTGGCTGGATACCGGTACCCATCACAGCCTGATTGAAGCGAGTAATTTTATCCAGACTATTGAACAGCGACAGGGACTAAAAGTCTCCTGCCCGGAAGAGATTGCCTATCGTAAAGGTTTTATTGATGCAGAGCAGGTTAAGAAACTGGCTGCACCTTTATCGAAGAATGAGTATGGGCAGTATTTGATCAAAATGGTTAAATAGAGCCGTTATTCAGAATTTCGGATATTGCAATTTTTAAAATTAGATAGAAGGTGGATGTGTCATTTAACTCCCTTTATCTAACCTGAGGGTAACATGAAAAAAATTATAACATTTGGTACATTTGATGTTTTCCATGTCGGGCATATAAACATTTTAGAGAGAGCCGCTGAGTTTGGCGATTATTTAATTGTGGGCGTAAGTTCCGATCAGCTAAACTTTAGCAAAAAAAACAGGTACCCTATTTACCCGCAAGGTGACCGGGCAAGAATAATAAACTCTTTAAAATTTGTTGATGAGGTTTTTTTTGAAGAATCTCTTGAGTTAAAGCTTGAGTATATTAAAAAGTACAATGCTGATGTTCTTGTCATGGGGGATGACTGGGCGGGGAGATTTGATTGGGTTAAAGATGCATGTGAGGTGATTTATTTACCGAGAACCCCCTCTATTTCAACAACCGAGATTATTGAAATTGTTAAGTCTATTTAAGAAAATATTTTTTTATTCATTGGATAAGGTTAATAGAATAACGCCTAAGAATAAAAATATTATTTCAATCATCACATATCCAGATTTTGATGATACTGCTAAAAACCTTGTAATTGATGCGATAGGAAAAGACATAGAAGTTTTTATTCTATTAACAGGGGAATCAAATCAGAAAAAACCATCTTGGGCAAAAAACACAGTATGTGTAAAAAAATACTCTTTAAAAGGGATGTTGTATTTCATTAAAAGTGGATATGTACTATTTACACATAATTATTATCCATATATCAGCCTTGCTAAAAATCAGACAGTAGTCAATTTTTGGCATGGAATGCCTATTAAGGATATAGGTAAAATGGACAATAATTCTATTGTACCTGTTGCTAACTATAGTATAGCGTCGTGTGAGTATTTCAAAGAGTATCTATCTAAAGCTTTTGATATGCCAATTGAAAATATTACTGAAATAGCACATCCGCGTCTTAAAAGTTTTATTAAACCGGACCGAAAAATCAGAAATGTATTTGCAAAAAAAAATGAAATGTTAGGTATTTGGCTCCCAACTTACAGATATACTAAATTATCAGGTGGAAGGAGCGATGGCGATGTAAATCTTGATGTAGTAGGTATAATTGATATTGATTATGAAGCATTAGATCTTTTCCTTATAAACGAAAACATCGTTATTTATATAAAACCACATCCGATGAATTTTCAACAGGTTTCTGAAAAGGCGAAAGTATGTCGGAATATACGGTTCATTGGTGATAATTATCTTTTAGATAATAACACTTCGTTATATGAATTGATGGCACTTTCTGACTTTCTAATAACTGATGTTTCTTCTGTTTATTTCGACTATAAATTATTGAATAAAAAAATAATAATAGCTTTTTGCGATAAACTAAAGTATATAAATTCACGATGTGGTGGAGGACGGTCATTTGATGATATTGTTACGGAAAAAAATGTCAATACACAACAAGAGTTAATGGCTGAAATTCTATCGATTTCTGATCTCAATAACAATGATTTTGAATACATGAAGTATTGGGGTATGGACGATGTAAAAAAGAATACTTTTGATCAATTAAGTAAATTAAAATGAATAAATTAAAAAATGAAAAATTTGTAGCGGTTTTACTTTCAACGTATAACGGTCAGGAATTTTTAAAAGAACAGCTTGACTCTTTGATTTCACAAAATAATAATAATTTCAAAGTGTTCATTCGTGATGATGGTTCTAATGATAAAACTTTAAATATTTGTCGTGATTATCAGGAACGATATGATGATAAGTTTTTGGTGCTGGACGATGATTTAGGTAATTTAGGCGTGACGCGTTCTTTTGAAAAATTGATGCAAACCGTGAATAGCGAATTGTATATGTTTTGCGATCAGGATGATATCTGGTTACCTAATAAGATCAATTCTGCGATAAGTCACTATAATGATTTTGCAAACAAATATTCTAAAGAAAGACCAGTTATGTTTTATACTGATCTCATCCCCTTTAAAGATAGCAATACGATAATTTCCAATAGCTACTTGAAGCTGATTAATGCCGACACAAATCCAGAGTTGGATGACCTTATATTTTCCGTGCCGACTTGGGGTTGCACTTGTATCTTCAATGCAGCTATGAAGGATAAAGCGTTACCTATGCCAAGATATATCAGATATCATGACGGTTGGTTGTGTCTTCTGGCATATTTATCTAATTCTTTAATATACATTGATGAATGTGATATATATTACAGATTACATGATAAAAATAGTTCAAACGCTTCGAAAACTGTCAATAAACATAGTATAAAAAACTTTTACCACAGAATTAAAATGGCATTGCTGGGAGATGAGAAGGGGCAGGATATTTTAAAAAGAAAAATCAATCAATCTGTCCTCGCGTTAGAAAAGACATCTACGCAAAAGGGAAGTGATTTCTATAAGGCGATGACTGGGAATGTTTATTCAAGAATTTTATTTTTTGTATGGTCGAAGACTCTCGCTAAAAGATCGATTCTGTTCTCACCAAATTTATTAAAGGCTGTAGTAGATTACAAGAAAAAGGATGATTAAAGTGATATATATTTTTCTTTCTTTTTTTCTATATATATCATCCTTTTTTAAAGATAAAAACTTGTACAAGATTAATCTTGTGTTGGTTTTTTTGTTCTTTTCATCGGCCTACTGCCTAAACTATGACTGGATTAATTATCGTTATTTTTATGAAAAGATACTATCAGACGATATAATTGAAAGTGTTATTCATTCGGGCTTTGAACCTGGGTTCGTAATTGTATCTTATTTATGTAAAACACTAGAGCTGGATTATCAATGGGTAATGGTTTTATTAAATATTACCATATTTTCTTTTTTTAATAGCGCTGTTAAAAAATTCGAAAATAAAAATCTTGCTCTATTTGTGTTTTTTTCTTTTTTTGGTTTCTTTTTGATAGCAGAACAAATAAGACAAGCTGTAGCACTATCTATTGGATTTAAAGCACTTGATTGCTATATCAATGAAAAAAAATTAAGAGCGTACTTTTTGGTGATTGTCGCATCATTATTCCATGTTTCTGCAGTTTTCTTAATAGTTATGATGTTATTACATAAAATGTTGCACCGAAAGAGCAGGCCATTTTTTACCATAATGGTATTAATTTCCGGTACCCTCGCTCCATTAGGTTTTTCATTAATTTTACAGAACTCTGCAATGTTCTCGTTTTACCCTCTTCTTGCCAAAAAACTTGCATACTATAACAATCAAGATTTGGGGAATGATTCTGGTCTGTTAACTATTGGTTTGCTGCCAAACTTGGCCCTGGTTATTCTTATTGGATTATATGCTGTAAAAAACTATGGTAGAAGGTATAGTCAGCAAGCACTCATTGCTTCTGCATTTATAATTCAGAGTAAAATAATATCGTTATTTTATCGATTTTCTCATTACGGCATTATTAACATCCTCTTTTGTTTTGATGAAATATTTAAAGATAAGAAACCACTTAACTTTTATCGATGCCTCGTTGTGACAGTGGTGTTTTCTTTTGCACTTAAACCATTATCGACAGAATTATATCGATCGTCTCTATTTGACTATCATTTTTACTGGATTACCAGTCAAAATGTAACTTCTATGAAAAAAAGTCGGTGTGATACACTATACAAAATATATCCTACGAGCACATATACATTGGGTACCTGTTCTTAATGAATAAAAAAAATGTTGTTGTTTCGGCAGTAAACTTAAATCAAGGTGGAACATTAACTGTCGCTAAAGAATTGCTCTCCACTTTAGATGATCGTGAAGATATCAATGTTACAGCCCTTGTGCATAAAATAGATATATTTCCTTCATATAAAAATATAAAGCTAATAGAGTTCCCTAGTATAAAAAAATCTTGGCTTAAAAGATTGTATTTTGAATTTTATACATCTTCACTTTTGAGCAAGGCATTAAATGCTGATATTTGGTTTTGTGCACATGATATTACAGCCAATGTAACTGCAAAGAAAACTTACGTATATTGCCATAACCCCTCTCCCTTTTATTCTCAGCTAAGCTTAAGCGATTTACGTAACGATTATAAATTTTGGCTCTTTGTGCATTTATATCGATTTTTATATCGGATTAACATAAAGAAAAATACTGCAGTTTTTGTTCAGCAACAATGGATTGCCAAATCTTTCAAAAAGTTTTTTAACATAAATAATGTTATTGTAGCACGTCCTGAAAAGGACACTGCTGATAACGATTCTGATTATATTGAATTTAACTCACAACGAAATAATGCTGTGGAGTTAGACAGTTCCCCGGTGAAGTTAAGAGTATTCTATCCTTCTGTTCCGCGTGTATTTAAAAATTTTGAGGTTTTGCTCGCTGCGGCTGCCCTACTTGAAGATACTGTATATGATATTACTTTTGTAGTTACTTTTGATGGACAAGAGAACTCTTACTCAAGATCACTATTCAAAAAGTATCAAAACTTAAGTAATGTTGAATTCACCGGCTATTTGACAAAGTTACAAATGGATGACGAATACCAAAGATGCGACATAGTCTGCTTTCCCTCAAAATTAGAAACGTGGGGCTTGCCTATAACTGAGGCAAAGATGCGTGATATACCATTAGTGCTCGCAGATTTAGAATATGCACATGAAACAGTTGGGAAATATGATAATGTCTGTTTTTTCCCACCAGATGATCACTTCGCTCTTTTTAATATTATTGTCGGGTTGGCTAATAAAGAGAATATTCTGACGTCTGTCGATTATACCAGTTCCGCACTGAACGGCTGGGAAAGTTTAGTTGACTATATTTTGAAGGATTAAATTTGCTAAATATAATTATTGTTTCTCATGGCCACGAAGAATATATCAATAAATTACTCGATTACATCGAAATTACAAAGCTAGACAGGATGAAGTTTCGTTTTGTTATAAAGGATAATAAAAAATCTGATGAGTTAAAAGAATTATGCGACAAAGCAGATGTTTTGTATTGCCGTTCCAATATGAGCATGGGGTTTGGAGCTAATAATAATTATGCTGTAAACCAATTGATCAAAAATTTTAATATTGAAAATACAGATTATTTTTTATTTCTTAACCCGGATATTTTACTGTCTTCAGATATTTTGGACGAGTTGTATAAGGTGCTTAGAGAGGAGGGATACGATGCATGTACTTTAGATCTTTTTAAAGATATAGAGCTGAGTCAAAGGGATATGTTTATTAGAACATTCCCAACCACTAAGGATTTCATCTCATCCTATTTACTTGGTGTAAATAATACCACCATTAACAGAGAGTTCATCCACCATCCTGAAACTATTGACTGGTGCGCTGGTTCTTTCCTTATTATAAGGAAAGATGTTTTTCTTTCACTGAACGGATTTGATGAATGTTACTTCATGTATTGTGAAGATCTCGATATTTGCTTTAGACTGAAATTGTCGGGATATAAATTAACCTATATTCCAAATCTATACGCTATTCACTATGCCCAGCATGCCAACAGAAAAATATTATCGAAACCATTTTTTTGGCATTTACGAAGTGTATTTCGATATCTATATAAGGGTTTTATTTTCGGAACGAATAAAGCCTATCTCGAAAGAACAAAATCACTGTTTAAAAAAACATGAGTAACGTGAAAAAGAACATTGCCCTTTTGCTGCTTGTTCAAATATCAAATTATATTTTCCCATTAATAAGTTTGCCATACTTGATGCATACTCTTGGTGCTGAAGAGTTTGGTGTAATTGCAATCAGTCAGGCTGTAATTCAGTATTGCATAATATTTTCTGATTACGGATTCAATCTTAGTGCTACTAGAAGGTTGGCTATAGCAACTGGCAAAGATAGTTTGAGTCGCATTTTCATATCAACTTTTTTGGCCAAGCTAATATTAGTAATTGCATGTGGAGTGATTCTCTTTACCTTACTTCCCTTTATGCAAGGAAAGCAGTACAATTTTGCAGCTATGATGATTTTCTTTGTTTCTGTTTTCGGGAATTTACTTTTCCCCATCTATCTGTATCAAGCCATGGAATTAATGGCTAAGATCGTGTGGATAACTATTTTTGCAAAATTTTTATCACTATTAAGTGTGTTCTTTTTAGTAAAAGGGAAAGAAGATGTTATTGGAGCTGCAGTTTCACTATCCCTAGGATTGACGCTTTCAGGAGTTATTTCGATAATCTATATTTGGAAAGCAAAACTTATCTCATATGTGAGAATAAACATGTCAGATGTGCGTAGTGCGTTCTCTGATGGCTTTCCTTTGTTTTTATCAAGTATGGCTATTAGTTTCTATACAACATTTAATGTGCTGTTTGCTGGGCACCATTTTAGTATTGATACAGTAGGTAACTACTCTGCTGCAGATAAACTCCGAATGGCCGTTCAAAGTCTCTTTAATCCAGTACAACAAGTTATTTTTCCAAGAGTTAATAAAATTTATAACAGCACTGGTAAGTTGAGTGACACTATTTTAAAATATAGCATTATTCTGATTTTTTTTGGTGCCATCCTATCCGTTTTCATTTGGTTATTTGGGAAGTATTTTTCTTTTTTTTATTTTGGCAAGGATTTTCTCTTTGCGTCAGATCTTTTTGTGAAAATGTCTCCACTTTTTATTATTATTGCTTTTTCAATTGTTTTAGGTCAGTGGGGTCTTATTGTTCTGGGTAAGTCCAAGGCATTGAGTAAAATATACATAGTCGGCGCATTATGTCACTTGGCGTACATATATCCAATGGTTGAGTGTTTTTCAATCAATGGACTGGTGTATTCTGTTATTATGACAGAGTCGATTATTTGTTTAATGATGGCATTTTGTTTAGTTACATTTTCTCGTTCTAAAAGAAATAAGTAATGGTTTCGGAGAATAGTATGCAGGTTTTTAATACAGATATACATGATGCAAAAATAATTCAACCCAAGGTTTTTGGCGATCATCGCGGTTTTTTTCTTGAGACATTTGAAAAGAAAAAATACGAAGATATATTGAAAGTTTCATTAGATTTTGTTCAAGATAATCATTCCCGCTCTACCAAGAATGTATTGCGTGGTCTGCATTTTCAAAAAAATAATCCGCAAGGAAAACTTGTTCGGGTTGTAAGAGGCGAGGTTTTTGATGTTGCTGTAGATATAAGATCTGATTCTCCTACGTTTGGCAAATGGGCTGGTTTTATTTTAAACGAGGAAAACAAGAAACAGTTTTGGGTGCCGCCTGGTCTCGCACATGGATTTGTAGTCTTGAGTGACATTGCTGATTTTGAGTATAAATGTACAGATTACTACTATCCTGAGTTTGAAGCTTCCCTCGCCTGGAATGACCCAGACATTGGAATAAAATGGCCATGCCAGGAACCAATCTTATCGTTAAAAGATCAATCTGCCAGTTCGTTCCGGGATTTGTTTAAACTGCAAACCTCTGATTAGATTTTTATGCATCCGTGAAAAAGTAGTTTGTAATAATAAACCTTTGCAATTTTCTGGTTATTTGTTTAGGAATTTCCTCAATAAGCTATCGCACCAATCACTACCATCCCCACCTAAACCTGAGTTAACATGTTCAGAACATTGACCGCAGTCACAGAACTGCTGGTTTTCTCACCTAGACAGGAGTAGGTATGTCCAAGCAACAGATCGGCGTTGTAGGTATGGCTGTGATGGGCCGTAATCTGGCACTCAACATTGAGAGCCGTGGCTACACAGTTTCTATCTTCAACCGCTCGCGTGAAAAAACCGATGAAGTCGTGGCAGAGAACCCAGGTAAGAAACTGGTTCCGCACTACAGCATCGAAGAGTTTGTTGACTCTCTGGAAAAACCTCGTCGTATCCTTCTGATGGTGCAGGCCGGTGAAGCCACCGACAAAACCATCGCCTCCCTGACTCCGCACCTCGATAAAGGTGACATCCTGATTGATGGTGGTAACACCTTCTATAAAGACACCATTCGCCGTAACCGCGAACTGTCTGAGCAGGGCTTCAACTTCATCGGCACCGGCGTGTCCGGTGGCGAGGAGGGCGCTCTGAAAG
>Ga0308156_1003244_pt1 | contig 12737 bp, 10 predicted proteins | sample PhyAR2_FD_201041 | JGI IMG/M metagenome (GOLD analysis project Ga0308156, IMG submission 201041) | Phyllosphere microbial communities from UC Gill Tract Community Farm, Albany, California, United States - DLSL A.R2 | ecosystem: Host-associated > Plants > Phyllosphere > Unclassified | place: USA... | reverse complement strand
CCCCTCGGCCCCGACGAGCTGATCCTGCCCCTCCTCCGACCAGAGCGCCGCGACCTCGTCCGCCCGCGCCGCGAAGCTCTCGATCTGCGCCTCCGTCGCGGCGATGATGCCGAGGTCGGCGGCGGCGATCGACAGGCCCGAGCACTCCGCGGCGACCGCGACGAACCAGGCGCTCGTCGGAGTCACCACGACCGAGGCACGGTTGGGTCGATGCTCGACCAGGTGCATGGCATCGAGTGCGCTGAGGGCCGACCGCACGGTCGCCGCAGCGACATCGAGACGCTGCGCGAGAGCCGTCACCGAGAGCGAGTCGCCCGGCCTGAGGTCTCCGGTCTCGATGGATCGCGCGAGGGAGTCGACGACCGCATCCGATCGGGAGCTGACGAGCGGTGCCGCGGCGCCCGACCCTCCCAGCAGTCGGGTGGAGAGCAGCCGGTCGATGCGCTCGTCGGGCATCGTCATTCCTCCGCGGCGGCGGCCCTGAGGGGCTCGATCGTCGATCGCACGAAGAGCTGCTCGATCAGAGCGCGTGATCCGTCGCCGTCGCGGTCGCGCAGCAGGGCACGCAGCTGTTCGAGTGCCGCGCGCATGTAGGCCGCGAGGTCGTCGGCGACGGGTTGATTCGGCACGGTCCTCGTCAGGTGCATCGCGAGGCGTCCGTCGAGGATATCGACCATGGTCTGGTTGTGCGCGCTCAGCACCAGCTCGGCCCACAGCGCATACCAGAGCGCGAGTCCCTCACGATTCGTGGTCCATGCGAGGTCGGTGGCGAGGATGCCGGTGATGTGCGCGTCCATCGCCGCGACCTGCTCGTCGGTGTATGTCGGCACGACCTTCACTGCGCAGTAGCCGATCATCGCGACCGCGGTCTCGACCCGGTCGGCCTGCGCGTTCAGGTCGACCGGTGCGACACGGGTGAAGCGGTTCGTGCTGACCTCGATCAGCCCGAGGTCGGCGAGGCGGTTCAGGGCCTCGCGGATGGGGGTGCGGGAGATGCCGTATTCGGCCTGGAGATCCTGGTCGCGGATCTCTTCGAGGGGAGGACGCACCCCGGTGATGATCTCCTCGGCGAGCGTGGCGAACACCTGGTCGCGGATGAGCTGCCGCGGCCGGATCGGCAGAGGAGAGCTGACATCGTCCACTGGCACACTGTATGCCGCCGATACATCGCTGCACCACACATCAGGCACTGAAGTTTCAGCGGATTCTCGCGGGTGTGCGTAGCGTCGGACTGCGGGGCAGCGGCTCACAGACGGCGCAACTCCCCTTTCAGCGCCCGGATTTCCCCAGATCCCCTTGACCTGAGTCGCTGCCCTTTCCCTTTCTTCGGCGTGGCGGCCTCGCCGCGCCGGCCCTCCGCTCGGTTCAGCCCGCGACGAGAGCCAGGGCCAGCGTCGCGATCGCGACGGTCGGCACCGCCACGATCGCCCCCCACAGCATCAGCCGCGACCAGCGGATCTCGACCCCCAGCGACACCACCCTGTGGTGCCACAGAAGCGTCGCGAGCGAGGCCCACGGCGTGATGAGCGGGCCGAGGTTCACGCCGATCAGTAGCGCCATCAGCGCGACGGGATCGCCTGCCGCGGGTTCGAGCACCAGATACGCGGGCAGGTTGTTGATGCCGTTCGCGGCGAGCGCGCCCACCGCCGCGAGCCGCAGGAGCTCTCCGAGTCCGTGGCCGTCGGTCTGCAGCGACGAGAGGAAGGCGAGCAGCCCGTTCGCATGCGCGGTCTCGACGAGCACGAACAGCGCGGTCGCGAGACCGATCGCCTGCCAGGGCACGAGAGACGGCCGCAGCACATGACGTCGCCGCACGGCGAAGAGCCCGGCGAGCAGCACGGCGGCGATCGTCGCGGGAATCCACACCTCGTGGGTCAGCGCGAGCAGGGGCATGAGCACGAGCAGGATGCCGGCCGCCCCCCAGAACAGGACGCGGTCGGATGCCGCGGCGCCGACGGGCCGCGTGTAGGCGCCGAACAGCGTGCGGCGATGGACGACCGTGAGGATCGCGACCGGCACGAGCACGCCGACGAGCGTCGGCGCCCAGCTCAGGGCCAGGAACGAGAACGGGTCGTCGCCGATGGCGCGCGCCGCGAGCAGGTTCGTGAGGTTCGACACGGGAAGCGCGAGCGACGCCGTGTTCGCGAGCCACACCGTGACGAGTGCGAACGGCAGCGGCGGGAGTCCGACGCTCTGCGCCAGGACGACCACGACCGGGGTCACGATCACCGCTGTGGTGTCGAGCGAGAGGAACACGGTGCTGACGACCGCGAGCAGCACGACCGACGCCCACAGCAGGACGACCCTGCCGCGTCCCCACCGCGCCAGGCGCTGGGCGACGACGTCGAACACCGCGGCGTCTCGGGCGAGCTCGGCCACGACCGTGATCGCGACGACGAACCCGAGCACCGGGGCGATGCGCGCACCCAGATCCCCGGCATCCGCGCGGGGCAGGAGTCCTGTGACGAGGCAGACCGCGGCGGCCGCGACCAGCGCGAGGACGATGATCGTCCCCGCTCCCACTCGCCGTCGCGCCGTGCCCACTCGCTGAGTGTAGATCCGCGCGTGGCATCGCGGTTCGACGCCGGTCGCCGCGCGACCGTGAGCATCCCGCATGCATCCCATATATCGCCGTAGGCAAAGCATGAGGATCGTCATGCCGGGGCCCGCACGGGAGTTGTATCGAGTCTCGTGCTCGACATCATCTACATCGCGCTGACTCTCGCGCTGTTCGCCCTCGTCTCCTCGATCGCTGCGGGGGTGGAACGACTGTGATCGTCTTCGAGATCATCGCCGCCGCCCTGGCCGTGGCCGCCGTCGTCTACCTCGTGGTGGCCCTCGTCGCCCCGGAGAAGTTCTGATGGGCGCCGACATCTGGCTGGGCATCCTGCAGGCCGCCGTCCTCATCGTCGCCATCGTGCTGCTGTACCGTCCGGTCGGCGATTACATGGCCCACGTCTACTCCACACCCCGCGACCTGAAGGTCGAGCGCGGCATCTACCGCCTGATCGGCGTGAACCCCTCGTCCGAGCAGACCTGGCGTGCCTACGCACGCGGTGTGCTGGCGTTCTCGGTGGTCGGCCTGCTGCTCGTCTACGGGCTGCAGCGTCTGCAGGCGTTCCTGCCTGAATCGCTCGGGCTGCCCGCCGTTCCCGAGGGCCTGGCGTTCAACACCGCCGCCTCGTTCGTCGCGAACACCAACTGGCAGTCGTACTCGCCCGAGCAGACGATGGGCTACACCGTGCAGCTCGCCGGCCTCACGGTGCAGAACTTCGTCTCGGCCGCGGTCGGCATGGCCGTCGCGGTGGCGCTGATCCGCGGACTCGCCCGGCGCGGATCGACCACGATCGGCAACTTCTGGGTCGACCTGATCCGCGGACTCGGACGCATCCTGCTGCCGATCGCGCTGATCGGGGCCATCGCCCTGATCGCGGGCGGCGTGGTGCAGAACTTCGCCGGCTTCACCGATGTGACCACGGTCTCGGGCGGGACTCAGAGCATCCCCGGCGGACCGGTGGCCTCGCAGGAGGCGATCAAGCTGCTCGGCACGAACGGCGGCGGCTTCTTCAACGCCAACTCCGCGCATCCGTTCGAGAACCCGACCGGCTGGACCAATCTGCTGCAGATCCTGCTGATCCTCGTGATCCCGTTCGCGCTCCCCCGCACGTTCGGCCGCATGATCGGCGACAACCGCCAGGGCTACGCGATCGCCGCCGTGATGGGCACGATCTTCCTCGTCTCGACGTTCGCGCTCTCGGCCTTCGAACTCGCCGGCCGCGGCAGCGCCCCCGAGCTCGCCGGCGCCGCGATGGAGGGCAAGGAGGTGCGCTTCGGCATCCTCGGCTCGACCCTGTTCGGCAGCGCCAGCACTCTGACCTCGACCGGCGCCGTCAACTCGATGCACGACTCGTACACGGCGCTCGGCGGCATGATGCCGATGCTCAACATGATGCTCGGCGAGGTCGCCCCCGGCGGCGTCGGCTCGGGCCTCTACGGCATGCTCGTGCTCGCCGTCATCGCGGTGTTCGTCGGCGGACTGCTCGTCGGCCGCACGCCCGAGTACCTCGGCAAGCGCATCGGCCCGAAGGAGATCAAGCTCGCGAGCCTGTACATCCTCGTGACGCCGACGCTCGTGCTGATCGGCACGGCGCTGAGCTTCGCCGTGCCCGGCATCCGCGCCGACGTCGAGGCGACCAGCATCCTGAACCCCGGCGTGCACGGCATGAGCGAGGTGCTCTATGCCTTCACCTCGGCCGCGAACAACAACGGCTCGGCCTTCGCCGGCCTCACCGCGAACACCCCGTGGTTCAACACCGCGCTCGGCATCGCGATGCTGCTCGGCCGGTTCATCCCGATCGTGCTCGTGCTGGCTCTGGCCGGATCCTTCGCCGCGCAGCAGCGCGTGCCGGAGACGACCGGAACCCTGCCCACGCACCGACCGCAGTTCGTCGGCCTGCTCTCGGCCGTCGCGGTCATCATCACGGCACTCACCTACTTCCCCGTGCTCGCACTGGGACCCCTCGCTGAAGGACTCGTCTGACATGACTTCCCACGTTTCGTCTCGCTCCGCTCGGTCAACGACCGGGGAACCGGAAGAGCAGGATGCGTCGGCATCCGCTCCAGCCATCACCGAACCGCCGCGCTCGTTCGGCTGGGCGCAGCTGACCCAGGCGCTGCCCGGCGCGCTGCGCAAGCTCAACCCGGCATCGCTCGTGCGCAACCCCGTGATGCTGCTCGTCTGGGTCGGCGCCGCGTTCACGACCGTGCTCGCGATCGCCGAGCCGTTCCTCGGCGGCCCCGCCGACTCGGGAGGAACCCCGGTGCCCGCGCCGTTCACATGGGGCATCGCGATCTGGCTGTGGCTGACCGTGCTGTTCGCCAACGTCGCCGAGTCGGTGGCCGAGGGCCGCGGAAAGGCCCAGGCCGCGAGCCTGCGCAAGACCCGCACCAGCACGATGGCCCGCAAGGTCGCACGGTACGACGCGGCAGCCGATGTCGCGGCCGAGCGCGCGGAGACGATCGAGGTCTCGTCGGCCGAGCTGCAGCGCGACGACGTCGTGATCGTCACAGCGGGCGAGCTGATCCCCGGTGACGGCGACATCGTCGCGGGCATCGCGACCGTCGACGAGTCGGCGATCACGGGCGAGAGCGCCCCCGTCATCCGCGAATCGGGCGGCGACCGCAGCGCCGTCACCGGCGGCACGCGCGTGCTGTCCGACCGCATCGTCGTGCGCATCACCTCGAAGCCCGGCGAGACCTTCGTCGACCGCATGATCGCGCTCGTCGAGGGCGCCAGCCGCCAGCGCACACCGAACGAGATCGCGCTCAACATCCTGCTCGCGAGCCTGTCGATCGTCTTCGTCGTCGTGGTTCTCGCCCTCAACCCGATCGCGTCGTACGCGGCCTCGCCCGTCAGCATCCCGGTGCTGATCGCCCTGCTCGTCTGCCTGATCCCGACGACGATCGGCGCGCTGCTCTCGGCCATCGGCATCGCCGGCATGGACCGTCTCGTGCAGCGCAACGTGCTGGCCATGTCGGGTCGCGCCGTCGAGGCCGCGGGTGACGTGACGACCCTTCTGCTCGACAAGACCGGCACCATCACCTACGGAAACCGCCGTGCCCACGAGGTGCTCCCCCTGCCGGGTGTCGACGCCGACGAGCTGCTGCGCATCGCCGCTCTCTCGTCTCTCGCCGACCCCACCCCCGAGGGCGCGTCGATCGTCGAGCTGGCGACGGTGCACGGCATCCGCGTCGAGGAGCCGGCGGATGCGGTCATCGTGCCCTTCACCGCGCAGACGCGCATGTCGGGACTCGACCTGGCCGACGGCACGCAGATCCGCAAGGGCGCAGGCTCGGCGGTCAGCGCGTGGATGGGGCTCGACACGGATGACGAGCTGACCGCGCTCACCGACCGCGTCGCGTCGAGCGGCGGGACGCCGCTGGTGGTCGCCGTGAAGTCCGCGGGCGCCGACCGGATCCTCGGCGTCGTGCACCTGAAGGACATCGTCAAGGACGGTCTGCGCGAGCGGTTCGAGGAGCTGCGCAGCATGGGCATCCGCACCGTCATGATCACGGGCGACAACCCGCTGACCGCCGCGGCGATCGCGAAGGAGGCGGGGGTCGACGACTTCCTCGCCGAGGCGACCCCCGAGCAGAAGCTCGAGCTGATCAAGCGCGAGCAGGAGGGCGGCCGTCTGGTCGCGATGACCGGCGACGGCACGAACGACGCCCCGGCTCTCGCCCAGGCCGACGTCGGCGTCGCGATGAACACGGGCACCTCGGCCGCGAAGGAGGCCGGCAACATGGTCGACCTCGACTCGGACCCGACCAAGCTCATCGACATCGTGCGCATCGGCAAGCAGCTGCTCATCACCCGCGGAGCGCTCACGACGTTCTCGCTCGCGAACGACATCGCGAAGTACTTCGCCATCATCCCGGCGATGTTCATGGGCGTCTTCCCCGGGCTCGCGGCGCTCAACATCATGCAGCTGCACTCGCCGGCATCCGCCGTGACCAGCGCGATCATCTTCAACGCCATCGTGATCGTGTTCCTCATCCCCCTCGCGCTGCGCGGGGTGAAGTACCGGCCGGCGAGCGCCTCGCAGATCCTGCAGCGCAACCTGCTCGTCTACGGTCTGGGCGGCGTGATCGCGCCGTTCATCGGCATCAAGCTCATCGACCTCGTCATCACCCTCATCCCCGGCTTCTGACCGCGGTTCGACTCCGCGCTCACCGACAGACTCTCGAAAGGCCTCCCATGTCCTCCTCACGCACCGCGGTCCGCACCGCCGGTGTCGCCGTCCGCGCGATGCTCGTGCTCACCCTCGTGCTCGGCGTCGGCTACACGCTCGTCGTCACCGGCATCGGACAACTGCTGCTGCCCTTCGCGGCGAACGGCTCGCCCCTGCCCGACGACAAGGGCAGCGCGCTGATCGGCCAGTCCTTCACGGACTCCGACGGCGAGGCGCTGCCCGAGTACTTCCAGTCGCGCCCCTCGGCCGCCGGCGACGGCTACGACGGCCGCGGTTCGAGTGGCAGCAACCTCGGCCCGGAGAACGCCGATCTCGTGGCGGCCATCGAGGAACGCAAGGCCGCGATCGCCGAGCGCGAGGGCGTGAGCCCGGATGCCGTGCCGGCCGACGCCGTGACGGCATCCGGCTCCGGACTCGACCCGCACATCAGCGTCGCCTACGCCCTGCTGCAGGTGCCGCGCGTCGCGGAGGCGCGCGGCCTCACCGAGCAGGAGGTGCACGACCTCGTGGAGTCTAGGATTCAAGGGCGGGATCTGGGATTCCTCGGCGACGAGCGCATCAACGTCGCAGAACTCAATCTCGCGCTCGATGAGCGGGAGGGCGAATGACGGCAGAGCGCCACGGCAAGCGCGGCCGGCTGCGCGTGCTGCTCGGCGCCGCCCCCGGCGTCGGCAAGACGTTCGAGATGCTCGCCGAAGGCAAGCGGCTGCTGAACGAGGGTCGCGACGTGGTGATCGCGATCGTCGAGACGCACGAGCGGGCGGCGACGGCGGCCCAGACCATCGGCATCCCCGAGGTGCCGAGGCGCGTCGACCAGCACCGGGGGGTGCCGCTGAGCGAGATGGATCTGGATGCGGTGCTGCAGCGCCGCCCCGAGATCGCGCTCGTCGACGAGCTCGCCCACACGAACACCCCCGGGTCCCAGAATTCCAAGCGCTGGCAGGACGTCGAGGCGCTGCTGGCCGCCGGCATCGACGTCGTCACGACCCTGAATGTGCAGCACATCGACTCGCTGAACGCGGTGGTCGAGAAGATCACCGGCATCGCCCAGCAGGAGACCATTCCGGATGCCGTGGTGCGCGCGGCCGACGAGATCGAGGTCGTCGACCTCGCCCCCCAGTCGCTGCGCGACCGCCTCTCGGCGGGCCTCGTCTATCCCGCGGAACGGATCGACGCCGCACTGTCGAACTACTTCCGCCTCGGCAACCTCACCGCGCTGCGCGAGCTCGCCCTGCTCTGGCTGGCCGACGAGGTCGACAGCGCGCTGCGCAGCTACCGCGCCGACCACGGCATCGAGGGCACCTGGCAGGCACGTGAGCGGGTGGTCGTCGCGCTCACCGGCGGGCCCGAGGGCGAGACCCTGCTGCGTCGCGGGGCCAGGATCGCTGCCCGGTCGGCCGGCGGCGAGCTGCTCGCGGTGCACATCGCCGCGCAGGACGGTCTGCGCGATGAGACGCCGGGGGCGCTGGCCGCTCAGCGCACGCTCGTCGAATCGCTCGGGGGCAGCTTCCACCAGATCATCGGCGACGACATCCCGGGGACTCTCGTCGAGTTCGCGCAGGGGGCCGACGCGACGCAGCTCGTGATCGGCGTGAGCCGTCGTGGTCGACTCGCCGCCGCCCTGACCGGCCCCGGCATCGGCTCGGAGGTCATCCGCCGCTCAGGCGACATCGATGTGCACATCGTCACGCACGCCGCCGCGGGCGGACGCGTGGCTCTGCCCCGCATCACCGGGGGCGCGCTCGGCTGGCGGCGGCAGCTGCTCGGCTTCGCCGTCGCACTGGTCTTCGGTCCGCTGCTGTCGTGGGCGATGTTCGCGTTCCGCAGCCCCGAGTCGATCACGGTCGAGGTGCTGGCCTTCCAGCTGCTGGTCGTGATCGTGGCGCTCGTGGGCGGGGTGCGGCCGGCAGTCTTCGCGGCCGTGCTGTCGGGCATCACCCTGGACTTCCTCTTCGTCGCCCCGATCTTCACCATCACGATCGCGCATCCGCTGCACGTGATCGCCCTGGCGCTGTACGTGATCATCGCCGTGCTCGTGAGCATCATCGTCGACCAGGCCGCACGACGCGCCCGCACCGCCCAACGCGCCGCCGCCGAGGCCGAACTGCTCGCCGCCGTGGCCGGCAATGTGCTGCGCGGAGACAACGCCGTGCTCGCGCTCGTGAGTCGCACGCGCGAGGCGTTCGGCCTCAGCGGGGTGCGCCTGCTCGCCCCCGACGGCGACGTGCTCGCGAGCGACGGAGAACCCGTGGCCGACGGCCGCGCCACCCGCGTGCCCGTCGGCGCCGACGGCTCGCTCGGGATGCTCGAGCTGCACGGCGAACCCCTCGACACCCCGGCTCGCCGACTGCTCGACGCGATCGTCGCGCAGCTGGCCGCCGCGATCGAGCACACCGACCTGCGCGCCACCGCGCGCGAAGTCGTGGCACTCGCCGAGACCGACCAGGTGCGCACCGCCCTGCTCTCGGCGGTGAGCCACGACCTGCGTCGTCCGCTCGCCTCGGCCGTCGCCGCGATCGGCGGGCTGCGGGGGGCGCACGCGCTGTCGGCATCCGATCGCGAGGAGCTTCTCGCGACCGCCGACGAGAGCCTCGCGACGCTGTCGTCGCTCGTGACCGACCTGCTCGACGTCAGCCGCGTGCAGGCCGGGGTGCTGGCCGTGTCGACCATGCGCCTCGATGTCGCAGGGCCCGTTCTCGCCGCGGTCGACGAGCTCGGACTCGGGCCGTCCGATGTCGAGTTGGCGCTCGACGCCGCCCTGCCCGCCGTGTCCGCCGACCCGGTGCTGCTGCAGCGCGTGCTCGTGAACGTCGTCGCCAACGCGCACCGGCATTCCCCGCCGGATACGCGCGTCATCGTGTCGACCAGCGCCCTCGGCGAGCGCGCCGAGATCCGCGTGATCGACCGGGGGGCCGGAGTCCCCGCCGAGAAGCGCGACCAGATCTTCCAGCCGTTCCAGCGCCTGGGCGACACCGACAACACCACCGGACTCGGCCTCGGGCTCGCTCTGTCGCGCGGCTTCGCCGAGGGCATGGGCGGTACTCTGACACCCGAGGACACCCCCGGCGGTGGACTCACCATGGTCATCTCCCTGCCGCTGGCGGGGGACCCCGATCTCATGCAGGAGGAGACGGAGTGAAGCTCCTCATCGCCGACGACGACCCCCAGATGGTGCGAGCGCTTCGGATCACGCTCGCCGCGCACGGATACGAGGTGGTCGTCGCCTCGGACGGCGCCGCTGCCGTGGCCGCCGCCGCCCAGACGCACCCCGACCTGATCATGCTCGACCTCGGGATGCCGCGTCTCGACGGCATCGAGGTGATCCAGGCGCTGCGCGGATGGACGAACGTGCCGATCATCGTGGTCTCGGGCCGCACCGGTTCGGCCGATAAGGTCGAGGCTCTGGATGCCGGGGCAGACGACTTCGTCACCAAGCCGTTCCAGGTCGACGAGCTGCTCGCCCGGCTGCGCGCGCTGTCTCGACGGTCCGCGCCTGCCGGAGGGGAGTCGACCGTCGGGTTCGGCGACGTCGTGGTCGATCTCGCGACCAAGACCGTCACGCGCGCCGGATCGCGCGTGCACCTGACGCCGACCGAGTGGCGGATGCTCGAACACCTCGCCCGGCATCCCGGAGCCCTCGTCACCCGGCAGGACCTGCTGAAGGAGATCTGGGGCAGCGAACAGGTCTCGGACTCCGGCTACCTGCGCCTCTACATGTCGCAGCTGCGCAAGAAGCTCGAGTCCGAACCCAGCGCCCCGGTGCACCTGCTCACGGAGTCGGGCATGGGCTACCGGTTGGTGGTCTGACCCTCAGGAGCGCTCGGCGTTCACGGCGCGAGACCGGCGCAGTCCGCCGACGATGCCGGCAGCGACGAGCACGACGGCGACGATGATCCCGGCGATCGCGACGACCGTGCTCTCGGGCTCATCGGTGAGGCGACCGACGGCGAGCCAGCTGAGGCCCCACGCGGTCGCGAGTGCGGGAGCGAGGCGCCGGGTGACGAGTGCGCTGGCGACACCGATCACGAGGACCACGGCGAGCACGGCGACGGCCCAGATCTCGGCCTGGTCTTCCCAGCTCGCGGGGGCGATCTGCGTGAACCATGCCGCGGTGTTGGCCACCGTCGCGATGGTGACCCAGCCGAAGTGCAGGCCATTGGCGCCGTCGACGACGATGCGCTCGGGCCAGGTGCGGGCGCGGCTGCGTCCGAGGATCACCATGACCCGGGCGAGGGTCGCGAGCAGCACCGCGATCATCAGGACCGTCAGGGGAAGCGACAGGAACTGTGCGGTCACGAGCCACAGGCCGTTGAGGACCATCGACGCGGCGATCCATCCCCCGACCGCGCGCTGACGCTCATCCGCGCGCTGCGCCGGCAGCGCCTGCCACACCGTGTAGGCGATGAGCCCGATGTAGATCAGTGACCAGATCGAGAAGGCGGGGCCCGCAGGAGCGAGGTACGACCCCTGGGCCGAGAGGGCTCCGTTCTGCAGCTCGCTCACCGAGGTGCCGCCGAACGCGCCCGACCCGACGGCGGCGGCGATCAGCATGAAGGTCGCCGAGGCGATGACGGCTGTCTGGCGGGCGATGTCCTGCGTCCGGGATTCCATGCTCGAAAACCTACGCGCGCTCGCGATGTCAGTGCCAGACCCTTGACACTAGAGAGGCTTACAGCTAGCTCGGCTAGGGAAAAGCTCGTCGCGCGCTGCCGGCGCATCACGTCGGGCGGCGCTCGGCTCAGGCGGCGACGGCCGCGTCGATCAGCACCTCGGCGGCGTTGCGCGCCTGCACGGCGACCTGCGGATCGGCGGCGATGGCGGCGGTGCTCTGGGCCCCCTCCGCGAGGATCGACAGCTGCGCCGCGAGGGATGCCGGGGCACCGGCATCGACCACGAGCCCCGCCATGTACTCCTGGAACGAGGCCTTGTGGTCGCGCACGATCTGGGCCACCTCGGGGTTGGTTCCCCCGAGCTCTCCGAACGCATTGATGAACGCGCACCCACGGAAGTCGTCGGCGCAGAACCAGTCCTCGAGGTATCCGTAGACGGCGAGCAGCCGGTCGCGCGGATCGACCCCGGCATCCGCGACCGCTCCGGTCAGGCCGGACTCCCATTCGGCATGCTTGCGCGCGAGCACGGCCGTGACGATGTCGGTCTTCGACGGGAAGAGCGCATAGAGACGGCGCAGCGACACGCCAGCCGCCGCCCGCAGCTCGTCCATGCCGACAGCCGCGTAGCCCTTGCGGTAATACAGCTCGTCGGCTGCCGCAAGGATCTGTTCACGCACTGTTCCGTCCGTCATGATCCCAGTGTACTTGACATGAGAACGAGCGTTCTCTAGTCTGGGACGCATCGTGTGAGAACGATCGTTCTCACCAAAGCGAAAGGATCAGGATCATGGGTTACATCACCGTCGGAAACGAGAACAGCGCCCCGATCGAGCTCTACTACGAAGACCAGGGATCGGGTCAGCCCGTCGTCCTGATCCACGGTTATCCTCTCGACGGCCACAGCTGGGAGCGCCAGACCCGCGAACTCCTCGCCCAGGGCTACCGCGTGATCACGTACGACCGCCGCGGCTTCGGCCAGTCGTCGAAGGTGAACGCCGGCTACGACTACGACACCTTCGCCGCCGATCTCCACACGGTGCTCGAGACCCTCGACCTGCGCGACGTCGTGCTCGTCGGCTTCTCGATGGGCACCGGCGAGCTCGCCCGATACGTCGCGAAGTACGGACACGAGCGCGTCGCGAAGCTCGCCTTCCTCGCCTCCCTCGAGCCCTTCCTCGTGCAGCGCGACGACAACCCCGAGGGTGTGCCGCAGGACGTCTTCGACGGCATCGAGTCCGCCGCCAAGGGCGACCGGTTCGCCTGGTTCACGCAGTTCTACAACGACTTCTACAACCTCGACGAGAACCTCGGCTCGCGCATCAGCCAGGAGGCCGTCACCGGCAGCTGGAACGTCGCGATCGGCAGCGCACCCGTC
>Ga0308156_1003228_pt1 | contig 12804 bp, 10 predicted proteins | sample PhyAR2_FD_201041 | JGI IMG/M metagenome (GOLD analysis project Ga0308156, IMG submission 201041) | Phyllosphere microbial communities from UC Gill Tract Community Farm, Albany, California, United States - DLSL A.R2 | ecosystem: Host-associated > Plants > Phyllosphere > Unclassified | place: USA... | reverse complement strand
GGCGCTGCGTGATGCCAGCTTCAGCATCCCCGGCGGCTCCATTGCCGCCCTGGTCGGCGTTAACGGATCGGGCAAATCGACCCTGTTTAAGGCGCTGATGGGCTTTGTCCGGCTCTCCGCCGGGACGATTTCAGTGCTGGGTATGCCGACCCGTCAGGCGCTGCGCCAGAGCCTGGTGGCTTATGTTCCCCAGTCTGAAGAGGTTGACTGGTCTTTTCCGGTGCTGGTGGAGGATGTGGTGATGATGGGCCGCTACGGCCACATGGGCCTGTTGCGGCGGCCTAAACGCCACGACCGCGATATTGTCGATGAGGCGCTGGCGCGGGTCGATATGCTGGCGTATCGCCAGCGACAGATCGGCGAACTTTCCGGCGGACAGAAGAAACGGGTTTTCCTCGCACGGGCGATTGCCCAGCAGGGCAGCGTGATCCTGCTGGATGAGCCGTTCACCGGCGTTGACGTCCAGACCGAGGCGAAAATCATTGCCCTGCTCGATGAGTTGCGTGACGAAGGTAAAACCATGCTGGTCTCAACCCATAATCTGGGATCGGTGACGGAATTCTGCGACTACACCGTGATGGTCAAAGGCACCATCCTCGCCAGCGGTCCGACCCGCACCACCTTTACTACCGCCAACCTTGAGCGGGCGTTTAGCGGGGTGCTACGTCACGTGGCGGTCAACGGTCTGGACGATCAGATCATTACCGATGATGAGCGTCCGTTTATCGCGCCGCGCGCCTCGCTTCACGACGGGAACTGACCATGAATCTGTTACTGGAGCCGTTCGGATACCACTACATGCTCAACGCGATGTGGGTCTCCGCCATGGTTGGCGGACTGTGCGCGTTTCTCTCCTGCTACCTGATGCTCAAAGGCTGGTCGCTGATTGGGGATGCGCTGTCGCACTCGATTGTGCCCGGCGTAGCGGGCGCTTATATGCTTGGGCTGCCGTTTGCACTGGGCGCGTTTCTGTCGGGCGGACTGGCGGCCGGCAGTATGCTGCTGCTTAATCAGCGCACCCGTTTAAAAGAAGATGCGATCATCGGTCTGATTTTCTCCTCGTTCTTTGGCCTTGGCCTGTTCATGGTGTCGCTGAATCCCACCTCGGTGAACATTCAGACTATCGTGCTGGGCAATATCCTGGCGATTGCACCGGCCGATATCCTGCAACTGGCGCTGATCGGCGGCGTGTCGATCATCATTCTGCTGTTTAAGTGGAAGGATTTAATGGTGACCTTTTTCGATGAGAATCATGCGCGCGCTATCGGTCTGCGGCCCGAGCGATTAAAGATCCTGTTCTTTACTCTGCTGGCGGTTTCGACCGTGGCGGCACTGCAAACCGTCGGGGCGTTTCTGGTGATCTGTCTGGTGGTGACGCCCGGCGCTACGGCATGGTTGCTCACCGATCGCTTTCCGCGCCTGCTGATGATTGCGGTGGCGATTGGCAGCATAACCAGCTTCCTCGGTGCCTGGGCGAGTTATTATCTCGACGGTGCAACCGGCGGGATTATTGTGGTGGCGCAGACGCTGTTATTCCTGCTGGCGTTTGTCTTCGCCCCGAAGCATGGCCTGCTGGCGAGTCGGCGTCGCGCCCGCAACCCTGCCGATGAGGAGCCTGCCTGATGTCGATGTTTGAACCTTTCCAGTTCGCTTTTATGCAGAGCGCGTTGCTGATCGCGCTGGTCGTGGCGATCCCCTGCGCCTTGCTGTCGGTCTTTCTGGTGCTGAAAGGCTGGGCACTAATGGGCGATGCGATGAGCCATGCGGTGTTTCCCGGCATCGTGCTGGCCTGGGTGCTGGGCATTCCGCTGGCTATTGGAGCCTTTGTGGCCGGGCTGTTTTGTGCTGTGGCCAGCGGGTTTCTGCAGGACAACAGCCGGATTAAACAGGACACAGTACTGGGGATTGTCTTCTCCGGCATGTTCGCAGTCGGCTTGATTCTTTACATCGCGGTGAAGCCTGAAGTGCATCTCGACCATATTCTGTTCGGCGATATGCTCGGCATCACCCGCGCCGACATCATCCAGACGCTGATTATCGCCGCACTGATTGTCGCGGTGATTGCGCTGAAGTGGCGCGATCTGATGCTGTTCAGCTTCGATCCGCAGCAGGCACAGGTATGTGGCCTGCCGGCCCGGCTGATGCATTACGGCCTGCTGTGTATGGTGTCGTTAACCATTGTGGCGACCCTGAAAGCGGTGGGTATTATCCTGTCGATCTCGCTGCTGATCGCGCCGGGTGCGATTGCGGTTCTGCTGACAACCCGCTTTTCCCACGCGCTGCTGATTGCGGTGCTGGTGTCAGTACTGGTGTCACTCAGCGGCGTCTATCTCTCTTTCTTTCTCGACAGCGCACCGGCGCCGACTATCGTGGTGCTGTTTGCATTGGTGTTCATCGTCGCGATGATCGTCTCTGGTCAGAAGACACGGCGGCTGGAGCGCCAGCAACGGCCGGTTGCATAACCGAGCGCTGCGCTATCCCTGCTTACTCGCCGCGATAGCGCACTGCCTTAATCAGATGAGCAAACGCGCGGGTATGCTGTTTGCGGCTGGGATAGTAGAGGTAATAGCCGGGAAACGGTTCACACCAGTCGGCCAGGACCTGCACCAGACGCCCCGTAGCAATGTGCTCAGCAACACTGTCCTGCGGCACATAGCAGATGCCCATGCCACAGAGCGCCGCATCAATGCGCGCCGCCAGAGTATTTAAGATCAGCTGACCTTCGACCCTGACCCGAATCTCCTTTTTGTCGCGCATAAACTCCCAGTTATAGAGTCCCCCGCGCGTCGGTAAGCGCAGATTGATGCAGTTGTGTTTTTGCAGATCGTAAGGGGTGGCAGGCACGCCATACTGTTCGAAGTAGTCGGGCGAGGCGACCACGCACATATTCCAGTCCGGCCCAATGCGGGCTGCGATCATATCTTTTTCGACCTGCTCACCCAGTCGCACACCCGCATCGAAGCGGCCACTGACAATATCGGTCAGGGTATTATCAACCGAAAACTCGATATTCACTGCGGGATAGCGCTGCAGAAACGGCTTAGTCAGCGGCCACAGCGTCGACATCAGCGCATGTTCACCGGCCGTAATGCGGATGTTGCCCGCGATCTCTCCCTGAGTATCGGTGACGCTGACCAGCTCGGACTCAATCTCGTTGAATAACGGCGCGATATTTTTGATCAGGCGCTCGCCTGCGTCAGTCGGCGCAACGCTGCGAGTGGTTCGGGTCAGTAATCGCAGGTTAAGACGCTCCTCCAGTCCACGGATCGCGTGGCTGAGCGCCGATTGCGAAACGCCCAGTTTCGCTGCGGCGCGGGTAAAGCTGCGCTCCTGAGCCACCACCACCAGATAAATCAGGTCGTTAAAATTCTCTCTCAGCATATTTTTCTGGCTCATTAAACCTGCCGGCACTGCCTCTGCAGGTCGTTGACATATTTTTGCGCACCAGGGCTGCAGGTGCGGACTTTAAGTTCAGGGCGCAACAGCATAGTGCATCTTCCCCGGCGGCATTGATGAATTCTGTGCATTACGCTTGTGAAGGTGATTAATAAAACCCGACGTTAAAGAATCTATCTGTATCAAACAGATAGCCTGGCGATATGGCCAGTTCAGCGCTTAACAGTGGATCGGTCTGGCAGGATAAGAGTGGGCTTTTTGCCCGCTGCGCTGCCGGATCGTAAAAAAGCTGCTAAAACTAAAGACGTGCATACGCGCGCAAAGCTTAGGGTTATCCGGATTCTCCCCGATTTATATCCCGTCCGAAACAGACTAATAAAAAAATTACACTTTTAGCCCCCAACAATGGGAAGCAGACAATGTCAGAAAAAATTTCGCTAACAATGCAGGTCAATGGCCAGCCATACCCGATGGAGATCGATCCCCGGGTCACCTTACTTGATGCATTACGTGAGCACCTCAACCTGACCGGCACTAAAAAAGGCTGCGATCAGGGACAGTGTGGGGCCTGCACGGTACTGGTTAACGGTCAGCGGGTGCTGAGTTGTCTGACGCTGGCCGCTCAGGCTGACGGCGCTGAGGTGACCAGCATTGAAGGGCTGCAATCTGCCAGCGGTGAATTACATCCGGTGCAGCGTTGCTTTGTTGAAAACGATGCCTTCCAGTGCGGCTACTGTACGCCAGGCCAAATCATGTCGGCCGTCGCCTGCATTAAAGAGGGCCATGCCGGATCGGACGATGAAATCCGCGAATACATGAGCGGCAACCTGTGCCGCTGCGGTGCCTATCCACACATTGTCGATGCCATTAAACAGGCGGCGGCTGAAATGGCGAAGGAGTCCGCATGAATCCCTTTCACTGGAAAGTCGCACAGTCAGCCAGCGAAGCCGCAGCGTTAAAGCAGCAGTCAGGCAGTCAGATTCTGGCGGGCGGTACCACTCAACTCGATTTGATGAAATGCGGCGTGTTTAACCCGCCGCAGCTGATTGGCATTAACGGCCTGTCTGAACTTCGCAGCCTGAGTTTTGACAATGATAAAATCAGTGCTGGCGCGCTGATCACCATGAGCCAGCTGGCTGATCATCCCGACTGTCAGCAACATGCGCCCGCTATCTACGGCAGCTTATGGCAGGCCGCGTCGCCGCAAATCCGCAATATGGCCACGCTGGGCGGCAATTTACGTCAGCGCACCCGCTGTGCTTATTATCGCGATCCGGCGACCTTTTCGGCCTGCAATAAACGCAATCCCGGCTCCGGCTGTGCCGCACGGCAGGGCGTCAACAGTAATCACGCCATTCTGGGTGCCAGCGACAGCTGCATTGCGGTCTATCCGGGTGACCTGGCGGTCGCGCTGGTGGCGTTTGATGCGGTGGTGATAGTGCAGAACCCGCAGGGCGAACCTCGCCGGATCGCCATTGATGATTTCTTCCTGCTGCCGGGAGAGACGCCGGATCAGGAACACGATCTGCGCGATGACGAGATCATCGTGGCGATTGAAGTGCCACAAACCGCTTCCCTGCAACGCTCTCACTATCTCAAAGTGCGCGATCGCAGTTCTTACGAGTTTGCCGCCGCCAGCGCAGCCGCTGGTTTCACGCTGGAGAATGGCGTGATGCGCCAGGTGCATATTGCGCTGGGCGGCGTTGCCACCAAACCCTGGCGCGCCACGCGGGTTGAGCAGGCGTTAGAGGGACAGCCGTTCAACGAAGAGACGGTATTCCAGGCTGCGGAGCTGATCAATCAGGAAACCCAGGCGCTGGAGCATAACGCGTATAAAGTGAAGCTGGCCCCGCGCGTAATAGCGCGTGCGCTAATGGCAGCAGGAGAGATCGCATGAGTGAAGTAAACCACGACGCACGCCAGGCTAAACACATCCCTGAAGCCACCGCTGGCGACACGGCGACGGCCGAAGCTGGCAGCCCGATTGAAGGATTGGGCGCGGCCCGATCGCGGGGTGACGGCCGGGTTAAGGTGATCGGTGAAGCACGTTATGCCATCGAACATCAGCCGGAAAATCCGCTGTACGGCGTCGTGCTCCAGTCAACCGTCGCCAGTGGCCGCATTTCCCGCCTGTCAGCCGAAAAAGCCCTGCAGGCTGACGGTGTGCTGGCAGTCTATACCCATCTGAATCCGTTAAAGATTAACAAGCCGACCGCGATTGCTGACGGCGGCGCAGCGCAGTCCACTTACACCCCGATTCAGGACGATGTGATCATTCATAACGGCCAGAACATTGGTATCGTGATCGCTGAAACCTTCGAGCAGGCCACCTGGGCAGCCTCGCTGGTTGAGATCGAGTATGAGACCACGCCGGCGCGGGTGTTTGCCACCGACGAGGGCGTCGAGGCTAAACCGATGTCGGCGCAGGATATTGATCTGGGCGATGCGGCGACCGCAATGCACAGTGCCGAGGTGCGTATCAACCAGCGTTATACCACCCCGCGTGAATACAACATGCCGATGGAGCCACATGCCTGCATCGCGCACTGGCACGAAGGTCAGATCACGGTCTGGGAACCCAGCCAGTGGGTGGCGGGCGCGCAGGTTGAAATCGCCGAATGGCTGGGGATTGAGACCGAAAAAGTACGGATTATTTCACCCTATGTCGGCGGAGGGTTTGGTTCCAAGCCGGTGCCTTACACTCACGTTGCCTTAGCCAGCGTCGCGTCGCGCGCCCTGAACCGTCCGGTGAAAGTCTCGCTGACCCGACCGCAGACCTTTACCGGTCTGGGTGGACGTCCGGCGACTTCGCAGCAGCTGGAGCTGGGCGCTTCACGTGACGGTAAAATTGAGGCGATTATTCAGCGCAGCTTCAGCGAAACCTCGCTGATTGATGTGTTTGCTGAGAACTGCAGCAAAGTGACCGCCCGGATGTACGCTGTCAGCAACGTGTCGGCACAGCATCAGGTCCGACTGATTAACACCGTCACGCCAGGCTGGATGCGGGCGCCGGGCGAGAATCCCAGTGCGTTTGGCCTTGAAGTGGCGATGGATGAGCTGGCCTATGCGCTGGACATCGATCCGCTGGAACTGCGTCTGCGCAACTGGGCAGATAAAGATTATCAGCTCGATCTGCCGTGGAGTACGCGTCGGCTGAAAGAGGCGTACCAGAAAGGGGCAGAAGCGTTTGGCTGGGATAAGCGCATTATGACGCCGCGTTCCATGCGTGAAGGCCGTGAGCTGATAGGCTGGGGCATGGCCTCCGGCACTTATCCGGTCAACCGACTGCCGGCCGAAGCGAAAATCATCCTGACGCCGCAGGGCCGCTTTGTGGTGCAGTGCGCCGGTGCAGATATCGGAACCGGCACTTACACTATTCTGGCGCAGACGGCCGCGGATCATCTCGGTGTCGGTTCGGAAACCATTGAGGTAGAGCTGGGCGATACAGCGTTGCCGCGCGCAGGCGTGGCAGGCGGATCGCAGCTGGCCGGTAACCTGACGGCGGCGGTGAACGATACCGCGAAGAAAATGCGCGAACGGTTGCTGGCTCTGGCCAGTGAGCTGCCCGCGTCGCCGCTCAGCGGCCTGCCGGTGTCGCAGTTTACCCTGCAGGATGGCGCAATTCAGCACAGCGGTGGATCGGGCCTCTCGCTCGCCCAACTGGCGACGCTGGCACCTGCCGATAGCCTGAGCGTGAAAGGCGGGACCTTCCCGGACGACATGCCGCAAAGCGAACGCGACAAAATCGTGCGTAACCTTAACGACATGAGCCGGCCAGAGGCGTTTTCCGCCCACAGCTGGAGCGCACAGTTTGTTGAGGTGCGGGTCGATGAAGATTTCGGCACCATCCGGGTGAAACGCATGGTGGCGGCACTCGACAGCGGTCGGCTCTACAACCCTAAACTGGCGCGCAGCCAGTGGATCGGCGGGATGATCATGGGCGTCGGTCAGGCACTGATGGAAGAGGGGATTGTCGATCCTCGCAACGGTCGGGTGATTAACAATAACCTGGCGGACTATCTGGTGCCGGTTAACGGCGATATTCCCAGCATCACCACCATCAATGTCGGTGAACCCGACTTTGAGGCGACCACCATGGGCGGTAAAGCGGTCGGTGAGCTGGGCATCGTTGGCGTGGCGGCGGCGATCAGTAATGCGGTCTTCCATGCCACCGGCAAGCGGGTACGTGACCTGCCGATCACCCTCGACAAAATCATCTGATTACGGCGGTTGCCGGGCCGGCTGCAATTGATGCCGCCGGCGTTGAGATCAGATTTACGGGCGCAGGGTCGATCCTGCGCCCGTTTTTATCGCCAGCGGGAGAGGCTGTTTTGAAGATAGCGATTGTGATGATGGCGGCGGGCTTCAGCCGCCGTTTTCGTCAGCAGAGCGGTGAACACAAATTGCTGGCCCAACTGAATGGCAAGCCGCTGTTACAGCATACCCTACAACAGGCGGCGGCCAGCGGTCTGGATCTGTTTGTGGTAACCCGTCCGGAGCAGGCAGCGATTCGGGCGTTGATCGATCCGGCGACGGCGGTGCTGTGCGACAGCCACGGGTTAGGTGATTCCATTGCCGCCGGTGTTGCTGCCAGCAGTGAATACGACGGCTGGCTGATCGCACTCGGTGATATGCCGTTGATCACCGCCGACAGCTATCGGGCCGTCAGCGCAGCGCTGGCCGATGCGGCGGTGGTCAGACCCTGGGTCGACGGCATACCGGGCCATCCGGTCGGCTTTCAGCGGCACTATTACCCGCTGTTAACCGGCTTACTGGGTGATGTGGGCGCGCAGGCAATAGTCAAACGTGACGCGGTTCGCTTGCCCCTTAGCGATCGCGGCTGTGTTTATGACATTGACCTGCCGGGCGATTTGCAGGCGATAAAGGAATTTTCATGATTACGCTGGACCAACGGGTGATTAATGCGGCGTTAAGCAGCTGCGAGGCGGGGCAATCCGTCTGGCTGTGTACGGTATTGCGGACTTACGGCTCGTCGCCGCGCGCGCCCGGGACGCTGATGACGGTCAATCAGGCGGGCGCATACTGCGGTTCGCTGTCAGGTGGCTGCATCGAAGAGGATTTTTTAGCCCAGCTGGCGACCGGCGCTTACCGTGCCAGCAGTCAGCAGGTGCGTTATGGCGAAGGCGGCATGCGTCCGAATGTCAGTCTGCCGTGCGGCGGCAGTCTGGAGATTATGATTGAATATTTGCCGCCCGATACCGCCAGTCTGGATTTGCTGATCGCGATGCAGCGGGCGCTGAGCGGCCAGCAGCCGATGGTGAAGCTGATCCGGCCCGGTGAGCGCGCGCAGTGGGAAGCGATGGCGGCGGATCGGCGATTACCCGCTCTCAGCGTCAGCGACCAGCTGGTACGGTTACCGGTCGGCGCGATCCCGGAACTGCTGGTGGCCGGCTACTCCAGCGTGGCGTTTGAATGCATCCGGCTGGGCCAGATGCTGGGATTTCATGTGCGGGTTTGCGAGCATCGTCCCGGGATGCTCGATGAACTGGAGCGCCACTTCGGCGCAGCCGATAACGTTACGCTGGTGCGCCAGCATCCGGCGCGCTGGCTGGAGCTGAACGGGGCGCATGCGGCCGTGGCGATTGTGGCGCTGACCCACGATCCACGCATTGATGACCTGACGATGATGGAAGCGATCGCCACGCCTGCCTTTTATATCGGCATTATGGGATCGGTGAAGAACAGCGAAAAGCGCCGGGCGCGGCTGCAGCAGATTGCGGGGATGGATCGCAGCGAGCTGGACCGCATCCATGCCCCGATTGGCCTGCCGATTGGCAGTAAAACCCCGGCGGAGATCGCGCTATCGGTGATGGCTGATATCGTCAGGGTGAAGAACCTCGGGCGATCGCTCCCGGCTGCCTGACGGCGGGGCGTTGACCGGCGCCAGCCGATAGAGGTAGCTGCCGGACAACGGAATCGGCAGAAACTTCTGGAACATCTGCCTGAGCGTCTGCTGCGGATCAACATCGTGAAACAGCTCAGGATAGAGCGTGGTGGCAAAAAACTCGGTTGCTACCACGTGCCATGGGCTGAGATAGAAGTTGTGCCACAGCGCACCGCTATGCCCGTCACGCAGCGCCCGCAGCTGCTTCAGGCCGTTTTGCTGTTGGGTCAGCCTCAGCAGGCTTTCGCGGGTCTGGGCCGCTGAGACGGCCGGGCCCAGCGTTAACCTATCCGGTTCATCAGCGTTACCGATACCGGTCGCGAAGTAGTAATCCGGCTGGGCGGCAATCACCTGCTCCTCACTCAGCCGTCCGAACACCCCTTTAACCTGCTGGCTGGCAATGTTCTCGCCGCCTGCAAAGCGCAGCAGTTCGCCAAGGTTGCCGTTTACCGAGGTGACGCAGCACTCGCTGCGCCGTCCGAGATGCAACTGCAGCAGCACGGTCGGTTTCGGCCCGTGATAGCGTGCCAGCCGGTTCGCTATTCGCTGCATGTGGCTGCGATAAAAACGATTGAAGTCGGCTGCCCGCTGCGGCTGATTGAACACTTCGCCCAGCAGCGTCATGCTGCGCTCACTGTTTTTCAGCAGATGAACCCGCAAATCAACCTTCAGTACCGGAATCTTTGCTGCTTTCAGCATCGTTTCCAGCTGCAGCCCGGCATCGCTGTTGCGTGCCAGCTGCGGCAGGATCACCAGATCGGGCTTCAGCGCGATCACCTGTTCCGGATTAATGTCATTTACCCCCTCCTGACCGAGAGCCGGAATCGTCAGCATCTGCGGAAACTGGCGGGCAAAAATCTGCCAGGTCTGCGGATCGTACTTCTTCAGATCCTGCGGCCAGCCGACAATCTGCTGGAGCGGATTTCCGGGCGTCAGCAGCGCGATGCTATACAACATCCGGCTCTCGCCCAGCACAATCCGCTGTGGCCGATCCGGCACGCTGACCGTTTGTCCGGTGATATCGGTCAGGGTGCGCGCCCCGGCTGGCGAACTGGCGCAGACCAGGCCGATCAGTAACAGGCTGTTACGCAGCAGACGGCCGAGCGGATTAAAATTCAACACTGGCTTGTACCATCAGATTACGGGTTTCGCCTTCGCGGACGCGCAGGTTGCCGCCGCTTGAACTGTAATAGTGTTTATCGAACAGGTTATTCAGATTGAGCCGCAGCTGCGTTTTCTGCCCGAACAGACGATGATTCCAGGCGACAAAGCTGTCGGCCACCACATAATCCGGCAGGGTGAAACTGTTATCCGGATCGCCAGCACGGCTGCCTACATAGCGCGCACCGCCGCCAAGCCGGAAGGTGCCGGGCAGGTTACTGAACTGCAGCTCATGGCTCAGATAAAGCGCCCCGGCATGGCGTGGCGCATTTTGCAGCCGGTTACCGTTGTTATCCGGATTGACCCGATCCTCAATGATTTCGGCCTGGTCATAGCTGTAATTAGCACTGAGATCCCAGCCGGGTGCGACTTCACCATTCAGCTCAAATTCAGCGCCGCTGGAGCGGGCTTTATCAATCGCGCGGGTCGTGCCGTTAATGCTGAGCGACATCGATTTTTCATCAATGCGATACAGTGCGACAGAGGCAAACAGCTTCGGTGAGACTTGCCATTTGCTGCCGATCTCCCAGCTGGTGCCCTGTTCGGGTTTGCCAACGTTGCCATCGTCGTCCACGTCGGTGGATGGGGTGAAGGATTTACTCACGCTGGTGTAGAACGATAACGCGGGCGTGAGTTTATAGATGATCCCGGCCTGGGGCAGAAACTTGTTACCCTCATCGTTGAGCGTTTCAACCTGCGGATCAAAGCCTTTAGAGGCGCGTTGCTCATAGTGCTGATAGCGGCCTCCAAACACAACGGTCCATTCTGGTGACAGTGTCACGCTATCTTTGGCGTAGATCGAACGGCTATGAATGCGGTTCAGGTTGTTGGCGTTAGCACTGTTTTCTGTGCTGCTGTCAGTCAGCGGTGACAACTGGTCATATTCAGGCTGGAAGAAATTGAAGTTAGTGGTCGCCTTGCCCTGATACTGATGGGCGCGATAAGTCTGGTTCATCTCATAGTCGGTGCCGACCACCAGCGCGTGCGACAGTCCGGCGATTTCCGGGTTGCCCAGCAGATCCCAGCTCAGGTATTTGGTCTTGTGGTTGAAGCCTCGATTGGCATCGGCCCGACGGGTCACCGCACCGGTGGTGGTATTGACCGCCGTCACCCGGACTTCATTGTTGTCATAGCGCCGCTGGTTCCAGCCGAGGGTGAAACGGGTGCGCCACTCATCATTAAACTGCCATTCGTAGTGCGCATTAAGGGTTTTGTTGTGCCCCCAGGCGTGGTTAGCGGTGTCATCCAGACGATCCTTATAACCGATGTCGATCGGCTTGCCGTCAATAAACGCAGTGCCGCGATCGTAAGGAATGTCATAGCGGTAATCGGCATAGCTGATTAAAAAACTCGCCTGATCGCCGTACCACTGTAAAGACGGAGCCAGCAGAGTATGTTGCTCACTGCCAAAGTTGCGCCAGTAATCCTGATTCTGCTTCTCAGCGATCAGTCGAAACGCAAAGCCATTACCCAGTGGGCCGGTTACGTCCAGCGTACCTGCGCCGCCACCCTCGCTGGCATAACGGCCACTGACTTTGGTGTGCCAGCTATATTGCGGTTTCTTGCTGACCACATTGATCACCCCGCCGGGATTCTGAATACCGTACAGCAGCGAGGCTGAGCCTTTCAGCACCTCAACACGCTCGGTGGTGGCATCGAAATTGAGTCCCTGACTGCTGCGGATGCCATCACGATAGATCGAACCATCGGCATTGCTGCCAAATCCGCGCCGGACAAAACCATCTTCGGTGCCGGCCAGCGTATTCGCTTCCGTTACGCCACTGACAAAGCGCATCGCATCCGCCAGCGAACTGGCCTGATAATCCTCCAGCTGCTGCCGGGTAACCGTGCTGATTGATTGCGCCTCATCCAGTCGCGCGGTGGGCATTTTGCTGGCCACGCTACTCTGGCTGTTGGTGTAACCCGTTTCCGGGTTGTCGTCGGCGGTTACGGTCATATCCGGCGTGCCGGCAACGGTTGCAGCCTGTGCCTGCATCACAAACAGTGCGCTGCAGATCGCCATCGCCAGCGCCGAATGGCGTGCCGGAGTTGTACTTTTATCTGAACGGTTGGTCATTTTTTCTTTTCATGTCTGAAGCGAGTCATGCTTTACGGTTCAGCACAGCGCGGGCTGCTGCTGACCGCCCTGGCGGTATTCTGCAAAACGCAGAGAATAAACAGTGATCGGACGGCGATAGCGGCGCGGATCAGAAGGGCAATCTGCGGCGACGACAATACTTCTCATCTGTAATTGATAATCATTCAACCATTGCCGGTTGTAGTAGTAAACATAAATAATGATGAAAACACTACATTTTCAGTTGCCGCATTTTGCCGGTTTA
>Ga0308156_1003222_pt1 | contig 12821 bp, 13 predicted proteins | sample PhyAR2_FD_201041 | JGI IMG/M metagenome (GOLD analysis project Ga0308156, IMG submission 201041) | Phyllosphere microbial communities from UC Gill Tract Community Farm, Albany, California, United States - DLSL A.R2 | ecosystem: Host-associated > Plants > Phyllosphere > Unclassified | place: USA... | reverse complement strand
TAAGCTGCGCCCCTTTGTTTAGACAGAAATTTCTAATTTTTATATAGTATTTTCTGTTTTAGGGCTGAAAATGGAAATAACTTTTTGGCTCTTGAAAGCCTAAAAAAGTTATTCTATTTTTATGCCGCATCCGCTTGCAAATACATGCTTTGCGGAGTATTATAGTTTATTCCCTGATGGAAGCGTTCCTGATTGTAGAATTTAAAGTAAGACCGTAATCCAGCACGGAGAGCCCTTGGACTATCGTATGCCTGTAAATATACATTTTCATATTTTACAGACCGCCATAATCTTTCAACAAAAATATTATCCAAGGCCCTGCCTTTCCCATCCATGCTGATAGATATGTCGTTATCTAACAGCGCTTTGGTATGTAGATCACTCGTGTATTGGCTACCTTGATCAGTATTGAATATCTCCGGTTTACCATGCATATGCAAAGTCTCTTTCAATAGATCTGTACACCATTGGGCACTCATTGTATTGCTGATATCCCAATTTAAGACATATCTCGTTTTCAGGTCAATGATCGCCGATAGATACATAAATCCTTTTTTCATCGGTATATACGTAATATCGGTTGCCCAGACTTGATTTTTTCTGTCGATTTCAAGCCCGTTCAATAAATAAGGATATTTTTTATGCGCCTTGTTGACAACGGTGGTGCTTGGTTCGCGGTAAATCGTACGCCAGTTGATTACTTTCATCAGTCTCCTAACACGTTTTGAATTGATCTTAAAACCCGACTTCCGTAAAAGCACGGTAAGCTTACGGTAGCCATAAAATGGCGTACTGACATATTGCTCCTGCATAAACGATACTATAGCCTTATCCTGCGCTGACCTGCCTTTGTTCTTATAATAAAGTGTGCTACGGTTCAATCCAAGGGCATTGCACTGCTTGCTGAAGCTTAATATATCTTTTTTGTTGACCATAGTTAAACGCTCTGATAAAGGAATTAGTAAAGCTTTTTTTTTAGAAATTCGTTTTCTAGGCTTAGTTCCCCAATACGGGCAAAGAGCTTTTCCGTCGGTATATTGCTATCCTTGGAATCACCTGTATCCTTTGCAAAAACTTTGCTCATATTCCGGATGGCTTCTGCTTTCCAGGCCGAAATCTGTGTCGGCAAAAGCTCATATTTCTTCGCTAAAACCTCTATCGTATCCTTCTCTTTGAGTGATTCCAATACAACTTTGCTCTTAAACTCTTTACTAAATGTTCTCCGTGTACGTGACATAATATTGCTAATTTAATCTATTTATTTCATACCTTAAATTTATGTCTAGTTTTCGGGGCGCAGCATAGAAGTTAAAGAAGAAAGAAAATTTAATGACTGAAGGGCAGGTCTGCAAAGCCAATTATTTTGTGCTGGATGGAATTCTGCGAAAATTTTTCATTAACGAAAAGGGTGTACAGCAGACAACAGAATTTGCGATTGAAAACTGGTGGATGACAGACACCTTCTCTTATATAAATCAGACCGCCACAGAGTTTTACATTCAGGCTGTACATCCAACGGAAGTCCTGGTCATCCGCCAGCAAGCCTATGATGAACTGCTCGAGAAGCACCCGGTCTTGGAAAAGTATTTTCGCATGGTGTACCAAAAAGCGTATGCCGCAGCACAGATGCGTATCAAGTTTCTTTATGAATATTCCAGGGAGGAGCTATACCGTCAATTTCTCAAAAACCAGCCTGCATTCCTTCAGCGTGTACCTCAATATCTCGTGGCTTCCTACCTAGGCTTTACACCCGAGTATCTCAGCGAAATCCGAAAAAAAAATTTTTCTTAAACCCGTTTAAGTTTTTCAGGTTCTCCATTTTCCAATTTTGTAGTAGCAAAACAAAAAATAAGAAACATGGAAAAACGAATCAACATCAGCACAACAGAACCGCAGGCATTCAAAGCAATGTTGGGATTGGAAGGTTATCTTTCAAAAATTGAGATCGCGCAAACGCTTAAAGAGCTCGTCAAAATACGTGCATCACAGATCAACAACTGTGCGTATTGTATCAGCATGCACACCAAGGATGCCATTAAAAACGGTGAAAGAGCCGAGCGTATCTTTTTGTTGAGTGCCTGGAGGGAAGCTACCAGATTTTTTACCGAAGAGGAGCAGACCATACTGGCAATGACAGAGGAAATAACCCTTATCCACCAGCAGGGATTAAGTGAAGAAACCTACAGCAAGGCGACGCAATTTTTTACTGAAAATCAGATTGCTCAGATCATTATGCTCATCGTGACCATCAATGGATGGAATCGGATTGCCTTGAGTACGCATCTGAAAATAGAAGATTAAGGATCAGGAATACAGGGATCTATAGCAATAAATCAGAAGTATTTCTTTAGATCCCTTTATTTGACATTTTTTAAATTAAAAGACGACAAGAAAAACTACCGCATGAAACCAGGCGACTATTGTATCGCCCGTAAAAATCGTTTGGTGCGTTAGACTAAATATATTATTGCCGGCATAATCATAAATGCAGGTCGACGCCGACCTGCATTTAAGGGTAAAAGAAGTAGGGGACTTAATGTGATGCAGTATGCAGTGTCCAGTCCTCAAAATAGATTTTACCGGCATGGTATGTTCCAGCAGGTACAAGCAACGATCTTGGAACGACAAGATGCATGTACTTGCTATCCTCATCAGAAACAACCTTTAGAGGCTTTCCGGCTATCACTATATATTTTGCAACAAAATCATCCATATGGGCCCTTGTAGGCCCCGCAATCTCTACGGTACCGTTTTTCGGTTCTTCGAGTGCAAACTGTACAATGTAATCGGTGACATCTTCGAGGGCAATGGGCTGGTAGTCGATCTTCGAAACGAATACCTCGTCTCCCTGCCCCTGAACGGAAATGATGGCATCGGTATGCTCATAAAACTGTGTCGAACGAATAATGGTATAGGGTATTCCAGAACTTTTGATGTTGTCTTCCTGATATTTCTTGGCGCGAAGATAGCCGATCTGCGGCGCATTGTCCGTTCCGACAATGGAAAGTACGAGGTGATGCCGGATGTTTGCAGCCTGCTCCGCTTTTAATAGATGCTTGCCCGCGGTCTGAAAAAAGTGGATGGCATTTTCTTCTTCGGGAGAAGAGGAGTTAGATAGATCGATCACGATCGCTGTGTTTTCCAGTGCCTGTGTAAGACCTTCGCCTGTCATAAGATCCACACCATGTGTAGGCGAACCGATGACCACTTGGTGACCCAGGTTTGCCAGCTTTTTTGTGACCAGTCTTCCAGTAAGACCTGTACCACCGATGACTAAAATTTTCATATCTGAACGATTTAAATTTAAAACTTATCTGTAGGACAAAATTGGTCAAAAATTGAACCCAGGTAAACTGACAAACAAAGGTAAAAGGTGGACAAAAAAAGAAGCCGTGTCGGAGTTGAAAGGACTGGGTTGCCTAAGTCAGGTCTGGATTGGGGCGTAGTGCCTTTCTGTAATCGCCTGGCGACCGTCCGGCTTTTTTCGTGAAAAGCCGGATAAAGTATTTGGTGTCTTTGTAGCCCAGCTGCACCGAAATTTCCTTGATGCTCAATGGTGAATAATAGAGCAGGCGCTGTGCTTCGCTTAGTATTTCCTTTTGGATCAGTGCCGATGCGGATAAGCCCGTCACATTTTTTACGATATCATTGAGGTAGGCCACGGAAATATTTAACTTTTCGGCATAATCAGAGGGGCGTTTAAGACTGCGGTAATCGCTCCTGACAAGATTCCTGAAGGCGTTGGTTATACCGATAATCCGAGGGCTATGACTTAGGGACCCAACTACTTTGCGCTGTTGGCAAATTACCGCCTGTGTTATAAAAGCTGAAAGCAAGGGTTGCTGCACGTCCTGATGTACAATATTGTTTATGCTGTGCAAATTTATTAACGAATCGAGCACGGACGTAAACCATTGTTGCTCGGGCGCTGCGAGTGACACTATAATGGTTTCATGTAAAGATGCATCAAGGACGTCTTTTGCCGTCCTCGTGATATGACGGCCTTCGAACGAAATGTAATAGCCCGATGCCCCTAATGTGCCGGTAATCTGATGCACCTGGTGCGGCGGACAGATAAAAAGCGTTGCGGCGGGCATGGTAAGCGGTTCAAAATCAAATTGGACTTCCAGCGGTCCGGCTTCAACAAGCATGCAGGTATAGTGGTCGTGCCGATGGGGATTCAGCGCTTTGAGGATGCCCGGCGTGGAGCCATCCCAAATTCCAACAGCAATACTGCTGCTGGAATCCATGCTGTTCACTAAAATAGAATCACTTTTCGACATGCGGCGCTTTTTAAATTCAAATGTAGTGCATATACTTTAAAAATTACTATCTATTACAAAATCAACCACGAACCGTTTTCAGCAGATCGTGCGGATACCCGAGGCTAACTGAGCTTAAAGCATCCAGTTTGGTCAGCTCATCAGCTGTCAAATTAATTTCAGCCGCTTTGATACTTTGCTCAAATTGATTGATATTGCGTGCCCCCAGTAAAGGGAATGCCTCTTTTGATAAATTCCAGGCAAATGCAATCTGACCGGGAGTTGCTTCATGTTTTTTTCCCATTGATACCAATTCATCAATGATCTGTTTGGTTTTTTCGTCTTCCGAATATTCAGCAATAGAAGAATGGTTGATGCGCCCGGCTTCTCCCTTTCTGTATTTTGCGGTGAGCAGTCCGCCAGCCAGTGGCGAGTACATCATCAGACCCAAACCAAATTCCGTTGCCATCGGGATAAGTTCGCGGTCTGCAGTACGTTGCAATAGGTTATATTCAATCTGTAAAGCAGTGATTTTTGTTTTAGATGCAATGGACGATGCCTTCCATGCTGGGAAATTACTGAGCCCCGCATAAACTATTTTCCCTTCGCTGACCAGATCTTGGAGACCCAAAGCTATTTCTTCCAATGGAGTTACACCATCATCATAATGAGGCATATAAATATCTATGTAGTCCGTCTTAAGCCTTTTTAGACTTTGTTCAACAGCCTGTCGCATAGATTTACGGTTATTTCCAAAATTACTGATTGCAGGGTTGGGATCACTACTCCGGGTATATTTTGAACAGATAATAAAATTACTTCGCTGCCCCTTTAGATAGTTGCCTACGATTTCTTCTGCCTCTCCAAATTGATAGACATCCGATATATCGATAAAATTACCACCTGCATCTGCATAAGCTGTTAAAATCTTCTTTGATTCTTCGGGGTCGGCTCCGTAGCCTTTTCTTGTTCCAAAGTTGGCTGCTCCCAAAATTATTTCACTGGCATGTAGTCCTGTATTTGATCCAAATAACTTGTATTTCATATTTTTATATTTACTTTGTCGCAAAGTTAAGGGCATAAAGTACGCGTGTCAATTATGGATAAATTTATCTATACCCACTTTATACCTTCGTAAAATATAGCAGCTATGTACGAAAAAAAGCTTCCGGTTAATTTAGATTGTGGTTTACATCTGTTTCTACAGGTGGTTCAAGGAAAATGGAAAATAAACCTGCTATGGGCCATTCATTCAGGTATCAAGCGTCCGGGTGAGCTGCAGCGAAAAATTCCTAATGCTACCCGCCGTGTACTGGATGCGCAGCTTGGCCAATTGATCGAACATGGATTAATCAATAAAATCGTATTTGATCAGCATCTGCTGAAAGTAGAATATGAACTGACTAGGGTGGGTGAAAGCCTTATACCGGTCATCGAGATAACAGCCAAATGGGGTGAGGATCACAGAAATGAATTGGAAAAGATTTTATGAAAAATCCATGTTCGATTGGAGTTGCGCCTTTTCTGGGACCCGAGCTTTTTTACCATGTATAATTGAGCTTTTTTACCAAGTTGAATGAGTAGGATATCGCTAATGGCTGGAACCGTTTTGCCTTGAGTACGCATCTGCAAATAGAAGATTAAACATCAGTAGTACAGGGAGCTGTAGCAATAATCAAGAAGTATTTCTTTAGCTCCCTTTATTTAATTTAGAATAGACCACGGTATCAAGAAACTTGCCGTTATAAAATTCATTTTCTTTAAAATAAGCTTCTTTTACAAAACCGCATTTTTCGAGTACGGCGCATGAAGCTATATTTTCGGGATCGACTAACGCTTCGATGGAGTGAAGTCCCATCGCCTCAAAGCCGTAGTGGACGACTGCCGCAATCGCTTCAGTGATATAGCCCTTCCCCTGAAATTCCGGGAGCAACATATAGCCAATCTCTGCACGATAATGCTCAGGCTTAATGTGGTAGAAGCCTATTGTGCCAATCATGGTAGGGTCACCCTTGACGGTGATCATCCAATTGATCATTTCATTGGCTGCAATTTTTTCATCCGTCAGCCGCAGAAACTCGGCGATCTCGTCTAGTGAAGTGGCCGGCGGGCGTGGGATGTATTTCATAATCTGCTCGTCAGCGCGTAAGCGATAGAGCTGCTGTATATCTGTTGCATCTGCCCGTCTCAGGGTTAACCTGTTGGTGTGTAACTCGGCAACTGTGGAGAAATCTAGTGTTAACATGGCCTGTATAGTTTGTTGTCGATTAAATTAGGACGTGTATTTTTTAATAGAACTGCACTGAAGCGCTGCGTCAGTGGCTAAGGCTTTGCATAGGGGAGTCTTTCAATGCGCGTTGTGGTATGGTAGCTGTCAAGTCCGCTGGTGGTTACTGAACCGGCTTCTTCGATATCAATATAGCCATCTTCCTTGACATACGTATCCGGCACCAGCACCGTTGTAATCTGCCCAATGACCAAGGTCGTACCGTTTAGCTCAATGGCTGTTTGCTGCACAAAATTACAGGCAAATTTAAGTGTACTTTCGCGCACAAAAGGAGCGGGGATGTTTTCCAGGTATTCGGGGGTGAGCCCAACCTGTTCAAATTCGCTCACGCCTTTTGGATACTTGGCGCTGCACTGGTGCGCCTGTTGTACGAATGCAGGTGAAACATGATTAATGGTATAACACTGCTGTTCCAGAATATTATCCAATGTACTGCTAAAAGGAGTGGCCGGCCGAAGGATAATACCACAAAGTGCAGGATCTGCGCCCAGGTGGAATAAGCTACTGAACGTAGCTAAATTTTCACTTCCGTCGCTGTTGTTGGTGCCGATCAGTACCAGGCTTTTAAACCCGCCCAGTGAATTGATAAAGTTGGCCCTGTATCTTCTTTCAAATGCAGCAATGGCGTCTTTAGTATAAATCATCGTGTCTAAATGCTTATGTTCAATTTTCAGCGACCCTGTGTAACAGCCTCCTGCACAGGAAGCTACAGAAAGCTGATATGATATACGAATAGTGCTTTCTGGCGCTAACAGGTTATCACCGTTAAATTGATGCCTAAATATACTACAAACATCGATTGCAACATCATGTTTACAAAAACTTTTGCTATGGCAATGTTACATTCGCGTAGTACGTCATTGTTTATATTTGTAGCGTATGCAGATCAAATTGCATGCATTAGACGTAATACAACCTATGTTAAGACGAGTCATATTTCAATTTCTCTTACTGGTGAGTGCGATGCTGCTAGTTGTAAAGCCTTTGATCGGCTTTTCACTCTACCATCAGGCAAAAGCGCAGGGCGAGAATGAGTTTATCACCGTTATCAAAGCCTTTAGTAAACGCAAACAGGAATATTTGGACTGGGTGGATGCAAAGGATGGTGTGTGCCTGACGCTATCGCCCGTCCGCCACTTTGTGGCCAAAGTGAAGGAGTTTTTCATCACTCATTTTTTTAACACTTTTGTTCCAAATTTCGACGCGTTTTCTACCGGGCACTTCCTGTCTAACATATTGCCGCTAGAACGGCTTTACCTGCGTAATCTCCAGCTCACCTTATGATAAAAAAGCCATTTTAATCGTATGCAATGGTTCCCCGTGGGACTACAGACATTCATTTATTTAAAATAAGCTTTTTATATGTTTCAGAAACTTGTCCTTATGGGGCATGTGCTGCTCTGCTGTAGCCTATTGGGCTACGGTCAGGAGCGTCATGTGCCTATCAAACTCAACGAACTGCTCGCTTCGGTAACGCAGCATGCGCCCTCTTTGCGGACCGACTACGTGCGTACACAGGTACAGCAGGCCCGTGCCGCCGAAGTGAAAAATAACCGTCTGCCAAGCCTCCAGCTGTCGTATCAGGCAGATGTCGGATCCAATAATAATGTACCGGGGCCTTACTTCGGATTTGGCCTCGTGCCGACCAACAATGGCGGTATCCGCGCCGATAATAAGTATCAGGCGGTGAGCAGCAATCTTGGCATCGCAGCTTTCCAGTGGGAACTGTATAACTTTGGTCAATTCAACGCCCAGGACGCACTCGCCCAGTCGGAGGTAAACGTCGAAAACCGCCGTTTTGATCAGTCTAAATACGACTTACAGTCTTTTACCATCTATAGTTACCTGCAATTATTAAAGCTGCACGACCTGATCGGTATTCAGTCGCGCAGCATCGCCCGTAACCAGGAAATCCGCCAATCGATATTTGCACTTGTCAAAAGTGGTATCCGGGCGGGGGTAGATACCAGTATGGCCGATGCCGAAATATCGCGGAGCCAGCTTAGCCTCATCGAGCTGGACAATCAGCAGCAGCAGTTGCAGATTCAGCTGGCCACGCTGGCGGGAATATCGCCAGCTCAGATTGTAGCCGATACCACGGCCGAAAAGATTCTTTTTGAGCAGGTCAAGAATGCCCCCATTGCGCTCGATGGTGGCCGACAGCATCCGATGGTCGCCTATTATAATGCATTGTTCGATAAGACCAAGATGGAAGAAAAGCTGGTTGCCAGCAGCTACCGCCCCAAGCTGTTCCTCTCCGGCGCAGTCTGGGGAAGGGCTTCCAGTGTCCATAGCGACAATAGCTATGGGGCGCTCACCGATGGCTTTGGCTTGCAGCGTGGCAATTACCTCGTTGGCCTGGGCATCAACTACAACCTATTCGACCTGCGCCGCAAAAAGGTAAAACTCAATACGCAGCGCCTTATGGTGAACGAGGCGGGCCAGAAACTACAGGAACAACAGGCCAACATTTCCATGAATATCGCACAGTCGGCCGCCGAAGTGGAAACTGCCGGAAGACGGCTCAAGGAAATACCGCGTCAGACCAAGGCTGCAAATGCCGCCTACCGTCAGAAGTTTTCCCTCTATAAAAACGGTCTCATCGACATCGTGGAGGTTAATGTAGCCCAGAACATGCTCTATCAGGCAGAGCGCGATTACATCACGGCCAAGTACAATTATTACCTGGCATTGTTTCACCAGGTGGTGGCACAGAACAATGTCGATGGCTTTCTTCAACTTTTTAACTAATCACTTATGTCACTAGTCACAGCTGCTTTACGAAGGCCCATTACCACGGTTATCATCACGCTGAGCCTGTTGCTCTTTTCGGTGCTCGCTGTACTGAAAATACCGATAGATATCTTTCCGCAGCTCAATTCGCCGACAATTTACGTCATCGAATCATACGGCGGAATGTCCCCGCAGCAAATGGAAGGTTTCTTCTCCTCGCGGATGCAGGATCAGTTTCTGTATGTAAATGGAATCAAGAATATATCCGCCAAAAATATTCAGGGCCTCACCCTCCTGAAACTTAGTTTTTACGAAAACACCGATATGGCCGAGGCCTCGGCGCAGGTGGCGCTGCAGGTAAACCGGGCCATGAAGTTTTTCCCGCCTGGAGCCTTGCCACCACAGGTGGTCCGTTTTGATGCCTCTTCACTACCGGTGGGGCAGCTGGTTCTTTCGTCGAAAACCAGAAGCCTCAAAGAGATCTACGATATGGCGAGCACGCTGGTACGGCCCACGTTTTCGTCGGTACCGGGACTCTCGGCACCGCCGCCCTTCGGCGCCAACTCCAGAACGATCACGGTGAATGTAGACCCCAATAAACTGCGGAGCTACAACCTCACCGCCGATGAGGTGGTGATGGCCTTGTCCAAATTCAACGTGATGTCGCCATCGGGTAACCTGCACCTCAATAATACGATGTATGTAACCACCATCAATTCATTGATCAAGAATGTGGCCGACTTCGCCGATATCCCTATTCTGACAAAAAATGGGATTCCGATTTACATCAAAGATGTGGCACGGGTATCGGATGCTTCGGACGTGACCGTAAGTTACGCCCTGATCAACGGGCGGCGCTCGGTTTATATTCCTGCCGTCAAGACATCGGATGCATCTACCTGGGCCGTGGTGAGCAACCTCAAAGCCAAATTGCCCGAAATCCAGAATCTGCTGCCGGAGGATGTCAAGGTGTCTTATGAGTTTGACCAGTCCGTGGCCGTAATGAATTCGGTGCAGAGTCTTTTGCACGAAGGTGGGCTCGGTGCTTTGCTTACCGGCCTGATGGTACTCTTGTTTCTGCGCGACTGGCGAAGCAGCCTCATCGTCATTGTAACCATACCGGTGTCCATTCTGATCGGCGTACTGCTGCTCACCTTGTTTGGCCAGACCATTAATATTATGACCTTGAGCGGATTGGCACTGGCCATCGGTATTCTGGTCGATCAGGCCACGGTGACCATCGAAAGCATTCATCAGCATCAGGAACAAGGGGCACACAAGCGTAAGGCCATCTATCAGGCCTGTCAGGAAATTGCGGTACCATTGCTTTTAATCCTGTTTTGTATTTTGGCCGTATTTGCACCTTCCTTTATGATGACGGGCATACCGCGGGCGATGTTTCTGCCGCTCTCTTTGTCCATCGGATTGACCATGATCGCTTCTTATTTCATGGCGCAGACGCTGGTACCCATTCTATCCAACTGGCTGCTCAAAGAGCATCACATTGGTCATTTCCAGTCGGATTCGCCTGGATTTTTCGATAAGATCAAAAAGCGGTATCGCTTTGGCCTGTATCGGTCCATGCGGCATAAGGGCAAAGTGATTGTCGGTTATCTGCTGTTCACGGTCGCTCTTGCAGCGGCAGCATTTATGTATATCGGCAAGGATATGATGCCCAAGGTCAACAATGGGCAGTTTCAGTTGCGCATCAAGGAACCGGATGGCACTAGACTCGAACGTACCGAAGAGTCCGTCAAGCAGGTGCTCCAAGTAATCGATAGCACGGTAAACCACCAGGTTGCCATCAGTTCGGCCTACGTTGGTCTGGTACCCAGCAGTTATGGGGTCAGTAACCTGTATGTATTTAATACCGGGACGCATGAGGCGGTGATCCAGGTGAACCTCAATGCGGATTATCATGTCAATATGGATGAGCTTAAAGATGCCTTACGGCGTAACATCCACTTTAAACTGCCCAAATTGCGACTCAATTTTGAGCCTATTGATATGACCGAAAAGATTATGAGCCAGGGGGCGGCAACACCGATCGAAGTGCGCGTTGCCGGAAAGAAAATGGACGAACTAAAGGTCTATGCCGATAAAGTGGTCAGCTCACTGCGGCATATCGACTATCTGCGCGATGTGCAGATTGCGCAGCCACTACGCTTGCCGACGATTGCCATTGCCATCGACCGGCTCAAAGCCTCACAGCTTGGTCTGCAGATGGATGATATTGCGCGATCGGTAACTGCGAGTACCTCGTCCAGCCGATTTACGCAAAAGATCCAATGGCTCGACGAAAACAATACCTATACGTATCAGGTACAGGTGCAGGTACCGGAATATGTGATGAATACCATGGACGAACTGCGGGAGATTCCGCTGGTAAAAGGGCAGCTCACGCCCACCTTGGGAGATATTGCCACGTTCAATACCCAATATGTACCGGGAGAGTATGACCGGCAGGGGCCAAGGCGGTATTTGACAGTGATGGCCAATATTCATCAAAAGGACCTGGGTACAGCAACGGCCGATGTGCAGCAGGCGATTCGCGAGCTTCCGGCGCCGCCGCGCGGTGTTATGGTGGAAATGAAAGGGATGTCGACACTGTTGCTCGAGACCATGGGCAGTCTGCAGCTCGGTCTGGCCTGTGCTGTTGTTGTGATCTTTCTGCTGCTGGCCGCCAATTACCAAAGTGTCAAGCTTTCGCTGACGGCATTGGTGACTATTCCGGCCGTAATACTGGGCTCGCTGGCCATGCTTTTGCTCACAGGGTCTACACTCAACCTGCAGTCTTACATGGGTATGATTATGTCTACGGGGGTGTCGGTCGCCAATGCGATCCTGATCGTGTCCAATGCTGAAACGCTGCGGCTCGACTTTCGCAATGCCCGTACAGCGGCTTTGGCCAGTGCAACCACACGGCTGCGTCCCATCCTGATGACCAGTATGGCCATGATTGCCGGCATGATTCCCATGGCCATGGGCATGGGTGAAACAGGCGAACAGGCAGCCCCGCTGGGCAGAGCCGTTATCGGCGGGCTGTTTGCATCCACCTTTGCCGCCCTTTTTGTATTGCCGCTGCTGTTTGTGTGGATGAAGGAAAAATCATCGTTTGATTCCGAATCCCTGTTGCCGCAGGACGAGCCCGATCATGGGTCTTTATCCATCGAAACCCATCCGCAGGAACTGCGATGATAAAGGCCGCAAGGGGATTGCAAAGGAAGAGAATAGTATTAAAGATAAAAACGCCAAAGGTATGCGGGCTGATTGAATGCGGCGCGCATGCCTTAAAGAAAATACCAAATCATGAACAATAAAATAGAACGGATAAAAAAAACAGGCTTTGTACTCGTGCTGGCAAGCTTACTTTCGGCTTGTGGTAACACCGAAAAGCCGATTGATCTGACGCTGAAAAATCCGGCTAAAGCCAGTACCTACCAGACCACCGTAATACAAGAAAAAGTAATGTCGAGCAGTGTACGCCTGCCCGGCAAACTCAAACCCTTTAACGAGGTAAATATCTATGCCAAGATGAA
>Ga0308156_1003221_pt1 | contig 12824 bp, 12 predicted proteins | sample PhyAR2_FD_201041 | JGI IMG/M metagenome (GOLD analysis project Ga0308156, IMG submission 201041) | Phyllosphere microbial communities from UC Gill Tract Community Farm, Albany, California, United States - DLSL A.R2 | ecosystem: Host-associated > Plants > Phyllosphere > Unclassified | place: USA... | reverse complement strand
CTATACCGCCAAAGATGGAGAAACCTACATCTTCCATTTGATCGACACCCCAGGGCACGTCGATTTCACCTATGAAGTTTCCCGCAGTTTGGCCGCTTGTGAAGGCGCCGTACTCGTCGTTGATGCGGCTCAAGGGATCGAAGCACAGACATTGGCAAACGTCTACTTGGCGTTAGACAATGATTTAGAGATCCTACCAGTCATTAATAAAATAGACTTGCCAGCTGCCGATCCTGAGCGGGTACGAACAGAGATCGAAGATGTTATCGGAATCGATGCCAGTGAAGCTGTTTTAGCGAGTGCCAAAGCAGGTATTGGGATCGAAGACATTTTGGAACAAATCGTTGAGTATGTCCCAGCTCCAGCAGGTGATATTGAAGCACCGTTAAAAGCGTTGATCTTTGACTCCGTGTACGATTCCTATCGTGGGGTGGTCTTAAACGTCCGCATTATGGACGGGATGGTCAAACCTGGAGATAAAATCAAAATGATGAGCAATGGCAAGACCTTTGATGTCACGGAAGTCGGCGTCTTTTCACCCAAAGCCATTCAACGAGATGCGTTGATGGTGGGCGATGTTGGGTATATCACTGCTGCCATCAAGACTGTTAAAGATACGCAAGTCGGAGATACGGTGACTTTAGCCAACAATCCAGCAGCCGAAGCATTGGAAGGCTACCGCCAAATGAATCCAATGGTTTATTGCGGATTGTACCCAATCGATACCTCACGCTACAACGACCTTCGAGAAGCATTGGAAAAATTACAACTGAATGATGCAGCATTGCAATTTGAGCCAGAAACCTCTCAAGCGTTAGGATTTGGGTTCCGATGCGGCTTCTTAGGCCTATTACACATGGATGTCGTGCAAGAACGGCTAGAACGTGAATTTAACCTTGAGCTGATTACGACTGCACCATCCGTAATCTATCATGTCAACAAGACAGATGGCTCAATGGTCGTCGTTGATAACCCAGCAGAATTTCCTGAACCAGTCACGATCGACAATGTACAAGAACCATACGTAAAAGCACAAATCATGGTTCCTAATGATTACGTCGGTGCTGTAATGGAATTGTCCCAACGCAAACGGGGAGACTTTGTCACGATGGATTACTTGGATGATTATCGAGTAAACGTCGTTTATGAGATCCCATTATCGGAAATCGTCTTTGATTTCTTTGATAAATTGAAATCCAGCACGAAAGGGTATGCATCACTCGATTACGAAATGTCTGGTTACCGCACTAGCAAGCTAGTGAAGATGGACATCTTGCTGAACACTGAAAAAGTCGATGCATTGAGCTTTATCGTTCACCGTGACTTTGCTTATGAACGAGGCAAAGCCATCGTTGAAAAACTGAAGAAACTGATCCCACGACAACAATTTGAAGTACCGATCCAAGCAGCCATCGGACAAAAAATCGTTGCCCGTTCAGACATTAAAGCCTTGCGTAAAAACGTATTGGCGAAATGTTATGGCGGTGACGTTTCTCGGAAACGCAAACTTCTGGAGAAACAAAAAGAAGGGAAGAAGCGGATGAAACAAATCGGCTCTGTCGAAGTACCGCAAGAAGCCTTCATGGCAGTTCTGAAAATGGATGAGGATGAACCGAAGAAATAGATTGTTTTAAATTGAAAAATCGATTAAAGGAATCTTTTCGTGTGGCAGAAAAAGTGTGACTAGTTGTCTATAACATTTGGCTCTTCGACTTTTAGTGTTGGTAGAGAAAGATACAACTGAAAATTTAGTCATGACCAGTTAGGCAGAGTGCTTAACTGGTTTTTTTCGGCTCTTTGTCAACAATGAAAATGGGACTGAAGAATCAATTGTGATTCATTAGTCCCAAAAATTATAGAGCCATGATTTCTTGCGAACAAATTGGAAATAAGCAAAAGGAAACAGGATGTAGAGACTATTTAGAAACGGTCTCATTCATTCTGTTTTTGTGTGTAGTTAGAACAGGTAGGTTAGCAGCATGATATCTTCATCCGTAAAATCAATGAATGAGAGATCAACTGCTTGATCAAGTTGCTTTTTGATTCGTTGAAATTTTTGATTTGCTAGTCTTTTATATGTGGATCGATCAATGGTAACTGACGAGTCGTGATCGTTCGCCATATGCTTTTCTAAAAGACAGTTTCCTTGAAAAAGAAAGTCAAGAATGAGTTTATTTGAAAGCGTGATAGTTAAATCGCTGGCGATATGTTTTAAAAGCTTATATAAAACTTCATTGGTTTTAGCTGTATTTAGTCGTGAAAAAAGCTGATTAAAAAGTTCATAGTATTCGCTGTTTGTTCGTTCTGCACGATCATTCAAGGAATCGTCTGCCAAAAATTTCTTGTGTTCATTTTTTTTATTGATAATCGTTGAAGAAACGGAGACAACACTCATGATGTTTCCATTCAGAATACACAGAATATCATAGATATGGGCCATCGTCGGTGGGTAGGTAGTGAAGGTTAAGAGCCGGATTTCCAGGAGAATCTTATTGTCTATATCATTAGATGGGTCATAATCAGTGACTAGGACTGTTCCGCCACCGCGATCGATCGTTTTTAGATTTCTAGACATCTTTCTGACAAATGAATGAACCTCTCCCTTATCCATCGCCTCTGTTCGTCTGGAACTCATGGAAAAGATTGCTCTCTTTCCAATCAATTCGTTAAACCGCTGAGCCAAATGTTCCGCAATTCCATTGTCTCTGGCTGAAATCAGCATTGGGACTCTGACATCAGTTACTTTTTTGATCCCTAAAATAATCAGCTTCCGAATAAAAGTGATTTTTGGCTCTGATATCCCTTTTTGATACTTACGCAAGAAACGCTCGATTTTCTTGATAATGCCAGTAATTCCTTTAAAATTATCGTCCTGTTTTGGAAAAATATAGTTCTCAATAGGGAAGCTTCCTCTAATAATTTCCGCGATCGTTTTGATAATGTAATTCTGTAAAATCGGATCTTTGATTAGCGGCGTCTCTGATAAAAAGTTGAATAAGCGTTTTTCCAAGGTATGCTGGTAGTCTTGCTCGCTATAAAAAACTAAATTTGTTGGCAAGGTATTAATCAAATGTTCGATCGTCTGCTTTTCAAAGATATGTCGGTCGATTAACCAATTCTCGGCTGGTGTACTGTTTAAGATTTCTAGTGTGGACAAGTTGGATTGAGTGGAAAAGGTAAGCCTTTCTGGAAATTTATCCCAAAAATGTTTCTCATCTCGTGGGCCTTCAACGTTTTGGTCAATTTTCTCAGATAAATGCCTGGTTGATACAAGAATTGTTGTACTGGCAGCACTCTCTATATTTCGATTGAAAAAAGCTTGAGAGATCGAATATAAGATCTCTTTTTTTATATAGGCAATGTTTGAACTGGCTGAAATAGCGGCAAGCGCTTGAATCACTTTTTTGGTAACCATGATTTCTCGTGAAATTTGTCTGCATTCTGTTAAATAAATGCTTGAAATAATTTCAACTTTTTCCTTTAAAAGACGTTCGCTAAATTTAGGGAAATATCCCACATAAGGACTGATTTCATAAAACTGTTCGATATTTTGCATATGAGGTGGTATCAGTAAAGCCACCAATGGTTGAGTGCCGCCTTCATTTTTATAATAAAAAGAGAGCTCATCGAGTTTTCTTGAAACATCTGATGCTGAAATGGAAGAATCTAGCTCGATGACCAAAAAAGAAGACAGACCTTCTTTTTTCCTTTTTAACTCTGGGAGAATATCAAGCTTGTTTTGTTCGGACCAAAGAGCATAGAAGATTTTTCTTGCAGATTTGGAAGTTTCTTTCCTTTTATTTTGCTCGATCAATTTTTCTAAAAAGAATTTTCTCCCGACGCCTTTTTCGCCTCTTAAAATAATTATTTTCAGCTCATTGCTTGGATAATAAAAGATCGGTAAAACATTTTGTACTACATTGTATAACGAACTCGTTTCACCAATGTCTAAAGCATCCAACTGAAATTCAGTCGCACTAAGAATTGATGTTTCATTTAGAAAAAGGTAGTTATTCAAGTGGTCATCTTTTTGAATTGTATGAGGCAAAGATAGATAGGGAAAATTCTTTGTCAAAACTTGAGTAGAAATGAATAAAGTTGGTCGTCCTTTTAGCTTGATCAGTTGTTTTTCTTGATGCAGCTTATTCAACATACGCGAAACATTGGAGCGATCAATTACTAAATCAACTGATAGAACCAATGCGCAACAGTCTGAAAAATCATAAGTACCCTGCATGATTTGCTCTTGAGTCATCTCTTCGATGCGATGGAGTAGTTTTTCCTGCTGAGTTGCCATAATTTCCTCCTAAATTTGTTGTATTTATCCAAGAATTCGCTTACACTGTTTTTCATAGAATTATACCACAAAATAATAGTTGGTGTTTCTATAGTGTAATATATTACTTTTAATGCTTTTATAAAGGTATTTTATTGTGGTACACAAAAGGTTTTTGGGAGATTTTGACTTGTGGTTTTGGATATGTGATAGTGAGGATGTTCTTAAAGGATGTAGTCTTAAATTTACCAGAGAGGAGCCGTTATTCAAGTAAGAGATTACAAACAATGCATAGGAGGAAACAGAAATGGAAAATTTAAAATTGACACGGATCGATTTTCGTTTGATCCATGGGCAGGTAATGACCAGATGGGTTAAGGAATACAACATTAAAGATATCGTGGTGATTGACGACAAATCAGCGAAGAGTCCCATCTTGAAAAAAATACTATTAAATGCGGCACCCTCATCGGTAAATGTTTTTGTAGAATCGATTGCAAGCGCTACCGAAAAATGGAAGCAGAATGATTTCCCTAAGAATAATTTACTTATTCTCTTCAAAGATACAAAAACAGCGGCCAAAGCATGGAAAGACGGAATTAAGTATACCTCGCTACAAATTGGCGGCATTGAAGGTTCCGGAAACAAAAAAAATATCAATAAAAATATTGTCATGTCAGAAGAGGATGTTCAGGACCTGGTTCCGCTACACGAAAGTGGGGTGCGAGTTTACGGACAACCTATTCCCGAAGATACGGAGTATGCATTTAAAAATATTTTAAGTAAGTTTTAAAAAAGGATTGTCTTTTCATTCAAGAAATTTCTTGAATGAACACTTTAATGAAATGATAGTAGGCATTTGAACAAGATTCATTAGTGCGAAGGAGGAAAAGAAATGGTTCAAGCATTATTTATGGGATTGTTAGCTCTGCTAAACGGGATTCAGTGGCCGCTAAGTTGGTGGCTGATCCGCGAACCGATTATGGCCGGGTTCTGGGTTGGGTTAATCTATGGCGATCCAGTTCAGGGAGTAATAATTGGAGCAACAATCAACGTGGCCTATCTAGGGTGGATTAGTGCAGGTGGGGCGAATGCTTCAGACCTATATTGGGCGGGATTACTTGGAACATTTGTTGCGATCCAAGGGGGGATGAGTATTGAGCAATCGGCTGCTTTCGCCATTCCGATTGGATTATTAGGAAATTATGTTCATGTAGCATACATGACTCTAGCGTCATTTTGGCCGACGCGAATGGATAAATTAGCCGACAAGGGTGATTGGAAAGGCATTCGCAAAATTCAAATGTTTGGTGGTCCGTTTATTGTGCTCTTCTTAAGAGCGTTACCGGTCTTCTTTATCGCCCTTTTTGGAAGCGAGTACATTCAGATTATTATTAATAGTTTGCCTGATTGGGCAATGAACGGTCTTGGAGCCGTCGGGAAAATTTTACCAGCTTTAGGGATGTCGATGTTGTTGAAATTTATGCTAAAAAAGGAACTTATCCCATTCTTTATCATTGGCTTCGCGATTGCGGCTTATACCGGCATGACAGACTTAATGATGTATGTCATCATCGCTGTGGCGATTGGTCTATTAATGTTAAAACTTGGCTTTGCGAAAGAAGAGGGGGAAACAGAGAATGGCTAAAGCATTAGAAAAAAAGGATATCAAAAAAGCAGCTGTCACTTGGTGGTTAACATCACATTTAACTTACAACTATCAACGATTACAGGCAGGCGCGATGACAACCGTTATGGGACCGCTTTTGAACAAGATGTACGAAGGAGACAAGGAAGAAATTACCGATGGATTGCAACGGCATATGCTGTATTTCAATACAGAACCTCGCTTGGGAGCCTTTCTACCAGGAATGGTGATTGCTTTGGAAGAAGGAATCGCTAATAATCCAACCGAAGAAATCGATAAATCGATGGTCACGGAAATTAAAACCGCGTTAATGGGCCCGTTAGCGGGAATCGGCGACACTGTTGTAGCCGGATTGTTGAAGCCAATTGTTCTAAGTGTGACATTAGGCTGGGCTTCACAGGGGCAGATTTGGGGAGCTTTTGCCTTTGGGATCATCTTTACATTGATGGATTTTGCGATGACATACGGTATGTTTACACAAGGCTATAAATTAGGGATGGACTCGATTGATCGTTTCTTAGAAGGACCATTCATCAAAAAAATGACTTCCTTTTTAGGAATCGTCGGCCTGTTCTGTCTAGGTGTAATGATCGTCAAATATGTCAGTGTTCAAGCAGTGTTAGAAGTGAAACTAGAGACGACAACTTTGTCAGTTGGTGAAACCTTGAATAAGATCATTCCAAGTTTCTTACCACTTGCCTTTACTTTTTTAGCTTATTGGTTGCAGGTCAAAGGACAAAGCGTCACTCGTGTGTTGTTGGTACTCTTCGCGATCGGTTTCCTAGGCGGTGCAATCGGGGTATTAGGATAAGGAGATAAACGTATGATTAAGTTGATTATTGTTACTCACGGACCTTTAGCTGATGCCTTCAAAGAAAGCGGTGCGATGTTTTTTGGAGATCAGGTAGATCAGGTAGCTACGATCGGATTGTTTCCAACAAAAAGCCCAGAGGTGTTAGAAAAAGAAATCAAAGCAGCTGTCGTCCAATCTGGAACGAAGGAATGTCTCATATTCGTTGACATTTTAGCTGGCACGCCATTTAATGTCGTAGCTCTCATGATTGAAGAGTTAAAAGAATATCATATTGAATGTTTTGCCGGGGTAAATATGCCAATAGTGATGGAAGCATTAGCTTCAAAGGAATCAATGAATGTAGCAGAACTAACAGAGCACATTGGAGAAATATCCGCTGCTACTATTGTTAATCTTCGACAGACATTAGAAATTTAAAAGGAGCGAATCGGAAAATGATAAAAGCAGAAAACACAATGCGAATTTTTAATACTGGTATAATGGCCGTTGTCCGCGTAGAAACGATTGAACGAGGGATCGAAGTTGCAAAAGGTTGTTTAGACGGTGGGGTTGATGTTATGGAAATCAGCTATACCAACAATAACGCTGGAGAAGTCATCCGAGCAATCAAAGCAACATTCGGTGATCAAATCTTGATCGGTGCCGGAACTGTTTTAGAAAGTACCACTGCACGCTTGGCAATCATGGATGGCGCGGAATTTGTTATTGCTCCAACTTATGATCAGGGCGTTCAAGAGCTGTGTAATTTGTATCAAATTCCTTACGCACCAGGGTGTACCTCTTATACAGAAATGATGGAGGCCTTGAAAAATGGTGCTTCATTTATTAAAGCCTTCCCAATTTCCAATTATTATGGCCCTAGTTTAGCGAAGGTAATAAAGGTTCCTGTGCCGCATACACCAATTTTAGCATCTGGCGGTGCAACTCTGGAAAACCTTCATGAATGGTTTGAAAATGGTGTGGATTGTATTGGTATTGGGGGACTCCTAACTAAAGGTACATCAGAAGAGATTGCACAAAATGCCCAGAAATTGACAGCTATAGTCAGTGAAGTTCGAGGAAAGTAAGAGGGGAATCAAATGAAAAAAACGGCGATCGTAAACGCGAATAGTTTTGGGAAATACTTTCCAGAATACATGGATCAGTTAAATAAACAAGTCGGGGAAACAAAACGTTTCAAATTTCCTTCAGACATCTCTCCTGAGGATTTAGCAGCTGAATTGAAGGATTTTTCCTTCATCATTATCGGGACCGAACCTAGATTGCCTAAAAGTTTTTTTGAAAAAATGCCTAAACTTCAATTGGTCGTACGCTTTGGGATCGGCTATGATAACGTGGATGTTATCGCGGCTAAAGAAAACAAGGTAATGGTCTCCAATATTCCGGCGTATATGGAAAGAGACGATGTTGCCGAATATGCCGTATCTTTGATTTTGACTGCAGCGAAATTAGTTACCTACACTGCTGAAAAAGTGAAAGAAGGTGAGTGGTCCAAAGATCGTGGACGATACTTAGGTCATCGCTTGAACAAGAAAACGATCGGCATTTGTGGTTTTGGAAACATTGGTACACGAGTTGCGGAGATTATGCAGGCATTTAACTGTAAGATAATTTGTTACGATCCGTATCTTTCTGTCGAAGAAGTGGAAAAACGCGGTGGAGAAAAGGTGGACTTTGACGAATTGTTGACACAAGCAGATATCATCTCTCTGCACATGAACTGTACGGCTGAGAACAAAGGATTATTCAATAAGTCAGCCTTCAAGAAAATGAAAGCCAGCGCGGTTTTGGTTAATACTGCTCGAGGTGCTTTAGTAAATGAAGAAGATTTAGTGTTGGCACTAACGGCTGGCAAATTTGGTAGCTATGCCACTGATGTTTTAGAAAATGAACCTCCAACAGCTGATCATCCATTTATGAACCAAGAGAAAATTGTTTTGACACCTCATATTGGGGCTTATAATCATGAATGTAATGAAATGATGTGCGAAAGTGTCGTTGATGACATTGCTAGAGTTAATGCTGGTGGAGAGCCGAAACATTTGTTGGAAGGATAAAACTTAATTATTGAGCACGGAGATCTTAACTTATCAGTAATGATGGGAATAGAATAGATTCATTTGATTAGACATACATTATGGGATTAAAACTTGACCTAGAAATAGCAAGTGGAGAAATCGGTTTTAATCGTTCTGTATTTTCGGGCATAATAATCAAAGAATAAGGCCAACGATTGAGAAATAAATAAAAATAATCACTATCAGGAATGAATTGAATGGCAGACAAAAATTGATCTGCTCAGCCTATGAGATACATCCGGTTATCTAAGAGAAATAGTCAGAGCTGCAGAAAAAGCAAGTGAATGACAACGCTCTTTCTTATGAGTGGTGTCGAAAGATGTGAAGACGTAAATCAATTTCATTTGTAACGAAAAAGCCCACTGAGATGTCAGTATCTCAATGGGTTTTTTGGTTTTATAAAAATGGCTCAAGAAAAGATTTGTTTTCCGGTCGTTTGCTTTCCTCTAAACTTGCAATACTTGTTAATAGAGAGAACAGATTGATTTTCGCCATTTTTTCTTCGACAGTTACTTGCAATTCATTATACGCACCATCCAGTACTTCTTGTATATTTGCACCAACAATGCAGTCTGGATTCGTTTTAGGATCGACTTGAATGAGATTTGTGTTTCCATGAATACTTTTATATATATCAAGTAGACTAATATCTTTGGGGTCCTTTGCTAAATAGGGCTTTGGTTTCCCAGTAGTTGTTCGAATCAGTCCAGATTTTTTTAAGTTTGCCATTATTTTTCTGACATTTGCAGCATTAGTTTCTACACTTTGAGCAATCATCTCACTTGAGAGCATATTAGTATCTTTATAGATGACGATATAACACATAATATGAATTGCATCACTGAGTTGAATAGAATATTTCAAGTGAATTCAGTCCTTTTTAGATTTTCTTCTTGACTTATCTTAACATACTATTTATTATATAGGTGTATCTTATAATTGTACAGCAGAATGTGCGAACTAAAAAGGAGTGTTTTATATGACATATTTAGTAACAGGAGCTACTGGTGGTTTTGGAGGATATGCACTTGAATTCTTGAAAGATTTAGTTTCTAAAGATCAGATCTATGCTTTGGTACGATCTGAAGAAAAAGCAGCTACACTAAAAGAGAAAGGCTACAATGTAAGAGTAGGGGATTATTCTGACATCAATTCGTTGAGTAACGCTTTTGACGGCATTGACCGCTTGCTTTTTGTGTCTGGCGCACCAGGCAATCGTCAAGAAGAACATGCTAATGTGGTTAAGGCAGCCAAAGACGCTGGTGTTCAGTATATTGCTTATACAAGTTTTGCTGATGCAGATCACTCAACAAGTGCATTAGCTGCTGATCACATCTTTACTGAAAAACAAATCAAAGAAGCGGGAATTGCGCATACATTTTTACGTAATAACTGGTATTTAGAAAATGAAATGCCGATTATTGGCGGTGCGTTAGCTAGTGGGAAATTCGTTTACGCAGCTAAAGAAGGCAAAACCGGCTGGGCTTTGAAGCGCGAATATGCTGAGGTTGCTGCAAAAGCACTAGCAGGAACAGAATACCCTGAAATCCTTGAATTATCGGGCAGCCCTATTACTTATGCTGAATTAGCAGCAGCTTTAAAAGAAGCAACAAGGAAGGAAATCGAAGTAGTTTCATCTGATGATCAAACCTTTGTAGATAGTTTGACAGCAGGCGGTTTACCACAACCTGTTGCAGAAATGTTCTTGTCTTTCCAACATGATATTAAAAATAATCAATTAGATGTGACATCTAGTGACTTTGAACAAGCTTTGGGTAAGCCTTTGACGAGTCGCGTAGAAGCAATCAAAGAGTTGTTAAATTAGTCTTGCTATTTCCCGATTATCGAAAATAATCGGGAAATTTTTATAAAGAAGGTGTTGACGATGAACCATAGCGAAAAGAGGAAATGGCTGATTAACTATTTATTAGAGGAAAACAGTCACTTAAGTAAAATAGTAGATGCTAGCTCGGATGATCCGAAAGAACAAAATGATTTATTGCGATGCTTATTAAATATAAGAGAAGCGCGACCTATTCATAAGGACTTTATTGACATTCAAAATCAATTTCTTTTAGAAGAAAGAGCTGAAAATCAGATTTTTTCACTAAACGATGCGCAACAGTATACAAAAAAACTTTATCTCTGGCAAGGAGATATCACGAGGTTGGAAGTGGACGCCATCGTAAACGCTGCAAACGCACAGCTACTAGGATGTTTTGTTCCATTACACAGGTGCATCGACAATGCGATCCACTCTGCAGCAGGTATTCAATTAAGACTAGCATGCAAAGAAATCATGGACGCACAAGGGCATTTGGAAGAAACCGGCTATGCAAAAATCACCGACGGCTATAACTTGCCTGCAAAAAAAGTGATACATACTGTTGGGCCAATCATAAAAGATACCGTAACTAAAGAACACGTATCCTTATTGGCTGACTGTTATCGTCGCGTCTTGTTGCTTTGCGAAGAGTATCAATTGAAGAGCGTCGCTTTTTGTTGTATCTCAACAGGAGAATTTCGTTTTCCCAATGAGTTAGCTGCAGAGATCGCTATCAAAACAACGCAAGAATATGTAACGCGTGTTCATTCACCTATAAAAATTATTTTCAATGTGTTTAAAGACATTGATAAGGAGTTGTACCATGAAAAACTACAACAATTATCAGAAAGTTTATCAAAAGATAACTGAAGCAGAGGCAATCGTTATCGGTGCTGGATCAGGCCTTTCTGCTGCTGCCGGGTTAACCTATTCTGGTGAACGGTTCAAAAAATATTTCAGAGACTATATTGATCATTATTATTTAACCGATATGTATTCTGCCGGATTTTATCCCTTCGATTCATTAGAGACGTATTGGGATTATTGGAGTAAACATGTTTTTCATAATCGATATCAGCCTGAGGCTTTGCCGCTATATAAAGAGCTTCTATCTTTGGTAGAAGAAAAAAATTACTTTGTCATTACTACTAATGTAGATCATCAGTTCCAAAAGACGGGCTTTGATAAGAGACGATTATTTTATACACAAGGTGATTATGGGTTATTTCAATGTTCACGTGCTTGCCATAACAAGACGTACGAGAATGAATCATTGATTATGCAAATGGTCCATCAGCAGAGTCAGTTCAAAATTCCCAAGCACCTCATACCATATTGCCCCAAATGTGGACAACCGATGCGGGTCAATTTACGGATAGATCAATTTTTTGTACAAGATGATGGTTGGGAAAGCGCAGCTAACCGATACAAAGAATTTCTAGAAAATTATTTAGGTACTAAAATCGTTTTTTGGGAGATCGGCATTGGTAACAACACGCCTTCCATTATAAAGTATCCATTCCAAGAAATGACGAGGGCAACGAATCAGTCGACCTATATCGTCTGTAACCAACAAGCACAACGCATACCAGATGAACTCATGGATAAAACGATTATTCTGCAAGGAAATATAGTTGAAACGATCAGAGAAATCGATCATTTTAGATAGGAGCGCATTCATGGACCATTCAAAAATGAAGACAGAAGATTATTTGAATTATTTAAAAAATGAGATTCATTCTACCGTGTTCGCCACAGTAGACGAAAACGGAAATCCGGTCACCAGAGTAATCGATATTATGTTGGTGAAAGAAACGAAGCTGTATTTTTTGACTGCAATATCCAAGCCGTTTTATAAACAGCTCAAAATGAACCCGGTCGTTTCCATCACAGGTATAGAAGGAGAAACATCAATGGAATCGTTTTCTATCACCTTACAAGGAAGAGTAAATGAAATAGGCTCTACCTATTTAGATGAAATTTTCGAGAAAAATCCTTACATGTCAAAAATATACCCCTCTGTAGAAGACCGAAATGTTTTACGAGTCTTTGAAATTTATAAAGGCATTATGTCAATCTTTGATTTAAGCAAAAAGCCTATCTATCAAAACGTTAAATCTTTCGGATAACTCAAAGCAAAAGGAGACAATCACATGGCAAATAAAGTATCAGAAGAGGAAATG
>Ga0308156_1003219_pt1 | contig 12838 bp, 4 predicted proteins | sample PhyAR2_FD_201041 | JGI IMG/M metagenome (GOLD analysis project Ga0308156, IMG submission 201041) | Phyllosphere microbial communities from UC Gill Tract Community Farm, Albany, California, United States - DLSL A.R2 | ecosystem: Host-associated > Plants > Phyllosphere > Unclassified | place: USA... | reverse complement strand
ATCCCCATAGCGAGATAAATCATAAGCATCTGATTATACTGGATTAACTAAAATCATTTCAGGCTGAAATTCCCATGTTTTCTGTTGAACTCAGTATGCCGCTTTTTGTCTGAAGTTCTTGCTCTTCTTGTAAGCTGCCGACCACCCTGCGCTACGTTTATAGAGTGGAGCGAGGTATATCAGCCATGCTGATTTAAACCATTTTTTACTTCGCTGGCATGAGAAGCATATCTATAAAGAGGATTGACAGAGTACACTATGCAAGCTGTTAATACTGAATACCATGATTAACAATCACCATATCACTGTTTTCATACGTAGATGAAGCCAGCCAACTTGCATCTGGAGGCGAAAATTTCTGATGTTGTTAGTCTGTGAAAAAATGTAATTATGGTAATTATACTATAGCAACACATAAAATTATCGTCAGACTCAATATTTGATGCTTTAATTATTGACTGACTGCTGGAAATGTTTCCGGTTAAATGCAGTACTCGAGGCAGAGGTTACTAAGCTATGATTGTAAAACACGCTACAAATTGCACACCCTCTTTTATTCACATATTCTGGGCATTGAAACCAGAGAGAGAGAGCAGGGTTTTAAGATATTCCTCGCTCTACTCCCTGTTAAACTATCACCCACAAATAATTGTTATTTCCTAATCCAGGGCGACCTCCCGATCGATTTTACAATCAAAAATATCGATGAGACTCAGGCGGTGTTGCCTCACATGGTTAAATTCCCTGCGATTGACATGCAGTAATTAGCTTTCAGTAGTAATACTACAGTAAGAGTCATGACACCGTTACATTTCCCGTTGAATCAATATCAGCATGGTTTCTTATTGTGCATATGCTAAATACGATCTGTTTTTTTAAAAAAACGAGAATGGTAGTAGTAAAAGAGCCGAATTGACTGCATTTAATACTTTATTTGCTCTGTTTCTTTGCCTGTAATGTGTAAATTGGAAAGTTTAATAATGCCTGTTGGAAAGAGCATCTGTGCTATTAAAGCAAGAGTTTGCATGCGAGCCGTTATGTATATGCAGCGGGGCTAATATAGTCATAATTTTTCCGTCTGTTAATCTGTGGCTAAGCACTGTCAGCATTCATAACCAGCGATATAACCTCTCTGGTGCTTAAATGGTTGCACGCTAACTTTTTTGCCAATTTCACTCAGGCTTCAAGTAAAAATTCCGCCTTGAGGATGGTAATCTTTAACATATTCCGGTCTATGTGTGATATCGACAAACATATGCATCCGCCTGTTAGAATATGACTGTTATCTCAGGGGCTGTAGCATGCTTACTTTCAAGCATCAATGTCAAACGCATGGAAAAGAAGCACTTTGCACGATCACACTAATATGGCAGTAATTATTCGATTCGTGTAAGCATGGCGTAGAGAAATAAAATTTCTTGAATCCAGCGGAAGTTTATGTTTATATTCCAACCAAAATAGGTAGACTGTAACCTGTTTAGCCTGAACGCATTTTATTGCATTTCCCCAAACCCATCCTATTCATTTTTTCCCTAAGTTATTTGACGCTTTTGTGACTATGCACGGCATTGTCGCACTTTCCTTTCATGTGGTCGGAAAATTTTTACTGCCACAGAAGATCGGTATCATTTTCGTTTTCATTCAGGGCGATCATTTCAGAATGGATCCTCATAAATATCTTCACCCCGAGCTTATTGCATGGCTGAAAACTAACCGTACTGAGTTGGGTTATGCTTTGGCCAGTGGCTCCATGGCGGTTTTCCGCTGCGTATATCGCGGAGAATCATTTAAAAATACCTGTGCAGAAGGATGTATGTGTGCACTCGCCGCTTTCGGCATTAGCGAAGTGCTGGTGACGATGGATTGGCCTTCTGATCTGGCGTTTCCGGCTTCGGTCTTTCTTGGCTATGTAGGCCTCGCTTCTGTGTTGCGACTTTTTCGGTTAAAGGACCGATTTTGAAAGGCGAATGAGTTTAACATTTCAAGCTATCCGCTTCGTTTATTTTCAAACCAATCTGTCAGTATTTATACGAACTTATCCCCCTCACCAGCGCAATCTGCACACCGGGCGTACCCGTAGACATTGTGGCCATACCTGGCGGGATTAATCGACTTATGTCACGGTGTCAATGCTATGCAGCGCGGTATTAGCAAGTATTTATAACGATGATATGACGATTTGATTCTCTATTTCAGTCTGATGAACATGGATGTAGTAGAGAACTTTTGCGAAGTGCCGCGACTGTTGGATTGCCCAAAATCATCATCGCCTTATCTGAATCAGGCCATGTATTCGTGCCTGCTTCCCTTGACTTGTCAATAATAAACTGCCCGTAAGTAGCATCTATTACGCTGTTACGCCCGTTCTGTGTAACAGGTTAACGACTTGCTAACCCAAAGGCAGAGCAGGTCACCGCGCTGCGTTTCTGTGGCATTCTGCTTTCCTCTACCCTTCTTGTGGAGAGGCCATTAAGGAGTTACATCATGTCTGATAAATCTGTCAGCGAACCGGCCGGAACTGGCCGGGAATCTTTGTTTGTTGCGCCTTCACTGCCCAAAGGCGGTGGCACCGTCTCTGCGGGTGGTGGCATGCTGTCATTCGGTGGCGCGGATGGCGCAGTAGGTTGGTCAATACCACTGCCGCTGCCATCCGGTCGTGGTATTTCGCCGATGCTCTCGTTGGGTTACAGCTCTGGTGGAGGTAACGGCCCCTTCGGAGCGGGTTGGAATTGCTCGCCGCCGGGCATTTTTCGAATGACACGCTTTGGCACGCCGCGCTATGACGCAGATGACCGTCTTGTTGGGCCGGACGGCGAGGAGATCCTCCGCGCCGGAACAGTGACTTCTGGGCAGCTGCTGCCTTTCTCTTTGTCTGATACTACACACGTCGTTACATCATGGGTATCACGTAGTGGTGGTCAGGAGGAGCGTCTTGAGCACTGGGTCAATGAGGCTGCACAGGCGTCACCAGGGTTCTGGCTGCAATGGCACGCTGACGGTAGCCTGACATTATATGGCTGGTCAACTGAAGCGCGCCTGAGCGATCCGCAGGAGCCGTTACGTGTAGCCGGCTGGTTTGCTGAAGAGACGGTCAGCGCAACCGGTGAACATGTGGTCTACCGCTATCGCTGCGAGGATGCAATCGGCTGCAGCCTGGAAGAGCGTGAGGCGCATCCTGTGGTGACAAACGTCTATCCAGCTGGCGTATATACACTCGCCGTCACGGCATCGCCAGCGCTTTTAGTGCCGGAAAATGCCTTTCGCGAGGAGGACTTTTTAAGCTGCATGATATTTGACTATGGTGAGCGCGATTCAGGCACCTTTGAAGTGTCACCTTTTACTGCCCCCAAGACATGGTCGCTGCGTGAAGATTGTACTTCATTTTGGCGCTATGGCTTTAATGTACGTACTCGCCGTTTATGTCGTGAAGTGTTGCTTTTTAACCGTACTGCCATGATGGCCGGCAATGAAGACGCAACGCCAGCGCTGATTTCTCGTCTGCTTTTGTCTTATGACTCCTCCGGGGTTGCAAGCCTGCTTATTGCCGCACAGCAGGTGGCATATGAGGAAGATGGTACAGCGCTAACGCTGCCCCCTGTAGAATTTGAGCTGTCGCGGCCCGGCCGCCCTAACCCTCGTTGGGAAAGGGTGCAGGCACTGGATGGCTTTAACCCGTTGCGCTGGCAGTTGGCTGATCTGTACGGCGAAGGAGTACCGGGCCTGTTATATCAGGAAAACGGTGCCTGGTTGTACCGCGCACCCGAACGTCAAGCTGACGCCGGAACGGATGCGGTAACTTGGGGAGAAGTACAAACGCTCCCTCTGACGCCAGGATTGCGTGAGGGCGCGCTGATGGACCTGGACGGCGACGGTCGTCCGGAATGGCTGATTACGGCTCCAGGTCTGTGTGGCAGCTTCATGCTCTCTCCTACTGGTCAATGGGGAAGTTTTATTCCGCTGGAGGCCATGCCTGTCGAATTATTCCATCCATCTGCGCAGCTGGTTGATTTAACGGGCGGCGGGTTGCAGGATGTGGTACTGGTCGGGCCGAAAAGCATACGGCTTTATGCCTCGGCTGCTGGCGTCGGCTGGAATCAGGCACAAGAGACAAAATACGACGGCATTCGCCCGCTGCCTGTCGCGGGCGGCGAGCACCGCCTGGTAGCCTTTACCGATCCCGCTGGTAGTGGGCAACAGCACCTGGTGGAAATTACTGGCCACAGCGTTACATATTGGCCATCACTTGGGCATGGTCGCTTCGGAGCGCCTGTAAGCATACCCGGCTTTACCGTAGCGGATTTTAACGCTTCGCGCGTGTTTTTTGGCGACACAGATGGTTCCGGCACTACCGACATTCTCTACGTGGAACCAAACCGTATTCGGATCTTTGTGAGTCAGAGCGGCAATCGTTTTGTGGAAGGCCCGCCTGTATTGGCACCAGAGGGCATCTCTTTGGATAACACCTGTCTGATTCAGGTGGCAGATGCGCGCGGGCAGGGGACGGCAGAATTAATGTTAACCGTGCCGCACATGACGCCACGGACGTGGCTGTACCGCTTTAATGACACTCGTCCCTGGCTGCTTGCGGAGGTCAGCACCAACACCGGCAGCCGCACATTGTTTGACTATCGTAGCTCAGCACAAGGATGGCTGGATGAGAAAGCTATGTTGAAAGCAGCAGGCAAACCTGCCATCAGTAGTCTGCCCTTTCCGGTACATATGCTGAGCCGGGTAACGGCCTTGGACGATATCAGCGGGCTGGTGACTGGCAGCGAAATGCGCTACCTGCGCGGAGTTTGGGACGGTCATGAACGTGAATTTCGTGGTTTTACGCACCTTATTCAGCGAGACACGCTAACTGAAACGACCGGTACGTCGACAGAGCGCTCTCCGCCGACCGAAGTGCACACCTGGTTCTTATCGGGTCTGGAGGCTTTCGACGGCGAGCTGTCAGGCACGTTTATCGGGGCTGAAACAGATTTTCCGACGCGTCCGACGCGCATCACTCGCCTGGATAACAACGGCTATGATACGCCCTGTGAGCAGGAGGAAAAGGCGCGTCGCTGGTTATTACGTGCTTTTAAAGGGCTGCCGGTACGTAGTGAAATTTACGGTCTTGACGGCAGCGCTATGGCCAATGTGCCATACAGCATTACTCGTCAGCGCTGGCAGATCCGCGTATATGATACAGCGGACGCTGACCGCCCCGCTGCGCGAGTGACGGCGGTGGAAAACCTGACGATCGCTACAGAGCGTATCGCACAGGATCCGGTAGTAACGCAATCGGTAGTGCTGATGCAGGACGCTTTCGGCAGCGTGTTGCAGAGCGTAGATATTCGGTATCCGCGTCGCCCAGAAATTACGCCTTCACCCTACCCGGATACGCTGCCGGAAGGGCTTGAAGCCGCAGCGCGCGACTCGCAGCAGGATGACGTCTGGCTTACCCTTTCCCGGCAGGAAGTCGTTAATCTCCATCGTGGCAGCGATCATCTTACCGGGCTGGTCAATGCGGCGCGCAGCGATGTACTGCAGCTGACGCCAGCGGACGTGCCGGAAGGAGGATTTACTGTGGAATCTCTGCAGGCCGCAGACGGCCCACTTGCCGATCTCAGTCGAGCTACGCTGGGCTCGTATATGCGTACTCAATGGTGCGATGCGTCAGGTAATCTTATCGATCGCCCAGCGCGTCCGCCGTTGGCTGCCTACACGGAAACCGCCATGCTGGACGAACCCTCTCTGGCGCCATTAAAAGAGGTATTATCCGCAGATGAGTTAGAGGCGTTGCTGGAAAAAGGTGGATATCATGCCATAACGCTACCTGAAGATGATTTACCAGTGTGGACCGGGCGCCATAATCTCGCGCGCTACGCGGGTGCTGAGGCTTTCTACAGCCTGGACGGTGTGCGCGACAGTGAGCTGACCGGTGAAACGGTATTGAGCCGGGACAAACGTCATCTGGTCGTAACCTCGGTTCGCGATGCCGCCGGGCTGCAGACGTCATATGAGTACGACTGGCGGTTTATGACGCCGGTGAAAATGATTGACCCGAACGACAATGTGCATGAGGCAACGTCGGACGCATTGGGCCGCGCGGCGCAAAGCCGTTTTTACGGTACTGAAGAGGGCATTATGACCGGCTATTGCAGCGGTCGTGCATTTAAAGTACCGACAACAGTGCACGATATGTTGTCGCTGGAGAAGGGCAGCGTCCCTGTTTCCACGGCGCATTGGGTGGAAGCGAACAGCTGGATGCCATTTGCCCGCGACGAAAAAGGCGAGGCGCTTTCAGTACGTATCGGCGAACTGGCTCTCCGACGCTGGCTGGCGGCCCACAATTTACCGATGCCGAATCTGCGGGCGGAACGCGAGCCGCCGCACATCATTAGTATGCTGACCGACCGCTATGATGGCGATCCGGAACAGCAGGTGCGTATTACCGTGACGCACAGTGACGGCGGGGGGCGTTTGCTGCAAACATCAGTACTGAACCCGCCAGGTGATGCGCTGGTTCGTACCGTGGAAGGAGGCCTAAAACTGGACAATGACGGAAAGGCTATTACGCAACCAGCTACTATACGTTGGGCTGTGACCGGCCGCACTGAGTACGATAATAAAGGCCAGCCGGTACGGACGTGGCTTCCTTTTTATCTGAATGACTGGCGCCCAGTTTATAATGACGCAGGACGTGAAGGCATTTATGCCGATACACAGATTTATGACGCTTTAGGACGTGTATATCGCGTTATTACCGCTGCCGGATGGGAGCGTCGTACGCAATTCTATCCATGGTTCACCGTGTCAGAAGATGAGAATGACACTGCGCAGGAGGTACTGGCACGCCGCAACGCTTTATAGTGCGGTAGCACAATCGCGGATGTTGCCGTCGGACGTTGATTCGACGGCACGTTTGTTCCAGTTGTCATGTCTCTCATCAAGTCAAGTAATTAAACCTCAGGCAATATCAATTCTAATTTATATTATTTTATAAAATAAAAAGGCTTTAATATGAGAAAGACATTATTAACATTATCTATTTTTTCAGCTTTGTTTTCACCGCGTTTATTTTCAGCAGAATTTCAGCGCAATAATCTGGTAAGCGATGAGGTTATTACACAATCTAATAATGAAATCCTGAATACTATTTATGATATTCCTGTTCGTCCAGTGACAGGTACTAAAAGGGTACTGCTGGTGGTGGCAAAATGGTCTGATGGCAGCACTACCGATCCAGATGTACAGTGGCAGCAGGTTTTTTCAAGTTCGCCGAGTTCCTTACGATCATTTGTGAAAAATAGCTCACAGCACAAGTTATTGCTTGAACCTGTGAAAACAGCAAATGGAAAACAGATGCTTACGCCAGACTTTGGCAATAAGCCCGCTTCCTGTGGCATGAGCGATATGCTGACAAGAGCTAAAGCATCGGCAGCAGCGGAAGGTATTACTCCCGCGGATTATGATTATCTCTTCGTTGCGGTTAAATGCCAGGGTGGGGCGCTGGCCAATGTTCCAGGACAAAATATTGTCTTATTTGGTCAGGGTTCAAGCTCACATGTCTGGCTACATGAGTTTGGCCACAACCTTGGCACCAGCCATCCAGATATGTATGTAAACTGCCCAACAAATGGCGACAGGGTAGAAACACCGGAAAAATGTGATGTTAAAACAATCAAAGATCCTGGCGATCCGGTGGGCGGCGGTAAATCGCCTTATCCCGCTATCACCCGGGCTTTCGCCGGCTGGTTTGATAATTCGACTATGGCTGAAATTACAAAATCAGGACGTTACGGCATAAGTTCCCTTGGCGAGCCGGGGCCACAATTATATTTTATTAAACTTCCCCAACAGAATAATTATATGACGCTGGAATACCGCAAGCAGGTGAGCGGGCAGAGTGCCTCTGGCGGAATATGGGTGCGTTATTCAACCATTGGCGGCATTGTCAAATCAACGCTTGTCAACGGCTCGCCAAATGATGCATCTCTGAATAACCCGCAGCTGGTTCAGGGTAAGACGCTGATCGATGCTGATGGCATTATAATAAAAGTATGCAGTATTAACCTTAATTCTGCTGTCGTATCAGTCGCTGTTAATGGCGATCCTGTAATCGACTGCGCGGCGAGTGTTGAAACGCCCATGATTGAAAGCCCTGAAAAAAATATCAAAGTGACTTATAAGCCGCTGTTTTCAGGGACAGCAATCCCTGGCGCTGAAATCAATATAGTCAAAAGTCATTCGCCGGGCACGCTTCTGGCAAAAACAACAGCAGACAGCAACGGATCCTGGTCAGTTTTATCGAGCATAGCCCTTCCTTTAGGTAAATATTCAGTTTCAGCAAGGCAATTAATTGGAGGTAAGCATTCCTCATGGTCAGCGAATCAGCCCTTTGTTGTTGAAGATTTATCATTAAATTCACCGACTATTGTTATTCCAGGAAAAAATGATGAAACCACCCCGCTTCCCATTTTTCAAGGGAGCGGAGCACTCCCCGGGGCTGAGGTTTTTATCGCAAAAAGCTATCATCCGAGCTTTATTGTTGCCAGCACGGTAGCCGATGCTAAAGGGAACTGGCAGGTTGCGTCATCGCGTTTACCTTTAGGCAGATTTTCTGTTTCGGTTCGTCAAAAATTTGACGGTAAGAGTTCGGCATGGTCAGAAAATATTGCATTTACTGTTGAGTCTCTTCCTGTTAGTCAAACCCCGATTTTTTCACCGCAGGAAAATGCCACTACAGGAAGGATGCCAGAAGTTACCGGGACAGCTTTACCTGGCGCCAGAGTCATTATAGTGAAAAGTGGTAGCCCGGCAACGGTTTTGGGTAGCGCTACCGCTGATGCTAATGGTGCATGGTCATCAAAATTAACCACATTGCCGTTAGGTGCATATTCTATTTCGGCAAGACAGACTTTTGATGGTAAAACCTCATCATGGTCGGTGAATAGAAAGTTTTATGTTTCTGATAAATGAAAAGGAAATCATGATAGTGCTTTTTGCCATGCGGGCATCTTATTAATCCTTTTTCAACGTGTTTGATTCCCTTACCTGCTTTAACTTCACGTTTTACTTCCCTTTAGAGACAGCCCATCATGACTATCTTCGAACCCGCCCTGCACGCAGGCACCCCCGATGTTACCAGTGTTGGCAGTGCCGGTAGCCCGGTTATTACCCTTCGTTTTCTGCGCCACCCTGACGAAAATGCTTGCCTGCCCGCACGTTTTCTTGTCACCCGCACCGTTACCAATGTACCTACCCGTACTCTGTACTTCTACGGTCCACGCCCGCTCAGGAATGCCGATGGCCGCCTCCAGCCCGATGCCGCGAATGTCACCGCCCTTTCTGGTCAGGCTGTCCGTCTATACACCGTTGACGGTGATGTCACCCTGACGCTCACCGACGCCGCAGGTCGACCGCTGTGGGTGCGCAGCGCGCAGGCTACGGTGAAGGGGTTTACGTATGAGTCGTTCAGGGATGGTGGTCGTCTGCTGGCTGTCAGCGAAACTGTCGTCTTGCCAGGCAGCGGTAAAGTGGTCACCCGTGTGCGGGAAAGGTTTGCGTACGATAATCCTGTCAGCCCGGCGGTAAAAGCCAACAACCTCGCGGGCGTCGTTATCCAGCACTGCGACAACGCTGGCTATAGAGACGTACTTTCTGTCTCTCTCTCCAGCCAGCCTCTGTTGAGCAAACAGTACTTACTCCCCGCAAATGCTCCACAGGTTGACTGGAGGACTAAGGATGTGCCGGCGACCGAACCGCCGCTGACGGTGAGCACCCGGTATGATGCCACCGGTAAAATTCTGGCGCAGACAAACGCGGCAGGCGTGACCACTGTCACCTGGTATGACGTTAACGGGGCTGTCAGGGAAAATCGTCTGCGTTATGCGGACAGGAATGCACAGTCGGGTACAGAGGTCATCACTCTGAAGGCGATTTTGCATAGGGCCGACGGTCGAATAGGGTCGCAGACCGCAGGTAATGGCGTTACTGATATATATGAGTACGACCCGCAGACCCTACGCCTGGTTCGCCATCTCACACAGCGTCCAGCCGAGCATCCGCTGGGGCCGTTGTTGATAGCGGACCTGCACTATCTGTATGACCCAGCGGGAAATATTCTGCGTCTGGAGGATAAAGGAGCCGATCCAGTCTGGCATCGTGGGCTGCGGATAGCGGGACAGCGTAAATACGCTTACGACACCTTATACCGGCTGGTTCATGCCAAAGGGCGCGAGCGCATTTCTGCTGGCAGGGGCCGCACGCAACCAGCAGGGACAGGTCTAACGGCGGGCGGCGTGTGGGTACCCTATGATGAAAGCTACACATATGACGACGGGGATAATCTGACAAAAACTGTGCACGCCGGGCTACATAGCTGGACGCATAATGTAACGGTATCGGCATCCAGCAACCGGGGCATTATTGCACTACCGGGTAAAAAACTGGACGAAATTAGGCCAGATGACAACTTTTTGCCGGGGGGGCTACAGAAGCGTCTTGCCGATGGACGTTCACTGGATTGGTACGCAGACGGACAACTGTATCGGGTTAGCCCGGTTACCCGCAGAGAAGGTGAAGCAGATGATGAAGAGATATACCGCTATGCCGAAGGCGGCAGGCGCGTAAGGAAAGTTCTTATGACAAAAACCGCAGGAGGCTGGCTGAGGCACGTGACCACTTACGCGGGCGGGTGTGAGCGCCGTCAGCGGCATGATCCTGTCGGTAGATTGTTGTTGGATATTAGCCTTACGGAAGTAGGGGGTGCGCGTCTGACAGAAAACCTTTTGAAAGGTGAAAAGTATCTTTATTACAGCATTGGTGACCATCTGAACAGCTGTGGCGGTGAAACGGATGAGCAGGGAGCGGTTATTTGTCGTGAGGAGTACTATCCATACGGTGGTAGTGCCGGAGTAATGGAGGGCAAGACGGAAGTTGCAATCCGTACGCGGCGTTACTCAGGGAAAGAACGGGATGCGACAGGGCTCTATTATTATGGATGGCGGTACTATCAAACCGCGGAGGGAAGATGGCTTAGTGCTGATCCGGGCGGGATGATTGACGGTATAAATTTGTTCCGCTTTTGTCGGGGTAATCCGGTGAGGCTAATTGATCCCGACGGCCGCGCCCCGGTAGATGAACGCGAGGAGCTTGAGAGTGCCTTAAAAAATCTGATCAGAGGACTTGACCAGCACAAACTGAGAGAGGCACTCAAAGGATGGAGGACATGGCCGTCAGATATACTGGTTGATCCCGTCGATATCGCAAGTAATCTGTTGGAAGAGGTAAAATTACAAATTCCAGACGCGGTAGCTGTCTATACCGCTTTGAACCTTTCTTCCGTACAAACGAAATCTTCTGATTTAGCAGGCGCGACGGGAGCCTTCGATAAGCCACCAATAGTTCAATTTACTCTTCCTGCGCCAGAAAACTTTTTTGACAGGAATCCTACGTTGCAGCCCGATCAAATTCCAGCGGGTGGGTATATTAATAGTAAGGGTTTTATCGAGCGCAGAGATGTCAGCAAACTTTATCGTACTGAATCTATGGCAATAATAAAGGCGCGGCAAGAAAAGGGGGATGATGTTAACTCATTCGCTCCTTCAGGTTGGTTTGCCGGCGTTGAACCCATGATGGAAGGTGCGATTGTTATTGCAGCAGGAAACAGAGCAGGCGCGCTTTGCCATGGTTCCGGAAATTTGGGAAATGTGTCTTATGCTCTTTTCGAAATAGAAACAACCGGTGTGCCGGTCGTCTCTTTTAAGGAGAATCTTAATTTCAATTCTGATTTTTTGCGTGGAATCGAACATGATGCTGATGCCGCAGCGGAATTTGATGAATATCATATATCTCATACCGCTCTTACCGCTATGAAAGCAAAGGTGAATGTGGTACGAGTCTATTAATCGCTTAAAAAAGCCATAGTTGGTTAAGCTATATTTCATCAGGGAAGAAATCGGAAGAACAAAAACCTTCTGTGATAGATAACACTATGTTGACGGTAGCTTGTATCGACGGGGCAGGGCTATGAACCGCGAGCGCTTCCCTGCTGCTCGGGCTATTAATTCCCTCTTTCTGACGGACACAACGGTAGGCACAGCTGATCCTCCTGCACGCAGTCGTACCGCTACGGCCATGAGGACAACCTGAAAGAAGCCGTCCATACCGGTGTTGTGAAGCGCTGAACGAATCACCCGATTCTATCAGACAGAAGCAGCCACAGCGTAAAAACTACACTGCCAACTCTGCGCCGCAAACTCTGACTAATCTGCATGAAGCATACTTGTCAGCGGCCTCAGACGGCGCATGGATAATAGACGAAAAGTGGCGTGGTATGCAGATAACCAACTGTATTGCGTAAGTCAGATGCAAAGGGCACCAGGTGGCACTGACGATGATACAGATATTTATTGTTAGCCGGTCCAGGAACATGCCTCCGCACGATGCGCGCTGTCGCTGGCAGCGTAATGACTGTAACCATACAGAAGCATAACAAAGTGCATTCGTCCGGCAACCGCTGATGAGTGCAACTTCCCTGCCTGTTAAACGAAAGACTTTGCTTATTCAAACAATAAACTCTGCAAAATAAAGCCAATTTCTGAACGCCCTGTGTTTTTCATTTTTATCGAGGTGCTAACCGTCGATTTATTTAGTGCTGGCACCTTATCTCCAATCTGCAACGGAGCTTACCCTATGCATGATTTTATCTCCGGCTTACACGCGGGCACCCCCGATGTTACCAGTGTTGGCAGTGCCGGTAGCCCGGTTATTACCCTTCGTTTTCTGCGCCACCCTGACGAAAATGCTTGCCTGCCCGCACGTTTTCTTGTCACCCGCACCGTTACCAATG